>Ga0187783_10004248_pt1 | contig 10610 bp, 9 predicted proteins | sample 1015_SJ02_MP02_2_FD_132471 | JGI IMG/M metagenome (GOLD analysis project Ga0187783, IMG submission 132471) | Tropical peat soil microbial communities from peatlands in Department of Meta, Colombia - 1015_SJ02_MP02_20_MG | ecosystem: Environmental > Terrestrial > Soil > Wetlands > Peat | place...
AGCTCGTGCCGCGATTACTCACCGATCTACGACCGGGTATGCCGGTCGGTCGCCCGAGACATCGAAATATTGGATCTCGTCAGGCAGGCCCCCCCGCCTGCTCATCAACCGAATGTGCTTTTGGGAGCGGTCCACTTTCTCCTTCTCGATGGGCTTGGTCACCCACTGGCCGACGTATATGCAGGGCGCTCGAACAGCGATCCCGCACCGCTCTTCCGAGACGTATGTCTGTCGAATCGCGACGCGATCCTCGAGATCATGGAGACGAGGCGGACTCAGACAAACGAATGCGGACGAAGCGCCCTCATCGGTCCAGCCCTCACATGGACCGCGAATCGAGTGGCCGCCGAGCCCGGCAGGGCAGAGGCCGGTGCGGCAGAGGCCGGTGCGCCAGGGCCCCGTACGGCAGAGCCCCGTACGGCAGAGCCGATCCATGTAATCGACGTAGGGACGAGCGCCGGGCTCAACCTCTTATGTGATCGTTACCTGCTCGACTACGGCGACAAAGGTACCTGCGGGCCCAAGGACGCAGGTGTGCGAATCGAATGTGCGGTGCAGTTCGGCTCGCCACCGATCGCCCCGCGACTCCCGAGAATCGGGACGAGGATCGGAATTGATCGCAACCCGGTCGACACTACGGACGAGGACGATGTCCGGTGGCTCTTGGCATGTGTATGGCCCGATACCGGCCGGCTCGAGCGCACGGAAAAGGCTATCGACGAAGTACGACGAAATCCCCTGCGCATCTTGAAAGGCGATGCCCTCGATGCACTGCCCCTCGCGCTCGACGAACTCCCGGAAAAAGGTGAGGTTTGCGTCTTGACGACGTTCTCGTACTCGTACTTCTCCTTGGAGGAGCGGCAGCGCTTCGTCGAGCTACTTCAGCAAGCCTCGTCACGTAGAGACATCACATGGATAAGCGCTGACGGCTTGAACATCCTGCCGATGTTCGAGCTTGTTGATCCACCGAACCACGACGGAAACGAGCCGTGCGTCCTGGGTGCGGTCCGGTTCAGGGACGCGGCCTCTCTTGAATCGGTAGTGCTGGCTTACGTCCATGCACACGGTCAGTGGATCGACTGGCGGGCCTGAGGTCGATTCCGAAATCCCTGGGTTGGATTGGTGGGTTGGTCGAAACAGCCGGCGCCCGACTGCATCAGGTAGATCGCGTTAGCTGGTTGTCCTCGATGTAGACGGTGCGCGCCCACCACGGCGTGGCGAAGTTTGAGATACGAGGTAGAGAAGTCGACTGCGAAAGCAGGCCGACCACGACCTTGGATCCTTTTGGCGGCTCGCTCGGCCAAGGTGTGAATCCATCGGTAAGGACGACGATCACAGACGGCCTTGGTCGAAGCAAAGCGGCAGCACGTATGCCTTCTCCCATATCCGTTCCGCCGCCGCCGGCGAGTGTGACCTGCGATGCCCTGCTGACCCGCCGCACCGCATGGACATTTGTATCGACAGCCAGAACCCGAACCTGGGCTTGTCGCAGTCCGCCGCGCGTGAGGATTCCCTCGACCTCGGACAGCGCACGAGCAAGAAGCTGCTCATGCATCGAACCCGACGTATCGCACACGATCGCCACATTCGGGACGGGCCGGTGCATGGCCGGGAGCACGACCCTCGGCGCGGCGCGCGCTCGTCGCGACGGACGCCTGTACGTGTAGTCGACGTTGCCTGTCACACTTCCGACACCGTTCCGGATCTCGGCAGCGAGGACGCGGCGCCAGTCGACTCGCGACGGCAGCACGGATTCCGCCCACCTCAGCCAACCACCTGGAACGGTCCCCGGGAGTTGCCCGGACTCACGTTGGATCTCGGCCGCCACGCCGAGACGAAGAAGTTGCCCGTGCTGTGATCCGATTCCGCAATCCCATTGGCGACCACTGGTGCGATCACTTTGGCCAGGCCGGTCCCACGTGCGATCGAAGTTGTCGCAACCCGAACCGCAGTCCCAGTGACGAGGTGACGGCTCGGCGTTCTCGATATAGGTCTCCGCGAGCTGCCCGTCGGGGCACGAAAGGTCCGCCGGTAGATCGGGTGCGGAGCTCGGCACCGCGTCGTTCTCTTCGAGATCGTCGTTTATCTCGGCATCGGTTGCCCGGTTCCATGCCGCCCTCGAATCCTCATCGGTGACGAGAACGGAAGACGCCCGCTGAGCATGTTCTCTCAGCAGGTGCCCGATCAGATGGACAAACAGCTTTCCGATCTCGTCCGTCTCGAGCGAGTCGACGATCTTGGGGTCCGCGTGTATCCGCCACTCACGGTCGACGGCGATGGTGCCGCACTCCGGCTCGGAGATCACGTTCGACGCGAAGAGCGCGCTCGCGAGATACGGAAAACGGGCGGCACCCCACAACCTCGCCGCTGCAATCGTGGACTCTCTTTGTGAATCGATCACCCGAGGAGCCCGGCCTCTCGAAGAAGCGGCGCAAATGCTGCAACTTGGGGAGGAACGGGGGCTCCCGGAGGACGGCAACGAGCGAGTGTGCGAGCGGCCGTCGCCGCTACGTCGGGAGCGACCTCCCCGGCGGTGCCGAACACAACCCAAGCCGCCTGCCAGCGCTCGAGGGTGGGATCCGAAGCGACTGCGGCCGCGATCGACGCCAACGCAGCGTACGCACGGTCGCCTCTCGAGGGCAGCTCGAAGGAATCGGGATCGTCCAGCACCGCTTCGGGATCGGGCAGGTCCGCTTCTATCAACCAGGTGAGAAACTCAATCCCGGCGCCTTGACCGACCGCTCCGCGCACAAGAAGCGAGCGCGCCAAATCCCCTGCGCCTGCCGCGTCCGATGCGGCAAGCAATCGAGCGGCCATGTCCCACGTTCTGGGACTCGGCCACGATCTACCTGCTCCGGCGGCATCGGTCGGTACCTCGAGTGCGAGGTTCGGCCGCACGGTGATGAACCCGGCAACCCAGCTCCGGGTGATCGGGATCTGCCGTTGCCAGCTCTGATCGAGAAGCGGGGCGGCTCCGGTCGGCCAACCCGAGGAGAAGCCGTCCGCCATGATCCGCGAGTCGACGGGCCATTCGAGGTGACAGAAGCGGTTCGCCAGAGGTGCCGATAGATCCCACCCGTCCGCCGCCTGTTCGGGAGGATTCGCTGCCGCCACGACTGACACTTCCTCGGGAAGCGCCAAATCTCCGACGGTGCGTTCCAGGACCACGCGCAGGAGCGCCGCTTGGACGGCAGGCGGGGCCGTCGACACCTCGTCGAAGAAGAGGAGGCCCCCTCCTGCCTCGGCGAGCCTCCGCGCCCACTTGGGTGGAGCGAAATCGACCGCAGCCGATCCGTCGGCACCTCCGACCACAGGCAAGCCAGCGAAGTCGGACGGCTCGCGGATCGAGGCAATAACAGTTTCACATGGCCAGCCGGACGCGTGTGCCATTGCGCGAATTACGGACGTCTTGCCCGTGCCTGGCGCACCCCAAAGCAGGACCGGGACTCGCGCAGCTACGGCGGTCGCCAGCGCTTCTGTAACGCTCGCTTGATCCTCCATCACACAAGTTTGCACGAGATTCGAGGCGATCTTTTCGAGGCCTCGGTTGCAGATGAGAAACTTCGTGTGTGAACGAAGATTTCGACCCAGAGCTCTACCTGCGCTTGGCGGGCGAGAGTGAGGTCCTCGAACGCGGCGAGCAGGGACGGGCGCCCTGGGACAGTCCCTTGCACGAGACGGCTGCCGCTCTGGTCGCAATCGGCGCACTCGAATCAGATGTCGCGCAGAAGATCGTCGACGACTATGAGCTCGCGCTGAGCCTCCGAGCCAGACACGGTGGACGTCACTTTTTCGCTCGACAGTTGGCAACCTTCAGACATCGAAGCCCGACAAACCGATTTTGTGACGTCCTTCGAACAGCCAGGATCGTTCCGTGCAATCAAGAGTTCGAGGAGTCCTGGGGCAAGGTGACCGTTCACTTCGTGCTCCTCGGAGACACATCCGCGTCTGTCATGGTTAGCGCGCACGAGGTGACGCCAGGCGCTCTGACCTCAAACTTCCCGCAGATGACCCAACAGCTCGCGATCTCAGACGACACGGGACGAAGGGAGATAGCGCATCTCAGCGGGGGAGGAGGTTCAGAGGGGAATTATCAGGCCGTGCTCACCACCCAGGGACCGCTTTCGAAGTCGGCCCAGTGGATCGACATCCGAGCCAACAGGGTGGTTCTCGAGGACGACCCCGACGCACCACAAGTCGTGGTGGAGCCGATGCCGGAAAGCGACCCCGCGGTTCGGCACCTGTGGAGTCGGGTCGTTCAGGGGAGGCACCCCATCGTGCGCGCACCGGAGACGATCGAGATCGCCATCCGCACGCTCGTAGCAGCGGGAGCGCTCTCCGCTGACAACAACGCGATCCAGGCGGTTCGGGCGGTCCTCGCAGCCAATTCGGGTCAAGGCGTCGGCTTCTCCGGACCGATCTCCGGGGTGGGGCCGCCTTCTGCGCCGGGCGCGTCCCAGACAAATCCGAAACTCCCGAAACCATGGGCATCGTTGCTCGCGGCACGGGCGAACCTTTTGTCGGGATCGGGCGGGGCAACCGGTTCAGGCCCGTGTGGCAATGTCGGACTAGGTGTCCTCACCCCGCCGGTGGATGGTGTGACTATCGGTTTGGGAGCCCTCTCTTCATCATCGGACTCTTTCGACCTGCTCGTCGTCGTCTCTCCTGATTTCAGCGTGCATGGAGGACATTTCGGTGCATCGGCGCCTGTCGGTTCGCCCACGATCGCCTGGTGGGCCGAGGACGATAGGGGTAATCACTATGTCGGGAGCGTCGGAAGGTGGGCCGGCAACGGTGACCTCGGTCAAGGCACAGTTACTTTTCTGCCGGCGTTGGACCCTGCGTCGAAGGAGTTGCGCATTCTTCCGTCTTGCACGACAGAGCGCGCTGTCGTCACGCTCAAACTTCCCGATTGGGACGAGCCGCGAACCGTCGCAGACCCGGAGAGCGGATGACATTTGACAAGTGGTGGAACGGGCATGCGCCTGCAGAGGCGAGAGTGGAGTGCTCCGGGGAGCTCCATCGGGTGCGGTGGGAGGAAGGAAGGCTTTCGGTACCCGATCACGAGGACGTGGAAGGGGAACGTGCACTGGCGGCGCTGGGCGGCGATCCGTGCGCTTGCGTCGACGTTCTCGACAGTTGGGAACGACACCGCGGGGATCTGAGGATCCTCACGATCTCGAGCCGAGGGGCCGGAGACGTCTTCTGGAGCAGCGGGCCGGGTCCGACGGTCGGTTCCTATCCGAGCCAAGTCTCTGGTGCCCTTTTCGGCCAAGGCGGTCAGGGGCCGTTCCGAGCTGCGGGTAACTTCCTCCGCCCGTCGTCATCGAGCCAGAGTTTTGCGAGTCGCGGCCACGCTCTCGGGGGAACAGCCGTTTCGTCACGAGTCGCCGGCGTCGCGAGATCCCGATCCGGTGGGCCTGTGGTCGTAGGCGGAGGTCCTGTCCGTGCTCTGGGCAGCTCTGCAGGGACCTCGGCGTCTCCAGCGCAACTCGAGTTGGAGGAGATCTACTCGGTCCTCTTCCTGGGGGGCGGTTTGTTCGACCGGCTCGTGGCTACCGTCGTCGCCATTTGGGCCAATCGCGAGGACTCGGGAGACGCAACGGATCATCGGGCTGAGATGGCAGCCGCGCTGTCCGGTCGCGCGACGCTCGCTCTACGCGGGTGGCTCGGCGATCCAAATCAGCTCGTGGAAGTGGAAATGACGAATCCATCGACGTCCGGAGAGCTTTTGCGAAGGGACGATCTGATCATCGCAAGGCTCCCCTTCAGGTGGTTGTCGGATGTCTGGACGCGAGGCCTGTCGGTCGTCCTGGGTCGCTTCTCATTGGGCCTCCTCGAAGCGTCGGACCATCGTCAGCGGGTGACGACCGTTAGCCCCGACCTAGCCGATGTACGTCCGGTGACGGTGAGCGTCGACTCCCCTTGACCGGCGAGTGCCGGGAAGAACGAGCTCACAGAAAGTGTTGAATTCTTCCCAAGATTTCTAGGAATTGGCGGTTCAGCGACCAGGCTGGCGAAATGTTCGCCCCACGGGCTGGACCCGTAGGAGTAATCAGCAGTGAAATGCACGAACTGTGGTGATCCCGTTGACCCGCGTCGGGTCGAGTTGGGATACGACTATTGCTTGAAGGAAGAATGTCAGCAGCGCCGTATGAAGCGGGTTCTGCTCGCCTCGGTGGCGGTGAACAAAGCCGCGGACTTCTACGCAAGAGCCGAAGAGCTTCTTCCCCCCCGTGGTCCGTCGCCCGGGAGATCGTCAACTACACCAGAAGATCCTCCAACCCCTCCGATCTCACGTCCGAAAGCCCCGGCGCCTGTCCGCGCCAAAAGCACCATGGTCAGGCTCCGTGAGAAGGAATCGGCCCTCGACGCTGCCCTCGAGGCAAGTTACGAGCGATTTTGTCGGGGCGAGATCACGGCCAAAGAGATGGACCGCGAGAGAAACGACCTTGTCTCGGCTTTCAACGAGATAGTGAAGAGGGAGAACATTCGCTACCGGGGCATGATGAGAAAGACCAAGCGGATGGCTCGATGAGAGTCGTCCGGCCTCGTAGCGTCCGGACCTTGGTCCAGCCCGGCGTGTGAGCCACCGACGCGAAAGACCCCGCCCCTAAGGCCTTTGGGGCGGGGTCTCGGAATTTTCGCGCCTTTCAAGAAGTCGTGGGTCAGCCCGTATAGGTGAATTCGTCGGCAGGCTCGTTGATCGGACTCGTTCCCTTTGGGTCGGAAACGGTGACATCAACCGTTCCGGATTCGGCTGGTGCCACGGCCGTGATCTTGGTCGAGCTCACCACGGTGACGCCCGTGGCCGGGGTCGTACCGAAGTAAACCGTCGTCGCTCCCTTGGGCGACTTCTCGAAGCGAGAACCGATAATCGTCACCACCGTGCCCTGGGTCCCGCTCGATGGCGACAGGGAATCGACGATGGGGGCGTCGTCCTCATAGGTGAACTGTGCGACGGGATCAGCAGGAGTATTCCCGGCTGTGGTCGACACTACGACTGGCACCGTGCCGGCGTTCTCCGGACCGGGCGCTATCGCCGTCAATTCGGTGGTCGAGTCAGACGTGAAGTTGGCTGTAACCCCACCAAAAGTGACGCCGCATGGGCACGAGAAGTCCTGGCCGGCGATGGTCACGCTCGTTCCGCCGGTAGTCGGACCCACGGCGGGCGTCACGTCCTGAATCGTCGGTCCGGTGACGTAGTTGAATACGTTCGTAGCGGTGGCCGTACTCGAGCTGCTGCCGGCCGACGTCGTCACCGTGACCACAACTGTCTGCGCTGTGGCGTCCGCTGGGGCGATCGCCTTGATCGTGTCCGGGCTCTTCACGTACCAACCGATCGGAGCAGCGGTGCTCCCGAAGTCCACGGCCGTCGCGCCGTCGAAGTTGCGACCAGAAATGGTCACGAAAGTTCCCCCGCTCAAGGGTCCGTTGGCCGGGGCAACCAACGTCACGTCCGGCAAGGTCGAATTTGCGCCGGCCACGTTCGGAGCCCCCGCGACGATGAATCCCACCGTCACGAGGGTTCCGAGAGTAAGAACACCAAACCGCCTTCTCATTGTTTGTCCTCCGAATCGGTTGCACCTGGCTGGAATGCAGGAACCTGGTGGCGAACTTGTCCACCCTTCCGAGGCCTATAACGCACGGAAGGCTCCTGACGTTACGACCCCCCTGCTGGGCCACCGATTCGGGCGCCAACCTCGCGAAAGGTCATTCGCCCGAAGCGGAAACGCCGGAATTCTCTGTGGTTGTAGCAGCCTCGCCTGAACTCTTGGTGACGGTTCGGCGACGACCTCGTGAAAAGACGCTCTCGAGCTTCCGCCACTCCAAGCCCCGGTCGCCGCACGTGTAGTGATCTAGGTCCTGGAACGGCCCATAGCCGTGATCGTGCCCGAGTGCTCAAGCTCTCCAGTACTCGCGGCTCTCCGGTGCGCGAGCCTCTCCGGTGCGCGAGGCTCTCCAGTACTCGCGGCTCCTGTGCTCGAGGCTCTCCAGTACCTGAGGCTGACCGTCTCTAACGCGGTCGCGTGATGTGCGGGCGTTCGGGTCCTTGGCATACTGCCGCGAGCTACAGATCCCGAAGGTGGCAATCGAAGGAGGAACTGATGAGTGACGAGCTAGCTCTCTATACGGCCGTGTACTCGAACGCGTCGGCAGCGATGACGGACCTTGGCGCAGTCGAGAGGATGCACAAGGACAACTACGTAGGTGCGTTCGACGCAGCCGTGATCGACAAAGAGAACGGCAAGCCCCACATCGCTAAGCGTATGGACCGTCCAGTTGTCCGAGTCATTCCGGAAGTCTTTGGCGGAGGAAAGCTCCCGAGAAAGGAACTGAAGGACGCTGCGAACGAGTTGACTTCGAGCGAGGCAGGTCTGATCGTGGTCGGCGAGCCCACGATTGAGAAGGGCATCGACCAGGCATTGAGCGGGGCGGTCAAGGTGATGAAGCACTCCGTCAATGCCACCACGGACGAGATCGCCGACGAGCTGCAGGAGGCGCTGAAGAGCTGACCCGGCGTAGAGGCGAACGGCCCCTCACTCTGTCGCGAGGTTGGGTGGGGGGCCTAGGTCTGGCTCCCGAGGGTGACGGTCGTCGTAGTCGTGTGACCATTGCGTACGTAGGTGAGCTGCACCTTGTCGCCGGGTTTCTTGGTGATGGTGAGCTCGACGAGCTGATCCGTGCTCGTCGCCGGTGCACCGTCGATCTGTGTGATCACGTCACCGGGTCGTAAGCCCGCCGAAGCCGCGGGGCCACCGGTCTGCACCGCAGTGACGTACAACCCTTGCGGAACTCCGGCGCGCTGCGCGATCGGCCCGGCTGCCGGGACCGCTTCCAGGCCGAAACTGGCGTGAGTCACGTGTCCAGTGGTGATGATCTGGTTCGCCACCGCCTCTGCGATGTCGATTGGGATCGCGAAACCCAGACCGATGCTGCCTCCGCTCGAGCCTGGGAGTGTGGCCCCGGCTGAGGGAATTCCGACCAGTTGACCGCCGCAGTTGACCATCGCTCCGCCACTGTTCCCGGGATTGATGGCGGCGTCCGTTTGGATGGCATCGGCCAGCAGCGCACTCTGGCTTCCTTCTCCCGGGACCTCGACGGTCCTCGCCAACGCGCTCACGATTCCGCTCGTGACGCTGTTCGACAGCCCGAGTGGAGCCCCGACAACTACCACGGGTTGCCCGACATCGAGATCACCGGAAGAGCCGAGGGCGATGATCTTCGGCGACTGGGCTTCTGGGGCTTTGACAACGGCCAGATCTGTCAGAGGATCGCGGCCAACGAGCGTGGCGGGTACCCGTTGACCGTCACTCAGGACGACATCGATCTTCCCCCCGTTCGCTGCGTTCGAGATCACATGGTTGTTCGTCAGGATGTAGCCGCCTTCCTTGTAGAACTCTCCTGACCCCGTACCCCCTGGACTCGTACCACTACGGGAGACCTCAATGGTGACGACCGATGGGATCACCTCGTCCGCGACGGTCGAACCAGTGCATGCGGCTGCCGACACGTTGGGCTCGGACCACACAGCGTGGGAGATCAATGCGCCGACCACTCCTCCGACCAACGCGGCGACGGCAACCAAGACCCAGGTAACGACGCCGCGCCGGCGGTGGTGCTCCGCGGCCACCGCCCTACCGTAACCCTGCAAGCGAAGAGGTGCCTCTCTGATCGGTCCGAATTTCAGGCAACCGATTTCTCACGACGTGACCGGGCGAAACGAGTCCGACCCCCCTCGCCGAAGTTACGCGCGGTCGTGCTCGGTTGTCCGCGGTCGTGCGCGGTCGTGCGCGGTCGTCGTCGGTTTGTCCGCGGTCGGTCGTGGTCGGGTTGTGCGGCGGTTGTGCGCAGGTTCTTCGCGGCTACTCGCGGTTACTCGCGGTTGTTCCGACGAGTTTGAACGGGGTCGACAAGTCCTCGTCCGACATGCCGAGTGGTGATCTTATGTTGGTACGCTCGAACAATCCCTGCATTTTCCGTGGATCGCAAAGTGATTCGGATCGATCGAGAAACCCAATCTGGCTTTGGCAGATCGGGCCAATCCCTTGAACAGTTCATCGGGTGCTTCGAAGCGAGATCCGCAGACTTCGCAGATGAAATGAGCGTGAGCCAGAGAGGCCAACTGATAAGTGGCCGGTCCATGGCCCAAATGCGTGTGAACCACGACGCCTAGGCGTTCCAAGTCTTCGAGGTTTCGGTAGATCGTCGAAAGGTGTACATCGGGTGCCCGGACTTGAACTGCGTCGGCGATCTCGTCGGCGCTCATGTGACCGGTCGACGCAAAAAGCACCTCTAAGAGGATTCGCCTCGATGAAGTGGCCCGACCGCCCATGGATCGAACCAACTCCAGCGCGTCTTCGACCGACGACGGGACCTCTTCGGCCACGCCCGACGGTCCCAGCGGCTTTCCCACGCGCCCAGAATAGATCTGTCGCGTACTTGATAAGGATCGAGCTGCACGCACTACGCGGCGCGGAGGTCCACCTTCAGTGTTCGTTTTGAAACGCGACCACCAACTCAACGCAGCCGGCGTCGGACCTGCAACGCCGCCGGCGTCGGGACCGTGAAGCCGGACCGTTACGGAATATGCAGCCCGGAGACAGCGC
>Ga0187783_10004249_pt1 | contig 10608 bp, 8 predicted proteins | sample 1015_SJ02_MP02_2_FD_132471 | JGI IMG/M metagenome (GOLD analysis project Ga0187783, IMG submission 132471) | Tropical peat soil microbial communities from peatlands in Department of Meta, Colombia - 1015_SJ02_MP02_20_MG | ecosystem: Environmental > Terrestrial > Soil > Wetlands > Peat | place...
ATAGGCGGCGCACACGGCGGCGCACACCTGGTCGACCTCATTCGCAGTCATATCGGAGTGGATCGGCAGGCAGATATGGCGCGCGCACAGGTCTTCGCTGACCGGTAGCGGCGGGCCGCCTCTTGATCCGGGCCGACCGGGGGCGCTCGGCGCGAACTCGGCGAATACCGGCTGCAGGTGCAGCGGCGTGTCGTACACCTCGCCCGCCAGTCGCACGTCATGTTCCTCGGCCATCTGCCTGCGGAATCTCGCCCGGTCCGCACCCTCGGGCAGGATCGCGATGTACTTGTAGTAGTTGCCGCGGCAGCCTTCGGGTTCGGCCAGCGGCTCCAGCCCGGTCAGCCCGGCCAGCACATGGTCGTAACGCGCGGCTACCTCGCGCCGACGGTTGATGAACTCCCCGAGCCTGCGCAGGTGCACCAGGCCAGTGACTGCGGCTTGCTCGCTCATCCGCCAGGCGTATCCGTGTCGCACGTGGTGATTAGCGCCTGCATCGGCCTTGCCCTGGTCCCGGTAGATACGCGCATCCCGTTCGATCTCTGGCAAAGCGGTAAGGATCATGCCGCCTTCGCCGCACGTGATGACCTTGGTGGGGAAAAAAGAGAAGCCCGCCGCCGTTCCGAACGATCCGGCCGGCTGGCCCGCGTAGGTCGAGCCATGCGCGTGCGCGGCATCCTCGACGAGCGCGATCCCCCGGTCGGCGCAGATCTGGCGCAGCTCGCCGACCTGCGGTGTTATGAGGCCGCCGATGTGCACCAGCACGACCGCGGCAGTCTGGGGCGTGAAGGCGGCCGTTACGGTCTGCGGGCTGAGCGCGAAGGTGCGTGCGTCGATATCGGCGAAGACGGGCCGGCCGCCGGCCCGCAGCGCGGCCTCCGCGGTCGCGAAGAACGTATTCGCTGGAACTATGACATCGCGCTCGGCCACGCCTATGCAGCGGAGGATTATCTCCAGCGACGCGGTGCCGCTGGAGACGGCGACCGCCCGCGGGGCCCCGTGGTCCGGAGCAGTGTGGGCATCGGCGAACGCCGCCTCGAACTGCCGGGTATACGGGCCGAGCGTCAGGGCGCCAGTGCGTAGTATCTCGGCCGTGGCCGCCGCGATCTCCTCGCGATCGGCGGCTGGGAAGACGATGCGCGCTGCTTGCACGGACAAATTGGTGGTTCCCCTCGATTACCGCTCCGAGCCAGCTGCTCGTCCTGGCGTCTGGCCGACCGCCGGGCCGTGAGTTATGGATGAGGACATAATTCCAGCTATCGGCGTGACACGGGGGGATCTTGACGCACGTGTCAGGCAGCCTGGCCATTATCGGATGGGCGCGGATTGGCTGGCGGCGGCAGTCGCGAGAATAACTCTCATGAGAACACACGTAACCGCGACCACCGCGGTTCTGGCCGGGCTGGCCGGCCTCGCCGTCCTGCAGGCCGGGCCGGGGATCACCGGCCTGGGCCCGGTACGCAAGCTGCTGTTCCCTCGGCTCGCCGGACGGGGCGATCCCGGCCATGTAGCCCTGACCTTCGATGACGGGCCCGACCCGCATTCCACGCCGGAATTCACCCGGCTGCTCGCCGACCACGGGATCCGGGCCACGTTCTTCATGCTGGGCAGCATGGTGGAGCGCGCTCCGGGGCTTGCCGCCGAGATCGCGGCCGCCGGTCACGAGATCGGCGTGCACGGCTTCGAGCACCGGTACCTGCCCGCCCGGCCGCCCGGCGCGGTCCGATCGGATCTGAGCCGGGCCCTGGACAGCATCAGCCAGGCAACCGGAACTCGTCCCCGGCTCTTCCGGCCGCCCTACGGAGTCCTGAGCGGGCCCGCCCTGCTGGCAGCCAGGGAACTGGACCTGACGCCCGTGCTGTGGGGAGCGTGGGGCCGGGAATGGACGCCTGCCGCTACGCCCGAGTCGGTCTTCGCGACCCTGGCCGGCGACCTCGAGGGCGGGGTGACGGTCCTGCTGCACGATTCGGGCTGCACGTCTCCGCCGGGATCCTGGCAGGCGGGCCTGGGCGCGCTGCCGTTGCTGCTGGCCGAGTGCAACCGGCGTGGCTTGCGCGTAGGCCCCGTTGCCGAGCACGGCTTGCTCGCGGCCTAGCCGTCCGCGGACCGCACCCGGCCGCTCACCATCCGGCAAATCCTCCATACCGCACAGAACTCCTTCATGATCCACTTATCTTGGACCCGGCGGAGTTAATCAGGACTTCATGCCGAAAAGCCCAGGACCGATCTGGTCCCGGGCTCCTCGCTAATCACGAACCTGCAGCCGTCAGGCGCTGGCATTCCTGCCGCGGGGTCGCACGACCGCGCCGGCCGCGCCGGTCAGGCCGTACGTGATCGCCCCGTGCCACAGCGAAGTGAACACGGCGCCCGGAATCCCGCTGCCGTGCAGCACGGTGAGGATGAACACGACGATCGCGGTGGCCGCGCCGGGAACGGCGGCGTAGCGCCACGGCTGGCTGCGAGCCCAGCGCAGCGCCCGGCTCCGCCGGGACCTGATCAGCGCGCCCGCTCCGGCCACGGTGAAGAACGCCACCGAGCCCATCGACAGCGCGGTAGCCCACGCCAGATGGAACGCGAACAGGTGCAGCAGCAGATCCGCGCCGGTAACGACGAGCCCGGTCGCGCCCGCGAGCTTCCACGGAGCGTCGGACAGCACAGCGCCGGAGACTGCCGCCTCCTCGCGGTGGCTTAGATTGGTCTGGTAACTGCTAGGTGGTGCCGACATCGCTGACTCCTGCAGGCGACTGAACTCGCTGACGGTCTCAAGATATATCTTCAACGCTCGGCTGACAAGATATATCGTCTTGCCTTGCCAAAGTCTGGCCGCCGCGGTAGGTGATCCCCAGTGCTCCTTCAGCTAACGTCCAGCTCGATGGTGCTTACTGGGTACCAACGGAACGTCGCGGGGCTCGGGCCTGCGGTCAACCGTCGGTCAGTAGGGCGGACGTAAGCTGGCATGCACTCGCGCAAAGGATGATGAGATGCAGGACGAGCAGAGCAGCCAGGGCCAGCAGCCTGACGCCTGGACCCAGTGGTCTGCAAAGGCCGGCGAGTCGGGTCAGGCTGGCAGCCAGCCCGGCTACCCAGGGGGCGAGTACCCGCCTCCAGCTCCCCCTCCGCCACCACCAGCCAGCTTCGGCCAGGGCGATCAGCCGACCGCGCACACCCAGCCCATTGGTTATGGACAGCCCGGCGGCGGCCAGCAGGGCTACGGCCAGCAGGGCTACGGCCCGTACGGCCAGCAACCCGGCGGTTACGGATACGGCCAGCAGCCCGGCGGGTACGGCTACGGCCAGCAGGGCTACGGCCCGTACGGCCAGCAGCCCGGCGGATACGGCTACCAGCCCGGGTACGGGCCCGGCGAGTACGGTCCCTACGGCCGCCCGCCCGTCCGTCGCCGCCGAGTCGCGAACGCGATCGTCTACATCGCCGTCGCGGCCGTGGCCGCCACCGCGGGCGGCCTCGTGGTGAACGCCTTCGCCGGTCACAGCACCCCGGCGGCGAACTCGAGCCCCAACTCCGGCAGCGGAAATCCCTTCGGCAACTTCTTCGGCAACGGCTCCGGCAATGGCGGGAACTCAGGCAGCTCGGGATCGAACGCCGTGAGCAGCGCGACTGAGCAGAAGGTCGAGAACGCGGTCGAGCCGGGTCTGGTCGTCATCAGTAGCGACCTGAAGTACGAGGGCGACGCGGCCGCGGCTACCGGGATGATCATTAGTAAGTCCGGGCTCGTGCTGACGAACAACCATGTCATCGACGGCACTACGGGCCTCACCGCCACGGTCGTGTCGACCGGCCAGCAATACACGGCCCAGTGGCTGGGCTACGACAAGTCGGGCGATATCGCGGTACTTCAGCTTGAGGGCGCGTCCAACCTGCCCACCGTGCCGATCGGCAACTCCAGCACCGCCAAGGTCGGCGACGGCGTCGTGGCCATGGGGAACGCCAACGGCACCGGGCACATCACCACGGTCACGGGAACAGTTACCGGCCTGAACCGGTCGATCACCGCGAGCGACGACGGGACCAACCAGTCCGAGAACCTCACCGGGATGATGCAGACCAACGCGGACATCATTCCCGGCGACTCGGGCGGCCCGCTCGCCAGCGTTAACGGCAAGGTCATCGGCATGGACACCGCGGCGAGCTCGGACACCATCGGCATCAGCCAGCAGAACGTCGGCTTCGCCATCCCGATCAACCGGGCAATGTCCATCGCCAAGGAGATCATCAGCGGCCAGTCAAACTCGGTCGTCAGGGTCGGCAGCACCGGCTTCCTGGGCGTCATCGTCACGCCCGGCGCGAACGGGCAGCAGAGCACGGTGACCAACCCGAGCCAGCAGCAGCAGAATCAAGAACGGGGCAGCCAGCAAGGCAACGGTTTCGGCGGCCAGTACCCGCCGGCCAGCCTCGGCTGCGTCAGCAACGCCCAGGGCGCCGGAGTGCCGACCCAGATCGCGCCGGTGAACTCGGGCACGCTGGTTCTCGGCGTCCTCTGCGGGACACCGGCGAACCTCGCCGGCATGTCCGCGGGCGACGTGATCACGAAGGTGAACGGGCAGACCGTGTCCTCGCCCGCCTCACTCGTCGGAGTCCTCGACGTGCTGCACAAGGGTCAGACGGTCAAGGTCACCTGGGTGACACCCGCGGACCGGACCGTGACCCAGTCCATGACGCTGGCAGCGGCGCCGCCGGACTGATAAGGGAGTCATCCGGCCAGCCAGGCCAGCATGCGGAGCTCGCACTCGGCTATCTGGGCCAGCGGCACGTGCTCATCCCGCCGGTGTGCCAGCGTCGGATCGCCCGGCCCGTAGTTGACCGCGGGTATGCCGAGCGCGTCGAATCTGGCCACGTCGGTCCAGCCGAGCTTGGCTCGAGGCTCGCCGCCCACCGCCGCCACGAACGTCGCCGCGGCGGGCCGGCCGAGGCCGGGCCGCGCGCCGCTGGCGGAATCGGCGATCCTGACCTCGAATCCGGAGAAGATCTCGCGGACGTGTTCAGCGGCCTGCCCGGCTGACCGGTCGGGCGCGAACCTGAAGTTCACGCTGACCACGCATTCGTCGGGGATGACATTGCCGGCCACGCCGCCGCGGATGCCGACCGCGTTCAGGCCCTCGTGATAAGCCAGCCCATCGACGACCGGCTGGCGGGGCTGATAGGCGCGGAGCACGTCCAGGATGCCGCCCGCGTGGTGGATGGCGTTGCTGCCCAGCCAGGAGCGGGCGCTGTGCGCGCGCTCACCGCGGGCAATCACGTCGGCCCGCATGGTGCCCTGGCAGCCGCCCTCGACGGTGGCGCCAGTCGGCTCCATCAGCACGGCGAAATCGGCGGCCAGCAGCTCAGGGCTGTTGCGGCTCAGCCGCAGCAGGCCGTTGCGCTCGGCCTCGACCTCCTCGCAGTCGTAGAACACGTACGTCACGTCTCGGACAGCCGCGGTTACCTGCGCCGCCAGCCGCAGCTGGACGGCGACGCCCGACTTCATGTCGCAGCTGCCGCAGCCGTAAAGCAGATCACCGTCCAGCCGTGACGGCAGGTTGCCCGCGACGGGGACGGTGTCGATGTGGCCCGCGAGCACGACCCGCTCGGACCGGCCGAACTCGGTCCGGGCGACAATCGCGTGACCGTCTCTGTGCATGGTCAGATGCGGCAGGCCGGCTAGCACGTCGGCGATCGCGTCGGCTAGCTGCTGCTCGTTCCCGCTCACCGACTCGACGTCGACAAGGCGGGCGGTCAGCTCGGCCGCGGGGAGCGACAGATCCAGGTCCACGCGCCGAGCCTAGCCTCGGGCCACCGCCCGCACGTTGCCGGTCGCCAGACTCCGTGCGGCCGATGTCAGCGCACGGATGATCACGGCCACGGCGGGGCGGCGAACCGCGGAATCCCTGGCCACGGCGTACAGATCACGGGCCGGGCTGGCTCCCGGCAGCTCGCGGACGGCCACCCTGGCATCACCGCCGGCCAGCGCCAGCCGCGGCAGGAGCGCGATCCCGATGCCGCGCGCCACCAGGCTGAGAATTGTGGCCAGGCCCTCGAACTCCGACGGCGGCTCGGAGATCCCGCCCGCCGCGGCCAGCAGGCCGTCGACCGCCCGTCGCGAGGCTTCTCCGGCCGGCGTTGCCAGCCAGTGCTCGTCGCGCAGCTTGTGCAGCGCCACGGGCTCGCGCGGGTCGCCCGCCGAGTGGCCGCGCGGCACCACGAGCACCAGCGGGTCGGTAACAAGCGGATAGAACCGGATGGCGGCCGACTGGCTGGTCGCCAGCCTGCCGCTCCAGTCGTCGACGATCGCCACGTCCACCTGGCCCGCCCGCACCAGGCGCAGCTCCTCGCCGCCCTGGGTCTGCCTCAGCAGCAGGCTGAGGCCCGGGTGCGCGCGGGCCGTCCTGGTGAGCGCGGGCGCGAACGCCACCGCTGCGCTCGGGAACGCCGTCATCGCGACCCGGCCCGCAGGCTCGGGAGCAGCCAGGTCGGCCTCGGCCGCCTCGATCAGCGCGAGTATCTCGGCCGCCCTGGCCGCAAGCCTCCGGCCGGCCTCGGTCAGCTCGGCGGTGCGCGGTGTGCGATCGAGCAGCGCCGCGCCGGCCTCCCGCTCGAGCGCAGCCAGTTGCTGCGACACCGCTGACGGCGTGTAGCCGAGCGCGGCCGCGGTGGCCGCGATGGTGCCGCGCTGCTCGAATTCGAGCAGCAGCCGCAGCCTGTGGACGTCAAGCATCCCACCAGCATAAGTGACACTTATGCTCGGCAAAAGAAATACGGATGCGGCCTGATGCTTAGCGTCACTTATCCTGGTCAGCGAGCCAGCGAGCGCGTACGCGCCCGCTGGCTTAAGACCGCCTATATCTCCTGCCCCGCAGCAAGGAGTTGCTCGCCATGCCATGGGCTGGCCCCAACCCATCCGCTCCCTCCACCACCCGATCAGCCACCAACCCCGCCGTTACCCCCACGATGACGCCTTCGGTCCTTTCCCTCGCCACCACGCCCGCCCCGCTCGCCGATAGCCTCGCCTGCGTTCCCGTGTCCGCGACGCTCGCCGTCAATGACGCCCTTGCCTCGAGAAAACGCACCGGGCAGCCGGTCCTTCCGCTCGGATTCGGCGAGGCTGGCGTGCCCGTACACCCGGTGCTGGCGGCCGAGCTTGGCGCCGGAGCGAGCTGCGGGGGCTACGGCCCGGTCGCCGGCTCGCCCGAGCTCCGGGAGGCGGCGGCCGGCTACTGGACCCGGCGCGGGCTGCCCACCAGCCCCGAATCCGTCGTCGCAGGGCCGGGCAGCAAGGCACTGCTGTATGCGCTGCTGCTCGCCATCGGCTCTGACGTGGCGGTGCCGCGGCCGAGCTGGGTGAGCTATGCCGCCCAGGCGCGCCTGACCGGCACGCGGCCGCACTTCGTTCCGGCCGCGGCCGACGGCGGCGGGGTCTGTGATGCCGACGCGCTTGACGCCGCGGTGCGGCAGAGCCGCGTGACCGGGCGTCCGATCCGCGCGGTGATCGCGACCCTGCCTGACAACCCGACGGGCACGCTGGCGACGCCGGGATCCGTTCGCGAGCTATGCGCGGTAGCGGCCCGGCACGACCTCATCGTCATCTCCGACGAGATATACCGGGACCTGGTGCACGACCCGAGCGCCCCGTTCCTCAGCCCGGCACAGGTCGCGCCGGAGCGCACGGTCGTCACCACCGCCCTGAGCAAGAGCCTGGCCCTGGGCGGATGGCGCCTGGGCGTGGCCCGCTTGCCGGCCGGCGATCTGGGCCGGGCGCTGCGTGAGCGCCTTCTCGGCGTCGGCAGCGAGATCTGGTCGGCGCCGGCCGCGCCAATCCAGTACGCGGCCGCGGTCGCATTCACCGAGCCCGCCTCCATCCGCGAGCGGGTCGAGCGGAGCCGCGTGCTGCACGCGACGGTAGCGCGGGCGGTCGCGCAAGTGTGCGCCGACGCCGGCCTCTACCTGCCGACGCCGCAGGCCGCCTTCTACGTGTACCCAGACTTCGAGCCCTGGCGGGGCTGGCTGCGCAGCCGCGGAGTGACCACCGGGCCGGAACTGGCCGCGCACCTGATCGGCACGTACGGTCTCGGAGCGCTGCCGGCCAGCGCTTTCGGCGAGGACGAGGACGTCCTCCGGCTGCGGCTGGCCACGGCCATGATCTACGGCGACACTGACGTGGAGCGCGAGGAGGCGCTCACTGCCGCCGACCCGCTCCGGCTGCCTCCGATCGCGGCGGCGCTGGAGCGGCTCGCGGAGATACTCTCCGAGCTCGGACCGTGACCCGGCGGCGAGGCGAGCACCGGTCCTAGCGGCGGCAGCCAGTTTCCCCGCCCCGCGCGCCAGCACGGGGACGCCCGCACGGCCGTGACATACTCGGTTCGTCCGCATGCGCAATCGGGGGATGCCATGCCGCCGGAGCCGTACGTCACCGTCGTGATCGGGACCAGGCCCGAGATCGTGAAGATGGCCGCCATCGTGCGGCTGCTCGGCCGCCGGGCCAGGCTCGTGCACACCGGGCAGCCCGAGGACAGCGAGTTAGCCGGGGACTTTTTCGCCGCCGCGCGGCTGCCGGTACCGCGGACGCTCGCCGGGATTCATGGCGCGTCCAGGCACGAACAGGTTGCCCGCATGATCACCCAGCTGGGCGAGCTGTGGTCGGCGCCGTACCCGCCGCGCGCGGTCCTCGTGCAGGGCGGCACCAACACGGCCTCAGCGGCCGCCCAGGCGGCCAGCTATGCCGGCATTCCCGTCGTGCACGTCGAGGCGGGGCTGCGTTCCTTCGACCGGGCCGTGCCCGAGGAGATCAACCGCTGCCTGCTCGGGGTGCTCGCTGACCTGCACTGCGCGCCGACGGCCGCGGCGGTGGCCCACCTGCGGGCTGAGGGCGTGCCCGCGGCGCGGATCGAGCTGACCGGCAACACGGTTGTCGAGGCCACGCTGGCGATCCTGCCAGACGAGGCGCAGGCCCTCCGGATAGCCGCCAGGTTCGGCGCCGAGCCCGGCCAGTACGTGCTGGCGGCCATCCACCGGCCGGAGAACACCGACGATCCGGGCCGGCTGGAGGCCATACTCACCGAGCTCGGCAAGCTCGGCCTGCCGGTGGTCATGCCGCTGCACCCGCGTACGCGGCTAGCCGTCGAGCGGCATGGGCTGGGCGCCGCTCTTGACCGCCTGCAGCCGACCGGGCCGGCTGACCATCGCACGTTCCTTGGCCTCGCGCGCATGGCCCGCTTGCTCGTCAGCGACTTCGGCGGGGTACAGGAGGAGTGCACTGTCCTGAAGAAGCCGCTGATCGTGGTGCGGAGCTCGACGGAGAGGCCGGAAGCGATCGCCGCCGGGTTCGCGCACCTGGCCCAGCCCGGTCCGCGGGTCGGCGATCTTGGCCGGGGGCTGATCGGTGACGACAAGCTCGCCGCCCGGCTGACGGAGGTGCCGTGCCCGTTCGGCGACGGCGCGGCCAGTGCCAGGATCACCGCCCTCGCCGAACGCTACCTCCGCTAGCGCGATCGGCCACCCCGGCCGCGGTCGACCTACGCCGCCGTCGCGCGTTCGCGCGAGGTAACGCACCCCTTTAGCTTCACCCCCACCCTTATCGGGAATGTACCTGGCGCCGCTGCATCCTTTCGGGCCGACATAGTTCCCGGCCGGGGTGCATGGAGTTCGTTAGGAACCGGCTCGCGCCCGCATGGGTCCCGTTTGCGAACGATATTTGGCCTGTTCAGCGGGGTTTTATGGAGCGTCTAGCTCGGCACCGCCGAGGTCCGCAGGAGGACACCCATGAACATCAACACGGATTGGTTCTACATCGTGATGACCGTGCTCGCGTTCGGCGTGCTCTGGCTCATCGTCAAGGGGGTCGAGCGCTTTGAGCGCTGAGAACTGGATCGGTCTAATAGGCGGCTTTCTGCTGACTGTCTACCTATTCGTGGCACTCGTGCTCCCAGAGAGGTTCTAGATGAGTCCCGCACTCGCGGGCTGGCTGCAGGCCGGCCTGCTCGTCGCCGCCCTTGCCCTGTGCTACGTGCCACTCGGCAACTACATGGCGCACATCTTCACGACCGACAGGGACTGGAAGGTAGAGCGCTTCACCTTCCGCCTCATGGGGATCAACCGCGATTCCGATCAGAAGTGGAGCGTCTACGTCCGCAGCATCCTGGCGTTCTCGGCTGTCAGCGTGCTGTTCCTGTATGGCCTCCAGCGCCTGCAGGACCACCTGATCCTGAGCGAGCACATGGCGCCGGTGCCGCCGGACACAGCCTGGAACACCGCGGCTTCGTTCGTGACCAACACCAACTGGCAGAACTACGCCGGCGAGTCCACGATGGGCTACCTGGTGCAGATGACCGGCCTGACCGTGCAGCAGTTCATGTCGGCTGCCGTCGGCCTGGTGGTGGCGATCGCGATGATCCGCGGCTTCGTCCGGACCCGGACCGACAAGCTCGGCAACTTCTGGGTGGACGTCACCCGCGCCTGCTTCCGGCTGCTGATCCCGCTGTCGATCGTGGGCGGCCTGATCCTCATCGCCGGCGGCGCGATCCAGAACTTCCACCCGTACGAGACCTACACGACGCTCGCGGGTGCGCACCAGACGATCCCCGGTGGCCCGGTCGGCTCGATGGAGATCATCAAGGACATGGG
>Ga0187783_10004250_pt1 | contig 10608 bp, 4 predicted proteins | sample 1015_SJ02_MP02_2_FD_132471 | JGI IMG/M metagenome (GOLD analysis project Ga0187783, IMG submission 132471) | Tropical peat soil microbial communities from peatlands in Department of Meta, Colombia - 1015_SJ02_MP02_20_MG | ecosystem: Environmental > Terrestrial > Soil > Wetlands > Peat | place...
AGTAAAAAACAGCCCGGAAGCGGGGGACATTCGCACGGGACCAAGCGGGATGGCATGCCCGACCCACGTTCTCTTCAATGGTGGTGTGATGAAGGCGGGTGTGCTGCGAGAGCGGTTGGTGGATGTGCTGAACGGATGGCTCATCGAAGAAGGATTTGGAGCACTGAGCGCTGTCAACATTCTGAACGCTCCTGATCTGGAACACGCAGTAGCCCGCGGAGCCGCTTACTACGGAAGGGCGCGATGTGGACACGGAGTGCGCATCCGCAGTGGCGTCTCGCGTAGCTACTACATTGGAATCGAAAGCGCGATGCCAGCCGTTCCCGGCATGGAAGCCCCTTTGAAAGCCCTATGCGTAGCCCGGTTTGGCATGGAAGAAGGCACTGAGGCAGTCGTGCCGGGACGGGAGTTTGGCTTGGTGGTCGGTGAGCCTGCCGAATTCCGCTTCCTGAGTTCCCCGATTCGAAAGCAGGACCACGTGGGCGACCTTTTGGAGGATTGGGGCAGCGACATCGAGGAAATGAGTCCGCTCGAAGTAACGCTGACTCTCGAGGGCCAGCAGGGGTCCGTCTTGCCTGTGCGCTTGCAGTCGCGGGTTACAGAAATCGGGACACTCGAGCTTTGGTGTGTTTCGCGCGACCAGACGAAACGTTGGAAGCTCGAACTGAACATCCGCGAGAAGGTCGAGGCATGACATTCTGCCGCGAGCATTCGTGAGGCCGTGATTGGAAGGTCCATCCCGCTATCTCATTGGCGTTGATCTGGGTACGACGAATTGCGCCGTCTCTTTTATCGACACCATTGAACCGCTCGACCGGGCTTCGCCGCGCATACACGATTTTGCGGTCGCGCAGCTCACAGCACCTGGTGAGGTCCGCTCAGCGCCGGTCTTGCCTTCGTTCCTTTACTTTCCAACCGAGGCAGAAGTTTCTTCCGGCTTGGTCGATCTACCCTGGGAACAACATCCCTCGGCAATCGTCGGTATCATGGCCCGCGACCATGGTGCGCTGGCGCCGGGCCGGCGGGTATCTTCCGCAAAATCCTGGCTGTCCCAAAGTGCAGTCGATCGAACCACCAATGTCCTGCCGCGGGAAGCAGAGCCGCCAGAACCGATGGTATCGCCCGTCGAAGCCTCTGCCCGTTATCTTGTGCATCTACGAAATGCCTGGAACCACACGATGTCTGGCGCAAATAGCGGTGATTCGCGACAACTTTTTGAGCACCAGGAAATAGTTCTGACTGTGCCGGCCTCGTTCGACGAGGAGGCACGGGAGCTGACGGTGGAGGCAGCGAGACAAGCCGGACTCAAAAAATTGACACTGCTGGAAGAGCCGCTTGCCGCGTTTTACGCGTGGGTGGCCGAGCATCAGGAGAATCTCGAAGAAGACCTGCGAGATGGCGAAGTCGTGCTCATTTGCGACATTGGAGGCGGCACATCTGACTTCAGTCTCATACGTGCTCACGTTCAGAATGGCGAAGTCGACTTTGAACGTACTGCGATAGGTGAACATCTGCTCCTCGGAGGCGAAAATCTCGATCTCGCGCTGGCGCGTCGAATGGAAGAAAATCTCGGCATAAAGCTCAGCCTGCGCCAGTCTTGCGCATTGCGGGTGACATGTTCCGCCGCCAAGGAGCGCCTCCTCAGCGAGAAAAACCTCGATCAGCTACCAATCAACATTCTGGGTGGGGGACGAGCCGTTGTAGGGCAAATGATAAGCGGCGAATTAAGCCGCGACGACCTGAGCGAACTCCTCATTAACGGTTTCCTGCCATTGATTGCTTCGGACGAAATGCCGGCCCGCACGCGTGCTTCGGGTCTTCGCGAAATCGGTCTGCCATATGTGACCGACCCCGCTATTACAAAACATCTCGCGGCCTTCCTCAAGCACGCGGCCTTGGCTGCCGGTGGAGGAAATGAATCACCGGCAAGGCCAGACGCTATTCTGTTCAACGGAGGTTTTTGTATTCCGGCCATCGTTCGCGAACGGATCACGGAGGCGATTGCCAATTGGTTTGCGGGCCGCCGGGGCTGGCGTCCGAAGATTCTGAACCATGAAGTCCTGAGCAGTACGGTTGCAATCGGTGCCGCCTATTACGGGCGAGTGAGGCGGGGCGCTGGACTGCGTGTCAAAGCGGGCAGTGCTCGAACATTTTACGTCGGGATGCGCTCGGAACAGGGCCTCAAGGCAGTCTGCTTGCTGCCTGCTGGTACAAATGAAGGCACGACGTTGCCGCTTCCCGGTCGCGAGTTTTCGGTTCTGGCAAACAGGCCCGTATCTTTCCGTCTCTACAGCTCCACCGTTCGTCGTGACGCGCACGGTGCCATTGCCGACCTCAACCCCGAGCAGGTCCACCGTCACGCCCCCTTGGTGACGCTACTCCGCTACGGAAAAAAATTTCAGCAGACAGAACTGGCGGTCCGCCTGTCGGTGAGCTTTACCGAAGCGGGAACTCTTGAACTCTGGTGCGAGTCGGTGAACTCACCGCACCGATGGCGTCTTCAGTTCGAATTGAGGGGCGAAGCAAGCGCAGCTTATCAGAGCGAGTCCATGTCCCCGCCACCCTTAACCTCAATCCGGCATGCTGCAAATATTTCGGAGCCGATGCCAAATTCTGCTGTTCGGCTCATTCACAGCACGTTCAGTAGACCCTCAGGGCTTAAAAGCGACTCTGTCGACCCTGCTTCGCTTGCGAGTCGATTGGAGTCCGTCATCGGGCTACCAAGGGAGTCCTGGCTCTTGCCGACGGTGCGGGTCCTCTGCGATGCGCTGCTAGAGGTGGCGGAAGGGCGCAGGCTGAGTCCACTTCACGAAGTGCGGTGGCTCAACCTGTTTGGCTATTGTTTGCGACCAGGATTTGGAGACCGGAATGACCACCTGCGGACGTCCCAAGCACAAGGAATTTATCGGGCGAGGTTGGGTTTTCCACTGGAGCTTCAGTGCCAAGTCGATTGGCTGGTGCTGTGGCGAAGAATCGCAGGCGGCCTTAGTACGGCTCATCAACAGAGCTTGTGGAATTACCTTGGAGAAGTCGGTATCGGCCGGAAGAAGCCTCGCACGCGCTTGAATTCTCAGGTCGAGCATGAGGGCTGGCGTTTGCTTGCCAGCCTTGAGCATCTGCCGGCCACGACCCGCACGGCGCTAGGAGATGAACTGGTTCGCAAGTTAAAAAAGGAACCTTCCGAGAGCTGCTGGCTATGGTCGATTGGCAGGATCGGAGCCCGCATCCCGCTCTATGGTTCGCTGAATTGTGTGGTTCCGGCGGACAGTGCTGGTGAGTGGATCCGTGCCCTTTTGGAGATGCGTGAACTGGTTCCAGAGACGGCTTCAGCTATTGTTCAACTGGGGAGGCGGGTTGAGGACCGAAGCCGCGATATCAACTCACAGATTATAGAATCCGCTATTGCGAGACTGAAGGCAGCCGCGGTTGCAGATGAACCTCTTCTGCGACCGCTGTTGGAGTTTACTCCCCCGGCTGCAGAGGATGTGGCGCGCACTTTTGGTGAGCCGCTGCCTAGAGGCTTGGAGTTTGAGAGCACGTCGAATTGCCTGTCGCCAGTGACCGCCCTTGCCTCGTAGGACACTAACGCAGGATGAATCTTGCGACGTGATAAAGTGAGGTTCGCCATTAAAACTTAGAGATGACATGGGCTGGAAGTTTCTCTGCATCCGGTCCACGCCGCAGCACCCGCTGTCCCCGAAGGCGGGAATCTCTCCGCACTGCCAGTGTTGAGAAGTTGGCCTCGGAAACCGGAAGGGCGAATTAATGCTGCCTAGCCCGGTTCTCTTGCTCCGCTGTGATTTTTGTTTCGAGCAGGCTATTGAATGGAACCTGCAGCATTAGAGAATACAGCGCTGGCGTTGCTTCCGATCAGACGGACGGTTCCGACAACCAACACCAGTATTACCGCCAGCATCGCCGCATACTCGGACGGGTTCCACGGTCAGTGCGTTTGTTCCAGCGTCTGAGTTGATATTCCATGCGGTACCCCGGGGAACGATTCACGCTCGATTTTACAAACCTGGCGAAACAATTTCGCTCCACGCCAGCTTCGGTGTAGGTGGCAATTTCCGAAGCCAAAATTCTGGAGGATCAACGGTAGGCGTTGTGTGGACGCCGACGGTCCCCCGCCACTGATTTCTCTTAGTCGTTTATGGTCAGCCTCCGGATAGCCGACCCCTCCGGTACTGTCAAATGACGACTACCAGATTTAGTCCTGCTGAACTAAGATGGTCCGCTCGCAGCGCCAGCCCGGACGCGGAGGTTAAACCCGTGAAATGGATCGTCCCTGCTGTTTTCATATTTCTTCTGGTTCCTTTCTGTCTCGCCGCTGACAAGCCCGCGGGCAAAGATGAAAAGCCGAAACCCGCGCAATCCATCGATGAACTGCGCCAGCAGCTCGAAAAGATTCTGAAAGACACCAAAACACCCGGCGTCTCCGTCGCGATCGTTCACAAAGATGGCCCGGAGTGGGTCGCCGGCCTCGGCCTGGCCGATGTGGCAACGAATCGCCCCACGACGGCTGATACTCTCTTCCGCATCGGTTCGACATCGAAAGCGTTCGCTTCGTTCTCGATCCTCCTGCTAGCCGACCAAAGTAAAGTCTCGCTCGACGACCCCGTCCACAAACGAGTACCTGATCTCTGGTTCGAGAATCGATGGGAGGCTACCGACCCCATCCGGATCGTAAACGTGCTCGAGCATACGACCGGCTGGGACGATCTGCACTTTCGCGAATACGCGAAGCAGGCCCCCGATTCCATGAGCCTGCACGACGGGCTCGACTACGACCACCACTCCCGCACGTCGCGATGGCGTCCGGGCACGCGCATGGCTTACTGCAACGCGGGCCCTCCGGTGGCCGCCTACGTCGTCGAAAAAATCACAGGCCAGAGATTCGAGGACTTCGTGCAGCAGAATCTTTTCAACCCCATCGGGATGAAGTCCGCGACTTATTTCGAGCCGGCTCCGGGCACGGCGACTACCCTTTACCACTCCGACGGCAAGACCCCGTACCAGTACTGGCACATCATCATGCGACCGGCCGGATCGATCAACGCTTCCGCCAAAGACATGGCTGCGTATGTGCAGTTCTATCTCAACCGCGGCGCGGTCAACGGCAACCAGATCATACCCTCGGCCGATATCGATCGGATGGAAGTTCCAGCGAGCACCTGGGCTGCAAAAGACGGCTTGAAAACCGGATACGGCCTCAGCAACTACGGGAGCGTCGAAGACGGCTTCCTCTATCACGGCCACGATGGCGGGGTGGAGGGCGGACTTACCGAAATGGCTTACATGCCCGACTACGGCGTCGGATACTTCTTCAGCATCAACAGCGGCAGCGGCGACGGATTTGAGAAAGTAGCCAAAGCGATCCGTAGTTATGTGACGCTAAAACTTCAGAAGCCGCCCGTGCCGCCACCTGCTTCCCTTCCTGCGAACGCAGAAGACTACAGCGGGTGGTACGAGCCGGACTCTCCGCGTGTCGCACTGCTCCACTTTCTGGAGCGATTGCTTGGACTGACTTGGGTTCGATTCAACGATGGAAAGCTGGTCTTTTCCGGTTTGGGGCGATGGCATGAGACGTACGTTCCCGTCACGGGTGGCCAGTTCCGTCATGAGAAGAAAGACCAACCGCCGAACCCTGTCCCGACCCTAGCTCTGCTCACTCCAAACGTTGAGGGTCGATTCATTGAAGCAGGCGTGACCATGAAGAAGATCCCCGGTTGGTACGCGATGCTAGAAATATTGGCTGTCCTATTCGTGGCCCTCTCCTTCCTGGCGATCGTGCTCTATTCGCCCTTCTGGATTCTTGGCGGAATCAGCAAGCGCCGCCGCCGCCCGGCCGAGCGCGCCATGCGTCTCTGGCCGTTGCTGGCCGTCCTCAGCCTGGCTGGTATCGTTGTGATTTTCATTCAGTCCAACGACGATCTAATCCAGCGGATGGGAAATCTGACCGTCTGGTCAGGTGCGTTGTGGGCATTGACCCTGATTTTTGGGCTGGCCTCGCTAGCGAGTTTCCTGGTCTCTTTGCCGAACGCGGAAGGAGGGGTTCGCAGCAGTGTTCGTTGCTTCTCGCTGATTGTCTCAACAGCGTTGGTCATCGCCGCCGCGTACCTTGCGTACTGGGGCATCATCGGAGTGCGAACGTGGGCGTAGGTTTGTTGCAAACGAAAAATTCGCGCATCTTCTTAATTGATCTGCCGTGCGTGCCTGGGGACGGGTAGGGCAAGGCTTTAGCCGTGCAGCAAGAGCTGCAAGGAATCGCGGCGTTAGCCGCTGAGTGCGACGCACTCTGATAACTGCCCAGGATCCGATGCTTCGAAGTTTGGGCGCACGATCAAGTCGTCGTGCGTGTTCTTTTCTCCCTTGACCGTCCGCTGTTCTCGCCGTCGCCCTCTCGTTGATCTTCATCAGCAAACCTGCCACGTTTGGCCACGCTGACGCAAGAAGGTCAACAGTGTGCTGGTCGAAAAACAGAGCACTGAAAACACACGGCAACGCGCTCCCGTCGTAGGGCAACTGTCTCGGGCGCCGGAGTTCCGTTTGGCGTTTCTTCTCGGGGATCGCGTAGCTCGGCCACGTTCGTTATTGCTTCGCCCAACTTTGCCGATTAGCCCACAGCTCAACCATGTTTTACCCGTAAGGCGCTTATGGTCAATTGTGGTTGAATTATGTCGGGATGTGGGAAAGCGGCAGAATAGTGCGACCTTTGGCACACCGGAATCATCAATGCTGACGTATCCTTCGCGCGCCCAGCTTCCGTCTCATAATGACATGAGCACAAATCCCATGATTGCAGCTAAAAGCAATGGCCAGCCTTACGACGCAGTGCTGCGCATCAGTGAAGCCCTGTGTGCTTGCTGCGAGCCCGAGGAGTTGGCAAAAACCCTGGCGGATGAAGTTGACAACTTTGTGCACTTCGACCACCTCTACCTAGTTGTGCTGAAGGAAAACTCCAAAGAAATTGAACACCTTGTGTGGGGAAAGGGCCCCATGCCGGTGCCAGACTTGCCCCTGGAAGAGGTGCCGTGCAGCCAGGTGATCGACGGCCAGGATCCTCGGCATACTGCCAATTGGGACGCGGAGCAGCAATTTCCACGATTCAAGGAATGGGCAAAGCAAGTTGGCCTAGGATCGGGCGTCTGCGTACCGTTGACGACGCCGCATCGCCAACTGGGTGTTTTCGGGATCAGCCGCGACACCGTGAATCCCTTCCGTGAAGAAGAAATAGGCTTCCTCCGACTGATCGGACGGGTTGTCGCTTTCGCCCTCGATGACGGTTTGAATCTCAGGCGTGCACAGACGGCTCAGGCTTGCTTACAGACTCAAAACGACCGCCTGCAGTTGCTTTTGAACCTGACCAACCGAATTACTTCGAACCTGAACTTTCGAGAACTGTTGCGCCAGATCGCAGCCAACATTCGTGAAGTCATGCGATGTGATGTCGTTGGAGTTTCCCTGGTAGATTCTGCGGCAGGCACGTCTAGGCTATTTGTCCTTGATTTTCCTCACAGCAAGGGCTTCTTTAAGGAAGAGCAGGTCCTAAAAATAAGCGGCGCGGCCAAGCGCGTTCTGGAGTCACTGAAGCCAGCAGTTGTTAACAAGGCCGATCCTTCCGAAGTCCCCCCTGAGATCTACGCTGATGTGGTCGCTGAGGGCCTGAAGAGTAGTTGTCTGATTCCTCTGATTAATCGCGGTCGAGTGCTCGGAATCCTGAGCATTGCTCGGATTAACGAAGCCGCTTTTACCGCGCAGGATGTCGAATTTCTGACCCAAGCTGCGGGACAGATCGCAATCGCCATCGAAAATGCATTGGCGTACCACGAGATTTCGGAACTTAAAGACAAGCTGGCACAGGAAAAGCTCTACCTCGAAGAGGAAATCCGCGGCGAGATGAACTTTGACAATATCGTTGGAAACAGCACGACATTAAAGCACGTTCTGGGACTGGTTGAGACCGTTGCTCCCAACGACTCTACTGTCTTGTTGCTTGGCGAGACGGGGACAGGCAAAGAGTTGATCGCCCGCGCCATTCATGACCGCAGTCGCCGCAAAGATCGCACCTTTGTGAAAATGAATTGTGCTGCAATTCCGACGGGCCTGCTCGAAAGCGAACTATTCGGGCATGAAAAAGGAGCGTTCACCGGCGCTATCGCGCAGAAAGTCGGGCGGCTGGAATTGGCCGATCAGGGCACGCTCTTCCTGGATGAAGTGGGGGATATACCGATCGAGATTCAACCTAAATTGTTGCGGGCTCTGCAGGAACGTGAGTTTGAACGCCTTGGAAGCACCCATACCCGCAAAGTGAATGTACGACTGGTAGCAGCAACGAATCGCGATCTGGAAGAGATGATTGCGAACAAGGAATTTCGCAGTGACTTGTATTATCGCCTCAACGTATTTCCGATCCGCATACCGCCCTTGCGGGAACGCAAGGAAGACATTCCTTTATTGGTGAGTTACTTCGTGCAAAAGTTCGCCAAGCAAATGCAGAAGAGGATTGAAGGAATTTCCCCCGCGGTGATGAAGGGTCTCACGGCCTGGGAGTGGCCTGGCAACATCCGTGAGCTCGAAAATTTCATCGAGCGTGCGGTGATCCTGACACGCGGCAAGTCGCTGGAAGCGCCGCTCGGAGAACTTCGCAGAATCGGCATACAGGAACCGGCTTCTGCGGCGAAGGGCTCAGATCAGCAGGACATTGCACGGATCGTGAAAGAGACTCTCCAAGCGCTCAATGGCAACAAGCCTGCCGCTGATGAACGGACTCAGAAGCAACGTGAGGAAATTGTACACGCGCTTGCCGAAAGTAAGGGCCGCGTCGGCGGTGCCGATGGAGCCGCGGCACGCATGGGTATCAATCGGACCACGCTCTTGTCTCGCATAAAGAAATTTGGCATCGATCCCGGTCAGTACGCGATGCGATGAACCGCGTCGGAAAGACAGGGAAAACGCTGCAGCAGTCTCTCCTTCGGCTTTTTTGGGCTGGTATAGGAAAGCGGAGCAGCTTCTTTCTCTCTTTTTTTTCAATTAAGCTTATCTGGCGACAAAAATTACCTGAGTCTTCCCCCTCATTGCCGCATCTCAAACTGGTATCTACAGGTGGAGTGCGTCAAATTCAAGTTGTATGCTGGGTGAGACTCAAATACCTCATTTTGTCGATGGGCTGTACGAGAAGTTGATTGAGGATGGTGTCGGATACTTCTTTCCCTCGGCAAAATTCGGCTCGATCGAGCGCCATCCTGCCTCGCCTGAGGAGCGAGTTTCTTTAGGACCCGACGGCAGATCGGTAATCATGAAATGGCTCGGGTCGAGCTGCTCGTTGACCCGCGACGAACCCTTTTCGGATTCCGAGATAAGACTTCTCAGCAGCATTGAAGCAGTATTAGGTGCGCGCTATCGAATGATTCGGGATGCAGGCCGGGTCGAACAGCGATTCGAACTGTTCCGCGGCCTACTCGAGGACCGCTGTGTTTCAGCATACATAGACAGATCACCCTTTCGCGAGCTGGTGTGGAAGGGGCCGGATCGCGTCGAAGATGCGATTGAAGTGCTGCGCACGACTTCCTTGAGCACCTACGAGAACCGGCGCATCTCGACGGGAGCGCTGCTGTTCGGAAAAATGCCGGATCCGTGCCACGATCTGCCCGCCAGACCTTCGGGCGCCTTACGCTATTCTCCCGCTTTGACCTCGACTCGCACTTTCTACCGTCTGTGTGACGGACTCCAAACCCTCGCGTTGGTCGATGAAAACGGTTTTCTGGCCGAGATCGTGGATGTGGAGAAATGGGCCCAGGTTTACTCCGATATCCCTTTGCCAGTGCCCAGTGCTGCGCGATATCAAACTCATAGCCGGGCCACATTGTGTGGCGGTCACGTGTGCATGATCCTGACGCCCAACGGAGAGATGAAGATCATCGCCGATGGCGAACAGATCTTCCGATTCTGGGACGGCCGATGGAGGCTCACGGATGCCGAGCGCAAATATCGGCGATGGACCGAAGCTGTGGGAAATTCGGAACTCGCCGAACGTCTGTTTGTGACCGCCCTCAATTTAGCGGAAGAACGGCGAGGCGGGCTGCTGGTTGTCCTAGATGATCCTGGTAAAGCGCGAAAGCTGGTTTCAATGACTGATCTGGTTAGCCACTTGCCCGACAATGGTCGAGAGTCCGTGACCAGCACAAAGGACCAGTTGCATTACTTGTTGCATCAGAAACGGGTGCTCGAGCTGCCGAGTTCGGTTTTAGAAACGATAGCGCGTATCGATGGCGCGGTTGTGTTGGATCGGGACGCCCACCTGCTGGCTTTTGGGGCCATTCTGCGGCACCGCGACTTGTCCGATCTCCACCCGGAAAATATTGAAGGGGGCCGTACGACAGCGGCCGTCGCCGCTTCCGAGTTTGGCAACGTTCTCAAGATCAGTGAAGACGGGCTGGTTGAATTCTTTCAAAAAGGCAAATGCGTTTGGGATGTCTAATAGCGCAGAACGTGCATCCACTTTCTTCACACCCTTACAAACAGTACGACCAAGCGTGCGCGCAAAGCGAGCGCAAGTACCGCACCGGTGAAAGCCTCGAGGACTACGACGCGGCGATGATCGCGATC
>Ga0187783_10004251_pt1 | contig 10608 bp, 11 predicted proteins | sample 1015_SJ02_MP02_2_FD_132471 | JGI IMG/M metagenome (GOLD analysis project Ga0187783, IMG submission 132471) | Tropical peat soil microbial communities from peatlands in Department of Meta, Colombia - 1015_SJ02_MP02_20_MG | ecosystem: Environmental > Terrestrial > Soil > Wetlands > Peat | place...
AGGGCTCCGGCAAGGTCGGACAGGAAGGCACCGGGGGGGCCCGGCCCGTCCGGCATCGGCGGCGACTTCAGCGTCGTGCCCGGTTACCGGGTCCACCGGCTGGAGCACCACCTTCACGCGGTGAGCCGCGACCGAGCTGATCTCGCCCTTGGCCCCGAGCGTCAGGACGTAGAGGCGCACTCCTGCTTCGCCGCCTCCGGTGTACGACAGAGTCGTCTCGAACTCCAGCTCGACGGGGCCGACCCGGAAGCGGATGTCACTGCCCGTTCCCTCTTGTTGCGCCCTCGACAGCTCCCGTCGGACAGCGGCGATGACGTCGGCCAATTCGGGCAGGCCCGCCTGGCCAGCCTGGCCCGCCTGGCCCGCCCGGTCAGCCCGGTCAGCCTGGCCCGCCTGGTCAGCCCGGTCCTTTTGCGAAGAAACGCCTTGCCGGTCCGTAGCCACATCGCAACACTACGCGGGACCGAACTCCCGCCCGACAGGCCCGAGATGACGGTCCTCGTGGTCCCCAATGGGACGGCCCGGGGCCGAGCGGCGAGGGCTGAGCTGCAGACCGCTGGGCGTACCCACGACACCGCCTAGGCCGGCCTTCATCATCGGCGGCGGCAATCGCACCGATAACCGCTGCCCATCGCCCGCCTACCATCGCCACCGCGCCGACGGACAGCACCAACAGCAGGGCTACGTCGGTGTTCGGGAGGTCGTCGCGAAGCGGGATCCACGCCGCCGCCACGGCCACTGGGACCAGTCCCAGCAGCACAGGCAGCAGACGTTGGGAAACGAAACGATAGAAACTAATACCTGGAATCGTACGGTCTTTGCGCGGCGCGGTAGCTCCGGAGGCCGGGCGCGGCGGGCTCAGGCTTATCCTCAGTGGCGTCCCTCAGGGCACGACCATCACGGGCCAGCGGCCCAAACGCACGAGACGTACCGCGATCGACCCGATCACCCGGTGCCCGGCTTGGGTCGACGTGCCCACCACCACCGCGTCCGCCCGGACTTTGTCCGCCACTTTGACCAGCTCCGCGAAAGTATCGCCCTCGGTCGTGAGGAACTCGACGGAGAGGCCGATCAGCGCCGCCCCGTCGAGGATCCGTTGGCGCAGGTCGGCTTGGGTCTCGTCGAGCGCCCTCTGAGCAGACGCGAACCCCATCGGCGAGAGCGCCGCCATCGGCGGCGTAGAACGGACGAACACGACGTACAGCTGAGCCGACTGGCGCCGGGCCATCCCGGCGGCGTACGCAGCGGCGTGGAGCGAAGTCAGGGAGCCGTCGACACCTACCACGATCACCTGCGGGCCGTCAGTACCGAGCTCGAAAGGGCTCATGGACCATTATCGATAGCACGCTCAGTGGATGTCCGTAACGCCAGCCGGACGCCGGTGACTTCTCGGGAGGAGAAGTCAGTACGGCCGCAGCCCGACGAGCCGCTCCAGCTTTAGGGTTTCAGTGAGTAGAGGCGCGGGTCTTCGGGGACAGGCTCGGCCGGCGGAGCAAGACGAAGGCGGGCACGACGCTGGCGACTGCGATGGCTGACGTTATCCACCAGGCGTGGCGAAAAGCATCGAGCGCGCCCGCGCTGCCCTGCGCGCCCGCGCTGCCCTGCTCGGCGCTGCCGAGTACGGCGACGAGGATGGCGACGCCGAGAGCGAGCCCGGTTTGGCGGATCATGTTGACGACGGCCGAGCCGGTCGCGAAAGACTGAGAGGGGAGCGAGGAGGACGCGGTGGCCATCATCGTCGGGAGGGTAAGCCCGACACCCGTCCCGGTCAGGACCATCCCGCCGATGACCCCGGTTATATAGTCGGGTTGGGCCGCAACGGCCAGCGCCCACCAGGCGACCCCGGCCGCGAAAGCGACGCTGCCGAGGGCGATCACCAGGGCTGGCCCGTAGCGCGCGATCAAACGCCCCGCCACTCCAAACGAGATCAGGGGGACCATGAGCGGGCCTGGCGCGATGGCCAGGCCCGCCTGGAGAGCCGACCAGCCCCACACGCCTTGCTCCCACAGCACGATCGACAGGAGCATCGCACCGAAGGCAGCGGAAAAGAAAATGGCGACGAACGAAGCCCCCGTGAAACCCCGGGACTTGAACAGCGACGGGTGAATGAGAGGCTTCCCGCTGGCAAAGCAGTGGAACGCGAACAGCCCGATAAGCACCGCTGCCCCCGCCAGCGTCCCGACGATGGCGGCCGAGCCCCAACCCCAGTCGCTGCCCTTTACGAGCCCGAGGGTCAAAGCACCGATCCCGGCCGTAGCCAAGATAGCGCCCAGAGGGCCCGGCCTATCGACAGGGTGCCCCGGTACATGAGGTAAGCGCCGCCAGCCGACGACTATCGCGGCAAGCCCGATGGGCACATTGACAATAAAGACCCAGCGCCAGCTGGCCGTCACGAGCAGCCCGCCTACGACTGGCCCGAGTGCCGCGGCCAGACCACCTGTTGCTGTCCACGCCCTGACTGCTCCGTGCCGGCGGTCGGGTTCGTAAGAGGCCAGGACCAGGCCCAAGGAAGTCGGGGTGAGCAGAGCCGCCCCGGCCGCTTGCACCAGCCGGAAGCAAACAAGCATCCCGATGCTCGTCGACGCTGCGCACGCGGCGGACGCAGCCGTGAAAATGGCGACGCCGAGCAAGAACCCGCGGTCCCGTCGGTAGCGGTCTGCCAGCCGACCGAAGAACACGAGCAGCGAGGCATAGACGATGGCGTACCCGTTGAGGACCCAAGACACCTCGCCCAGGTTGGGTACGTGGAGGTCCCGGGCAATCTGTGGCAGGGCCACGTTGACGATAAAGAGGTCGAGGCTGGCCAGCACCACGCCGGCACAGACGATGACAAGCACCTGACGAGGGGATGTGGGGCGGCCGCCCGTACGCTCTTGCACCCCGGCCAAAGCCGGTGCGGCGGTGCGAGCGATATTCGTGGTGGAAGTCATCGGTGCCTCATCGCCAGTGCACTCCAAGATAGTCGGTCTTGTTATTGAACTAACGTTAGAGGAGACAGTTGCGTCACGCAACTCTTTTTAGGCTTGGTCAAAAAAGGAAAAAGCGGCTGAACCGCGACCACCGTTGGGCCACAACGTCCTCCGAAATGCGGCGGGGCCCCGCGAAAGGGCCCTCCATTTCCGAAAGTCAGTTGCGAAGCAAGGTGGCAGCGAGACGAGTGCGGCGGAAATCTTCGGCCGAGGCACCAGGCCCGGCGACGGCCGTGACCGATCGCAAGTCCAGGGGCTCGCCGCAGTTGGAGCACACTGGTACCGCTCTGGTCACGCGTCCGCAGGCGTTGTGCTTGATCTTCACCGGCGGGCCAGCGGGGGCCGCCCAGCGGTCGCCCCACTGTCTCATCGCCGTCACGACATGCCAAAGGTCGCGGCCTTTGTCGGTTAGGCGGTACTCGGACCGGGGCGGATGGTCCTCGTAAGGGACGCGGCGCAACACGCCGTTGTCGACCAGGCGGTTGAGGCGCTGGGTCAGGATGTTGCGGGAAATCCCGAGGCGAGCCTGGAAGTCGTCAAACCGCGTTACGCCTAAAAAGGCGTCCCGCACGATGAGCAAGCTCCACCATTCTCCCACGATCTCGAGGCACTGGGCGACCGAACAATGCATGTCGCCAAAGCTCGTCCTCTGCACACATGAAGCATACAGGGTCTCGTAACGGAACGCAGTCCCGCCAATAGGCCCAATCAACCGGCTTTCCGCTTAAATAATGGCCCGGGACCCCCCACTTCGATCAAACTGGCTAATCGTGAGCGAAGCCTCAGCCTCTACCACCCAGCGGACGTCCTATGCAGCCGCCGCCAAGATCCTGGCCGACCGGGACCCCGTTATAGCCCGGTTGACGGTGGAAACTGGACTGCCTCGACTTGGTCGGCCCACAATGTCTCATTTCGCCACCCTTGTCCAGGCCATCGTCTACCAGCAGCTGGCAGGGGCGGCCGCCTCGGCTATCCACCGCCGGCTCGTCGCGGCGCTCGACGACGATGTACAGCCGGGCCCCCTGATCGCCCTGTCCGACGAAACCCTGAGGGCGGTGGGGCTGTCTGCGGCAAAGGTGGTGTCAGTGCGCGACCTCGCCAGCAAAGTCCTTGACGGGACGGTCAACTTGTCGCCCCGGTCTTTATCCCGCCAGGACGACGAACAGATCATCGCCGCACTTTCGACGGTCCGGGGGGTTGGTCGCTGGACGTCGCAGATGTTCCTCATGTTCCAGCTCCGTCGGGTGGACGTGTGGCCGACCGGCGACTTCGGCGTGCGCCGGGGTTACGGGTTGGCCTGGGAGGTGCCGATGCCGACCGCACGCCAGCTCGAGCCCCTCGGCGACCCGTACCGGCCGTACCGGTCGGTGGCGGCCTGGTACTGCTGGCGCGCCGTCGAGTTGTACGCGGGAGCGGTGCCGACCGCTGTTACCAATTAGGCGTTACCAATCAGGCGTTAACTGGCCGGCGTTACCTGCCAACGGACGGCTCGTACTGACGGCCTCGACCTCTGCTCCCACGGTTGGCGCACCGTTCTGCTAGGACGGGGCCATGAGCGATCTACCTACCACTACCTTGGGCCGCACCGGGCTCACCGTGACCAAGCTGGGCTTCGGGGCCATGGAGCTTCGTGGTCCCGGCGGGCGCCGTATTGGCCCCGACATCGACGAAGGCACCGCTGGAGCCCTCCTCAACCAGGTCATCGACTCCGGGATCAACTGGGTCGACACGTCCCCCGACTACGGGGTGTCCGAGGAGCGGATCGGGCGGTACCTGTCGTCTCGTCGGGGCGAGTTCTTCCTCGCCTCAAAGTGCGGTTGTCCCATAAACCCGGACGGATCCCCTGCGAGTGGGGACCATAATTTTGCCCGGGCCAACGTCCGGGCAGGCGTCGAGCAGAGCCTGCGGCGCATGAAGACGGACCACCTCGACCTGGTCCAGTTCCACGCCAGCCCGTCGCGAGAAACACTGGAGGACAACGACTCGGTGGCCGAACTGCTGGCGTTGCGGGATGAGGGCAAGGTGCGGTTCATCGGCATGTCGGGGACCCTGCCCAACATCGAGGACCAGATCGCCATGGGCGTGTTCGACGCCTTTCAGATCCCTTACTCTGCGGTCGAGCGCGAACACGAGGACGTCATCAGTCGCGCCGCTGCTGCCGGCGCCGGCACAGTGATCAGGGGCGGCGTGGCCCGGGGTGTCCCGGCGGCGGGGGAGGAAGCGATCGAGCGGTTGCCCGAAGGGTTCCGGGACGTCTTTCGCGCCCGCAGGGACCGCTTCGAGGACGCGGACCTGGACGACATCCTGGACGGCATGTCGAGGATGGAGTTCATGCTGCGGTTTACCATCAGCCACCCGGACATGCACACCACCATCGTGGGCACCGCCAACCCCGAGCACCTGGCCGCCAACCTGGCGGCCGCATCGCAGGGCCCGCTCCCGGCCGACGTCTACGAGGAGGCCGTCCGGCGCCTGGCGAGCCCCACCGCCTGAAAACTCAACGCAAGGACGCGCCCTCAGGCGTAGCTGAAAGCGACCCCGTTGGAGGTGCCGGACTGGGTCTTGACCGTGACCGAGACCGTGCCCGACGACGACGATGCGGGACTGGGGACGGTGGCATGGCACGTGTTGTCGGACGGGCAGGAGACGGGCGCCTGCGCCGAACCGAACGTCACGGTGATGACCCCGTCTGCACTAAAAAGCCCCGTCCCGGTAAGGGTAACGACCTGGCCGGCGACGCCCGAAGCCGGGGAGATCGCCGCGATGACCGGTCCACCGATCGCCGGGGCCTGGTGTGCGGGCGGCGCAGGGAGAGAGGACGACGTCTTGGCTGCGGTGGTAGAAGAAGTAGCGTGGTGAGCGGGAGCGCTCGTCGGTGCCACCGACGTCGGCGAGTGGGTGCCGGGCGGCTCCAGTCCTGCGGCATTAGAGGACTTTTGGTCCGGGTTCGTCAGCGAGAGGGCGAGCACCGCTCCGGCGACGAGGTTCAGGAGCACCAGGGCGGCCACCGCCAAGGGCAGGGCTCCAGCGGAGCGTCGACGGGCCCGGCGACGGGGGACCGTTCGGTGTGCGGGGGGACGGGCGGGCCCGTTCCGGTAAGCGGGTCGGCTCGGCGCGGTGCTTCGCGACTGCTGCATGCGGCCCAGGGCTTCCAATGCTCGCGCATGCGGCTCGGCGGCTGGATGGCCGCGCCGCGAACCCATAACCGCGACCGCCGCGCCTGCGACGAGCAGGAGAGCGACGATGACGACGAAGACAACGACCATCCCGGACCGTTCCTCAGCTCACATGGTCACAACTGGCTCGCTCACCAACCAGTCTTGTACCGCTAAGCGCGTTTTGCCAACCGCGAGACGTCCGGTCTTGGCTCCGCCGAGCCCGGAGAGGCAGCCGCGAAAGGCGTGGGGGCGCGCTTGACTTGGCTGTGGGAGGTTGGCAAGGTCGCAGGGTGCCTTTTGTTCTCCTCGTGGCCCCGGCTGGGCGGTCAAAAGACGGGACGGCCTGATGGCAGCTGGTCCAGGCAACGTTGTCGCGTGCGATAGCTGCGGGACCAAAAACCGCGTACCTACGAGCGCGTCGGGCCTGCCGAAATGCGGCAAGTGCGGAGCGTGGCTGCCGTGGGTGGTCGAAGCCGGGGACGACGACTTCGAAACCGTCGCGGTCGGTTCTACCGTCCCCGTCCTGGTCGACCTTTGGGCCGAGTGGTGCGGGCCGTGCCGAATGGTGAGCCCGGTCCTGGAGCAACTCGCCCATAAGCGGGCGGGCCACCTGAAGCTCGTGAAGGTCGACGTGGACAAGTCGCCGGGCCTGGCCCGGCGGTTCGAAGCGCGGAGCATCCCGACTCTGTTGTTGATGGACCACGGGGAGGTAATTTCCCGTCAGGTGGGAGCCGCGCCCGCTCACGTCATAGAAAAGTGGGTCGACAGCTCCCTGGCCAAGAGCGCCGGCTCGGGACCGGCAGCGACCGCCTGAGCTCGCTGCCGTGGGCCGAGCGCACCGCGCTCGGGTAGCTTCGTCCTGGCGCTCCCGGAGCCAGCGAGGACGACGAAGACGACGAGGACGAGATGAGCGAACCCCAAAAGCTTCCCCCCAGCCACACACTCCCCCCGACCGCCGTCACGAACATCGAGGAAGCGCACAGGCTCTTGCAACCGGTCTACTCCTGCCTGAGGCGGGCCGAACGGGCGGCGTACGGGGACGAGCCGCCACGCGCTGACGAGGACAACATCCGCCGCGTTATGGCGCAGCTCGACGCGGCGAAGGAGCAGATGGAGAGACTGCTCGAACCGTGGAAATAGGCCACAGCCGGGTTATACCCGGGCGCTAGCCACCAGGTCCGTCCCGCCCTTGCGTCGCGGGACAATGGAGACGCCGACCTCCGTGAACCCGGCCACCCGCAGCGCAGCCTCCAGGTCGTGACCCGTCCAGAACGCGTAATACCGGCCGGGATAGTCGTCGCCGGGGAGGTCGTGGCCCTCGTAGGTGCCCTCGATCACGGTCAGGACGAGGCGGCCACCCGGCCGCAACACCCGGCTCAGCTCGGTTAACGCCCCCGCGGCTTGCACCTTCGAAAGGTGGAGATAGGAGTGGCGGGCGAAGGCTCCGGCAAAGGCGTTGTCGCCGAAGGGGAGGGCTTCCAGATCGGCCTGCACCAGGGGATGGCCTTGGTCCTGGGCCAGGCCCAGCATCGACCCGCTCACATCCAACCCGATGACCGGCGCCGCGATCTGGCCCAGGTACCGCCCGGGCCCGCAGCCGAGGTCTATTACCAGGCCCTCCCCTACCTGTTCACGGCAAACCCGCCCCAAGTCGTCGTTGGCGTCTCCACGGGACTTTTGCCAGTCGCCCGCCACTTCGTCATAGATGGCAACGGTGGCTCTGTCCATGAAGGAGGTTAATGTAGCTCGCGCCCCGGGAACCCAAAAGGGCCGAAAGGCGGGGAAGGCTGCCACAGCCTCAGGCGCCGCCGTGGGGGCCTAGTCCTTCAACATGACCACCGCCAACCGGCGCCCATGGCCTTGTTTGAAAGCGAGGGCCACCCACAGCTGGAAGATGCCGTCCACGACCGCCTCCTGGTCCTCGCCGACATAAACGGGTGTGAGGCCCACGCCCGAAATAACCTCCTCGACGGTGGCACGGTCCCCCTCGGCAGACGAGAAGAACATGTCTGCTCGCTGGCCGTTGTTGAACACGGGCTCGGCCATGTCTTCTCCGCCCATGGTGTTGAAGGCCCGGGCGTAGCGGACGGTCGTCGGCAACGAGCGGCGAGCGTTAGGAACCGCATCACCCATCTTGTTGGTCGCGTCGATGACGAGCTTGCCGGCCAGTGACGCCTGGTTTTCGGCCGCCACCTCACCCACCGCGTTACCGGGCAAGGCCAGGATGATCACCCCTGGCCGGGCCACCGCCTCGGCAACCGACATCACCTTGGCGTTGGTATTCCCGACGACATCGTCGTCGTCAGGGTGCCGGGAAGCAAACGCCACATCGTGGCCGGCGGTCGCTAAAGCCCGTCCGAGTACCCCACCTATGAAACCAGTACCGACAACTGTGATCTCCATCTCCGTTCCTCCTCCTCGACCGTTTACCGGGGTATGGAACGCACGTGGTACCGAGCCCATTCCCCGCTCGCCCCCAAAATTGTCCGGGGCCAACTGGGACTACGTTTGGCCGGGCTTCGCGGGTTCTTCCCTGCGGGTCGGTCAGCGGCCCACCGGCTAAGGTGCCCGTGTGCGACAGGCCCTCTTCGTTCCACCTTTCGGGGAGCTCGCCCACCCGAGCCTCCTCGCCGACCTGGGACGGCGCGCCGAACAGGCTGGCTGGGATGGCCTTTTCCTGTGGGACCATGTCCAGTACCGGGCACCCGCGACTGACGTGCTCGACCCGTGGGTGGCCATGGCCGCGATCGGGGCGGCCACCCGGCGAATTCGGTTGGGTGCCATGGTCACGCCGTTGGCCCGGCGCCGGCCCTGGATCGTAGCCCGCCAGCTGGCCGCTCTCGACCTCCTGACCGCAGGCCGCATGGTGCTCGGTGTCGGCCTGGGCCTCGACGACAGCGGCAAGGAGCTGTCGACCTTTGGCGAGGAGCTGGACGCATCCGAACGAGCATCCATGCTCGAGGAGGCCCTGGACGTCGTGCATGGGCTGCTTTCCGGCGAGACGTTTTACTACCAGGGGCGCCACTACACGGTCGAGGGGGCGACGTTCCGGCCGACACCGGTGCAGTCCCCGTTGCCCACCTGGGTGGGGGCGAGGTGGCCCCACCGCCGACCGCTGCGGCGGGCGGCCCGCTTCCAGGGGGTCTTTGCCATCAATGTCCCCACGCCCGAAGTTGCGCAGCAGCTCTGTTCCTTGATGCAAGCCTTGCGAGGGGAGGCGGAGAGCGGACCGTTCGATGTGGTCCTGGCACCCGAGCCTGCGCCAGGCTCACCACCGCAACAATGGGCCGACGCCGGGGTCACGTGGCTACTTACGCCCTTTTCGCAGTTCGGCACCCGTCCCGAAGACGTCTTGCGAGTGGCCGACGCCGGTCCTCCGGCACTGTTGTAGCCAAGCCCCTCGCTACGGGGAGGCCGGGGCCGAGCGGGCGACCGTTTCGAGGGGAACGGGTACCGCCACCGGTCGTTTGTGGAGGTCGCCGACCTGGTCGAGAGGCCGTCCGGTCAGGGCCGAAACAGCCAGCTGCAGTGCCGGCCCACACGTGCGGCCCTGGCAGTACCCCATGCCACAGCGGGTGAGGTTGCGAACTTCGCGCGCGCTCGTTGCCCCGCTAATTACAGCGGCCTCGACCGCCCTCCACGAGGTCTGCTCGCACCGGCAGAACACCGTTGAGCGCTCCAGCCAAGAGATCCAGCCAGGATACAGGGGGTAAAGGGTCTCGAGGCGCGCGGCGAAGGCGCGACCGGTCGCTAACCGCCGGGCCGCTTTTTGCCGGTCGGAGTGCGTGCGGTAGTCCGCCAGGCCGAGGTAACGAGCGGCGGCGTGCCCGGCGAGCTCCCCTTCGATCTCTGCAACGCCCGCTCCGGCGATGCCTGACACCTCGCCCGCGACGAACAACCCGGGCACGGAGCTGCTCATCATCTCGTCACACGCGACGTGCACACTGGGATGACGAGGCGAGGCCATGTCACGAGCGTCAAGCTGACGGGCCAGCTCGACGCGGGGGACGAAACCGTACGAGGCACAAACCGCGTCGGCGGGAAGCCTCTGTTCGGAACCGGCGATCGGTTCCCAGTTTGGCCCCAGCCGGGCCACGACGGCCCACTGGACCTCTCCGTCGCCTTCGCATCTGACAACGGCCCGCCCCGTCAGGAGCCGGACCCGGTTGCGCATGAACACGGACCCGTAGCCGCCGGCTTCTTTCAGCTTGGACGGGTGCTCGAGCAGGCTGGCCAGGGCCTGTGGGGCCAGGCGCGCCCGCGCCGCTTCCACCACCACCACGGTGGCCCCGGTTTCGCTCAATGCCGCCGCCACCGGCAACAGGAACGGGCCCGTGCCGGCGACCACCACCTGGCGCCCCGCGGCAACCTCCTGGGACTTCAACAGCGCCTGGGCCGCGCCGGCGGTCATGACGCCCGGCAGCTCCCATCCCGGGAACGGCAGGGCGAGCTCAGACGCCCCGGTCGCCAGCACAAGCGCC
>Ga0187783_10004252_pt1 | contig 10605 bp, 11 predicted proteins | sample 1015_SJ02_MP02_2_FD_132471 | JGI IMG/M metagenome (GOLD analysis project Ga0187783, IMG submission 132471) | Tropical peat soil microbial communities from peatlands in Department of Meta, Colombia - 1015_SJ02_MP02_20_MG | ecosystem: Environmental > Terrestrial > Soil > Wetlands > Peat | place...
ATCCGCCATGAATCCATCCTTTTCGACCGTAACATCAAGCTTCGTCAAGTCACCTTCCCGCAACTGTCTTGGACCGGGAATGCCGTGAACCGCCTCTTCGTTGACACTGATGCAACTCGCTCCAGGGAATCGATATACCGCGGCCGGTGCCGAACGAGCCCCGTGTTTGCGCATGACGGCGGCTCCGATTCGGTCCAGTTCAGCCGTTGTGATCCCCGGGCGCACCGCTTGCTTCATCGCCTCGAGCACTCGTCGCGCCACTGCACCTGCGGCTCGTAACCCAGCGAGTTCTTCCGGACTCTTAATTGACATGCTATCTCCGAGAGAAGCATCTGTATGGCTTCAAGGAAGCTATCTGAATCCTTCGGCGAAGGACTCTGCGCATGAATGATGCTACCACGATCGAAGAAGCCGTTAGCCCGGCCGATGTCAACGTCGTCACCATGCGCCCATCGCGCGCTATTTCCAGCATGTACCGGCTATGAGTTGGCGGACTGTCTCTAATCTGAGGTTTCTAATGCGGGTCCATCCGTCGAGCGCTCACGCTCTCTCGGGCATGCGGCCATCTCGCTAATAGATCAGGCACGTTGCCCGAATGCCTGAAGGGCGGCAGCTTCCGCCGCGTACATTTCGAAGATCGTGTTCAGCCGGGACACTGCAAGCACATCCAAAACTTTCTGGTTCACGCTGGCCAATTTCATTGCTCCTCCGGTCTGACGGACGACAGAGTAGGACCGCGCCAGCTCACCGATACCGTAGCTGTCGATAAATTCAACGCGCGCAAGATTAAGTATGAATCGTCTTGCTCCATAACCGGTCAAGACGTGAATCAGGTCACGAAGTTTGGAGTGGCCGTCGGTCAAAGTGAGTCTGCCTACTGCTTCAATCACGACAACGGAATCGACCTCCCGTGTGTGAACTTCAAATGCCATTGTGCCCCAGCGCCATGCCCTTGTTCCGTAGAGGCCGTGTGCTTGGAAGCTCCGCCGGAGTTCCCCACCCTCCGGGTGGGCGATCGTACCCTTCTTCGGCTCCGGGCACAACGGAGCTTTAAAAGTCCGGGATGAGCTCGCCGGCTGTTTTCAGCGTTGTCGCATGCGGAGTAGGCTGTGTCTTGATAAAAACGGGCGTAACCTACGCGTCAGTCGCGGTGTCATGCAAACTCGCGAGTGCTTTCGCCTCGTCGGTAAAAACGGGGAGAGAAATACTCAGGCGCGTCACGTCCAGCACTTCGCGGACTCTTCCGGTAGGATTGAGGATCGTTAGACTGCCGCCCCCGCGCGTCAGAATGACGTAGGATTGCACCAGGGCGCCGATTCCCGAGCTATCCATCTGCGTGACTTCCGCGAGATTGACGAGAACATCGCACGGTGCGCTTTCGGCAAGCTTGAGCAGCTCAGCTCTGAATGAATCGCCCGTGGCGCCGCTCGTAATGCGGCCCCGCAGATCGAGAATAGTGGCGCTTCCGGATTTCCGCATCGAAATTTGCAAACCCGTGCTCATACTTCCACTCCTACCTAGTTCACAACCTCGGCGTGATCCTCCAGGCCATCAAGCAAAGGTTTTTGGCACCGCGAAATTCCCATTTGCTGCGCAAGTCCTGCCGGTTGCTCTTCGCGGGAAGAAGGAAATCGTGTTACGACAGCCCTGAAAGATGGGCACGGGCTGCGAAGGCTTTTTCGCCGACGAACTGACCTCCAAGAATTCGAACCTTACAACCGAGGGCCGGGTTACTTGCGTCGAGAATTTTGACTTTTGTTCCACAATCGACCAGCAGAAGTTTTTCGGCAGCAACCAGGAGAGAAATTCCGAGGTCGTCCTTGGCCGTTTCGCAATGACACAATTCATCCAAAACGTCTTCCGTGACGGGCAATAGTACGTAGTTGCGGCCGGCGGCGTCGCAGATCGTTGCGACCTGCCCAACCCACTCAGACCGAGAGGCAACGACGTGATCGCGAACGGGAACGGCAGACATCGTTCCGGCACTCGATATCTTTTCCACGGCGGCGATGAAGCGGTAGCCGCGGCGCGGGAGGGTTTCGATGAAGCGCGGCCTCTTGTGCGAATCGCACAGGGCGCGCCGGAGCGTTTGGATTGCTGCGTTCACACCGTGCTCAAAATCGACGAAGGTATCAGCAGGCCAAAGTCGCGCCTGCAACTCTTTCCGCGTGAGCAGCTCGCCCGGCTGTTCCAGAAGGAGCGCCAGAACCTGAAAGGGGCGGCCGGCGAGACGGACCTTACGGCCGTGCTTGCGGATTTCGCCCGCGCGGAGATCTACCTGGTAGGCGTCGAAGCGAAGCCGGTTCTCAGGCGAAGGCTCGTCGCGCATTCTAGCAGCTGGGGCCACAAGCGTACCTCGGGCGCTATCGAAATTCAATCGAGGCCTTTCGGTTGCATAAGTGCTTTAAACATCAATCGGCTACGGTTTTACCTCCATTTTACCAACAAAGGAGGTCGCCTGCATTGAACCATTTGCCGTTCAGGACGAAACTGCGCGCGTGCTGAGGAACGAAATGAAAAATTCGTACTCAAACATTCGAGCGGCAAAGGAGAGAGCGATGAAACTCATAGCTGGGGGAAACGTTTTGATGCTCGCAGGGGTTCTGGGATTTGCGTGTTTGCTGCCGGCGACTGTACACGCGCAAGTTGACGCGCAACCTGACACGAACCTCTCTGAAGGTCCGAACATGGAGAGGATTGGTCCACAGGCCGCACCGATTGCTGATGCCAAAGAAGCGAAAGCCGATTTTGCGGGCACGTTTTCGCTGCCTTATGACCTGAAGTGCGGCGCCAAAAGTTTAAAGCCAGGGCGCTACTCGCTCTCGGTGAAGTCGCAAGGAACGAGCCGATTCGTTACGATCCACGGCAACGCTGCCAACGTGAATATCCAGGCGCGCGTAGTGCCGGCGAATCGAGGCACAAGCCAGAGCGCGTTGCTCGTGCGCAACTCGGGTGAGGGACGCAGGCTGGAAGCCGTATACGTTGAAGGGCTCAACGCGATGTTGTACCTAGAGGCGAGCGGAATCGACGGCGTGATGGAGCGGCTGCCGATTTCGTAGCCAATAAAGTAGTAGATGACGCCCCGTCGGAGCCCAGCCCCGACGGGGCGCAAAGGGAGTGAACCTCAGGAGTCTACGGCCCTGCCCCGCTGAGCAGGCTCCTTTCCGGTCCTTCCACCTCCATGCAGGCTTTGCTCGAGGATGCGCGGACCTCCCCCGAATCTGCTAGTCTAACGCGCATGAAACTCGCCTCGGTGGTGGCTATGGTGGTTGCGGCGGGCCTCGTTGTGCTCCAGGCGGAGCCTCAGGCGCCAACTGATTCGCGCGCGAGCGAGCTTATCCACGTCCTAAATCTCCACGTCTTGCCTAAGGAATCGGGATATCTCGGAGTCATCGGACGTTCCGCACAAACGGTGACCTCAGGCGGACGGACGCTCGCTGTGCAAAGCCAGAATTACTACATGCTCACGCACGACCGGCCCATTAACTATCTGCATTGGCTTGCGTCAGACGATACCCACATCCTCATCGAGGGTGGTCCCGTGGACTATTTCATCTTCCTGCCAGACGGGCATGCAGAGAAGGTGATTCTGGGTCGTGACGTAGAGGCTGGGCAGAAGCCGGTCGTGGCTGTACCGGGAAATTGCTGGAAGGCGCTTCGACTCGAGGACGGCGTCAGATACGCGTTGATGGCTAACACTTTGTCTCCCGAGTTTACGGCTGACCGTGTGAGGATCGGGGCTGGCGATGATTGGGTCAACCGCTATACCGGCTCTGCGTCTTGGGCCACACCGCAGGTTCTGCGGGAACTAATCGGCCCCAATTGGGTAGCCAAGTAGCAAGTTGAAAATTTTCGCACCGACCCGTCGTTCGGGGCCTACCTTTCTGTGTGTTATACTTTCGCCGAAAAACCGTGAAAGGGATAAGCCCCGGGGAGTGAGACTAGCGTGGATGTGTCAGACTACGCCGCTCTCGTTGGCAAAGACCTTCCTCAACCTGAGCAATTCAATTACGACGTCACGCGTGATGGCATCCGACATTTTGCCTATTGCATTCCTGATTCCAATGCCCTTTATCTCGACCAGGAATACGCCGCGACGACTCGCTGGCGCGGCATCATTGCGCCCCCCGGCTACCTTTATGCGCATGGATCGCCGGCCTGGCTAGGGAAGATGCCAGGCATAAGAGATTCGAGCGGTCAAGAACTCACCGGCAGCGACAACGCGACAGAGGCTTGGGAATTCCTTCGGCCCGTGCGTCCGGGCGATACGGTTCTTTCCCATGGAAAGATCGCGGCGATTGAGTTGAAGAAATCGCGCAAGCTTGCCGACGCGGTTCTGGTGAATGAAGAAATGCGCTTCACCAACCAGAGGGGCGAGATGGTTGCGCGGTTAAACTCCTATACGTTCCGCTTCGATGCAAGGCGCATTGCCGCGGCAGGCACGATCGCTGAGAACTATCCACCGTTGGCTCCGGGCCAGTTCACGCGAAATGTGGCGACGCCGCCCGCTTTGCCAGGCACGGTTCCTACTCCGGTGCGTCGCTACGACGCGCCGCGATATTTCGAAGATGTCAGAGAGGGCGAGGAGGTACCCCCCTGGGAGCTTGGGCCGTTGATGGCCTTTGACATCGGCCGTTTCAATGCGGTCACCATCGGCACGGGTTTTGACCGGATCGGGCGGACTGAGCATGTCCCCGACACCTTCGCACCCGGCGTTCTGCGCATCCAATGGTTCGGGGCGATGCTCACGCGCTGGGCTGGACCCAACGCGTTCGTAACCAAGATCTCTCAGCGCAATGAGGAATGGGTTCTGGTTGGTTTTAAAGTGATTTGCAGTGGGCAGATCGTTCGCAAATCCGTGGTGGGCGGTCGTTGTTTGGTCGACCTTGATATCGCCTGCCACAGCGAGTTAGGGTTCCGCACGAACAGCGGAACCGCCCAGGTTGAATTTGAAGCGCGGGGAAAACACCGGGCTTGACTGCAGGCGAGGTCTCGGACCGAAGCAGTCCGAAGTGATTCGGAGCGATGGAGTCAAATTGCGCTTCACTGTCGAGATGGTCAAAGCTTTTATGCCCCATCGTCACGGTGTTTTAAGCCTTGGACCCGCGGCTCGCGGCGGAGCCCTGGCGTCGTGACCCGGTCACTTACCACAAAAAGAGGCAGCACCTACCTGACCGAGCCCAGCACTCGTGACCGCTGGACCCCGCACCTCAGCCATGCCGGATGGCAAGCGATCTCGAACCCCCGTCGCATCGCGCTCGTGGGTGCGAGCGGGCAAAAGAGCAGCGTGAGCTTTACGAGTCGCTTTCTCGAAACCAACGACGCTCTCGGCTTCACCGGGCAGCTTTTCCTGATCAATCCGAGCCGATCGGAAATCATGGGCCGAAAGTGTTGGCCAAATCTTGGCGCGTTGCCCGAACCAGCCGACATGGTCGCCATCAATCTTCCTGACGAGAAGGTCCTGCCGGCTGTCGAGGAGGCGATTGCGCATGGCGCCGGCGCGCTGATGATCCACTCAGGCGGCTTCCTCGAGCGGGGTGCGGCGGGTGCTGAACGGCAGAGGCAGCTTCAGCGGCTCTGCGCTCAAGCGCGTATTCCAGCGCTCGGCCCCAACTGCCTCGGCTTCCTCAGCTTCACCAACCGCGTGTCGATATCGAGCTTCAAAATCCCCAGCGGAAGTGGGACGGGCCCGATTGCCGCGATCAGCCAAAGCGGGTCGGTCGCTTCGCTGCTGCAGGGTGTTGCGGAACGCCACGGTCTGTCTTTTTTGGCTTCCACCGGCAATGAAGCGGTCACAACTGCCGAAGATCTAATCGCCTACGCGATTGGGGATCCGGCGACGCGACTGATCGTTGCGTTCGTGGAGGGTTTCCGCGACCCACCAGCCTTGTTCGAACTGGCGGAGCGGGCGGACAAGGCCACGAAACCTGTCATCTTGCTAAAGGCCGGCCTGACACAACACGGGGGCGTCATCGCGCGGGGCCACACCGGCGCGATTGCCGGGGCGGGGGAGGTCTATCGGCAGGCTCTCCGACAGGCCAACCTCATACTGGTCGACGACTTCGATGAGTTGGCGCAGACGCTTGAACTTGTGGCGTCGTGGCGACTGCCTGCGACCTCGTTTCGCTTGGGCGTCCTGGGCACCTCGGGCGGTGAACTCTCCACTGTCACCGATCAGTGCGTCGAGCACGGCGTGAAGTTGCCGGCCTTCTCTCAAAAGACGCTGACGGTGTTGCAGAGCGCCCTTCATCTTCCAGCCGACGTCTGGCCGCGGAATCCGGTGGATGTCGGAATTGGTTTCGAGGTTCCCGGCACCTACCAAGATCGCATGCGCGCTGCGATCCGCTCGGTGGCCGCCGACCCGTCCGTCGACGTGGTGGCGTTGATTCAGGGTTTTCACCGCGACAGCCTTGACCTTGCCTATTCGCTGAATCGGGAGATCTTGGGCGCAGCTGCGAAGGAATCGACCCGCATCGGAAAGCCGATTTTGGTGATGACGAGCCGGGCAGGCCGGGCCGACGATGCCGTATTGAAGGAGGTTAGGGAAGCCGGGATCCCGGCCCTCGAAGGTAGCCGAGAAGCCCTGCGGGCCATTCGTCACCTCGAAGTCTATTCGAAGGGTCTCGAGCGTCGCAAGGCCCGCTCGCATTCACCGATTTCCTCCCGGCCTACCGACGGCGTTTCTGCGATCATGATCAACGGAGACGCTGCTATAGGGCAAGCACGCCTGTTTCAGTATCTGGCCGAGTTCGGATTGCCAGCTCCACCGATGGTATCCCTGGCAAACAAGGCCGAAGCCGAACGGGCGGCCCGCGATCTCGGACCGCGACTCGTTTTGAAGATCGACACGGGCCGCGTGGTCCACAAGAGTGACGTTGGCGGTGTGGCACTCGACGTGACGCCGGAGACGGCGGCGCCAACCTATGAGAAGCTCCTTGGCTGTCTCGACCCGCCCGTGGGAACTCTTCCAGGCGAAGGTGTTGTCGCTGCCGCTCAGATCGAAAGTGGGGTGGAAGTTTTTGTTGGGGCCAAGCGAGACGAAAGCTTCGGCTTTGTGGTTGTGTTCGGCCTGGGGGGTCGACTGCTCGAGATCCTCGATCGAAGAGCCATGCTCGTGCCGCCCTTCGACGAAGAGGATGCGCTTGAGGCGATTGAGCGCAGCGGTGTTCGTCCGTTCCTTGATGGTTTTCGCGGTGGCCCTCGGGCCGACTTCAACGAACTCGCCAAAATCATCGTGCGCATCGGCTGGCTTGCGGACGCGGTCGGTGGCCGGCTCGAGGTGCTCGAGCTGAACCCTGTGATTGTGAACGCTCGCTACCCGGGCGGCGTCATCGCAGACGCCCGCCTTTTGTTGCTTCCGGAGCTTCGACCATGACTTCCTTACCCCTGGTTCAATGCAAGGCGGTGGACGCGGTCGCCACACTGACGATCACACGTCCCCATAAGTTGAACGCGCTGACCGATGAAATGATGAAGGAGCTGGTGGCGACGCTCGACCGCGTTGCCTCTGACGCTTCGATCCGCGTCGTCGTACTGACCGGTGAAGGACGTGCTTTTTCGGCTGGCTTCGACGTGAGCATAGATCAGGATCGGCCGGAGCGGACGCCCGCCGATTGGTCCGAGCATTTCCGATTGGCCTATGCAGGTCTTTCCCGGGTGTGGTCGCTGCCGCAACCTGTCGTAGCCAAGGTTCGCGGAGCGTGTCTGGGCGGCGGGTTCGCGCTGAGCCTGGTGTGCGATCTGGCCTACGCAAGTGAGGATTCCTTTTTTGGCGAACCGGAAGTGAAGTTCGGCGGCAGCACCATGTCTCCGATTTTGGCCTGGGCGTTGCCTCCTCGCTACTTCAAGGAGTTGGTGCTCACGGGTCGTCTACTCGATGCAAAACAGGCCGAAACGTGGGGACTAATCAATGAGGTGGTGAGTCCGGATCGACTGGACGCGCGCGTCGACCAGGTCGTGCGCCACATGTGTCTGCTGCCGCCGGGAACGCTGACAAAGAACAAAAGCCTTCTCAATCGTTTCTACGACACCCTGGGCCATCTCGCCCTTCTCGATGTTGCCCAGGACCGTTCCATCGTAGGACTCAGCGCGGCGCCTGCGAATGAGTTCAGTGAGATCTCAAGAGAGTACGGGCTTTCAGCGGCTCTGCAATGGCAGAAAAAGCGCTTCTCTGACGTGGGAGCGTTTTGACATGGGCGTGCCGGCGGCCGGGCGGAGACGACTCTTCCTATGGCTTGCCGCGCTTGGCGGCAGACCCGAATACAGGAAGGCGGCACGGCTGGGTGCATGGCTTCTGAGCGCAGTTCTGCTGGTCTCCGCTTGGCAGTGGTGCACCACAAAGTTTGATGTGTCGCCCGCGTTGTTCCCCAGCCCTCTGGAAGTCTGGAAATCACTGTGGGTCAATCTCGCGGACGGTACCTTCTTAAGGGACCTTGCCGTGACGATGCGCGAGGTGACGACTGGTTTCTTCCTGGGCAGCCTCGTGGGATTCTTTCTCGCCCTGGTTATCTCCGAGTTTCGGCCCGTCCGCACGATTCTGTATCCCTATGTGATCGGCCTGCAAGCAGTGCCCAAGACCGCGCTGGCACCGATGTTTCTGATATGGTTTGGCTTTGGAGTGGAATCCAAAGTGGCGCTGGTCGTGTCGACCGTGTTCTTTCCTGTTCTGATCAACACGCTGTCGGGCATCGAACGCACCGATCCAGATCAACTCGAGATGCTGCGGGCGTATTGCGGGCGCCGCTGGCGCGTTTTCCTGCGCGTGAAACTCCCGAGCGCCCTGCCGGCGCTGTTCGCAGGCCTCGAACTCGCCATCGTGCTTGCGATCATCGCGGCGGTGGTATCGGAGTTCCTCGGTGCCGTTGGCGGGCTTGGCTATCGCATCCTCACTTACAACACCAACCTGGACATGGCGGGCGAATTCGCCGCGCTGGCGGTGTTATCCGTGACAGGCTTTGTTCTGCACGCCATCATTCGTTTCGTAGGTCAGCGCCTGGTTTTCTGGGGCCGCCATCCCGATGGCGCTCGCGGCGCCTGACGGTGGCACCACAATGAAGGTGAGGTAGTGGCGGTGCATTTGAATCGATCATCGAGCCGCACGTTCGTATTTCGCATCTGCCTGATCGCCGCGTCGCTGGGCGTTGCGATTGGTGGGCCCCGGTTGGGTGCCAACGGATCGCCGAGGAAGATCACCTATGCCGTTGCGACGGCCGACCTTAACATCGGCTACCCTTACGCCACCCTCCCCAAGGGGCTCGGATATTTCCAGCAGGAGGGGCTCGATGTTGACATTGTGCCCGGGCAATCCTCCGCGGCAACCGCGCAATTGCTTCTGTCGGGGCGAGCCGATGTGGGACTTGCGCAGCCCGACCCGATCGTGATTCAGCGCGTCGCCAACCGGCTGCCCTTGACGTCCTTCTACGCCATTTGCCGACACGGCACGAACCGTTTCGTCGTCAACCCGGATTCGCCAATTCAATCGGTCTATGACTTGAAAGGCAAGAAGGTCGGGGTGAACGATCTTGGCAGCGGCGGCGTGACCTATCTGAGGGCCCGGTTGAAAGAGGCCGGGATGAATCTGAACGACGTGCAACTCATGAGCGTAGGGTACGGAACGCCATCGTTTGAAGCTTTGAAAAACAAGGTTGTAGACGTGGAGGTCAGCTTCACTGGAGGCATCGCGCGCCAGCGCATGGCGGGATATCCCGTCCGTGTTCTGCCCGTCACGCAAGACGAGATGAACCAGTACAGCTTCAATTTGTTTGCGACCGACTCTTTTATCGCCAACCACCCCGATGTAATCGCCAAGATCGGGCGCGCAACCGCAAAGGCCACTGTCTTTCTGATGACCAACCCGGAAGCTGCTGTCCGGATTTTCTGGAGGCAATATCCGGATCGCGCGCCCAAAGACATCAATGATCGGAAGGCCTTCGAGAAAGATCTGGCAATCATCCAGTCACAGATTCACGACATGGCCGCCGATCAACTTCCGGTCGACTTTCTGTGGGGCAGTCAAGAGGCTGCGGTGGTGGGCAAGATTGAGGCCTACTTGGCCGACGCCGGACAGATTTCAAAACCCCTCGCCGCAGCTGATTTCTTTACGAATGCTTTTGCCGATCAATACAATCAGTTTGATCACCAGAGCATCGTGAACCAGGCGCGTAACTGGAAGTGACGTGAGCAGGAGCGCTTGCCCGTCCTCGGCCGCTGAAGCGATCACCTTTCTCGACGTTGGGCACCAATTTGAAACGCGGGAGGGCCAGCAGCTCCACGCGCTCGAAGGCGTGCGCCTCGACGTCCAGCCCGGCGAGTTCGTTTCGATTGTGGGGCCGAGCGGCTGCGGCAAGACCACGTTGTTGCGTTTGGTCGCCGGGCTGCTTACCCCTCACCGAGGCAAGGTTCTGGTCGGCGGTACCGAAGTTCGAGAACCACGACCGGACGTCGGTCTGGTGTTTCAACATGCGATGCTGCTGCCATGGTTCTCGGTGATGCGCAATGTGCTGCTGCCTGTGGACGTACAGGGCCAGAGAATTGCCGACTATCAGGATCGCGCGCGCGATCTGATCCGCATGGTTGGGCTCGCCGGCTTCGAGAAGCGGCTTCCCA
>Ga0187783_10004253_pt1 | contig 10604 bp, 8 predicted proteins | sample 1015_SJ02_MP02_2_FD_132471 | JGI IMG/M metagenome (GOLD analysis project Ga0187783, IMG submission 132471) | Tropical peat soil microbial communities from peatlands in Department of Meta, Colombia - 1015_SJ02_MP02_20_MG | ecosystem: Environmental > Terrestrial > Soil > Wetlands > Peat | place...
AGGCGCGGGATACGAAGGCTGGCACGCCGACATAGGGACAATCACCCGCCGCGCTCTGTACGACAAAGCTGGAGAGCGACAGCTCGCAGATGTCGAACTCGGCGTTGCGGAACGCGCGGAAGAATATCTCCTCCGGGCTCAACGTCATCACCACCGGCCTGACGCCGTCGATCCGGCAGCTGCCGTCGATCAGCGGGCGGGTTCGATCGTAATCCCCGACGGCGAGGGAGAGTTCGAGTTGCGCCATGGCGTGGCTCCACAGAGGGGGGCTTGCGCCACACCCTTAGAGCGGCCGCGCGCATCTGTCCAAGGCCGTCCGCGGCCGGATTTCGGTCGAGGCGCTTGGCGCCGCAGGCGCGCGCCGAGTTCTTCGGCCTGCCGTCGGCCCCTTGGGCGCGGCCTTTGGCCTTTTCGCGGCGCGGGTTTCGTGGCTAAGGTTGCGATCAGCGCGGGCGAGACGGCAGGTGCGATGAAGGCTTGCTGCAACTTAGGCGATGTTTGCGAAGCGACGAGCCTCAAGGAGAGTCTCGCGCTGATCGACGGGCGCGAGGCGCCGCCGATGCACTATAGCTACGCGCGGCTCGACCAACTCGCCAAGGCCTGCGCGCGGGGGCTGTTGCGGCGAGGACTGAGGCGCGGCGACGCCGTGTGCATCCTCTCTCCCAATCGCGCCGACTTTCTCATCGCCTACCTGGGGGCGATGCGGGCCGGGCTCGTCGCGGTGCCCGTCGACTTCCGCTTTTCCGCGGAGACCATCGCCCACATCGCCGACGATGCCGATATCAAACTCATCCTCTTCGACGAAGACTGCCGCGCAGCGCTCCCCCCCGGCATCCCCGCGGTCGGCTTCAATGCCGAGGGGGCAGATGGATTCCGCGCGCTGCTCGATTTTGGTCCCTTCGCCAGCGTGCGCGCCGCGCCCGGCGAACCGGCCATGGTGCTCTACACCTCGGGCTCATCGGGCCGCCCGAAGGGGGTCTTGCTCTCCCACGACGGCCAGCTTTGGACGGTCGCCGAGCGGGTCGGTGGGCGTTCGTTTGCCGAGGAGCGGCTGCTGATCGCCGCGCCGCTCTTTCACATGAACGGCCTTGGCACCGCCAAATTCGCCCTTGCCTCGGGGGCGTCGCTGGTGCTCTTGCCGCGTTTCGAGGCGCGCTCCTATATCGCGGCGATCGGCCGCTTTCGCTGCACCTGGCTGACCGGCGTGCCGACGATGTTCGCGCTGCTGCTGAGGGAAAAGGAGGCCCTTGCCGACACCGACCTGTCCTCGGTCAGGTACGTACGCATGGGCTCGGCGCCGGCGACGCAAAAGCTCATCGACGCCGTCAGGGCGCGCTTTCCCAACGCGGCGATTTCGCTCGCCTACGGAACGACGGAGACGGGCCCGGTGGCCTTCGGCCCCCACCCCGAAGGGCGCGCCAAGCCCGACACCGCGCTCGGCTGGCCGGCCCGAGGCGTCGGGGTGCGCTTTGCGACCCCGGCCATGGAGGCCGCGGGGGAAGGCGTCCTGGAGCTTCGCACGCCTGCGACGATGCAGGGCTACCTGAACTTGCCCGAGCTGACCCGCGAGGTGCTGACCGCCGACGGCTGGTACAGGACGGGTGACATCTTCTCCCGTGCGGCAGACGGCTGCTACAGCTTCGCCGGCCGCGCCGACGACATGATCAATTGCGGCGGCGAGAACATCTTCCCCGCCGAGGTCGAACGCCTCCTCCTGCGCCATCCCGATATCGCCGAAGCCTCCGTCGTCGGCATCGCCGATGCGGTCAAGGGAGAAAAGCCGGTGGCCTTTGTCGTCCTGCGCTCCGGCGCGAGCCTCAGCGAGAGCGACGTCAAGGGCTATGCCCTGGCCAACGCACCGGCCTTCCAGCACCCGCGGCGCGTGATGTTCCTTGCCGAACTGCCGCTCGCGGGAACCAACAAGGTCGACCGCCGCCTCCTGCGCAGCCTTGCGCAAGGGGAGCAGCGGGGGGAAGAGCGGGGAGAGCAGGCAGGGGAGCAGAGGGGGCGGTGAGCCGGCAAGCGTCCCGGCAAAGCGGCGCTTCGCCAGCGGGCGTCAACGCGAGCATTTGAGGACAAGCATGAAGGCAGCGGTCATCTACCAGCACGGCGGGCCCGGCTCGATCGGCTACGAGAAGGCCTTTGCCGATCCGAGGCCCGAACCCGACGATGTGATCGTGCGGGTTCGCGCGACCTCCCTCAACTACCACGACATCTTCACGCGCCGCGGCATGCCCGGCATCAAGGTGCCGATGCCCTGCATCATGGGCCTCGACTTTGCCGGCGACATCGTCGAGGTGGGAGCGCGCGTGGAGGGTTTTGGCCGGGGCGACCGGGTGCTGATCGATCCCGTCGACCGGGTGGGAGCGGGCGGGCTGATCGGCGAAATGTGGCACGGCGGCCTCGCCGAGCTGGCGCGCGTGCCGGCCCATCACCTGGTGCGACTGCCGGCCGACGTCAGCTACGAGGCGGCTGCCTGCCTCCCGGTCGCCTACGGCACGGCGCTGCGCATGATGTACACAATCGGCAAGGTCAAGGCCGGCGACAAGGTCCTAATCCTCGGCGCCTCGGGCGGGGTTGGCACGTGCTGTGTACAGCTCGCCAAGAACGCCGGCTGCGAGGTGATAGCCTGCGCGAGCTCGCCCGAGAAGCTCGAGCGATTGAAGGGCCTCGGCGCCGACGTGGTGATCGACTACGGCAAACAGGATTATGCGCGCCTCATCTACGAGAAGTACGGCAAGCCGCATCGGCGGCGGTTTACGGGGGGCGTCGACGTGGTCGTCAATTACACCGGCGGCGAGTCCTGGGTGCCGAGCCTGAAGGTGCTGCGCCGTCAGGGCAAGCTGCTGACGTGCGGTGCCACGGCGGGGTTCGATCCGCGCGAGGATCTGCGCTTCATTTGGACCTTCGAGCTGCAGGTGCTCGGTGCCAACGGCTGGATGCGCGACGAGCTCGTCGCGCTGCTCGAACTGGTGCGGCGCGGCAGCATCGCGCCGGTGATCGACCGGACGTTCGGGCTCGAGGATGCCAACGCGGCGTTCGCCCTGCTGGAGGAGCGCCGCAGTTTCGGAAAGGTGCTGATCAGGCCATGAGCGATGTCGCGCGCAAGCTGACGAGCGCCGAGGTGCAGGCGATCTTCGATCGCTCGCCGTTCATCGGCTGGCTCGGCCTCAGGGTCGTCTCGCTCGATCACGAGCGCCAGGAAATCACCGTGCGGATGGGCATGCGAGAGGAGCTCGAGCGCCGCCCCGGCAGCCGGCAGTTCCACGGCGGCCCGATCGCGGCGTTCATCGATATCACCGGCGATTTCGCCATCGGCATGCTGGTCGGCGGCGGCGTTCCAACCATCAACCTCAGGACCGACTACCTGCGCCCGGCGGTCGGCGAGTTCCTGACGGCGGTCGCGCGCGTTCGCCGCAGCAGCCGGACGCTTGCGGTCGTCGACATCGAGGTCGTCGACGACAAGGACAAGCTGGTGGCGCTCGGCCGCGGCGCCTACGCGAACACTCCCGCCTGAGCCGCCGGGATGCACGCCTACTACGAAGCACGCGCTCGCGAGTATGAACAAATCTACGCAAGGCCGGAGCGCCAGGCGGACCTGGCGCGCCTCAAGGCGTGGCTGGCTGAGGAAGCACGTGACCGCACGATCCTGGAGATCGCTTGCGGCACGGGCTACTGGACGGCGATCGCCGCGACGACGGCTCGCCTGATACTGGCGATCGACCGCAGCGCCGCCTCGCTCGAGCTCGCGCGGTCAAAGGCGCTCGGTCCCGCCGTCGACTTTGCCGAGGCCGACGCCTATGGCCTGCCCGACCTCGCGGGCCGCTTCGACTGCGGCATGGCGCACTTCTTCTGGTCGCACGTGCCCAAGGCGCGCATGGCCGCCTTTCTCGCCGACTTCGCCTCGCGATTGTGCCCCGGCGCCAAACTGCTGCTGATCGACAACACGTTCGTTCCGGGATCGAGCACGCCGATCGCGCGCCGCGACGACGAGGGCAACACCTATCAGCTGCGCGCGCTCAGCACCGGGGAACGCCACGAGGTGCTCAAGAACTTTCCGACCACGCACGAGGTCGAGGCCGCGCTCGGCGCCGTCGCCTCGCAGGTCGACCTGCTGCAGCTGACCTACTACTGGGCGGCGCGCGCGATTCTCGCCCGGCGGGGTTAGGCGCGTCCCGGTCGCTGCTTTGCGCGCGCCCGACGCACAGCTGCGCGAGACGCCCAGCCTGTTGGCCGCTGCCCGACTTGGCCTCAAGAGGGTGGCGGCGACGGCCGGCGCGGCCAAAGGCGATCCTGGGGCGCACCCTCTGCGGCAATGTAGCGCTGGTGCCCTTGGGCCGCGTTTCGTTGTGTCAGGATACCGTCAGGGAGAATCGCGATCCTTGCCGCTGCCCCGCGCGGACGTCGCGAGCTAGAGTGCCCGAGGCGGCGGCCGGGGCGTGCGCCGCGCGCGAGAGGACAGATCATGCAACTGGAAACGCCGCCGACCCATCTCGATCTTGACAAGCTTCGCGCGGCCCCGCTCGCGACAGACCCCTTCGAGTACACGATCGTACCGGCGTTTCTGTCGCCGGCGAGCGTTACGGCGGTCAACGCCACCTATCCGTCGATCGCTCAGGGCGGGTCCTTTCCCATCGCCTCGCTGGTTGCCGGCATGGCCATCAAGGATGTGATCGACGAGCTCGACGCGCCGGCATTCGAGGCAGCCGTCGCCGAGAAGTTCAAGGTCGACCTCGCCGGCAAGCCGAAGATGTATTCGCTGCGGGGATACCTGCGGGCCAAGGACGGCCAGATCCACACCGACAGCAAGGACAAGATCATCACAGTGCTGCTCTATCTCAATGAGCACTGGCCGCATCGGGGTGGCCGGCTGCGCCTGTTGCGCGACGGCAAGGACCTTGAGAACTATGCGGCCGAGGTGGCGCCCGACAACGGCACCCTTCTCATCTTCAAGCGCTCGCAGCGATCCTGGCACGGGCATCCTCCGTTCGAGGGCCCGCGCCGGGCACTGCAGATGAACTGGATGACGAGCGAGGGAAGCAAGGGCTTCCATGCCCTGCGCCACAGGCTGTCGGCGCGGGTCAAGAGACTGGCGGCAGGCGGGTAGCGGCACCCTGAACGACGCAACGCGCAGGCGATGACGTCATGTTGCAAACCTGGTAGGTCGGCGGTGCTTTCCTTGAACGACGTTCTCATCCCCCGCTCGGCGCCGGCGGCCGAGGCGCCTCGCTTGCCTCTGATTTTGAGCGGCGCCTGGACGATGGACGGCGTCATCATCTATCTGCCGGCCCCGCGTGCCGCGCCGCTGGTGCTGTTGCTGTCGGCCGTGGCGCCGACCCTGTGGCATTGGGCCGCGATGGGAAGGCTGTCCTGGCACAAGGCCGACCGCGATCACCCTGCTGCTCGGCGCGGCCGGCGCCTATCTCCTCATCAATGGCACCTGGTCGCTCGACCGCCCTTCGGCCTACGCCGAGATCGGCTGCTTTCTGTTGTTCGCCGCCGCCATCAGCGCGACCATCGACGGACAGCGGGCAACGCCGCCGCTGGCGCCGGCGCCGCGGCGGGCGCCCCCGCGGCGAGTTAAGGTGCGGCACGCGCGGCAAATCCCGTGCGGTGCTCAGCCGAGCGCGAACCGCCGCCGCGAAGCCGAAGAGATGGGGCGGCCAAAGGCGCGCGACGGCGCCGTGGAGACCCCCGGTGCGCGCTGGCAGTTTCTGCAACCGGCGTCGCCGCCGCCCAACAGAAGCCGGGCGCACGTTTAGGATTCGCAGGATCGCCGGCGCGGGCCGCTGCCCTGCCGACGCGGGCTAGCCCTTTTCCTTCGGCCTAATGGCCCGAAGTTCGCTGCGGGCCGCGGCGCACTCGGGCGAAAGCTCCTTACGATGCTCGCGCATGCAGCTCTGCAGCGCACCCGAGCCGCGCACGACGTCGGCGCAGAACTTCTGGGTGTCGGCTGCGCAGGCGGCGCGCATCTTGTGGCGCGCCTCTTTGAGGGCCGGAGAAGGTAGGGCAGTGGGCGTCGCGGCCGGCGGCGGCGTCTGAGCGAGCGCCGTCAAAGGGAGCGCAAGGATAAGCAGCGCAGCGCCGATCTTTGGGGGATGCATGTGACTCTCCGCGTGTTGATGGCGAGATCCAGCAGGCACAGGCCGGCAGCCCCAGGGAACGTTGCCTTCAACACGATCCGTCGCGCAATGTTCGTCCCTCGGACTAAGGGCGGCCGAAACGGCGACACGCGCGAACCCGCCAACGCTTCACGCCAGCCGCCGCCGGGCGATCGGCTGGCGCCTCGGGTTGAACGCCAACGCAAAAAGGGCATTGACCAGAAACGAGGCGATCATGCTGCAGAGGGCCATGATCACGAAGTGGTGTCCGGAAAATCCTTGCCGCGCCGCATTGGTCAATTTGCGCGCCGCGGGGATGGTGTCGCCAAAGCCGCTCAAGGCGTCCAACGACTCCCGCCACACCCAATCGGCAAACCTGAGCAGCCCGGCGTAGCTATCCGGGGCCAGGGCATTGAAGCTGAACAGCACGATCGCCAAGACCACGGTCGCCGGAACGCTGGTCAGCGCGATGGTGATGCGCTGCAGCGCCGATCGCGTCCCTCCCAGCAGCCGGTTGAGAGGAATGCCGATGATGACACTGGCGATGACGATTGCCGGTATCGACAGCACCACGTGGGTCATGTTGACGCGTTCGCGCAGGTGATTGACGGCAACCTGACCCCAGTGGCTTCCGGCGCTCAGAGTGTCCAAGCCCGTCAGGATGCCCCGACCCGTGTCGAACGCCAAGGTGATGACGGGCTCGAGCTCCCGGTCGTAGACGATCGACAGCACCATGATCGCGAGCATGATGAGATAGCTCGTCAGGCCGATGCCGAGCGAGACAACGAGGCGTCGCAGCCAGGCAATGAGCGACATTGGGGGCTCCTCTCGCTGCCCGCCGATCTCTCCCGAGGAATGCCATGTCATGCGACAAATGCCGATGGCGGATCCTCGGAGCGGCGCGGGCATCCTTGCGCCGGCCCGCGCGAATCGGCAACTTCGGTTCGCCGCGACCTCGGCCCCTGCTTTGTCCGTTGCCCCGCTTCCACGCGATCTCGCCGCGGAGGCTATCGATGCCGGGTGGTGCAACTGTGGCGCCGGCCCGCGCTGCTGGTCGGGCTCGCTAGAGCGCGATGACGACGTTGCCCAAATGATCGATCTCGGCCGCCGCGCCGGGCGGCACGAGCAGGGTTGCGTCGTATTCCTCGACGATCAAGGGCCCGGCGCGGCGCACCAGCAGCGCCGAGCGCGCGACCACCGGCGTCTCGATCCAGCCGTGCGGCTCGCCGAAATACACCGCCCGCGGCGGCTCGGGCGGTGGCTCGGGCCGAGCGAGCAGCACGCGCTGCGGCACGCCGGCACCCTCTTGCAGGCCGTGTCCTACGACCTGGATCGAGACCAGCTCGACCGGCTCCTCGGGCCCGGCGCGGTGGCCATAGGTCTTCTCGTGCTCGCGGCCGAATGCTTCTTCGAGATGGGCCACCATGGTCGCATCGAACGGCCCATCCGGCACGGCCACCTGCAGATCGAAGCTCTGCCCCTTGTAGTGCAGCGCGGCGGCGCGCGCGATCGACGCGCGTTTGCCGGCAAAGCCTTCCTCCGCAAGCCGAGCGGCCGCCTGCTGCGCGAGCTCGCTCCAGGCGGCGTCGATCTCGCGACCATCGGCCCCGCGCAGCAGCCGCAGCAAGGAGCGGGAATAATGGTGCTCGACCTCGGCGTGCAGCAGTCCAAAGGAGGAAAACAGCCCCGGCGCCGGCGGCACGATGATGCGGCCGATGCCGAGCGATCGGGCCATGCCGCAGGCAAACAGCGGCCCATTGCCGCCGAAGGCGACGAGGGCAAACTCGCGCGGGTCGCGGCCGCGTTCCGTCGACACCGCCCTGATCGCGCGGATCATGTTGGATTGAACGATCAGATGCGCACCCAATGCTGCCGCCGCGACGCTGAGGCCCAGCGGGCGAGCGATCTGGTCTTCGAACACGCGATGCGCCTTGCCGGCATTGAGCGTCAGGCTGCCGCCGACCAGGTGCTTGGGATTCAGCAGGCCGAGGATGACATTGGCATCGGTGATGGTCGGCACGCTGCCGCCGGCATCATAGCAGACCGGCCCCGGCGTGGCCCCGGCGCTCTCCGGTCCGGCCTGAAGGGCGCCGGCGGCATCAATCCAAACGTGCGACCCTCCTCCGGCACCGACTTCGGCGAGATCGATCGCCGGGACGCGCAGCGTATAGCCGGCACCGGTCAGCAGCCGCGAGCCGACCATGAGGCCGGCGCCGACCGCATACTCCTGCGCCCGCATCAGCTGCCCGTCCTCGACGATCGAGGCCTTCGCCGTCGTGCCGCCCATGTCGAAGGTGATGATCTTTTTAACCCCCGTCGCGCGCGCCAGCGCCTGGGCGGCGATGACGCCGCCGGCCGGACCCGATTCGATGATGTGCATCGGACGCTCGGCGGCCGTCCGGTCGGTCGTCAGGCCACCGTTCGACTGCATCAGCAGCAGCCGCGCCGCAATGCCGGAGCCCTTGAGGCCCTCGCGCATGGCCGAGACATAGCTGGCGACGATCGGCTTGACGTAGGCATTGATGACCGTCGTCGAAGTGCGCTCGTACTCCTTGATCTCCGGCAGCACCTCGCAGGAGATGGACAAGGCTAGCCCGGGAGCCCGTGCGGCGAGGATATCGCGCAGCATCAGCTCGTGTGCCGGGTTGGCGAAGGAGTTGAGCAAGCACACGGCAATCGCCTCGACGTTCTCGGCGAGCAGAAACGACATCGCCCTTTCGGCATCGGCCGGGTCGAGGGGGCGCTCGATGCGGCCCTGGTGATCGACGCGTTCGTCGACCGTGCGCCGCAGATACCTCTCGACCAGCGGTTCGGGCTTGTTCCAGGCCATGTCGTAGAGGCGCGGCATGCGCAGGTTGCGGATCTCAAGGACGTCGCGGAACCCCTTGGTGGTGATCAGGCCGACGCGCGCGCCCTTGCGCTCGAGGATAGCGTTCGAGGCGATCGTCGTGCCGTGGCGAATCTGCTCGACGGCGCCCGGCGGGATGGCGCAAGAGCGCAACAGCTCGGTCAATCCCTCGACGATGGCGCGCGCATAATTGTCGACGCTGGACGAGATCTTCTGGGTCAAGACCGCGCCGTCCGGGCCAAGCAGCACGATGTCGGTGAACGTGCCGCCGATGTCGACGCCGATGCGATAGGTCGGCTCACTCATGAAACGTCTCAAAGAGCGTCTTGCGGCGAGGGTTCGGGGGAGGACTTGGATGCATCGCACCGCTGCACCTTGGGCACGCTCGCCCAGTTGCGCCGCCTGGCGATTTCCGCGCGCCGGCTGCGCGTCGCCTCGACGTCGACCGAGCGGCACGCGGCGTCGAGGACCACGCCATAGTCGGTCGCGGCCTTGGCGGGGCTCAGCAGTTCGTTGCGCACGTCCTTCAGCACCGCCTGCGGATCGCGCTCCAGCGGGTCGCCCCACCCACCGGCCCCGGCCAGGACGTGTCGGAACACGTCACCCGCCCTTATGGTCATCGTCACCTTGCTTGGCAGCACGCGGTTTTCCGACTGCGGATTGAGGTAGTTCTCCGAGGGCTTGCCGGGACTGCCGCCGTACAGGCCGAACGGGGGGTGCTCACGCCGGTCGGAACGCACCTGCAGCACGCCCTCGACCTCATTGAAGCGGTAGTCGCGACGGAACGGTACGCCGCCGCGGTACTTGCCCGCGCCGGCCTTGTCGGGGACGAATTCGTAGGCGAGCAGCGATATCGGGTGCTCGGCCTCGGTCACTTCGACGGAATGCGACGCCATGTTGGCGAACATGTGCGAGTTGCCGTCGAGGCCGTCGGCCCAGGGCCGTGCGCCCCACGCACCGCAGGTGAAGTCGACATAGACGAACGGCTTGTGCTGAGGATCGTAGCCGCCGATGGTGATGCCGGTGTTGCCGCCGTCGCCGGCGGCCTTGACCTTGTCCGGCAGCATCATCGCCAGCGCGCCGAACATGCAGTCGACCATGCGAAATCCGGTCAGCCCGCGCGCCGCGCAGGCGGCCGGCAGCACGCCGTTGCCGACCGTGCCCGGCGGACAGATGACTTCGATGGCGCGAAACACGCCCTCGTTGTTGGGGATGTTTGCCGGCAGCACCGAGCGCACGCCGGTGTAGGATGCGGCCTTGGTGTAGGACAGCGTATTGTTGATCGCGCCCTTGGCCTGCGGGCCGGTGCCGGTCCAGTCGACGACCATGTGCCCGCCCGACTTGCGAATGGTGACGAACAGCCGGATCGGCTTGCCGAGATCGATGCCGTCGTCGTCGATCCAGTCCTCAAAGCTGAATTCGCCGTCGGGGAGCTGCTTGAGTGCGGCCCGTGTCAGCCGCTCGGCATAGTCGATCGTCGCCGCCAGCAGCTCTTGGGTGCGCCGCGGTCCGTGGCGGGCGACGAGCTCGGCAAACTGCCTCTCGGCGATGTGACAGGCGGCAAGCTGCGCGCGCAGATCCCCCATCACCTGCACCGGCACGCGCACGTTCCGCTCGATGAACGTCACGATCGTCTGGTTGAGCTTGCCGGCGTC
>Ga0187783_10004254_pt1 | contig 10602 bp, 9 predicted proteins | sample 1015_SJ02_MP02_2_FD_132471 | JGI IMG/M metagenome (GOLD analysis project Ga0187783, IMG submission 132471) | Tropical peat soil microbial communities from peatlands in Department of Meta, Colombia - 1015_SJ02_MP02_20_MG | ecosystem: Environmental > Terrestrial > Soil > Wetlands > Peat | place...
CTAGTGTCGCCCTGTCGGTACCCAATCGCAACGGCATCATTTACTCAAATGGCTCGAAATTCGGGACGCGGGAAAACTTGATCCGGTCTGTCCAGACGCTCGATTGCGGGACGATGGAGCAAAGTTGCCGCCGCTGCTCGATCGCGTCTCGTTGTCCGGTTCCTCGTCCTTAACAGTTCGTGTGTTGTTGGGGAGTACGCTTCTGCTCGTTGCCGCTTGCTCGAATCCGCCTGGCGCATCGCGAGGCGCAGAACAAGCCGTAAAGGTAGCTAGGGCTCTCGGATTGCCTTTGGGATAACCGACCACTACTACGAAACGAAACGTCTAAGTCGCGATGGCCAACAAACCGTGGACTCGTACTGGCACCAGCAAACACCTTGCCGGCCTCTTGTCGTCGATTGCAACCCGATGCCGCAGGGCGCGTTCCTCACAGTCGGAGCTTGATCTGCCCTTTTCGTCCTCAATAAGTGATTGCTATCGTTCGCGAATCTGGAGCGGGCGATGGGAATCGAACCCACGACATACAGCTTGGGAAGCTGACCTATGTCATTGATTTCGTTGGCCTGCGTTCCCCATCACGTATGAACGAAGGCATTTTCCGCTGACTTTTCAATGGGTGTCGTTGCCTCCAATGTGCACGGATGTCCTAACGCCCTTGGCGCGAATTCGAGGCGGACCGACGACGGGCATGTGTTAAACCCCAACCGCGCCGGAGCGCCTAAGAGCTGGCTATAAGCTTTTTCTAAATTGGCTTATAATACCTTGCACCATACCTCTAGGCATGATATAAGCCAATACCAAAATGGCTTATAATTGGAATCGTCATGGAACAATTGGCGTACGGCTTCCAGGCCATGTTCTCAGACTTGATTCAGCGTTGTGTCGACGCTGGCTTCAGCGCGGACTATCCGGAAGCCGGAAATTTCGTCCGCGTTCCGGTGCGGGGCCGCGAGTACTGGTATTTTGAGGGGCCTCGCACCAAGGAGGCATCATCACGAGCACGCAAATACGTTGGGCCGGTCGGAGACCCGGAAATCGACAAACGTGTCGCCAACTTCAAGGAACTAAAGCCGGCCTACCGGGAACGCCGCCAGTTGGTTTCGGCACTGCGTAACGTAGGTCTGCCCGCTCCAGAGCCCTTCGTAGGAGAACTTGTGGACGCGTTGTGGCGCGGCGGCCTATTCCGCCTTCGAGGCGTCGCGATCGGCACTCTCGCTTTTCAAACATATGCTGGACTTCTGGGGACTCGATTTCCCTCAGCCGCCTCAATGACCGCGGACGTCGACTTCGCGCAGTTTCATTCAATTTCAGTCTCTGTCAACGACACTATGGACAATATACTCGACACACTCAGGCGGGTCGACCCAACTTTTCGCGAGATTCCAAATCGAGCGGATTCGAGGTTGTCGAGCGCTTTTATCAATAGTCGAGGTTTTAAGGTCGAATTCTTGACACCAAACACGAGCAAGGACGACTACTCCAGTCAACCAGCGGTCATGCCCGCGTTGGGCGGCGCGGCCGCACACCCCCTTCGTTTTCTCGATTTTCTGATTTACCAACCCGTGAGGTCGGTACTGCTGCACAAGGCTGGCATTGCGCTGTTGGTCCCCGCGCCCGAACGATATGCCATTCATAAACTCATTATCGCTACTCAACGGCGCAACGACGAGAACGGAAGAAGCAAGTCACGCAAGGATGTCCTACAAGCGAGTTTGCTGATCGAAGCGATGGACCTAACGGGCCAAAGCATCGATCTTGGTCTCGCTTGGATGGAAGGTTGGAATCGAGGACCCGGATGGCGCGAGCGGCTCTCGCAAGCGACTCCACGTTTATCTGAAGAGCACGCCAAAATGCTACGAGAGGCAATTGCAACAGCGAAACAGGCCGATCAGCAGTCGGCCTCTACGGTCGGCTGACGCAGGATCCTTGGTCTTGGCACGTCAGGTCCGTCGAATATGAATCGGTTCGGGCAAGCTAACACGAATACCTCGGTTTCCGACCCGTGATCGTGAGAAGCGCTGCGGCTTGGACATGACCGACGTCCGGGAAATCACGCCACCTGGAGGCGCTGAAGAAACATGCTCTGAATGCGGGGATACGTGAGATTGGCGGCAGATCGACAACCGATTTGAGTATTTGGAGCGGGCGATGGGAATCGAACCCACGACATACAGCTTGGGAAGCTAACCCGTGTGATTGATTTCGCTGAGCCGCATTCCCCATCCGGACAAAGCCGTCTCGGAGCACTCCGGCGGCACGCCTGCCACGGATGCGAGTTGGATGGCGTCGGGCCAAGGCCGGTGTCATAGGAGGTCGGCAACAGACGTGACCGGAGCCAGCATTTTGCCCACGCTGAAACGCGTTTGCGGACGCCCACCTATGGCGTCGAGAATACGCAGCTCAAGAAACGACAGTCACGCCATGGGGAACGCGAGATCTATGGGCGAGCCTGTAACCAACTGTAATCGTTCTCTTGTTTGGAGCGGGCGATGGGAATCGAACCCACGACATACAGCTTGGGAAGCTGTCGTTCTACCACTGAACTACGCCCGCAAGGCGCCTAATTCTGACCCCGACCGGTCCAAGGGTACTGTTCACGCCAACGCTGCTTACCCGACGTCCGGAAGATACCGGCCTCCTCGGGCTTTGGCTAGCGTGGCGCAACGCTTCTGCCCACCATCCAGTCCTGCCCTTACCGCCGAAGGAACACAACACGAACTTTCACCCCTCGGTCGCGATTTTCCGGGAGCGCGATCCGGCGATTGCTGTCCGGATCGACATCCCGTGGTGGGGCGTGGCATCTGTCGGATCGCTCGTGCTCGGCCGCGGCACAGCGGTCGAGCGCAAAAAATTGGCGCTGCCTTGAATCCGAAGCATCCTCAACCGAAAAACGCTCGCGCCTATCGCCTGGCAAGGCCGCTTTTGAGCGGTAGGGCGCTCGCCGAGCTCGTTCCAGCCGCGTCTCATACTTTGAAGTGCTTGGAGAGCTTGAGTCCTTGAGCCTGATAATTGGACCCGATGCCTTCCCCGTAGAGCTTTTGCGGACGCGCGAGCATTTTTTCATAGATGAGGCGACCGACGGTTTGACCGTGCTCAAGTATGAATGGCACCTCGCGGGATCGCACCTCCAGGACCGCGCGGGCCTTGCGGCCGCCGGCACCGGCATATCCGAAGCCCGGGTCGAAGAAACCGGCATAATGCACCCGGAACTCACCGACTAGCGGGTCGAAGGGCACCATCTCTGCCGCGTAATCGGGCGGCACCTGCACAGCTTCTTTTGAGGCGAGAATGTAAAACTCGTTTGGGTCGAGTATCAAACTGCGATCCTCTCGGGCGACCATAGGCTCCCAGAAATCGAGCACGTCATAGGACGCACGGCGTTCGACGTCGACGACGTCGGTGTGTCGTTTGGCGCGATAGCCAACGAGACCGCCGTCGCCGATACCGGAGAGGTCGACGCTGACGGCAATTCCGGAGCCCACGTCGGCATTGGTATCGTCGACCAGTCGCTCTCGCAGATGGAGCTTGCGCAGGGCCTCGGCATCAAGCAGCGCGTCGCCGCGACGGAATCGTATTTGCGATAGCCGTGAGCCCTCACGAACCAACACCGGAAATGTCCGCGGGCTGATCTCGGCATAGAGAGGCCCATGATAGGCTTGTTCTATCTGGTCAAAGCTGCGGGCACGGTCGGCAATGACGCGGGTAAAGATATCGAGGCGGCCAGTCGAACTCTTGGGATTGGCCGCCGCGGCGATTCCTTTTGGCAGCGCCAAACTCTCAATCAGCGGAACGATGTAAACGCAGCCGGTCTCAAGCACGGCGCCATCATTGAGCGGGAACTCATGAAGCTTGAGATCATCGATGCGCTCGGCGACGGTAAGCTCCGGGCCGGGCAGGAAGCTCGCGCGCACCCGATAGGCGACGTCGCCGAGCCGCAGATCGAGGCTTGCGGGCTGAATCTGATCGCGAACGAGACCATACGCGGGGAGGATCGCGCCGTGGTCCGCCAGAGCCGCGATTAAGCGGTCCGGCAGGATGCCCTTATCGTCAGCTGAGAAGGCGAGCGGCATCCTCGTCCTTGGGGTGACGCGCCGATAGCCACCGACGGGGTCTAGCCTTTGCACCCTGAATTCCACTCGACTCTAGGTCCGGCCCCTCGCCTTTTCCAGCGAAATGCCGTTTACGCTTGGACCTTCTGTTCCGTCTAGCCGATGGTTGGCTTGACGAAAAGCCCGGCAACGCGTATGAGCCGGATTATCCCGTGGTCATTTGAGCCGGCCGGCTTGCAGCCACGTTAAACAACTCGCTAAAAGGCCGGGGACGCGAGTAGCCCGGCTTTGAGGATAATTCCTCCGGCCGGGATTTTTATTGGCCAAAGGAGCCAGCTATGTCCGCGTCCAGTTTTGATCGCTACCGCCCCGAAACCCGTCTTGTTCACGCCGGCCAAATGCGCTCCGCGTTCGGCGAGACCTCGGAAGCTTTGTTCCTGACACAGGGATTCGTCTACGACACCGCCGAACAATGCGCCGCCCGCTTCCGCGGCGAGCAGCCCGGCTTCATCTATTCCCGGTACTCTAATCCGACGGTCTCGATGTTCGAGGCGCGCATGGCCGCGCTGGAGGGGGCCCAGGCAGCGCGCGCCACTGCCAGCGGAATGGCCGCCGTCACGGCGGCGCTGATGGGACAGCTTCGGGCCGGCGATCATGTGGTCTCGGCTAAAGCTCTATTCGGTTCGTGTCGCTGGGTGGTGGAGGAATGGTTGCCCCGTTTTGGAGTAGGCTCGACATTGATTGACGGGCTCGACCTTGACCAATGGAAAGCGGCGGTTCGTCCGAACACACGGACGTTTTTCCTTGAAAGTCCGACCAATCCCACCCTTGACGTTATTGACATCGCCGCGGTAGCTGACATTGCTCACCAGGCGGGAGCGACCCTGATTGTTGACAACGTCTTTGCCACGCCAATCTGGCAGAGCCCGCTCGTGCTTGGCGCCGATTGTGTGGTCTATTCTGCGACCAAGCATATCGACGGCCAAGGACGGTGCCTCGGCGGCGTCATCCTTGCGTCAGAAGACTTTATTCAAAATAATCTGCATATGATGCTGCGCCAGACCGGGCCAGCGATGTCGCCGTTCAATGCTTGGGTGCTGCTCAAGGGACTCGAGACGTTGCATCTTCGGGTCCGCAGGCAGACCGACACCGCGGCCGCCGTCTCGGTCGCGCTGGTAGAGCATCCGAAGATCAAACATTTAATCTATCCAGGGCGACCTGATCATCCTCAGGCCGACGTCGTCGCCAAACAGATGCGCGGAGGATCGACCTTGGTTGCATTCGAAATCGCTGGCGATACCGCCGCGACGTTTCGATTTCTGGATGCCCTCAAGCTGGTACGCATCACCAATAATCTCGGCGACGCCAAGAGCCTGGTCACTCATCCGGCAACGACAACACATCAGCGTCTGACCCCTCAACAACGTGCCGAGCTGGGTATCACAGACGGACTGGTGCGATTTTCCGCCGGGCTCGAGCATCCCGACGACATCACTGAAGATCTCCTGGCGGCACTCGATGCGGTTTGAGACAAACCGGCCGGGGGCAAGCGATCATCGTAATCTTGGCGCAGCCGCTGTTTGCGATCTGCACTGACGCGGTCAGCGCGTAACCGACGGCTCAGATCGAGCACGCTTTGCAGCGTCGAGAATTAAATCGACCAGCAGTCGAGCGATGCAATCGTGAACCTGTTCGGCCATCTGTGGATCCTTGTTACCTGAAAAGAGATCAAACGTTCCGAGCTCACTCCAATGCCTCATGATGCCGAGACGATCAAAGAGCGGAACTTCACGCTGGATCGCCACCCATAGCATTTGCTCGGCATAGGTATCGACGGCAATCATCGATTCGGTACGCGGACTGTATTGCATGTTCATAAGGATGACGTCTGCGTTGCCGGTATGCAGTACTCCCACACCATCATCCAGAGTTGCACGAAACTCGTCGGGATCAACGCCGCGCATCGCATCGACCGTGCCGGTTTGCCATATCACCAGGGCAGGCTTGTCCTCGGCCAGCAGCTTGTCAAATTGCTCGGCCATTTCAGCGGCGGTCTGGCGCGGCTTGGCGCGCGAACCGACCTTCACTTCGACGCCTGGCAAGCGGCTCGCCAGCAGGGTCTCGAGTCGGGCCGGATAGGCACGCTTTCCGGCAATTCCCGGAAGCACCGAGGACGCAGAGCCGATCACAATCACGTCAAGGTGATGCGTAGTGTCGATAGCGGCTGCGACGTGCGTCAGGGAGTTCTCAGCGTGAACAAGCGGCTCAGCGACGCTGCAGGCGTCATCCGCTTGCGCCAGAGCACCAGCCGTCGTGGCCAGAAGTCCGACAATTACCAGTAGCAGCGTCCTCATGCGGCGCCTCCCGCGAGGTCCGCATCAGATGGGGATTTCGTGCGCGAACCTGGACTTCGGCTTTCGATCACCTTGTACCATGAGATCAGCCAAGCCACGGCGATCATCGCGGCGATACCGGTTACGCTGATCAAAACCTGCACGATCATACCCCCGGACGTTTCGATCATAACGAAATGTCCGGCAAATGCCAAAAACACGCCCAGGCAGAAGATCTCGAGCGAATGCTGCCCGCACAGGATTGCCGGCCTCAACCAAGCCGACGTCAGTGGCTGCCAGTCGCGCGGCACAAAACGCACGCTGAGTGCTGCAAGCGCGAAAAAATGCGCGATCCGCAACACGTCGAGATTGGTCTTGTCGATCGGATACAGGAAGTCCTCCAGCCAATTTGGCACAAAATGGGCCAGAGACGGAAAATACCATGTCATGACAATGCCAAAACTGAATACCAGATACGCGACGGCCAACGTCAGCACCACCGGTGAGCGGACGAACGAACCGATGCGGTCTGCGCCACCAAGCGCACACCACGCACCGAACACGAACAACAGTTGCCATGCGAATGGATTGAACAACCAATGCCCACTTGGATAGGCCGGAAGATTCCAGCCGAACTCCCAGGTCAGCGCGTAGAGCAGCACCGAGGCCGCCAGCGCCAGGGTGGGTTGTCGCAACAGCAGCCACAGCAGCGGCGGGAATCCGACCAACAGCACGGTGTAGAGCGGCAGGACGTCCATGTTGACCGGCTTGAATTTAAGCAGCAGCGCCTGGACCAGTGTGACGTCGGGCTGGCGCAAGAAATCGAAAATGTTCATTTCCTCAACGTAGAGAGGGTTGTCGAAACTGCCGGATACATAGGCGATTTCCGCCATATAGACGACAAACAGAAAGATGTGCGCCACATAAACTTGCCAGGCGCGGCGCAGAACCCGAGCGCTCGCCACCACGAGGCCACGCTCGCGCAGGGCCCGACCATACACAAAGGCGGCCGTGTAACCGGAGATGAAGACGAATATTTCAGTCGCATCGCTGAACCCATAGTTGCGGATGGTGATCCAGCTCACAACGTTCGAGGGAATATGATCGAGAAAGATCAGCCAGAGCGCCAATCCGCGAAACAGATCGAGGCGCAGATCCCGTTCAAACCCGGTACTCGTGGTGACTGCGCGCGGTCCCGGCGTGATCCGGGCCGGTTTCTCTTGACCGGTGCCGACTCCAAAAGCTTTATCCTGGGTGGCGGCAATCACCGCCGCGGCGGTTCCCGGCAAACCGTGACCCCGAGGCGCCACGTCATAATTTTGCGGGTCGCCGGGGCCACGGTCCCGAGCGTCCCCGGCCGCCTCGACGGCGGCGCGCCTCGCGGATCGAACCATTGCCATGTACAGAGCCACGACACGCAGCATCGAGATCACCGTTGTTCCACGTTTCCTCGAGGAGCGTTCTTCTCCGGGCAGGGTCGAATACCTGTGGACCTACACCATCGAGATCGTCAACCGCGGCAGTCAGACGGTGCAGCTCAAAACCCGCTACTGGCGTATCACCGATGCTGCCGGCCGCGTCCGCGAGGTCCGCGGCGACGGAGTGGTCGGCGCCCAGCCAGTGCTCGAGCCCGCTCAATCGTTCGAATATACAAGCAACGTACCACTGCCGACGCCCTCGGGCTTCATGGTCGGCAGCTACCGCATGGTAACCGCCGAAGGGGAGGCCTTCGACGTCGAAATTCCCGCATTTTCGCTCGACAGCCCCTCCCCGTCTCGCACGCTGAATTGAGGCCGGCCGGTCGGGGTACTAACGTCAATCCTGGACCTCGATTGTAGCCGGCTCAAACACGTAACGCGCGTTGCAAAACTCGCATGTCACCGTGATCACTCCGTTCTCGACCATATGGTCCCGGTCGCTTGGCGAAAAGCTTCGCAACATCGCGGTGACCCCTTCGCGCGAGCATGAGCAGCGCGCCTCGACAGGCGTGCTACGGAATACCCGCACCCCCTGCTGATGAAACAATCGGTACAGCAGTCGTTCGGCAGACACACCGGGATCAATCAGTTCAAGATCCTCGACAGTGTCGACGAGCGAGCGACCCTCGACCCAAGCCTCATCTTCAGCCACCGGCGGCACCTCCCGACCGGGTGGCGCATCTCCGGGGGGCAGATCAGGCCCGCGCATTCGGTCAGCCGCGCGGGGCAAAAACTGCAGCAGGACGCCACCGGCGCGCCACCGGCGGCGGACCCCTCCTGCACCGCTGCGAAACTCCTCGCCAACCGCAAGGCGCACGCGGGTTGGAATTTGTTCGGAACGCCGGAAATACTCGCGGGCCGCTTGTTCGAGCCCCCCGCCGTCCAGGGCGACGATACCCTGATAGCGACTCGTTTCCTGGTCGATGGTCATCGCCAGGTGACCGTGTCCCAGCAGCGCCCCGGCCGAATCGGCACCGGCTGCAATCGCGGCCTCGACACGCTTGACGTCGAAGTGCGCGCAACCGCGAATGCGATCCGGATGGACGAAATCGACGACCAGCATCGATACCGCACCATCAGTCTGGGTCTGCAGAATGAACCGCCCTTTGAACTTGAGCGCCGAGCCCAGGAGTGTCGTGAGCACCGCGGCCTCGCCCAGCAACTTGGCAACCGGGCCCGGATAGTCGTGCTGCGTCAGCAGCACGTCGACGGCGGTGCCCAGCCGCACCACCCTTCCGCGTAGGTCGAGCGTTGCCACCTCAAAGGGTAGGATCGTATCGTCGGCGGAGACTGCGGCCGGCTCGCGGGCCGGAATGGCCGTGTCGGTCATGGGGTTGAGGCCTGGAGGCACCAGGCCAATATGCCTTTCTGGGCGTGCAGGCGATTCTCGGCCTCGTCGAACACCACTGACTGCGGGCCGTCAATGACCTCGTCGGTCACCTCCTCGCCGCGATGCGCCGGAAGACAATGCATGAAGATCGCATCGGGCTTTGCGCGCGACATCAAACGCGCATTGACCTGGTACGGCTTGAGGAGATTGTGCCGGCGTTCCCCGTCCTTGTCGCCCATCGACACCCATGTGTCGGTGACAATGCAATCGGCGCCGGTCGCGGCCGCCTCGGCGTCGTCGTCAAAATGAATGGCGGCACCCGACGTTTTGGCCCACTCAAGGATCCACTTCCGGGGCGCCAATTCTGGCGGGGTCGCCACATTAAGGCGGAATTCGAAGCGCTGCGCTGCGTGAATCCAAGAGGACAGCACGTTGTTCGCATCGCCTGTCCAGGCAATGGTGCGACCGCCGATCGGTCCGCGAAATTCCTCAAACGTCATGACGTCGGCCATCACCTGGCAGGGATGGGACAGCCGCGTGAGGCCATTGATGACCGGCACGGTCGCATGGCGGGCGAACTCGATGAGAGCCGCGTGATCAAGGATGCGGATCATGATCGCGTCCACATAACGTGACAAAACCCTGGCGGTATCGGCCAGCGTCTCACCGCGCCCGAGCTGCATCTCCTGACCGGTAAGCAAAATGGTTTCGCCGCCCAGCTGACGCATGGCGACATCAAAGGAGACGCGCGTGCGGGTAGAGGGCTTGTCGAAGACCATGGCCAACGTCTTGCCCTCGAGCGGTCGATCCGCGACCCCACCCTGCTTGGAGCGCCGTTTCATGATATGGCCGGCCTCGATCATCCCGCGCAGATCCTTGGCGGCGACCTCGCTCAGATCAAGGAAATGCCGGACATTCCCGTTCACGCGACGGCCCCCTCCGCGAGCGGGACGTGCCGTGCCTTGGCGATCCGGGCGCAGGCGCGATCGATCATGGCAAAGGCCTCGGTGATCTCCGGTTCGCCGATGATAAGGGGCGGCAGCAATCTGACGACGTTTTCGCCGGACGCCGCCGCAAGCAGCTTCTCGCTGCGCAAAGCGTTGACGAGGTCGGCGCATGGACCGACCGCCCGCAAGCCAAGCAGCAGGCCTTCGCCGCGCAGTTCACAGATGACCGTCGGATGGCGGTCCTTCAGCTCGGCCAAACGCTGTTTGAGAAGCAGCGAAACGTGTTTCACGCGATCCAGAAAGCCAGCCGCCAGGATGACGTCGAGCACCGCATTGCCCACCGCCATGGCCAGCGGATTACCCCCGAAGGTCGACCCGTGGGTGCCCGGGGTCATCCCCTTGGCGGCCTCGGCGGTGGCCAAACAGGCCCCCAACGGAAAGCCGCCGCCGATCCCCTTGGCGATC
>Ga0187783_10004255_pt1 | contig 10600 bp, 7 predicted proteins | sample 1015_SJ02_MP02_2_FD_132471 | JGI IMG/M metagenome (GOLD analysis project Ga0187783, IMG submission 132471) | Tropical peat soil microbial communities from peatlands in Department of Meta, Colombia - 1015_SJ02_MP02_20_MG | ecosystem: Environmental > Terrestrial > Soil > Wetlands > Peat | place...
CGTCTTCTTCGACACCGGCATGCCGCTGCCGCGATTCACCGCGCTGATGCGCGAGCGCAATATCCTCGTCGGCCGCTACTTCGCCCCCTACGACAACTGGTGCCGCATCACCATCGGTACCGAGCCCGAGGTGAGTGAGTTCCTGCAGCAGCTGCGCGCCGTCAGCGCGCAGGCCTGAGCTGCATTGGGGCGGGCTCGAGCAGCAGGCTCATGCAGGTGAGCGCGCTCTCCGCCTTGTGCAGCTCGCTCACATCGAGGAGGCGCACGGCGACGCCGGCCGCCACCAGGCGCTCTGCGGTGTCGGGATACGCCGCACTCACGAGCGTGCCGGCCCCGACCGTCAGGGTGTTGGCCGCCCAGGGCTCACTCGGTGCAACCGTGATGACCCGCTGCGCGGTGAAAGCGCCGGCGTCCACCCAGGCCGGGTTGACGAGCAGAAGGTCCGGTGGAATGAAGCTGCAGGCACTCTTCAAGTGCAGGCAGCCCTGCATCGACACCGCCTGCACGCGGTAGCCGAGCACGGCGAGCGCGGCCCCGAGCTGGGCGATGCCTTGGGCGTTGGTGCGCCCCGAAGCACCGACATAGAGCGTACGGCCGATCTGGAGCACGTCGCCGCCTTCGAGACATCCGGGCTCATGTATCCGGGTGAGCGGCCGGTAGCGCTCGAGCGCGGCGGCGACGCTCGCGGTCTCGCCGCGACGCGAGGCGACACCGGGGCGCGTCACCACGGCCATCTCCGGCAGCACCACGGCGGCATCCTCGACGAACACGCCGTCGGCGTGCTGCGGCAGCGGCGGGAGCCATTCGAGGCTGCAGCCGAGCGCGCTCAGTGCCGCCGTATAGGCGTGGTGTTGCTCGCGCGAGCGCGCCACGTCGATCGCCGCGCGCTCGAGAAAGCTGAGCTCACAGCGTGCGAGGTCGGGACTTATCTCTCTGACTAAGGCCAGCATGGGCACCTCGACAGCACCGACGGTGGCCTCTATCGTAGCCGGCGTGATGTCCGTGCCGCACATGGCAGGCGCCGATCTCGCCCTCTCGATCGCACTCGGTGTGGGGCTCGCGGCGGCGGTGGGCTTTCGCGTGTTCCTGCCGTTGCTCGTGGTGAGCGCGGCGGCCGTGACCGGGCACCTGACGCTCAGCAACGGTTTTGCCTGGCTCGCCACCCCGGCCGCACTCGTCATGCTGAGCGTCGCCGCCGTGCTCGAGATCCTCGCCTACTACATCCCCGGCGTCGACAACTTGCTCGATGCCCTCGCCGGGCCCGCGGCGCTCATTGCCGGCACGGTCGTCTCCGCGGCCGTCATGACCGATCTGCCTCCGATCGTCAAATGGACCACCGCGGTGATCGCCGGCGGCGGCGCCGCAGGTCTCACCCAGGGGCTGACGTCGCTGCTGCGCGCCAAGTCGACGGTCATGACCGCGGGGCTCGGCAACCACGTGCTCGCAACCGCAGAGCTCGGCGGCGCGCTCATCGTGTCGCTGCTTGCGCTCGTCGCGCCGGTGGCGGCGGTTGCGCTGGTGGCGCTGTTCTGCTGGCTCGCGGTACGGCTGGTGCGGCGACTGTTCCGCCGCGAGCGCGCCGATCGAGGTGCGCTCTCCTAGAGTCGCGGCGTCGGTACGTCGCGCGCCGCAATGCGCAGGCACTCGAGCAGCGCGCTCGCCGCGGGCGGCAGGTTGCCCGGTGCACGCAGGATCGCACCCACCGGGCTCTCGATCGACTTCAGCTTCACCGGCAGGATCGCCAGCAGCTGCTGCTCGACGTCATCGAGCGCCACGTGATAGGGCATCACGCCGATGCAGTCGGATTTTCGCAGCAGCGCGCGGTTGGTGAGGATCGACACCGACTCGATCACGTTACGCGGCAGCGTCGCGTTGGCATCGAGAAAGGCGCGCTCGATCTGCCGCCGCAGCGTCGTCTCCGGCAGCGGCAGCAGCCACGCCTCGTTCACCATCTCGCGCAGCGTGAGCCGCCGCTTGCGCGAGAGCGGGTGGCCGCGGCGCACCACCAGGCAGATCGGCTCGCGGTAGAAATCCTCGTAGACGAGCGCGCGGCTGCGCCCCTGCTCGGGCATGCGCCCGAGCACCATGTCGAGATCGCCGACGAGGAGCGAAGGCACCAGGATGTCGTAGGTGCCCACCACCACGCTGATGGCAACTCCGGGCCGCTCCTTCTTCAGGAGCGCGATGGCGTCAGGGAGGATGCTCGAGGACGCCGCGAGCAAGGTCCCGACCGTGACCTTGCCGCTGTAGCCGGCCCGCAGGTTCTCGAGCTCCTCCGCCGCGTGCCGCAGCTGCGCCAGTACGATCTTTGCGTGCCGCGCAAAGATCTCCCCATAGGGCGTGGGCTCGAGTCCACGGTTGGTACGTGTGAAGAGCTCCACACCGAGCGTCGCCTCGACGTCGCGAAGCGCCTTGGTGAGCGTCGGCTGCGTGAGATTGAGCCTGCGCGCCGCCTTGAGGATGCTGCGCGAGTCATAAAGCGCCGCGACCAGCTCCACGTGGCGCAGGCGGAACTTGCGGGTGATCCAGCGCTCGAGGCGTACCGAGCTCATTAAGCGCCGATGATAGCCGGTCCATCACTTCGATGGCGCGCGGCGGCAGGCGGCGGCGCGTTGTCCACGCGCGGCTCGGCGCGCTGCGGTCACGCGCGGGCGGTGCACGTGCAGTGAGTGCCTGGTCACCATCACGCTCGCGCAGCTCGCGGCCGCGCGTGGGCGCGCATGCAGGCGATGTCAGGCGTTACGGCCCGTCGCCAGCTTCTGCACCTTGCCCGCCGGCGCGGGCGCGAGGCCAAAGAAGCGCGCGGCGTTTGCGTGCAGGAGCTTCTCGCGGGCGCGGGCGGTCAGGTCCTCGTTCGAGCGGATGAAGCTTCCCACCTCCTGCTCGCCGAGCGGATAGGGATAATCGGAGCCGAGCATGACGCGATCCTCGCCCATGGTCTTGACGAGATACGTCAGGGCGTCGTTGCTGAATACCGCGGCATCCACGTGAAAGCGGTCGACGTAAGAGGACGGCAGGCGCGGGCAGTCCTCGCGCACGATGTCGCGGTTGCGCCAGGCGTTGTCCACGCGCCCGATGAGATACGGAAAGCTGCCGCCGCCATGTGCGAAGCACAGCTTGAGTGAGCGCGGTAGCCGCTCGAACGCGCCCGAGAGGATCAGCCACAGGATCGACAACTGCGTCTCCGCCGGCATCGCGACCAGCCACGGCAGCATGTACCTCGACATACGCTCGGGCGCCATCATGTCCCAGGGATGTACGAACACGGCGGCGCCCTCGGCCGCACAGTGCTGCAGGAACGTGATGATGCCCTCATCGTCGAGGTCGCGCGGGCCGACGTGGTTGCCGATGTGCACTCCGAGGTGACCGTCGTCCATGGCGCGGCTGAGCTCGCGACAGGCGAGATCGGTGTCCTGGAGCGGTACCTGGCATAGCGGCTTCAGGCGCCGCGGCGCTGCGGCACACATCTCGAGCGCCGCATCGTTGAAGATCCGTGCGCACTCGAGCGCGTGCGGCGCCGGGCGCTGGTAGGCGAAGAGCACCGGCGTCGCACACATGATCTGCACGTCCACGCCGTCGCGATCCATTGCCTCAAGTCGCACGGCCGCGTCCCAGCAGGCGGACGTCACCGGACGAAACTCGCGCTCGCCGAGCATCAGCATCGCTTTGCCCGGACCGAGGTGCTTCATCCACGGCCAGTCGGGTGTGCCAAAGCGCGCGGCGAGATCCGGCCAGGCGCGCGGCAGAAAGTGTGAATGGATGTCGATCATGCTCACGGCTGTCTCCTTGGCGCGGCCCTGCTCATTGGCGGGCGCCGCGGCTTGCCGCCCGGGCGGTGGGCGATCGCCCTGATTTCGATCAGCAGCTGCGGGTGCGGCAGTGCCGCAACCGCAACCGTGGTGCGCGCCGGGCCCTGGTAGCCGAAGAATTCGCTGTAGACCTCGTTGTAGCCACCGAAGTCGGCCATGTTCACGAGGAAGGTGCTCACCTCGACCACGTCCGACAACGAGGCGCCGGCGCTTTCGAGGATGTCGCGGATATTCTCGAGCACCGCACGGGTCTGCTTGCGGATGTCGAGCACGAACTGGCCGCTTGCCTCGAGTTCGGCCCCGGCGATCGTGTCATCGGCGCGCCGCGCGCTGGTACCGGATACGAAGACGAAGTCACCGCCGCGCCGGTAGTGCGGGAAGGTGCCGCGCGGGCGCGCCTTGCCCGGAACCACGCCACTTGGCGCGCGAGCCCCGGGGCCCGTCTCAGCCCGGCTGGCGCGCGCTTCCCGTTTCGCGTTGGCCGCCATGTCAGAGCTTCACGCAGATGTTCATCGGTTCCGAGAAGAAGCCGAGCGAGTGCATCCCACCCTCGCGGCCGATGCCCGAGAGCTTCACCCCGCCAAAAGGCGTTCGCAGGTCGCGCAGGAACCAGTCGTTGACCCAGGCGATGCCCACCTCCATCTGCCGTGCCACGCGATGGGCCCGCTGCAGGTTCGAGGTCCAGATCGCGGCGGCGAGCCCGTAGCGCGTGTCGTTTGCGAGCTGCACCGCCTGCTCCTCGGAATCGAAGGGCGCCACGTGACATACCGGGCCGAAGATCTCCTCCTTGACGCAGCGGGCGTCCTCGGCCAGCCCGCGTATCACGGTCGGCTCGATGAAGGCACCGCCGTCGCGCTCGTCGCCGAAGGTGGGCACGCCGCCGCCGCAGACGATCTCACCGTGCTCGCTGCGAGCCAGCTGGTAGTAGCTGAGGACCTTGTCGCGGTGGCTGCGCGAGATCAGGGGACCCATGTCCGCGCCCTCGAACGGGCCGCCGATCTTGAGCGCACGCGCGCCCGCGGCGAGCGCGCTCACGAAGCGCTCAAAGAGCGGGCGCTCGACGTAGACGCGCTCCGAGCACAGGCACACCTGCCCGCAGTTGGAGAACACCGAGCGCAGCGTGCCGGCGAGCGCCGCCTCGAAGTCCGCATCCGCGAACACCAGCGCCGCGTTCTTGCCGCCGAGCTCGAAGGACAGGCCCTTCACCGAGTCCGCGGCGCTCTTCATGATGGCGGACCCCGTGGCCGACTCGCCGGTGAAGGCGATCGCATTCACGTCCGGGTGGCTGACCAACGCCTCGCCCGTCGATCCCGGGCCGAAGCCGTGCACCAGATTGAAGACACCCGGAGGGATCCCGACCTCCTGCATCACCTCGGCAAGGAGCGCTGCGCTCGAGGGCGTCTCCTCCGAGGGCTTGGCAACCACGGTGTTGCCGCAGGCGAGCGCCGGCGCCACCTTCCAGGTGAGGAGCAGAAACGGCAGGTTCCACGGCGCGATGACCGCCACCACGCCGACCGGCTTGTGCACGGAGTAGTTGAGCGCGCCGCGGCCGTCGGGGGTGCCCATCTCGAAGCACTCCGAAGCCCGTGAAAGGGCGAGATCGGCGTAAGCGCGGAAGTTCGCGGCGCCGCGCGGGATGTCGAGCGTGCTCGCCTGCGCGAGCGTCTTGCCGGTATCGGCAATCTCGGCGCTCACAAACTCGGCAAAGCGCGCCTCGATGCGATCGGCGACTTTGCGCAGCAGCGCGCAGCGCTCGGCCGCCGACAGCCGCCCCCACGGGCCGCGCAGCGCCGCACGCGCCGCGGCGACCGCACGATCGACCGTCGCAGCATCCGCCTCCGTGACACGGCACAGGAGGCGGCCGTTTACCGGATTGATATTGTCAAAACTCTGGCCTCCGCGGGTGAACTCACCCCCGATGAGGCAGGGCAACTGCGCGCCCGCGTAAGGATAGGGGTCGCTCGGTGAAGGCGTGCGCATCTAACCCGAAGTCTAGGCATCGGTAGCTCCCTACAAATAATCGTTTTTTACGCCCCTGATATTCAGTTCTTCTATAGCGCTTCAACCAACCTACGGTAGCCAGCATCCAACCCACGATGGCCTGCATCGATCCCCGGCGCGCAGCCGTGGGAACGTTACGCAGCGAAGCAATTTCGCACTCTTCCGAAACACACGACCATTGTTTGGCAGTGAGCTCGAGCCAGCGATCACATCTTACGTTAACGCCCCTTGCCGAAAGATGGAGCGCCGAATGCGCTCGTAGGCGCCGCCGCCGTTGGTAAAGGTTTTTTTGGGCGACGGCGACTTGGAATATACTTCTTCAATAACTTCTAAATTAAAAATCCCAACCGGACCCCATCACACTTCCTATGCACGTGAGCAGACGCTGCAACTGCGCTGCCGAGGCGCAATCATCGGAAGGGCCAGCGCCAGCTGGCCATCATGAGCCGGAGATGCCCATTGGACGGGGCTGATGCCGAACCCGGGTACCTGCTTCTCGACGACGGCGCTGAGTACCACGGGACCTATATCGGTGAGTCCACCGCGGTCGGCGGCGAGGTCGTCTTTACGACCGCTATGGCGGGTTATCCCGAGACGCTGACCGATCCGTCCTACGCCGGCCAACTGCTGGTGTGCACCTACCCGCTGATCGGCAATTACGGCGTGCCCGAGTGGACGATGCTTGAGGATCGGCCGCGATCGCCCCTGCAATCCGAACGCGTCCAGGTGCAAGGATTGATCGTTCAATCGCTCGCCCGGTTTCACAGTCACCATCGCGCGCTCACCAGCCTGCGCGGATGGCTTGCGTCACACCGGGTGCCCATTCTTGCCGGCGTGGACACTCGCGCGTTGACCATGCGGTTGCGCGAGAGAGGGACGATGCTCGGGTGGCTCGCGCCGGCTCGCATGGCTATCGACGCTGTGAGACGCGACAGTCGTCGCGTCGACATGCGCAAGCAAGTCTTCATCGACGTAGCACCGTCAGCGACGCGTACGTACGCGGGAGGCGCAAACCGTGTGCTGCTCATCGACGTCGGTGCCAAGCACGGCATCGTCGAGTGCCTCTTGAGGCGCGATTCGACCGTCATTCGCGCCCCCTGGCACGTGGACTTGCTTGCGCTCGCCAAATCTGCAGATGGCATCGTGATCGGCAACGGCCCGGGCGATCCGGCTGACCTTTCCGAGCTCGTAGCGACGCTGCAGGCGATTCTGGCGACCTTCCGCGGCCCTGTTTTCGGCGTCTGTCTCGGCCATCAGCTCCTGGCCCGAGCACTCGGCTTATCGACATACAAGCTGCGCTACGGACATCGCGGAGTGAATCAACCGGTAAGAAACGTCAGCAACGGGGCGTGCTTCGTCACCAGTCAGAATCACGGCTATGCCGTTGACGACCGCCATCTTCCTGCCGATTGCACCAAGTGGTTTGAGAACCTGAACGATGGAACCAGCGAAGGCCTGCGTCTCTTGTCGCGGCCGGTGTACAGCGTTCAGTTCCACCCCGAAGGCATGCCCGGTCCACGAGACACCGAATTTCTCTTCGATGAATTCGTCAGAGACGTAGCGGCCGTTCGAGTCGCCGGGCGCGCGACATGAGCAGCAAGGTAACGAAGGCCCTGCTCATCGGCTCCGGGCCGCTGCAGATCGGCCAGGCCGGCGAGTTCGACTACTCGGGGTCCCAGGCGCTCAAAGCCCTGCGTGAAGAGGGCGTCTCCTCGGTCCTGGTCAACCCCAACGTTGCGACCGTACAAACCAACGATGGATTGGCCGACCGAGTCTACTTATATCCAATCGAGCCGGATGTCATTGCCGACATCATTCGCAAGGAGCGCGTGGACGCGGTTCTGCTCGGCTTCGGCGGCCAGTCGGCACTCAACTGCGGCCTGCAGTTGGCCGAGGACGGCGTATTCGACGAATGTGGCGTGCAAGTACTCGGCACGCCGATCCACGCGATACGCATGAGCGAAGACCGTGAACTGTTCGCCGCCAAGTTGCGCTCCATTGGAATCCAGACCCTGCGAAGCTTCCCTTGCCGATCGATCGCCGAAGCGCGCGCGGCGATCGCCGCCCAGGGTCTGCCTGCCATGCTGCGACTCGGGTTCACGCTCGGTGGGCGGGGCAGCGCGATCGTCGAGTTCCCGCAAGACGTCGAGGCGGCCCTGAAGCGCGCCTTCGCCAGCGGACCGGGTCACGTGGTCGTGGAGGAAAGCCTGCGGGGATGGAAGGAGATCGAATACGAGATCGTCCGCGACGGCGCGGACAACACCATTGCGGTGTGCAACATGGAGAACGTGGATCCGATGGGTATCCACACCGGTGAGTCGATCGTCGTCGCACCGTCCCAGACGCTCGACGATAGCGAATATCAGATGTTGCGGTCGGCGGCAATTCGGATCGCCCGCGCCTGCGAGATCGTCGGGGAGTGTAACGTCCAGTTCGCATTGGATCCTCGATCGCGGGCCTACCGAGTCATCGAAATCAATGCTCGACTCTCGCGATCGTCCGCGTTGGCCAGCAAAGCAACTGGCTATCCAATCGCCTACGTTGCCGCGCGCCTCGCACTCGGCAGACTGCTATGGGAGATTCCGAACAGCGTCACCCGCAAGACGACGGCATTCTGCGAGCCCTCGCTCGATTACCTCGTATGCAAGCTTCCGCGGTGGGACCTGACCAAATTCAGCGGCTCGGTCAAAACCTTGGGCAGCGAGATGAAGAGTGTCGGTGAGGTCATGGCCATCGGTCGAACGTTTCCGGAGGTGCTGCAGAAAGGTCTCCGCATGCTCGATGTCGGCGCCAAGGGCCTGGATGCCGACTTGTTCTCCTTCGAAGACATTCGTCACGAACTGCGCTACGCGACTCCCAGACGCATTTTCGCCATCGCCGTCGCTTTGCGCGACGGAATGCCCGTGGACGAATTGCACCGGCTCACCAACATCGATTCGTGGTTCTTGCAGGGCATGCAGGAGATCGTGACCTTCGCCGAGACGCTCAAGCGCCGCACGGAGCCGCCGACCGTCGAGACTCTCACGAGAGCGAAGCGGCTGGGTTTCTCGGATCAAACGTTGGATGAGTTGCTGGCCGTGCCCAAGGGCACCGCGCGCGTGAAGCGCCTGGAGTACGGGATTCGCCCGCGCCTCGCGCAGATCGATACCACGGCCGCGGAATTCCCCGCAGAGACCAACTATCTCTACTCGACGTACTTCGCGAGCACCTCGGAGGCGCGTCGCGCAACGCGCCCGCGCATTCTCATTCTGGGTTCGGGCGTGTTCCGCATCGGCGCCAGCGTCGAGTTCGACTGGTCCTGCGTTTCGGCAGCCAAGGCGGCCGCGGAGTCCGGCTACGAAACCATCATGCTGAATTACAACCCCGAGACGGTCAGTACCGACTACGACGTATGCGATCAGCTGGTGTTCGATGAAATCAGCCTCGAATCGGTTCTCGACCTGTGCGACGTACAGCGCCCGGTCGGAGTGATCGTGAGCATGGGCGGTCAAATCGCGAACAACCTGGCGCTGCGCTTGGAGGAGGCCGGCATAGCCATCGTTGGAACCAGAGCGGCGAACATAGACCGCGCGGAAGACCGCGCCAAATTCGGACAGCTGCTCGATCGGCTCGGCATCGAACAGCCGCCGTGGCAGCAGTTAACGGACGTTGCAAGCACCGAGCGCATTCTCTCCGACCTGGGGGGATTCCCGGTGATCGTGCGCCCGAGCTACGTGTTGAGCGGCGCCGCGATGAACGTGGCGAATCACACCACGGAGTTCTTCGAAATACTGCGGCGCGCGAAAAGAGTGTCTGCGGACCATCCTGTCGTGGTTACGAAGTTTGAGACGCACGCGAAAGAATTCGAGGTGGATGCCGTAGCGCTCGGCGGCACCGTGGAGCTATGGGCGATTTCCGAACACATCGAGAATGCGGGAGTTCACAGCGGTGATGCGACGATGCTCATGCCGCCCCAGTCCATGTATCTACCGACAATTCGGCGTGCGCGCGCGATCGTCGCGCAGCTGGCCGCGGCATTGGAGATCTCCGGTCCGTTCAACGTGCAATTCATAGCGAAGAGTAACAACGTCAAGGTCATCGAGTGCAATCTGCGGGCGTCGCGCAGTTTGCCGTTCGTCTCCAAAGTGCTCGGGATCAACCTCGCGGTGTACGCCACTAAAAGGATGCTGGGCACCTGCGCGGCGCGCTCGGAGAATCCGCTGGACTTGGATTACGTCGGCGTCAAGGCGCCGATGTTCTCGTTCTCCCGGCTGGCGGGAGTGGACCCGTTGCTGGGCGTCGAGATGGCCAGTACTGGTGAGGTCGGCTGTGTGGACGATGACGTCCATGGCGCGTTGCTGGCGGCGGCACGTTCAACCGGATTCAAGGTGCCGCGTGCCGGTGTATTGCTTTCCCTTGGGCCGCAGACGGAGAAATTCCTGTTCAGCGATGAGGCGCGAATCATCGTCGAGCAACTCGGGTTGGCGATATACGCGACTGCCGGCACCGCGCAGGCGCTCACCGAACTCGGCATATCGAGCCGGGAGGTCAATAAGGATACTGGCGGACCGGGAAGTGCCGTCGACGCAATCGAGCGCGGTCTCGTTGATCTGGTCGTGAACATCCCGCGCTCATACGATAGCCTCGGGCGGCCGGATGGTTACGCGATTCGACGCGCGGCGATTGATTGCGGCGTGCCACTGGTGACGGAGATCAATCTGGCGCGCGCGATCGTGGAGATGCTGCGCAGCAGATCGAACAAGAGATTGCTGCCGCGCGCAATAGCAGAGTTTCCTCGCCCGGGAAGCCGC
>Ga0187783_10004256_pt1 | contig 10599 bp, 8 predicted proteins | sample 1015_SJ02_MP02_2_FD_132471 | JGI IMG/M metagenome (GOLD analysis project Ga0187783, IMG submission 132471) | Tropical peat soil microbial communities from peatlands in Department of Meta, Colombia - 1015_SJ02_MP02_20_MG | ecosystem: Environmental > Terrestrial > Soil > Wetlands > Peat | place...
CTATATTTCTTTTTATTGGCGTTGTTCTGTGTGAGGATACTCACCTAGTTTTTTTTTAGAGATCTGGGAGACGTCGTGTGACCGAGGCCAGCAACGTGAATGAAGCGTCGCGCCTGCCGGATTCAGGCGATACTCTGGAGCGGGCGCTCCGCCGCGCGCGGTGGACCACCTTCTGGGAGCGGCTGTGGCCGCCGATTGCGACGCTCGCCACCGCGGCCGGAATTTTCCTTGCCGCCTCCTGGCTCGGCCTATGGCTGTGGCTGCCGCCGATCGGCCGCGCCATCGCGCTGGGCGGCTTCGGGGTGCTGGCTGCACTCGCAACCGTGCCGCTCATGCGCGTGCGTTTCCCTTCTCGACATGACGGGCTGCGCCGGCTCGACCGCAACACCGGCCTTCTCCACCGTCCTGCAACGGCGATCAGCGACGAGCTTGCGACGCCGAAGTCCGATCCATGGTCGACGGCGCTATGGCGCGCCCATGTGGAGCGCGCGCTGTTGGCGGCGCGCACGCTCAGGGCCGGCCCTCCTGCGCCGCGCCTCGATCTGCGTGATCCGATGGCCGTGCGCGCCCTGGTGCTGATTCTTGTGGTGACGACCTTCGTTGCGGCGGGAGGCGAGCGCGGCCGGCGCATTGCGGCGGCCTTCGACTGGCACGGTGTCGTCGTTCCGGCGAATTTCCGGCTCGATGCCTGGGTGTCGCCGCCGACCTACACGGCAAAGCCTCCCGTGATTTTGCCTGGCCTGCGGCCTGGCGAACGCGCCCAGACGTCCGTTGCGGCGGTGTCGGTCCCGGCCGGCAGCGTTCTTGTCGTCCGCGCCAGCGGCAAAGTCCAATTCAACGTGGCGACGACCGGCGGGGTTGCTGAGGTGCCCGCCGCGCAGCGTCCTCAGGCGCCGACCGGCACCGACGAACGCCGTTACCTCATCTCCGACCGCGGCACCGCCACGGTGAGCGGCCTGAGCGACGACGATCTCACCTATGCATTTAATGCCATACCCGACAAGCCGCCGGTGATCGCGCTCACGAAGGATCCGGAGCCCCAGCAAAGCGGATCGCTGCAGCTCAACTACAAGATGGAGGACGATTACGGCGTCGTCGATGCCAAGGCGGTGTTCGCCCTCAAGGACGCGAACGCCGGCGATGGCGGCAAAGCCGGCGACGCCAGCGCGCCGCACCCGCTGTTTGGTCCGCCCGAGATGCAGCTTGCTCTGCCGCAGGCGCGGGTCAAGAACGGCGTCGGCCAGACCACCAAGGATTTGAGCGATCACCCGTGGGCCGGCGCCGAGGTCACAATGACGCTCACGGCCCGCGACGACGCCAACAACGAGGGGACCAGCGCGCCGCACACCTTCCGTCTGCCGGAGCGTCTCTTCGTCAAGCAGCTCGCCCGCGCCATCATCGAGCAGCGGCGCGACCTCGCAGTTGACGCCGAGAACCGCGACCGGGTGCTGATCGCGCTCGACGCGCTCGCCATGGCGCCGGAAAAGTTCATGCCGGAGCTCGGTCATTATCTGGGCCTGCGGTCGCTGTACTGGCAACTGTCGCAAGCCAAGAGCGATGACGACCTGCGCGAGGTGGTGAAGCAGATGTGGGCTTACGCCACCATGCTCGAGGACGGCAATATGTCCGACGCGGCGGCGCGCCTGCGCAACGCCGAGGAGGCGCTGCGCAACGCACTTGAGCGCGGCGCCAGCGACGAGGAGCTCAAGCGGCTGATGGACGAGTTGCGCGCCGCCATGGATCAATTCCTCCAGGCGCTCGCCGAGGAGATGCGCAAGAACCCGCAAATGGCGCGTCCGCTCGATCCCAACTCGCAGCAACTGCGGTCCCAGGATCTCAAGAGCCTGCTCGATCGGATGGAGCAGCTTGCCAAATCCGGCAACCGGGATGCCGCGCGGCAAATGCTCGATCAGCTGTCGCAGATGATGCAGAACCTGCAGATGGCGCGGCCTGGTCAGATGGACCAAGGCGACGACGAAATGATGTCGATGCTCGACGAGCTCGGCGACATGATCCGCAAGCAGCAGCAGCTGCGCGACAAGACCTTCCGCCAAGGCCAAGACCAACAGCGCAGGCAGCGTGGCCAGCAGGGTCAGCGAGGGCAGCGCGGTCAGCAAGGCCAGCAAGGGCAACAAGGCCAGCAGGGCGATCCGAACGCCTTCGGCGAGTTGCGCGAGAACCAGCAGGCGCTGCGCGAGCAATTGAAGAAGCTGCTTGAGGAGATGAAGAAGCGCGGCCTCGGCCAGAACCAGAAAGGTCAGGAAGGCCAACAGGGCCAGCAAGGTCAACGAGGTCAACAAGGCCAACAAGGTCAGCAGGGCCAACAGGGTGACGGCGACGATCTTGCGGATGCCGATGGCGCCATGGGCGACGCCGAAAGCGCGCTCGGCGAGGGCAATTCGGACCGCGCCGTCGACGGCCAGGGCCGCGCCATCGACGCCATGCGCCGGGGCGCGCAGGGGCTTGCCCAGCAGCTGCAGCAGCAGATGGGGCAGAACCAGGGGCCCGGACCCTACGGCTTGCCCGGCCGCCTCGGTCGCGCCGACCGGGAGACCGATCCGCTCGGCCGCCCGCTGCGCCCGCGGGGAAACGAGATTGACGATCAGACCGTCAAGGTGCCGGGCGAGATCGACGCCCAGCGCGCGCGCCGGATCATTGAGGAGCTTCGCCGCCGCTTTGGCGAGGCGTTCCGGCCGCAGCTGGAGCTCGACTATATCGAGCGCTTGTTGAAGGATTATTGAGGGCGGAGAGCACGCAGCGCTCTGTGGGGAGCGCAGCCATGTATAGCAGTCGATCGTCTTTGCCGTCGCGGGCGCTTACCGCAGCGCTCGCCACAGCAGCTTTTTGCGTGCGCACGGCGGCGCCAGCGGCCGCGCAGGAGTGCCCGACCGCGCAATCAGGCAAGGCCGGGTTTATCGTCGAGCGCGGCGACCAGCAAAAGAGCGAAATCTTCCATACCGAAGACGGCATCGTGCGTACCGTCATGCGCTACAACGGCGTAACGCTGCTGGAGACAACGCAGCACGAGGGCCTGTTTCAACTCGACCGCCTGGACAGCGGCCGGAGAACAAAATTCGAGTCGCAGACCGATCTCAAGAAGCTCTTTCCGCTCAAACCGGGGCTCAAGGTCGCGGCAAAATTCATCTCGGAAAGCAGCGGTCAGCAGGGCACTTTATTGGTCGAGATGGCGGTGAAAGGCACCGACACTCTCTATATCGGACCATGCAAATACAACGTGTTGAAGATCGAGCGCAGCGAGTCACGCAGCGCCGAACCGCCGCGTTTCGTCGATACCGACTACTATTCCCCGGAGCTGAAGCTCGTCCTCGCCAAGGAATACCGCGAGAGCAACGGCGGCACGCATACGATCAAGTACGATGGCATCTACCCGCTGAAACCTTGACTGGGGTTCATATCAGAACTTGTAGCTCAGGCCGGCACGCGCCACATCGATGTCGGTGGTGCCGGTGACGGTGTGCGGGACAATATTCGAGCGGTTGTAGTTGAACGAGCTGAAGCCGTAGTGCAGATATTCGGCGCGCAGCAGCAGATGGTCCGTGAGTTTATATTCAACTCCTGCACCGGCGCTCCAGCCCCAACCGTCGGCGCTTGACGACGCGAAAACCGGTCCGCCGGAAAACGTCGCGTCGGAATGACCCCAGGCGCCGCCCCCGGTCGCGTACGCGAGGATGCCCGGGAAGATCGCGTAGCCGAGCCGCGCCCGCGCCGTGGCCAGCTCGTCGAACTTGACCTCCCGGGACAGCGGGAATTGCACCCCCGTCTGAAGGTTCGCGAGAATGCCGCTGGTGACCGACGATTCTTTGATATCGGCCCAACTGAAATCGCCTTCGACGCCGGCGACGACTTGCCCGAACTGCCAGTTATATCCCGCCTGGACGCCGCCAAGGCCGCCCTGCGGCTTGGCATCGAGCCAGGGCCGTCCATCGAACGTCGTGCTACCCCAGCCATAGCTGCCGTGGACGCCGAGATAGAATCCCGCCCAGTCGGAGAGGATGACTGGCGGCGCCTTATAGACTGGCGCCTTCACCGCCAGATCGGCTGCACTCGCGATGCTGGCTCCGACCACCGCCGCTGCAAAGACGGCGACGCTGCCCCAATCCGCAATTCGCATTTTCGTCCCTCCCCGGACAGGTGGACAACTCCTAACATTGTTCTTCGGAAAACGATCGTATCGGCTGGCGCTAATCTGTTCGATTTCTGTCGTATCGTTTCATTTCTGCAACAGTTTCAACACATGGTGAATCGTCAGCATTCCAAACATGCAAATCTTGTTGCGATGGCGGGCCTAGTTTGATTGGCGAACGGCATAAGCCTGGGGAATATCAATTCTCGACGGCAAACCTTGACTTGGGAGCCGCGGAGCTTCGCCATTCGTGTTGTGCTGCGTACTCCGCGGCCGCCTCAATAAAGCGGCGGCACCTGCCCGAGCTTGAGCGGCCCGAGGAACGCCACGCCGTCGTCGAAATGCAGGTTGAGCGTGACGGCGCGTTGGCCTTCGAGCTCGGTCTCACGGCCACCCAGCACGGCAGCGCCCACGGCGGTGTTCATATCGGGGGTGGCGCCGTTTGCGGGCCCGTTGCCGCCGGTATTGCGGCTGCGCAGGACGTTGCCGAGCCCCGGCATCAGCCGGTCAAGTGTTGGAGCGAAGCGGTTTAGGGTGTCTTGCGGCACGGCTTGGGCGATCGCGCGGTCAATGCCGAGCAGGGGAATAAGCTTGGCGAAATTGACGACGGTGAGCCGCAAGTCGCCCGTGAGCGCGCCACGCGGGGTGAGGCCGAGCGCGCCCGTCGCTGTGGCGATCAGGTCACCTTGCTGCAGCCGCGCATTGGTGATCTCCAACCGGCCATTGGCGGCCTGAATCTCGCGCAACCGCTGCCCCAAGGGTTTCGGCGTAAAGTCAGAAGCTCCACGCAGCACGGCGACGACAGACAGATCGGTCGAAGCGGAAGCGAGCGGCCCGAAAGTCCCAAACGCCGCGACGAGCGCCGGCGCCGTTGCGTTCTTGAGATCGAGCGCGAGGTCGAGCACCGGATGGCCGGGCGTCGATTCGGCCGCAAATCGCCCATGCAGCTCCAAGTGCTCCGCGGCGACGAGTGACCCGCCCGACGGCGCCGTCGCGAGGTTTGGCTTGTCGAGGACGACCGACAGGCGCTCCGGAGCGCCCGGCGTCCCGCGCAAGCTCGCTTGCGCGAGCGTCCAGTCGACCGTCGCGGTCGGCGAACCGCCGAGCGGCGCAACCGTAAGCGGACCAGCGATTTCGCCGATCACAAGAGTCGGGTCCCAAACTTGCGCGACCGCCGCGAGATTATGCGCGCGGATCGATAGCGCGGTGGCGCGATCGTCGACAGACGGCTCGGCGCAATTGACCTCGATGCGGAACGGATAACCGCCAAAGTTGGTTGTAGCGCAGCCATAGACGCGCCCGGCCTCAGCCTCACGCGCGCGCCACGCCGTCATGGTGGCTTCGGCCGCATTCGTGGACCAATACCAGAAGGCGGACCAGACCGTGCCCAAGAGAACGAGGATCGCGGTGGGTAGGACGATCAGCCATGACCGCGACTTCTGAGAACCGTGCTGCGTATTCACGCTATCTCCTCGCTGACGTCACGAATCCTGCGATGAATCTTGCACCGCCCCTCTCTGGCTGGTAGCGAAGCCTCCCTGCCATATCTGCAACACTACAGCCGCCGTTCATGCACCTTTCTCAGCCTCGCGCCAATGAAGATCTTTGGGTTTTTGGTTACGGTTCGCTCATGTGGCGGCCGGGTTTCCCCTACCTTGAACGCATCCCGGCACGCCTCATCGGGCTGCACCGGGCGTTGTGCGTGTACTCCTACGTTCATCGCGGTACCCCTGAAAAGCCGGGGCTTGTGCTCGGCCTCGACCGGGGCGGCGCCTGCCGCGGCATCGCCTACCGGGTGGCGGCGGCGGAGCGCGGTCCCACCATTGCGTATTTGCAGGAACGCGAACAGGTAACCTCCGTCTACCTTGAAACCTCCCGTCGCATTACACTGGCGGCGACGCCGCCTCGCGACGTGACTGCCCTCGTCTTCCTGGTGGATCGCAGCCATCCCCAGTATGCCGGACGCCTCAGTCTTGAGCACCAAGTCCACCTGGTACGGCAAGGACATGGCCGATCAGGGGCAAACCTGGATTACGTTTTGTCCACTATTGCGGAAATCGAGGCGCAGGGCTGTCACGACACCGGACTGCACGCGCTTGCGGAGCGGCTTAAGGGTGGGCATGAGGCGCACGCGAGCGCATTGATCTCAACGCCGCTCGCAAAGGCCCATCCTGACCCCGTCGGATGATGGAGTTTTCGCCATCACTCCGCCTTGATCCCAGCCCTCGCCACCAGCTCGCGCACCGCCGGCACTTCCGCCGCGACCCGTGCTCCCAACTGCTCCGGTGTGCCGGCCACGATCTCGAAGCCGGCCTTGCGCGCCTGCTCGCGCGCTTGCGGATTGGCGAAGGCGGCACGGCTCTCCTTAACGAGCTGAGCCACGATGTCTGGCGGCGTTCCGGCGGGCGCGAAAAGCGCGTTGAACGTGTCGGACACGAAATTCGCATAGCCGGACTCGATCATGGTCGGCACCTCGGGCAGCGAGAACCAGCGCTGCGCGCCCGTGACCGCGAGCGCACGCAACTGCCCGTCCTTGATGAGCGGTTCCGCCGGCGGCAACGCCACTGAACCGACCTGCACGGTGCCTTCGAGCACCGCAAGCGTTGCGGGGCCGGCGCCCCGATAGGGCACGTGCACCATCCGGATGCCGGCGCGCAGCTTGAGAAGCTCGCCCGTGAGATGCGACTTGGTCCCGGCGCCGGGGCTCGAATAATTGAACTTGTCCGGGTCCGCCTTCGCCTGCGCCACCAGATCCGCCAAGGTCTTGATGGTCGAGTTCGACTTGACGATCAGGACATTGGGAGCGTTGACGAGTTCCGAGATCGGCACGAAGTCGCGAAACGGGTCGTAGGGCAGATTCTTAAACAGCGCCGGATTGACCGCGATGGAGGTGGACGTCAGCAGCAACGTATAGCCATCGGGCGTCGCATGCGCCGCCACGCCCATGCCGGTATTACCGGCCGCGCCGGCGCGGTTATCGATGATGACGGGCTGGCCAAGCGACATGTGAAGCGACGTCGCCAGGATGCGAGCGATGATATCGGTCGGTCCGCCGGGCGCAAACGGCACGATCAACGTTATGGCCCGGTCGGGCCAGGCGGCACGGGCGGGAGCCGCAAAGCCCAGAGCCAGTAGCGTGATTAGAACAGTCGAGAACAAGAGGATCACCTCCCCCTGGAGGGGGGAGGTCCGCCAGCGGGCCGGGAGGGGGTGGCAGCGCTTCAGCATACCCAGCGCCGCTGCCACCTCACCCCGGACTGCCTCCGGCAGTCCGACCCTCCCCCAGCCGAAACCGCGTATACGCGGGTTTCGGCCACTCAATAAAGTGATCGAAATCGGCAACAGCCGATTTCGATAGGGGAGGGTGGCCAGAGCGAGCCGGTCTATCCGATTTCGTCTCGCGGTCATGGTCATGGCGCTCGTTTATCCTGCAAAGCTTCCTGGACGCCGCGATTTTCGCTCCCGCGCAACAGCGAACCTGCAATGTCATTGAGCGCGGGTTGCCGCAGCGCGGCGAACGGTAGCGGTCGCGTGGCCTCGATGGCGGCAAGGCCGAGCCGCGCTGTCAGCAAGCCATTGAGCACGCCCTCGCCGAGCCGGGCGGACAGCTTGGCGGCGAGGCCGTGGCCGATCACCTGCTGGATCAGGCTGTCGCTTGCCGCCATGCCGCCCGTCATGGCGACGTGCGACACGGTGTGGCGCATGAGCTTGATCAGGCCTAGCGTGCCTGGACGCCCGCCATAGAGAAGCGCCAGCCGCCGCACTAGGCCGAGGGCCGTGATCAGAACGAAGAACATATCGACCGCCGCGCGCGGGCTCACGGCGGTCACCACGGACACGCGCTTGGCGGCAGCGGCGACCAAACGCCTTGCCTCCGCGTCGATCGGCGCCATCAGCTCGCGCTCGCTCAGGCGAACGAGGTCGCCGCCGTCGATAATGTCGCCGAGATGACTTTCGAGCCGCGCCCGCGCGCGGGCGAGGCGCGGCATGCGCCGCGTCAAGGCAATGAGATCGCGGCCGAGCGCGCGCCCAGCGGCGCGGTCGTCGCTCGCGAGGATTGCGGCGGCGCGCTGCCGCAAGGTGTCGATAGCGGCGAGCCTCAGGAGGCCGAGCGCCTCCCGCGTCAGGATGGCGAGAAGCGCCACAACCGCAACGGTTGCCAGCGCGGCGCCGATGCCGCCAAGCCAGGCGGCGCGGTTGAGCAAATCCTCGATCAGATTGGCGATCCCGAGGCCGGTCGCGAGCAGCACGAGGCCGGCGGCCGAGACCCAGAACATGCCCGCCCAGGGCACGCGGCGGCGGGACGGCGGCGGTGCGACAGGGAGGGGCTCGGCCGCCGCCGCCCCCACCCTACCTTCCCCCGCAAGCGGGGCAGGGTTTATCGATTTACCCTCCCCCGCCTGCGGGGGAGGGTAGTTTGGGGGATACGCGATGCGGCGCGGTTCCTCGGATGGGGTCACGACGATGCCAGGATCGTCGAGCCTGAATACCGCCGGTTTGCGGGCGCGGTTCATGTCAGCCGGTCTCCGATCAGGAACTGTAGCGCACGGTCAAGCCGAATATGGGGTAGCGCGGGCGCGTCGTCACCGGTTGTTTCGAGCGGCGGCGGGCGAAAGCGCACGAAGCGGAAATCGGCTTCCTCGGCGCTTGCTGCCGTCAGCCCGCGAAACGGCACGGCGCCGGGCGCAAACAGGGCATCCGGATCGTCAGGAAGCTCGCCCGGAAACACCGCCACCTCGGTCACGCCGTCGAACATCTTTCCGCTCGGGCCTTTGTGGTTGCCGCTGCCGGAATACGCGTCGGTCGCCGGCACGCCGAGAATGCAGGGCAGCGTCGCGCCCCCCCGCCGTACCTCGGCCTCGCGCGTCGCCCGCACTGCCGCGAGCGCGATCACGTCAACCGCGGCGCCGGCCACGCCGGCGCGCGCAATCGCCCGCTCGACCATGCGGCGGAGGATCGCCTCCAGCCGGTCGTGGCTCGTGTGATGAAGGTGATCCGCCTTGGTGGCCGCGAACAGGACGCGGTCTGCGCGAGGCCGCAGCAGCGAGCTCAAGAAAGTCCGGCGTCCGACCTCGAAGGAGTCGAGCAGAGACCGGAATGCGTCTTGCAGATCGCTCACCGCTTCGGGCCCGGCGTTGAAGGCGGCGAGAGCATCGATGAGGACGATCTGGCGGTCGAGCCGGGCGAAATGGTCGCGGAAGAATGGCCGCACCACGACGTCCTTATAGGCCTCGTAGCGTCGCCGCATCATGGCCCACAACGAGCCGCTGGGCGACGTACCGTCGCGCGCGACATCGAGCGGAGCGAAGGTCAGCGCCGGCGAGCCGGCGAGATCCCCCGGCATCAGGAAGCGGCCGGGCGGCAGCAGGCTCAAGGCGTAACGTTCGTTGCGGCAAGCGGAGAGGTATTCGGTGAACAGCCGCGCGGCCTCGATCGCTGCGCTCTCGTCGGCAGGGCCCGCCGCATCGAGTGTCGCCAGATGGGTGAGCCACTGCGCCGCGAGCCGCGCCCGCGGCCCGCGGCGCGACATCTCAAGGGTCTCGACCGACCATGCCTCGAAGGTCTTTGCGAGCAGCGGCAAGTCGAGCAGCCATTCACCCGGATAGTCCACCATGTCGAGCAGGAGCTCGCGCATCGCACCGGACCGTGACTGGTACTCGATAATGAGGCGCAATTCGCTGATCTGGCGGGTCGATTCGGGCCACACCCGATCCGCCACCAAGGCCCGCACATGGCTCTCATAGTCAAATCGCGGCACCGCGTCGTCAGGCTGGGGGGCGAGCCGCGCCCGCGCGATGCGCCCCTCGGAGAGCGCCTCGAATACCGGAAATCGCCCGCTCCGCACGAGCCCGTGCACGAGCGCGGTGATGAACACGGTCTTCCCGGCCCGTGACAGACCGGTGATGCCGAGCCGTACGGTCGGATTGATCAGGCCCTCGCCGTACTCCACCACGGAACGCGCAGCAAGGCGGGCCTGTTCGATGAGGTTGGAGAGGGTCAGGGCCACGGTGCGTGGGATGTGGAGAGCGGGGCGGAATGAGGCAAGGGTCGCAGTCTTTCAAGCCGCTTAACGTTGCGGGACGAAGGCGCAGCGCGGAAGCGACGTCCCACCGCATGTCGGGTTAGAGACGATAGGTGAACAGTTCAAGACGGATGTGAGGCACAACCCAGACGCGAAGACCGTAGGGAATGACCGAGTACCCATCGTATCGTCCTGTAAATGTGTTGGCCGCAGCAAACTCCAGAAAATGACCGCGTTTGTCGTCTACCGCCCGGACTCCGGGACAACCTAGTATGGAGTACCGAACGACCGCGGTCTGAAACGGTGCAACGAAAAGATTAAGTTCGACGTCCCCGGGATACTGCCACAGTGTGATTTCGAGCCGAAGAGGAGGTTGCGAGACGACATACTTGTACGAGGCTTCATACTCCGCGACCTCAGGCACGACCCCCAG
>Ga0187783_10004257_pt1 | contig 10599 bp, 9 predicted proteins | sample 1015_SJ02_MP02_2_FD_132471 | JGI IMG/M metagenome (GOLD analysis project Ga0187783, IMG submission 132471) | Tropical peat soil microbial communities from peatlands in Department of Meta, Colombia - 1015_SJ02_MP02_20_MG | ecosystem: Environmental > Terrestrial > Soil > Wetlands > Peat | place...
CCTGCTTGCGCCCTTCGTGCTTGTTTTGTATCCCGCGCCAGAGCTCAACATCACTTCTGGACTCATGTCCAAACGTCGCCACGGCCACATCTCCACAGTGTCAACGCATAGGAAAGAGAATGGCTTAGATCGTATCGAGCACACTCTCGACGGGGTTTATACACGTTTCACAGGTAGAGATCACGGGTTCGGGCGAATTGTTCTGCACTCTGGGAAACGACTCGTCACGCGCCGAAGTTCCTAGCACGAAAAAGTAGCTGGTGCGGAGAAAATCAAAACACAGGTAGGAAATCACAGGTAGAAAACTGCGCGAGGCGAAAAGTGGTAGGCCCGGGAGGACTCGAACCTCTGACCTCTTCCGTGTCAAGGAAGCGCTCTAACCAACTGAGCTACGGGCCTATAGCCTATGGGGTCACATCACCGACTTAAACGATTAGACCCCCAATTTCTAATCGCTCGCAAGGCCCACAGCGCTACGGTGTCAAGGTGGCGCTCTAACCAACTGAGCTACAGGCCTATTGGCGTCGCCATTTTAGCACACCACCCCGCACGGACCTTGCATCGCGGATCTATCTAGTTTGGCTTACGCTCAGGCACATGTGGGAGTAAGCGTTTGCTTCCAGTGGTGCTGGCGGCGGGGTGTAACTAGCTCTTTTGTCGACCAGCTTTTCATCGGAGGTGTGCGCGAACACCGTTCGTGTCACGGACCGCTTGCGCCGGCTTTCGTGTTCAAGGATAGGGGGGCACTTTAGAACGGGCAGTCTTCTACTGGTTCAAGATTGGCTCACTGCTTTCTTGGTTCCACCTGCTCGCTGTCGTATTCCACTGGCGCAAGACTTTTCGTCGTGGCGTTCGCTCTCCGTGGTTTCTTCCTCACTTTGAATCGCGCGAAACGTTTCCTCGCGCACCAATTTGTTATTGACATCGAGCCGATCCCGTCATGTATCATTATGCACAGGCTTGCATATTCAAGCATCGGCGAAGATGAGCGTACAAAAGCGATTCCGACAAGGACAGATCCTGAAACTCCTCTCGACCCGACCTGTTGGGAGTCAGGACGAGCTGCGCCGCCGCTTGGGACACCTCGGGCTGCGTGTGACGCAGGCGACGCTTTCGCGCGACGTGCGCGAACTTCGGCTGGTAAAAACCTCTGAGGGCTATCGTCCTCTGGCGAATGCGGTCGCCGAAGAAACACCCCAGCTACCGCCCCTCGCGCGCGCTCTCAAAGACTTCTTGCTCGATGTGCGTGCCGCGCAAAACCTGCTTGTTCTGAAGACCCCGCCCAGTGGGGCGCAGCCTCTGGCGGCGGCCGTTGACACCGAGCATTGGAAAGAGGTCGCCGGCACGCTGGCAGGGGACGACACGGTCCTGGTCATCTGCTCTTCGCGCACAGCATGCGGCACCGTCCAACGCCGTCTCGAGGAAATGCTCCGATGAGCAACACATGCCGGGTGGGGGTTGTCGGCGTCACGGGGTATGCTGGATTCGAGCTCGCCCGCCTAGTTCTCCGGCACCCGCACGTCGAAAAAACGACCTTCTTTCTCCGCGAAGGCTACGGGGACATCCGATGTCTCACGGATCTTTTTCCGCAGCTTCGCGGCTGGGGTGACGCTCCGTGCCGGACGCTGTCGGTCGAAGCGGTAGCACAGAGTGGCGCTGACGTCGTATTTCTCTCGGCGCCGCATGAGGCGTCACTCGAATTGGTTCCGCAACTGCTTGCTGCGAATCCCGAACTTCGTATCGTGGATCTCAGCGGGGCGTTTCGTTTCCGCAGCGGCGAGACGTTCGCGAGGTGGTACAACCTGCCTGCGCCTGATGCGACCACTCTCGCGCAGGCGGTTTACGGCCTGCCGGAACTGTACGCGAACGCGCTGCCCAAGGCGCGTATCGTGGGAAATCCCGGCTGCTATCCCACGTCGGTGATCCTGGGACTGCGTCCGCTGGTCGATGCGGGCTGGATCAACCTGACCCGGGGCATCGTGTGCGACTGCAAGTCCGGTGTGACCGGCGCAGGCAAGGAGCCAAAGCGCGAAACCCAATTCACGGAAGTGAACGAAAACTTCCGAGCCTATGGCCTGTTCACACACCGGCATACGCCTGAAGTTTCCGATCACCTGGGTCTCGCGCTGAGCGATTTCGTCTTCACGACGCACCTGTTGCCGGTTGACCGCGGAATTCTCTCGACACTGTATGTTTGGCTCTCATCCGCACACAAAGCAGAGCAGATCGAAGCTCTTTACCGGAAGTCTTATGCAGGTAAGCCCATGGTTCGGGTCATGCCGGCTGGGAAGCTGCCCGAGCTACAGTACGTAGCGCACACAAACTTCTGTGATCTCGGTTTTGCCCTCGATTCCGCGGGAGAGCGGTTGGTGGTCGTTTCGTGCTTGGACAATCTTGGCAAGGGCGCGGCCGGTCAGGCCGTGCAGAACTTCAATGGGATGCAGGGATATCCCGAAACGGCGGGCTTGCTATGAGAATGGTCGTCAAACTGGCAGGGGCGTTGCTCGAGCGGGATGAAGACGTGCAAATGCTGGCGCGGCAAATCGCAGAACTGGCGCGAGCAGGCCACGAACTTTTGGTCGTTCATGGCGGCGGGAAAATCTTCACGGCCACGCTCGCACGGATGGGAATAACCAGTCGTTTTCTCAACGGCTTGCGCATTACCGACCGGGAAACGCGCGATGCCGCCATCATGGTTTTTGCGGGCTTGCTCAATAAGAAGCTATCGGGCGCGATTTCGCTGGCTGGACAGGCCGCCGTCGGCATCAGCGCGGCGGATGCGGCGTGCTTTCTCGCCGAGCCCATGCAGCTTGACGATTTCGAGGGTGCTCTCGGTTTCGTCGGTTATCTGACGGAAGTCAACGTGGATTTTCTACGTTCACTCTGGCGCGAGGGAATCGTTCCGGTGGCGTCGTGCATGGGGTTGGGAGCTGACGGCGAACTCTATAACATCAATGCCGACCACATGGCCGCGGCAGCCGCGGAGTTCATACGTGCCGATCGGCTAATTTTTCTCACCGATGTGGCAGGCGTGCTTGACGAAGGCAAGGTTCTGCGCGCTGTCCGTGGGGCGGAAATCGAGGATCTGATCCGCCGCAACAAAGTGTCGGGTGGGATGATTCTCAAGCTCGAAGCCGCCAAGCGCGCGCTCGCCGGCGGCGTCGCTGAAGTGCGCATTGTCGGTGGCACGCAGCCCCGGGCCCTGCTTGCTGCGGCCGGGGGAATCCGCTGCCCAGGAACGCGGGTGCTGCCAGTTCTGCGCACGAACGTACGAGCCGCGCACGGAGCCACGCCCTAGCTTATGCCGAAGAAAAGATCCACAGTGTCCAAGCGCATTTCGCCGGCCAAGATCCTGGGCGAGGAATCGCGCTATCTGATGAAAACGTACCGGCGGCCGCCGATCGTTTTCACACGGGGCCGCGGTGCGCGCCTATTTGATTCACAAGGTCGCCATTATCTGGATTTTGTGGGTGGCATCGCCGTGAACGCGCTTGGCTATGCCCATCCGAGAATGGTCAGTGTGATTCGGCGCGAAGCTGGCCGCGCGACGCATGTCTCGAACCTCTTTCACAACCCCTATCAAGCACCCCTGGCGCATAAGTTGGTCGATTGGTCTGGGCTCGAGCGCGTCTTCTTCTCCAACAGCGGCACTGAAGCGATCGAAGGGGCCTTGAAGCTAGCGCGAGCCTATGCCCATTTCCAGGCCAGCGCGGGCCATCGGGCGTCGCCGAAAACGCGAATTTTGGCCCTCGAAAATTCGTTTCACGGCCGGACCATGGGAGCCGTCTCCATCACACACACGGCAAAATACCGGGAACCGTTCGCGCCGCTGATTCCCGGCGTCGAGTTCGTTCGGTTTAATGACGTTGCGGACCTCGACGCGAAGTTCGATGACGACGTCTGCGCTATCGTGATCGAGGCGATTCAAGGCGAGGGTGGCGTCTACCTTGTGAGTGAAGAATTCTGGCAACGGGCGCGTCAATTGACGGCAGACCACGATGCCGCCCTGATCGCTGACGAAATCCAGTCGGGTCTCGGTCGCACCGGGCTGAAATTCGCGTACCAGAACTTTATATCGCTGCCGGACATTGTAACCGTTGCCAAACCGCTCGCAGGCGGTCTACCGCTGGGTGCCTTGATTGCGAGCGAGAAGTTTGCCACGGTGTTTACTCCCGGAATGCATGGGTCCACCTTTGGTGGTGGCCCGCTGGTGTGCGCGACGGCACTTGAATTCCTCACTATCGTTGAGGAAGAAGACTTGCTTGCCAATGTGCGCGCTCGGGGCGCCGAGCTGCGTGCCGGTCTCGAGACGCTCGCCGCTAAATTTGGCTTTATTCGCGAAGTTCGTGGCCAAGGACTCATGCTGGGCGTCGACCTCTCGGTCGAGGGTGCGCCTTTCGTTCAAGAGGCCCTTCGCCGCGGCCTGCTGATTAATTGCACCCATGACCACATCCTGCGACTTCTTCCGCCATTCATCATTCGCGCGAAAGACGTCGCGCAATTCTTGCGTATATTCGAAACGGTGCTCGTGCGAGGAGCCCGACGGGCAAAAGGTGTTTCTGGCACAGCGCTGAAATCAGATGCTGACGCACATCTGCGGGCGTTGGCAGCAACGAGGTAGAACATGGGCACAGTCACAACCACGCTCGCCCTCAAGCGAGATTTTCTTACCGGTACCGAATGGAGCCCCAAGCAGTTGCGCGACTTTTTCCGCCTAGCCGGAGAAATGAAAGCGCATCCGGAACGCTACCGAAACACGCTCCCGGGCAGCGTTTTCGTTCTCATCTTTGAAAAGCCGTCTCTGCGCACGCGTGTGACATTCGAGGTCGGTATCGCCAATCTCGGCGGCTCGTCGATTTTTCTCGATCACACGTCTGCGCGCCTGAGCGAGCGCGAGCCCATTCGCGACATCGCTAGGAATCTCGAGCGCTGGGTACAGGCGATCATTGCACGCGTCTTCGCGCAGGAATCGCTCGAGGAACTGGCCGCAAACGCGGGTGTTCCGGTGATCAACGCGCTCTCTGACAAGTTCCATCCGTGCCAAGCACTGGCCGACTTTTTTACTCTGGAGGAGCGCTTCGGCAGCTTGCGTGGGCTGAAGCTGGCCTACGTCGGTGACGGCAACAACATGTGTCATTCGCTTCTCACGATCGGCGCGCGGGCCGGTGCCCAGGTTCGCGTCGCGACGCCGGAAGGCTTTGAGCCCGATACAAGTGTGGTTGTCGAAGCGAAGCGGATCGCACGCGAAACTCGTGGAAGGATTGAGATTTTCCGGTCGCCCGAGGACGCCGTCGCCGGGGCGCAGGCCGTTTATACCGACGTGTGGGCCAGTATGGGACAGGAGAACGAATCGGCCCAACGCGAGATCGCCTTTGCAGGCTACCAGGTGAACGAAGCTCTGTTCGCGCAAGCCGCGCCGGATGCCGTTTTCCTTCACTGCTTGCCGGCCCATCGGGGCCTGGAGGTGTCGGCGGGCGTCATCGACTCGCCTCGCTCCATCATCTACGATCAGGCAGAAAATCGCCTGCACGTGCAGAAGGCACTTCTGCACACGCTGCTCACGTAAGGAGAATCTCTTGCCCAAGAAGGTGGTTCTTGCATATTCCGGGGGACTGGACACGTCGATCATCATCCCTTGGCTCAAGGAAACGTATCGCGGCTGCGAAGTGATCGCTATGATTGGCGACCTCGGCCAGCGCGAGGATCTTGAAGCGGCGCGCAGGAAGGCTCTGGCTACAGGCGCGAGCGCAGCCTACGTCGAGGACCTGCGAGAGGAATTCGTTACCGGTTACATTTGGCCTACGCTCCGCGCCGGAGCGGTGTACGAGCACAAGTATCTGCTTGGCACTTCCTTCGCACGGCCTCTGCTTGCCAAGAGGCAAGTTGAGCTGGCGAAGAAGGTAGGCGCCGATGCCTTGGCCCACGGCTGCACAGGCAAAGGTAACGACCAGGTTCGCTTCGAACTGGCCGCCAAGGCTCTGGCGCCCGAGTTGACCATTATCGCCCCGTGGCGTGAGTGGAAGATTAATTCGCGGGAAGAGGCCATTGCCTACGCGCAGCAGCACAAGATTCCTGTCGAGCAGACGACTCAGAACATCTACAGTCGCGACCGCAATATATGGCACCTGAGCCATGAGGGAGGCGTTTTGGAGGATCCCGCAAACGCTCCCGAGGAATCAATGTGGCAGTGGACTGTCTCGCCCGCCAAGGCGCCGGACCAACCCACGAGCGTCGAAATCGGATTCGAGGCAGGAATTCCGGTTTCGGTGAACGCGCAGAAACCTTCGCCTCGGGCGCTGGTCGATCAGCTGAATGAGATTGCTGCTGCAAACGGTGTGGGCCGCATGGACATTGTGGAGAACCGTCTGGTCGGCATGAAATCTCGCGGCGCCTATGAAACGCCGGGCGGAACGTTGCTCGTCACGGCACATCGTGAACTTGAGTCGCTGTCGCTCGACCGCGAGACAGCGCACTACCAGCAACTGCTTTCATTGCGCTACGCCGAGATGGTTTACTACGGGATGTGGTTTACGCCGCTGCGCGAGGCTCTTGACGCGTTTTTTACAAACTCGCAGAGTCGCGTAACCGGTTCGATTGGCTTGTCACTGTTCAAAGGAAACGTAAGTGTTACTTCCCGGCGCTCGCCCTATTCCCTGTATCGCACCGGGCTCGCAAGCTTCAGTATGACTGGCTACAACCCGAAGGATGCCGAGGGCTTCATCAACCTCTTCGCCCTGCCGATCACGATTCCGCGCAGCGAGGCGGCGGCGCGATGAGCGGTTCCCAAGGCCAGAAAATGTGGGGTGGCCGTTTCGAGCGGCCCCCCGATGCCTCGTTTTACGAATTCGAGCGTTCCTGGTCCTTCGATCGTCGGCTGCTCCCGCAAGAGCTTGCGCTCGACCGTGCTTGGGCACGCGCGATAACTGCTGCTGGGATTCTCACGAGCGAAGAGGGCCAGCAAATCGTTGCTGCATTGGATGCCATCGAGTCCCGAGCGCACTCCGATCGGGCATGGCTTGACCGCTCGGAAGCCGAAGACGTTCACCACTTCGCTGAGACGGCGTTGATTGAAAGGCTCGGCCCGCTTGGCGCCAAGCTTCACACGGGCCGCAGCCGCAACGAGATGGTCGCCACCGAATTTCGTATGTACGTAAAGGATGCCAGTCGCGAAATCCGGTGCGCGGCTGGCGCGCTCATGCGAGCGATCGCAAATCAGGCAAAATCAAATCTCGGCATTCCCATGCCCGGTGCCACCCACCTCCAGCATGCTCAGCCGTTGCTGCTTTCACATTGGCTGCTGGCGCATGGCGAAGCTTTCGCTCGCGATGCAGCTCGTCTTGCGTCGGCTGCCGCGAGCGCCGATGCGTGCCCGCTTGGCTCGGGCGCGCTGGCCGGCTGCGCGTTCTCACTCGACCGCACAGCGCTGGCTCGGGACTTAGGCTTTTCGCGAGCCACCTCCAACAGCCTCGATGCGGTGAGCGATCGCGATTTCGCTCTTGAGATGCTGTTCGGACTGGCGACGCTTGCCATGCACCTATCACGCCTCGCCGAGGACATGATTTTGTTCGCCTCGCCCGAATTTGGATTTGTAGAACTCCCAGACGAGTACTCCACAGGCAGCAGTCTGATGCCGCAGAAAAAGAATCCGGATGCCTGGGAGCTGATTCGCGGAAAAACGGGCCGCGTCTACGGCTCTCTGTTTTCGCTTTTGACAACGCTAAAGGGGCTGCCCTCGAGCTACCAACGCGATTTGCAGGAAGACAAAGAAGCGCTTTTTGCCTCTCATGATCAGGTGCTGGCCGCCGCTCGAACCGCCGCTGCCGCTCTGGCTGCAACACGATTTCGGGAATTACGACTGCGCGAAGCGGCGCAGGATCCAGCCCTGGTCGCCACCGAGGTGGCGGACTATCTTGTGGCGCAGGGAGTGCCCTTCCGGGAGGCGCACGAAATTGTTGGCAAGGTGCTGCGAGCGGCGGATCAGGAAGGGAAGTCAATCCGCGAAATGCCCGCAGAACGTTTGAGGGAATTTTCCCCCGCATTTGGCCGTGGGCTCGATACCGCGGTGACGCTTGAATCGGCGTTGGCCCGTCGCTCCGTTCCAGGTGGAACCGCTCTGGGCGCGGTTCGCGCCGCTCTCGAGGATTTCAACGTTCGCCTCGCGAAGCTCGAGGAAAACCCATGACGTCGCCCTTGCCACTGGGGTGGTGTACAGAATCCCCCAATCCCGTTGCGACTCCATGAACCCGCATCTCTCCGCATCAGATATCCCAGCCGGCTTCACGTTTGCCGCTACTCATTGCGGCATCAAGCGCACGCGGCTGGACCTCGGCATCCTTGTGAGCGACGTGCCTGCGACGGCCGCTGCCGTTTTCACGACCAATCAGATTGTTGCCGCCCCCGTGATCGTTTCTCGCGAGAACCTGCGCAAAGCGCATGATCGCATGCGCGGTGTGATCGTTAATTCCGGCAACGCAAACTGCTGCACCCAGCAGGACGGGTACCCGGCCTCGGTCGCCATGGCTTCGAAGCTTGCCGAGGAGCTTGGAGTGGATCGATCGCAGATTCTCGTCAGCTCGACCGGGGTCATCGGTGCGCCGCTGCGCGTCGAGAAGATTCTCGCCGCCATTCCGCACCTAGCCCTAGTTCGCAGCGCGGAAGCGGGATCGTTCGAGGAATTTGCCCGTTCGATCATGACCACCGACACACGCCCCAAATGGGCCACGGCCCGATGCCGGGTCGGCGGGAGGCAAGTTCGCCTGTTGGGATGCACCAAAGGTTCGGGCATGATCCAGCCCAATATGGCGACCATGCTTGCGTTCATCGCCACCGATGCGGCGATTTCATCGCCCGTTGTGAACCGCGCCCTGCGTACGGCTGTCGAACCAACCTTTAATTCCATCACTGTGGATGGCGACACCTCAACCAACGACACGGTCGCCCTGCTTGCCAACGGCAAGTCAGCAGCTCCCGAGATATCCCGCGCCGCGGGAGCCGACTACAGGGCCTTCAGCAAGGCCCTTGGCAGCGTCTGCAAATCGCTCGCGCTGGCCATTGTGGAGGACGGGGAAGGAGCCCAAAGGGTGATCGAAATCGAGGTGCGCGGCGCTTCTTCGGAGAAAGCAGCGCGGCAAGTCGCACGCACCATCGCGAATTCGCCTCTGGTAAAGACGGCTTTCGCAGGGGCCGACCCGAATTGGGGCCGCATTCTGGCCGCGGCGGGCCGCTCCGGAGTCAAATTCAACCCCGCGAATACTAACATCTGGGTCGCTGGTCTCGCCCTTTGTCGCGGTGGCCGCGAGCATCCGTTCGATGAACGCGTCGCCCACCAGGCGATGCTTGCCAAGTACGTCCCGATCCGTGTCGATCTAGGTTCGGGCAAAGCTTCTGCACGCATGTGGACCTGCGACTTCACGATCGAATATGTTCACATCAATTCCAGCTATCGCACCTAGCACCAGGATCTACCCACTGCCGAAAGGCCGGGGGAACCTACACCCCCAAAGGTTGACTGCAAGGTCTAGTTGCAGCAAGATGCTCGTTGAGTTGCTGGGGTGCTCGCTCCAGCCCGGAGTCGCCGCCGATCGGTGACTGCCCACGGGCCGAGATCCTGTCTCTTCAGCCTCGCATTGCGTGCCAGCCTCTAGCGGCGGGGCACAAGGAGAGGGACCGTGAAGAAATTGTACGTGGGCAATCTGCCGTTCAAGGCCACAGAAGACGAAGTGGCCGCGCTATTTACGGAAGTGGGCGTCCAACCAGATTCTCTTACGTTGCTTCGCGACCGTTTCACCGGTCAGCCTCGCGGTTTTGGCTTTGCCGAGATTCGTGATGACTCAGAAGCCGAGAAAGTGATCGCAGCCCTCAACGGAAAGCAATTTCTGGGGCGGGCTTTGGTCGTCAACGAAGCGCGACCGCAACAGGAACGTGGCGGCGGGGGTGGTGGCCGAGGTGGGCACGGTGGTGGGGGAGGCGGTGGACGCGGTGGCCATGGGGGCGGCCGAGGTGGGCGCGGTGGCGGTGGCCGCGGAGGCTACGATCGCGACCGCTAGAACTTAGGCTATGGCCGTGCGTTGTTGCGTCTTGACGATTGGCAGCGGATCGATTTGCTCGACCTGTCCTCCGGAGTAAGAAAATCGCTCCAGCGTGGTTCCCTGAATTCCCTGCGCAACGAGCGTCTCGATATCAAGACCCTGCTCCGCTTTTTCAAGTTCTTCCGGTGTGGAGGACAACTCGGGACTACGCGGCAGGAATACGGGGCAGCAATCGTGAAACGGCTCCGAAGAAATCTCGTAGGTATCGATTCTACGTGCGATCGCGAGAATTTCGATCTTGTCCATGCCGACGAGCGGACGGAAGACGGGTATCGTAGCCACCGCCTCCACGGCGACGAGATTTCGCAGCGTCTGCGAGGCCACTTGCCCTAGGCTGTCCCCGTTGACGAGCGCCAGTGCCCGGTCGCGCCGCGCGAACGATTCCGCGATCCGCAGCATCATCCGCCGGTAGAGCAGTACCCGAAGATTCTCCGGCGCGCTTCGCACAATTTCGCGCTGAATTCCCTCAAAGGGCACCCGATATAGCCGAGCTCCCAACTGATAGATCGCG
>Ga0187783_10004258_pt1 | contig 10599 bp, 9 predicted proteins | sample 1015_SJ02_MP02_2_FD_132471 | JGI IMG/M metagenome (GOLD analysis project Ga0187783, IMG submission 132471) | Tropical peat soil microbial communities from peatlands in Department of Meta, Colombia - 1015_SJ02_MP02_20_MG | ecosystem: Environmental > Terrestrial > Soil > Wetlands > Peat | place...
ATCTAACCCAGGGCATTTCTGAATTACCCCTGCGCCCGTCACGCAGCCCAGCGACTCAAGTGAATATCACCTGTCCCGGCGCTTGCCGCTAATAGCTCATCGCCGCTAATACCATTTGTCCGAATGCGAAGATGATTCTTTGCGACAGTTTTGTGCATATGGAAATCAGACCCCGGGTCGCACCGAAGGAAGCTTCTCGCGCCGTGCGAGTACGTTTGGATGGCTCAGTGCCGACGCGGCTTCGTCTTCGGGGTGAAGTCGTTAGAGCTTGGCGATCTCGGCTAAGATTGCCGGGAAGCAATTTTCCACTTAAAGTAATCTGCAAGCCAGGATCCTGAATATATAGTACTACTTAGTTTATTACTATAGTATCTACTATGCGGCCGTACGAGAAGTCAAGTCTGGCTCGGCTGCCGCCCTGCCGTCCCCGCAACCCCAAAAAATTACAAAACGAACTAGGCTATCATTCGCTTAGCTCATGAGGCCGTCCTTTCAATGCGCAGCGATGAGCTATTTGCGGCGAGCGCCAGGACAGGTGATATTCACTTGAGTCGCTGGGCTAGAGTAACTGGCGCAGGGGTAATTCAGAAATGCCCTGGGTTAGATTTGTCCTAGTTTCTTCTCTACTTTTCGGCGCAGCTTTCCCTCTCAACGCAGGGCTGGGAGGCGGCACGTTAATCGGCATCGTTAGTTTGAAAGGTTCTCCGCCCAAGAGAACACCGTTGGACCTAGCCAAGGAGCCCGCCTGCGCCAAAATGTACGCAAAGGATCCCTTGACAGATGAAACGGTCGTGACGGGTCGCGGAAACGGATTGGCAAACGCCGTTGTCTATATCAGCGGGGGAGAAGGTGACAATACTCCGCTTCCGGCCAATGCCCTAGTGTTCGACGCAAAAGGCTGCCGTTATAAAAAACACGTAGTTGCGGTTTCGATCGGACAGGAAATCCAGATCACCAATAGTGACCCTATCTCCCACAACATCCATGCCATCGCAAAGGAGAATCGGGAATGGAGCCGCATGCAACCGCCGGGAACGCCTCCTTTTTCCTACTCCTATGAAAAAGAAGAGGTCATTCCGGTGAAATGCAATATCCATCCCTGGATGCAAGCTTATTTCGTGGTCTTGAAGACGAGGCACTTTGCCGTGACGGGAGAGGATGGGGTGTTCCACCTGCCCGATCTGCCGGCAGGAAAATACACCGTCACTGCCTGGCATGAGTCGCTCGGAACACAGAGTCAGGAAATAACGATCACAAGCGGCGAAATCACCTCCGCTTACCTTGTCTTTCCGGCACGTGCTGAAGAGTGAGTTTACCTACTCCGCGATACGCGTGAACTCCATCCGCTCATCTCACACGCGTTTTATTGGCCCAACTCCCCACACGGAGACCACTTTCCTGCTTCCCTGCACTTGCTCCAGACCGCACCCTTTCGCTGGTACCAAACTCGCCTTCAATCCCCGTTGGGGCCGACTCGTGGCGCCATTCCGACTGGCGAAAGCATTCGGACCAAAAATGCTTGCCGCCGCCATCTTCTTGCGAAGTGCGGCCTATAAGCTCGCGCTCAAAATCTCCGCCAAAGATCTGAGAACACAAAGGGCCTAAGTAACGTAGACATCCGATTCCCTTCTGGATTTGGGTTCATTAGACTCTACGCGTCGGGAGGACCGGAGGTTCGGTCTTCTTCCTTCGGGCGGCATCGACAACCGCGAAGAAGGCTTCGTCAAAACAGTGGCGCTGGAGGTCCTGTGAAGATTCTCCGACTAAAAACGGCAGTAGTCGAAGGCAACTTCGACTGGACTTTTGTTCGCATTGAAACAGACGAAGGCATCCGTGGGTTGGGAGAGTGTTTTTTCGCGCCCGGACTCACCTCCATTCTTCGCTCGCTGGAACCGCTATTGGTTGGCGAAGATCCGCGCGACATTCATCGCTTGTTCCGGAAGCTGCAGCTCGCGACCTCGGGTGCAGGTTCTGTGGCAGGCATCGTGTACAACGCGATCAGCGGTATTGAAGCTGCGCTTTGGGACGTGCTCGGGCAGTGGCTGCATGTGCCTATCTTTCGCTTATTGGGCGGAAAGTTTCGCGACGCCGTCCGCATCTACGCGGATTGCCACGGCGGCGATGCACTGGAAAGCCTGGACGAAGTCTTGCGCTCTCGTCCAGCTTCCTGGGGGCCGAAAGATCCCAAGTACGCGGCGCGAGATTATTTCGGCGACGTGAGTGACGAAGTTCCAGCCTCTCCGGCCGCCTATCGCTGCCGGGCTCTCGCGAAACGTGCTGAGGGATTCACAGCCCTGAAGTTCGATCTCGATGTGCCGGGGACGCACGGAGCCGATCCGAACAACCGCACGCTGAGCAACCGCGCCATCGATCATATGGTGAGTCTGGTCGCTGCCGTCCAGGATGCCGTCGGAAAAGACACCGACATAGCCGTCGATTGCCACTGGCGCTATAACGCCAGCGACGTCGTGAAAATTGCGCGCGAGCTGGAGCCATTTCGGCTGATGTGGCTCGAGGATCCCGTGCCGCCGGACAATGTTGTGGCGCTCAAGGAGATTCACGCGAGGGTAAACGTGCCGATCGCCACCGGTGAGAACTTGTTTCTCTTTGCCGGATTTCAGGAGATCATCGCGCAGCACGCGCTAAGCATCGTGACACCGGACCTGCAAAAGGTGGGAGGTTTGTCAATCGCGCAGAGCATCGCGCAGTTCGCGGACGCCCACGGCATGCCCGTGGCTCTGCACAATATCAGCAGTCCGGTAGGCACTCTGGCGGCAGCGCATTTTTGCGCTGCCATTCCCAATTTTCTCGCGCTCGAGTTCCACGCCTCCGGTGTGCCATTTTGGGATGACTTAGTGCAAGGCCTGAAGAAACCGCTCATTTCCTCGGGATTCATCAGGCTACCCGATAAACCAGGCTTGGGGGTGACGCTGAACGAAGAAGTGGCGCGTCGCTACGCTAGGAAGGGTGAACCTTTTTTTGAGTAGCTGCGAGGAGCGGTGCGTGCGCGTCCTAAGCGGGACTGGAAGAATGGCAGCGGTTGTTGCATGATCAGGAATTCCGGTGATCGAAAGCTGATCCGGCCGTCTGTTGGGAAAACAAAAGAGGCACGCTGCCCATGACAGAGAAACTTTGGAAGTCGGACGATGAACTCTTTGACCTGACGCAGCACCGGCTTTTCACCTGCGTGGTTGGCGACGTAATGGATAAGCTCGGTCTCCAACATCAGTTTCTGCCGCCGCAGATTCAGCCGCTTCGCCCGGGCATGATTGTCGTCGGACGCGCCATGCCGGTTCTCTCTGTTGACGTCTTCACCGAGACAATTGCGGGCAGCGCGAACAAGCTCATGGAGAAACCGTTCGGGCTGATGCTGGAAGCTCTCGACGACCTTCACAAAAACGAAGTCTACGTAAATACCGGATCCTCTGCTCGGAACGCGTTGTGGGGAGAGCTCATGAGCACGCGGGCGCGCAAACTTGGCAGCCGCGGCGCTGTGTTGAACGGCTACGTGCGCGACACCATCGCCATTGTCAAGATGGACTTCCCAACCTTTGGCTTTGGCTCATACGGGCAAGATTCGGCGCCGCGCTATAAGGTGGTCGACTACCGTATTCCCATCGAGATCGCGCAGGTGCGCGTGCGGCCCGGTGACATTCTGTTCGGCGACATCGATGGTGTTCTTGTAGTTCCGGTCGAGGCAGAAGCGGAAGTTTTCGTGCGGGCACTCGAGAAAGCCCGTGGTGAGAAGCTAGTGAAGAAAGCCATCGAAGAAGGAAGCAGTGCAGTAGAGGCATTCGAGAAATATGGAATCATGTGATGACTGCTACTGCGGCCAATTCCGCCCGCGACGAGAAAATCCGCAACTTCCTGCAGCGGCAAAATTTGCGGGCGTGGATCGCGTGGCGGCCGGACGAACTCGTCATGATGACCGGGTGCGTTCCCCACTGGGGCGCGTCGCTACTGGTTTATTTCGACGATGTCGATCCGCTTCTGTTCGTCCCGCCGATTGAACCACGCGAGTTCATTCCTCCCGGCCTCCCCGTTCGCGATTATCCATGGGGCGTTCTGAACTGCGCCGAACCTTATTCGTTTCTGTTGACAGCGGCCGCTGAGGAACTGCAGAGCGGAATTCGCCGCGAGCAGGTGGGCACGAATCGAAGCTCCGCTCGCAGCGCCCTGCCGATACAGGCCGCTGAACAAATTCCCTTCCCGGAGAATTTCTCGGAAAAGATTTCTGCACTCGCCGGGCAACCGGACGCCGCCCAGCAATCTGCGTTCCTGGAGCTCTATTTGCGAAAAACGCCGGAAGACATCCACGCGATTCGCCTTGCCAATCGCATCGCCAACATAGGCTTGAAAGTGTTTTTTGAGCATTTGCAACCGGGCATGTCGGAAGTTCAAGTCGCATCGGCTGTGGAATCTGCTATCCAGTGTCAAACGGGCCGTGAGGACATCTTCCACTCTCGAGGCTGGGCCATGGTGCAGTCCGGTCCAAACACTGCCGACGCCGGGCGCTTTAATCGATCAACTGGCCGACGATTGGAAAATGGCGACCCGGTTCTGATTGAATTGGCGACCTGTGTGAATGGCTATTGGAGTGATCTGACGCGCACAGCGGTAGTAGGTTGCGCCATACGTGAAGCGGAGAAAATACTCACTGCCGTGACCGAGGCGCGACGGGCGGCGCTCGACGTGCTACAGCCTGGAATTTCCGCAGGTGAGATCGACGCCGCTGCATGGAACAAAGTCGCGGACCACGGATTTTCCGCTTTTTTTACACATCCCACCGGACATCATGTCGTTTTCCGCTATCACGACCCAGGGTTTGCGATCGCGCCAAGAGAATCCGCGAGTCTCGAACCCGGCATGGTCATCACCATTGAACCTGGGGTTTACGTGAAGGACCACGGGGCCGGTGCCAGGATTGAAGATAACGTCTTGCTGACCGAATCCGGATACGAGGTGCTCTCGAGAATCGAACGGAGCAACACGGCATGATCAGCATCGATCTTTCCGGCAGGACGATTCTGATTACCGGCGCCTTGGGCGCCATTGCGGAATCCCTGGTTCGGCGGCTGACGCAAGCCGGCGCCATGCTTGTGCTCACCGACCTAAAACCCTCGATGGAGGCAAAGCAGACTTTAGATCAGTGGCGGATTCCGGCGTCCTCTTATGTCTATTTTCCGGCGGACATTACCCGCGCCGACCAGGTCGAAGCGGTCGTGCAGTCCGCATTCGAGAAATTCCCAACGATCGAAAGTGTGCTCGGCCATGCAGGAGGTTGTGCTCTGCATCCTTTCGCCACGACGACAGAGACGGAGTTCGAGCGAATTTTCCGTTTCAACTTTTTCGCGCAAACGTATCTTGCGCGCTCGGTGTTCGGCAGATGGGTGCAGCGCCGTATTCCGGGTCATTTAATTTTCACTTCCTCATACGTAGCGCGCATTCCGCATACGCAAATTTCATCCTACGCTGCGGCCAAAGCGGCGCTGGAGAACTTTGCGCGTAGCATGGCCATGGAGTACGCTGCAACCGGCATTCGCGTCAATGTTGTTTCGCCCGGGAATGTCGCTGCCGGCAGCTCGTTGAAAGTCTTTGAAGAAGATCGTGATTACCGTGAATTCGTGCTTCGTGTTTCGCTGGGGAAAAGGAACTCTCCGGAATCGATTGCCGATGCATTTGTCTTTCTCTGTTCGCCGCTGGCCAGTGAGATCAACGGACAAATTCTCAGCCCCGATTTCGGCGCCGGAATTGGGAACCGTCTATGAAAGTTGGACTCGGACTTTATCGCCACATGCTTACGCGCGGCTATTACGACTTTGCGCGGCAGGCTGGTTGTACGCACCTCGTCGTTCATCTCGTGGACTACTTCAATCAGGGCTCGGCGAATCCTAGAAGCAATCAGCCCAGCGGAGCAAAGTACGAGCCATGGGGCGTTGCCGGTGATCCCAACCAGCTTTGGACTCCCGAAGAGCTGAAAAAATTGCGCGCCGAGATTGAAGATGCCGGCCTTACTCTGGCGGCCGTTGAGAATCTCGATCCGGCGCACTGGCATGACATTTTGCTCGACGGCCCGCAGCGTCCGCAGCAAATCGAAAAGGTCAAGACCATCATTCGCCGCATGGGCGAAGCCGGCGTCCCGGTGTTGGGTTATAACTTCAGCCTGGCCGGTGTTTGTGGTCGCGTCACGGCGCCGCTCGGAAGAGGGAACGCCATCACCCTCGGAATGGACGGCCCCGCCGATGACGTCCCGATTCCCAACGGAACGATCTGGAACATGGTCTACGACCAGAACGCGGCGAGCGGCACCATTCCCTCGATCTCTCATGACGAGCTGTGGCGGCGCCTCCAGCGATTTTTGGAAGAGGTACTGCCCGTTGCCGAGCAGTCCGGCGTGCGGCTCGCTGCGCACCCCGACGACCCGCCCATGCCTACCATGCGGCAACAGCCCCGCCTTGTCTATCAGCCGTATATGTATCAGAAATTGCTGGACCTCGTTGCCAGCCGGAGCAACGCGCTGGAGCTTTGCGTCGGCACCATGGCAGAGATGACCGAGGGCAATATCTACGAAGCCATCGACTCCTACAGCAGACAGGGCAAGATCGCATATCTCCATCTGCGTAACGTAGCCGGCAAAGTTCCGCACTATCGCGAAACGTTTATCGACGAAGGTGACGTAGACATGCTTCGCATTCTCGCCATCCTTCATCGCAACGCCTTCGACGGCGTGATTATTCCCGACCACGCGCCTCAGATGAGCTGTTCGGCCCCGTGGCACGCCGGAATGGCACATACTCTCGGATTTATCCTCGCGGCGAAAGCGGCTTTGGGCGCTCCGCAAACAGTAACCGGTAGCTCTCTGAGTCGCGGAGGCAACTAACCTGGACGCCGCATCGACTGCTCCTTACTCCCGCGGCCCGCTGGTAATTGCCGCTACGGTCTCGACCCTCGGCGGCCTTCTTTTCGGCTACGACAACATTGTGATTAGCGGAGCCATTGGCTATCTCAGCCAACTTTTTCATCTTGACGCCGCAGGCGTGGGCTGGGCGGCAGGCTGCGCGCTCATCGGCTGTATCGTGGGTTGCGCCGGAGCCGGCACCGTTGCAGATTTCCTCGGCAAGAAGAAAGGCCTTGCGCTCTGTGCGCTCTGTTTCGCGGCTTCGTCCGTCGGCATGCTCTTCGCCGGGAATCTCCATCAATTTGTCGGCTGGCGCCTTATCGGAGGAGTGGGAATCGGAGCCGCTTCCGTGATTTCTCCCAATTACATCGCGGAGATTGCCCCCACTCGCGTTCGCGGCCGCTGCGTGACACTCTATCAGCTTGGCATCGTCGTCGGCATTCTTGCGGCAGTCTTCGTCAATATGATGATTCAGCGCATGGGCGATGAAGCCTGGAATATCGCCGCCGGCTGGCGCTGGATGTTTTTCGCGGGTTTTGCCCCTGCCGTTTTGTTCGGGCTGATGATCCTGCCGGCGGTAGAAAGTCCGCGCTGGTTGATGAAGATGGGCCGTCGCTCACAGGCGGTCACGGTTCTCGGCAAGATCAACGGTCCCGCAGAAGCCACGCGCGAGGCGGCCGAAATTGAGAATTCGCTCGCAGCCGAAGAGGGCCGCATTTCGGAACTGTTCACGACGTTCCGGCGGCCCTTACTGCTGGGGATCATGCTCGCAGGCCTGCAGCAAATCAGCGGAATCACGCCTTTATTTTCTTTTTTACCGGAAATTTTTCGTTCCGCCGGCGCCGTCACGAGTGACGCATTTTTTGAATCCGTGCTCGTCAGCCTGATCAATTTATTGTTTACGTTGTTCGCCCTCTGGCTGGTAGACCGCGCCGGACGCAAAACGCTGGTCCTTGCGGGTACCACACTGCAATTTATCTCCTTCGCTCTCGTCAGCTGGTTCTATCATATCCACGGCAGCGGATTGGCCATCCTGATCTTTGTCATGAGCTTCGTCGCCGGACACGCCTTCGGAAATGGCGTAGCTTGCTGGGTGATCATTTCCGAAATCTATCCGACCAAAGTACGTGGCCGCGGCATGTCTATCGCCACTACGTCGTTGTGGTTGGTCGGATATCTCGGAAACCAGTTGTTTCCGATTCTGCAGAAACACTTGGGCTCGGATGGCACGTTCTCGATCTTCAGCGTGGGCGCTTCGCTGACCATTATTCTTGTTGCCTGGCTGATTCCCGAAACCAAGGGACGCTCGCTCGAAGAGATCACCAAATTCTGGACCCAACAAAAAGCCGCCGTGACCGAATAACCCATTCGCCGACCGTCTGGGAGGGAATCACGCAAAAGAAACAGGAACGCAGCCAAACAAAAGTAGCGCACCCGGAAGCAACCGGTTTCACTCGCCGCACCCTGCTGAAATCGGTCGGTATGCTCGCCAGCTCTGCATTTTTGTCTTCTTCACTGCTCAGCGCTTTTCCACAAAGCGACTCCTTTCCCAGGTCGAATCCTGCGGGTCTCCCGGCCGGAAAAAATCCCGGCTGCTACGGTTTCAACCTCCTCGAGTATTTCTCCACGGATCCCGACTGGATGAAGTACTTCCCGTACAAAAACGACGGCAGGTTTAAGGAAGACGATTTTCGCTGGATTCGCGATTGGGGCTTCACCTGGGTGCGCTTGCCGATGGACTACCGTTTTTGGACCGCCAACACGCTCGACGTCATCGGTACGTTGAACTCGGGTTGGGTATTATGGAATTTTCGCGGACCGTTTGGCGTGCTCGACACTGAGAGGCCCGCCACAGCGTCCCAAGACTGGTATGGGCACAAGCTCGATCGTCCGCTACTAAACCTATTGCAAAAGAAAATGAAGGCGTAATCGCTGTGAAGGAGCCTTATCCATGAAAAGAATTTTGTATTCTTTTATTCTTGCGCTGCTGCTTTCCGGTTTCAGCCACGCTCAACAAAAACCAGGCGACGAATTCCGTATTTTGCACGTAAATGCCGGCAAGGTTATCGGCCAGATTCGTTCGTTTCAGGGTTTGAATGGCCCTCCGAGTCCGGTAATGGCCGGGCTTCCGAATCTTGTCGAACAATACAAAGAGCTGCGCGTCGATCAGGTTCGCACCCACGATTACATGGGCCCGACCGATATCGATGCGCAATTCACTCAGAACAATCCCATGCTGGCATGGCTCATTCCTGATGCGGCGCAGCGTGACGAGGTGGCGAAGAACGGGAATGCCAGCATCATCTTCCCAAACTGGAATGCCGACCCCGAAAAGCCGGCCAGCTATAATTTCACCCCGACCGACAAAGTACTAGCTGCCATTCACAAGACCGGCGGCGAGGTGTACTACCGCATCGGTCGCAGTTGGGGCGCAAACAACGTCGATCCTCCTCCGGATTTCGACAAGTATGCCAATGTCGTAAAACATGTCGCCATGCACTATAACCAGGGATGGGCGAACGGATTTCACTACAACATCCGCTACTGGGAATTCTGGAACGAGCCCGAGGCTCTTTTCTGGTCCGGCACGCCTGACCAGTTTTACTCGCTTTATGAGAAAACCGCGCTCGCGCTGAAGTCCGTGGATCCCAGCCTGAAAATCGGCGGTGACGCCAAAGCGATCGCTTCGAATCCCGATGCCTACCGAGAAGGATTCATCGATTACTGCGCCGCGCATCACGTGCCGCTGGATTTCTACTCCTGGCACACCTATGCGCTTTCTTCCGCTGACCCTTACGACGTGGTGCGGCTTGGCCAGGAAATTCGCGCCCTCCTCGATACGCATGGCTATCCCAGGGCGGAGAACATTCTTTCGGAGTGGAATCTCACGCCCGACTTCACGGAGGGTCAGAAGCTCCGGCTAGAAGGTATGGAGACCGCCGCATTTATTGGTGCGGTGCTTACTTATCTGCAGGACGCGCCTGTCGACCACGCGCATTTTTATCGCGGTGACGCCGCCTGGATGGGCTTGTTCGATTTGCATGGGAATCCCTTCAAGACCGCTTACGCCTTCAAGGCCATGGGCAAAATGTTGGATACGCCGCAACGGTTCGGTGTAGAGGGCACGGACACCTTCGGATTCGCCGCACTCGCGGGCCGCTCAGCGGATGGAAAGACAGTTCAAATCCTTATCAGCAACTATGCCATTCCCTCCGGCTTCAGGCCGGTGGACATGCCAATGCCGGCTGATGTGGCCAAATCGGCGCCCCTGCCTGATTTCTCAAAATTCAAATTCTTGCCTAAGCGCACAGACATCGTCTACCGCAACAACGCAGGCTACAGCCTTACAGTCGACCATTTGCCTTGGGGGAAAAAACCGTATCGCATTCAGCGCTACACGATCAGCGATACTCAAAATCTGGCTCCGGCGGAAGCGGAAGAAAAAACTGGCAACGGCGGTCGCTTGGAATTGTCTGGTGCACTGAGGCCGGACGCCGTAGAATTAATTGTCCTGAATGTGGAGTGATCGGGTCCTATTTTCGTTTCCATTCGCCGTCAACTGCGTGGTTCGAACACTAGGGGAACCGTTTCGAACCCCTCGAATGCAAGGCCTCAGTCTGTCTATATAATCGTTATTATTGATTATTAACAGATTAATGCTAATGAGATCTGCTGTGCGACCTATTGTCCCGGCGGTGACC
>Ga0187783_10004259_pt1 | contig 10598 bp, 6 predicted proteins | sample 1015_SJ02_MP02_2_FD_132471 | JGI IMG/M metagenome (GOLD analysis project Ga0187783, IMG submission 132471) | Tropical peat soil microbial communities from peatlands in Department of Meta, Colombia - 1015_SJ02_MP02_20_MG | ecosystem: Environmental > Terrestrial > Soil > Wetlands > Peat | place...
ACGAGTTGGCGAGGGAGATTGCGGGGAAACCACTGCGGACGACGCGCCGATACAAAGAACTCCTCGATGACAAAGAGATTGATGCGCTGATCGTTGCGGTCCCCGATCACTGGCATAAGCAGCTTTTGATCGATACCGTTTCCGCGGGAAAAGACATCTATCTCGAAAAGCCGATGTCGCACAGTCCCGCGGACGGCGTGGCGATGGTTGCGGCAGCGAAGAAGACGGACCGGATCGTGCAGATTGGATCGCAAAGAACGAGTTCGGTTCTGTGCGCGAAAGCGAGGGAGCTTTACGCGAGCGGAGTGGTCGGCGAACTCAGCTTGATTGAGGGAAGCCTTGGCCGGAACGACCCGACTGGCGCGTGGGAGTATCCGCCGCCGGCCGATTTGTCTCCGGAAAATCTGGATTGGGAGACGTGGATCGGTACGGCGCCGAAGAAGCCATTCGATCCGTATCTTTTCGCGCGCTGGCGCTGCTGGAAGGAATACGGCACGGGCCTCGCCGGCGACTTGCTGGTGCATTTGCTGACGGGGATGGAATTTGTGCTGGGAATCAATGAAGCTCCGAAACGCGCGTCGGCATTTGGCGGAATTTACCGTTGGAAAGACGGGCGCAATACGCCTGACGTTCAGCCAGTCCTGTTCGAATACGAAGGCGTGCCGGTGTACGCGCGCATGACGCTCGGGACGGAGACGCCCGAAGTGCTGCGGATCATGGGCTCGAAGGGAATTCTGGAACTCTCGGAGTTCGATGTGAAATTTTCGCCGCAGGCTGGAGTTGATCTCGCCCCGAGCTATTACTGCTATGGACTGCCGGCGCGCTTGAGAAACGCGTATTTCAAGGAGTGGCACGATGAGCACGACCCCAAGCCAGGGCAGGAACCTGCGCGGGAAACGATCAGCTTCCATGGAAACGGTTACGACGATGTGCGGCCACATCTCTGGAATTTCTTTCAGGCCGTGAGGACGCGAAAACCGGTTGTGCAAGATGTTGTGTTCGGGCACCACGCCGCGCTCGCGTGCCACATGGCGAACGAATCGTACTACCGCAAAAGCCCGGTGTATTGGGACGCCGATTCGCAGACGATCAGGTCCTAGGGGACGGAAGGGAAGTAGACAACGATGAAATTGGAAAAAATTGCGTGCGCGCCGGTGTTGGCGGCTTTATTTTTGTCGGCGGCGGGAAATTCGGTCTGGAAAAAGGCGGTGACAAACGAAATGGCGCGGCCGGAAGATTCGGCGCAGGCGTATCTGGGGCGGTGGGATTTGACGCTGAGGGCTCCGGACCACGAGTATCCATCGTGGGTGGAGTTTCGGTTGTCTGGAGATCGGCTGGAGGCGGAATTCGTGGGGCGATGGGGAAACGCGAGGCCACTGCCGCGAGCGGAATTTTCGAACGGGCAAGTGACGTTTGTTTCGCCGAAGAATGAAGAGGCGAGTCCAAATGATTTTGTGTTCACGGGATCGCTGGCGGGAGGCACTTTGTCGGGAACGTTGACGGGGCCGGGTGGACCAGCGTGGACGTGGACGGGAGTTCGCGCACCGGAACTGAAGCAAAAGGGAACGCCGAAGTGGGGCAAGCCGATCGCGCTCTTCAACGGAAAAGATTTGACGGGCTGGCATTCGCAGGGAGGCGGCTCGACGGTGTGGAAAGTTGAAGACGGGAATTTGATCACGCCGGGAAATGGGCCGGAGCTGATTAACGAACATAAATTCGAAGATTTCAAATTGCACGTCGAGTTCAATTGCGGGCCGATGTCGAACAGCGGCGTTTATTTGCGCGGAAGATATGAAGTGCAGGTAGAGACGGATTCGATTGAAGAGCCGCCGAGCCATCACATGGGAGGAATTTACGGGTTCATCGCGCCGACGCCGGAATTGCCGCGCACGCCGGACGCGTGGCAGACGTATGACATAACGCTGCTCGGGCGGTGGGTGACGGTCGTTCAAAATGGAACGACGATCATTGATAACAAGGAAGTACCCGGCATCACCGGGGGCGCGCTCGACAGTCATGAAGAGCTTCGTGGGCCGATTTATTTACAGGGGAGCGAAAAAGGCCACGTAAAGTACCGGAGCGTTGTAATCACGCCGGCGAAGATGTAGGACACGCGGCGCCGCTCAGTTTCCAGCCCTCACGCAGCGGAATTGCTTGCCTCGGCAGAAACATTCCGGAAGTCCTTCCTAGTACAAAAGTACTGCCCGGGTCGTAATCCATTAAGCGACCGCTTCGACAATCGGGGTCGGCGTGTCCACAACGGTACGCTAAGCTTGACCGGAATGGGACCCTCGGCCAAATCCTCTCGGAAATCGCTCCTTCTCCTCGCGTGGACCGTAATCGGAGGCGGATTTGTCGCCACGGCGCTCGTGCTGGCGCACGGCGCGATGCGCGCGACGATTGGCGACGTCCTCCTATGTCTGTTGCCGCTGGGAGCGAACGCGTGTCTGCTTTCCAACGCGAATACGGCGTACCGCCGGACCAATACATTTTGGATTTTGCTCGCGGCCGGGTGCGGATTGTGGCTGATTGGATCGCTTTCGTATACCTACCGCGACCTTGTATTGCATGATCCGGCGCGATTTTCGTATCTCGGCAGCATCGTATTTTTTCTGCACCCGGTTCCGTTCATGGCCGCGATCGCGATCCAGCCACACGCCCGAGGAATGCGCGAGACGCTGCGATACGGGCTACTCGACCTCGTGCTGTTGACGATGACATGGTTGTACGTATATTCGTTCGCGACGTTACCGTGGGTTGCCGTGTGGCCGAATCAAGAGCTCTTCACGATTCGCCGCTGGCAGGCGTATGCCGGGGAAAACGTCGTCTATCTCTCCGGCCTCGGGTTCGTTTTCTTCCGGTCGCACGGGGCATGGCGGAAGATCTATGCGCAACTCATCGGCATCTCGGCGCTGCACACGATCGGATTCCTGGTGATCGCAGCGGCGACGCTTGAAGGAGTGTTCTATTCCGGCAGCATCTTTTACCTGCCCTACGTGCTCATGTTTCTGTGGCTCGCGACGCTCGGTGTAATGGCGCACCAGATGGCGCTCGCACCTGAACCGCAGGGGCACGCACATCATGGCGGCGCGCAATGGCCACAGAGGCTGGCGATTGCCGGAGTACTTTTCATCCCGCTCCTTGCCGCGTGGAACCAGTTTGTGAGCAACGCGCCCGCGCCCGTTCGTGAATACCGGCTGATTCTCACGCTCGCAGCGCTCCTCGTCGGGACGGGAATGGTCTTCCTGCGGCAGCACCTGGTGGATCAGGAGCGGTTGCGCCTCGTCACGAGCCTTCAGGATTCGCTCGAGAACTTGAAGCGGCTGCAGAGCCAGTTCGTGCAATCGGAAAAACTCGCGTCGTTGGGCCAACTTGCCGCGGGAGCCGCGCACGAGATCAACAATCCTCTGGCGGCGATACTCGGTTATTCCGAGCTTCTTGTTGACGAGCCGACCGCCGGCGCGCGGGCGAAAAATCTCGCCGAAAAAATACGCGATCAAGCGCGGCGGACTCGCGAGCTTGTAAATAATCTACTCAGCTTCGCGCGCCAAAAACCGGCCGACAAACAACTGCTCGACCTGACAACCGTGATTGCAGGTGCGATTCAATTGCGAACGCTCGATCTTCGGGACAAGAAAATCAAAATCGAAACGCAGCATCGCGGCGTGCTTCCGGCGGTCCGCGGCGACCCGAACCAACTGCTTCAGGTTTTCTTCCAACTCATCAGCAACGCCGTGGACGCGGTGGAGCCGAACGGCGGCGGAGTGCTCACGATCAAGACGATGCGCGAGCGCGCTGATGTGGTCATCGAATTCTCGGACTCCGGCCCGGGCCTTGCGGAGCCCGAGCGCGTTTTCGATCCCTTCTACACCACGAAGCCCGTTGGAAAAGGGTCGGGGCTTGGCCTCAGCATTTGTTACGGAATCATTCAGGAGCATGGCGGCAGGATCACCGGTTTCAATCGTCCGGAAGGCGGCGCGACGTTCCGCATCGAGCTTCCCGCAGTCCTCGCATTTTTCCCGCGCTCGGCGCAGGTTCCAACCGCGGTCAGCTAATCGCACCGCGCCTGACGGCTTCCGGCATTCTTGCGCGATGTGCTAGAGTCGGGGATTCATGGATGCGCCCGCCGTCTTGACGGAAAATCTCACGCGACGCTTCGGCCCGCTCGTTGCAGTTGATCACATTCAATTGACCGTCTCCCCCGGACAATTCTTCGGGTTTCTCGGTCCAAACGGAGCGGGCAAATCCACGACCATCAAAATGCTCACCGGCCTGCTGGCGCCGTCGGAGGGCCGGATTCGAATTCTGGGGATTGATCTCGAAGAGAATCCGGTCGCGGTCAAACAGCAGATAGGCGTCGTTCCGGAGGGTCTGGCGCTGTTTGGCCGGCTGACTGGATCGGAATATCTCAATTTTGTCGGGCGGATGTACGGTCTTGACCGAAAGACGACCGCGCAGCGCGCGGCTGAACTTCTCGACTTCATGCAGCTGAGCGACCGGCCCAAAGCCCTGATCACCGATTATTCCCACGGAATGCAGAAAAAACTGGCGATGGCCGCCGCGGTGATTCATGGCCCCCGCGTGCTGTTTTTGGATGAACCGTTTGAGGGAGTGGACGCGATTGCATCCGGAACAATCAAGGCCATGCTGCAAAGGATGATCGGGCGCGGCGCGACGATCTTTCTGACGTCGCATGTTCTCGAAATCGTCGAACGGTTGTGCAGCGACGTCGCGATCATTCATCAGGGACGCCTCGTCGCGCAGGGCTCGCTGGATGAATTGCGGAGCGGCGTCGAAGCGCGCGTCGGCGCTCCGCCGGGCTCCGCAGATGGCGGCGCGCCGCACGAAAAACTGACGCTCGAAGAAATATTCCTCAATATCGTCGGTGGCGGCGGGCTTCGCGATCAGGAGCTGACATGGCTGGGCTGAGCGCCGTGCCCGCGAACGCGAATTTGGAACTGCATCCGCTCAACGGCGCGCGAATGTTCGCGATCGTTGCCGAGCTGCGCATGCGGCTCCTCCTGAATTCTCTGAGGACAATTCGCGGGCGGCTGGAAGCCGTATCCCGCGTCTTCACCGGCGTGACGATGACGTTGATTTCCTTTGGCGGAGCGCTCGGCTGGGGAGTGGCGAGCTACTTCTGCGTTGACGACGGAAGACTGTTCTTTTTCCGCCTGATCTTTTGGGGCATTTTTATTTTTTGGCAGATGTACCCCGTATTGGGGTCCGCGTTCTCGGCTCCATTCGAATTCGGAAGCCTCCTGCGTTTCCCGATGCGTTTTTCGTCGTTCTACGTGCTGAATCTGGCGTTCGGGCTGCTCGATCCCGTATCGCTCGTATGCCTGCTGTGGCTTGCCGGGGTGTTGGTGGGAATCGGAATCGCGGACTTGTCGCTTGTGCCATGGGCGTTCGCCACGGTTTTCCTTTTCGGAGTGATGAACGTTCTGCTTTCACGCACTGTGTATGTATGGTTGGAGCGGTGGCTCGCCAAGCGGCGCACCCGCGAAGCACTGGGAATCTTGTTTTTGTTTTTGATGATCGGTGCCCAATTCATCGGACCGCTTGCCGGGCGGTGGGAGCGGAAGTCCGTGCCGATGCTGCGCGAATATGCGTACCTGCTGCACATTGCCGATTTGCTACCACCGGGCTTGCCGAAGCTCGTGCTGGCGGATGCGTTTCGCGCAGACAAGACGTTTGCGATTTTTTCGCTGTGTGCGCTGGGCGTGTATACCTTGGGGATTGCGGCCCTTCTTGCCGCCCGCTTGCGAGCCCAGTACGCCGGCGAGAATCTGAGCGAATCGCTTGCGCCGGCGGCGACGGCCGACCGACAAAACAATTACAGCGCGTGGGACCTGCGCGTGCTTCCGGCTCCCGTCGCGGCGATATTCGAAAAGGAGATGCGCTATCTATTCCGAAGCGCGCCGATTATTTTTACGTTTGTGATGCCCCTCTTCGTGCTCGCGATGTTCCGATTTGTACCGATGCACGGGAGAGGCGGGTCGTCGAGCATTCTTTTGAAGGCGCCGGACTGGGCGTTTCCGGTGGGCGCGGGCTACGCGCTTCTCATTTTGGCAAATCTCGTCTACAACAATTTTGGCGCGGATGGAACGGGGCTGCAATTTTTCTTCACGGCTCCGGTAAAGCTGCGCGACGTCCTGCTGGCCAAAAACCTGGCCCACTCGGCGGTGCTGATTTTCGCGGTGGTGGGAGTTCTGCTCACGACGATCGTTCTGTACCGACCTCCGAGCCTGGCCATCTGGTTCGGCACGGCCGCCGCGCTTTTGTTTGCGGTGCCTCTGAATTTGGCGGCTGGAAATATGATGTCTATTTATTCACCGAAAAAATACGACTATGCGGCGTTCAACCGGCAGCGCGCGACCGGCACGGCGGCCTTCGTCAGCATGGGCGTGGAAGCGGCGGTTGTGATTATCGCTTCGGTGGTATTTCTACTCGCGAGGTACCTGCAACGCGTCTGGCTGGCCGGAGTGATCTTCCTTCCGCTCGCGGCGGTGTCTTTCGTCGTGTACTGGATCGGACTGAACGTCACGGCGCGACGCGCTCTCGACCGCCGCGAAGCGATGATTGCCGAAATCTGCCGCACGTAGGGTGAGCTCTGGTCGAAAAGTACGATCTTCGTTTGGGGTCGCGCGATGAATCGAAATTCAATCAAATTGTTCTGCGCCGCGTGCGTTGCGGCTTGCACTGCGATTCCAGTGTTTGCCCAGTCCGCACCAACTGGCCGGGTTCCCGGCGATTTGCGCCGAGACCTGGCGGACTTCGTCGAAACACCCGCGGTCCCCGGCTACGAAAACGACCTCGCCGCGAAAATTCGGGAAAGACTGAAATCGTTTTCGCCGCAAACCGACAACATCGGCGACGTCATCGTCACAATCGGGAGCGGCAGCCCGCGGCGGCTCGTTGTGACGCCATTGGACGAACCCGGCTTTGTCGTCAGCGGGATAACCGACGAAGGCTACTTGCGAGTGCAGCGGCTGCCGCAATTGCGCGAGCTACCGCTGTTCAACGAGCTTTACGCCGCGCAACCCGTTCGCCTCGAAACTTCCCAAGGCAAATGGATTTCGGGTGTCGTCGCGGGACTCTCCGTCCACTTGCAGCCCGGGCGTTTGGACACTCCAGAGGCCGATGACCTCGATAATTTCTATGTTGACATCGGGGCGAGTTCGCGCGAGGAGGCGCGACGCGCGGGCGCGGACATTCTCAGCCCGCTCGCGATCACGCGGCATCTCGGGGAGTTGCGCAACTTTGCAGCCGCGGCCGGAATTGGAGATCACTTCGGCGACGCGGCGGTTGTGGAGATGTTGCGCGAGCTCGATCGTTCGAAAGTGAAAGGCACGCTGGTCGTCGCGTTTGTGGTGCAGCAATGGACCGGCGCGCGCGGGCTGCAACGCGTCCTCGATCAGCTTCGGCCGGATGAACTGGTTTATGTCGGCAGAATGATTCCGGGCGCGACGATCAGCGGATTGCAATCCGTGCGCCGCGCGCCGCGCCGCGAACTGGGCAGCGGCGTGGTGCTTGGCCTCACCGAAAAAGGAGAGACACTCACTGGTTTCCCGGCCGAAATCGAGCAAATCGGGGAACTCAGCAAAGTTCCTGTCGTGAGCGACTATTCAGCGCCGTTAATCGCAGCCAATTATCTTGCCGCGCCGAAAGCGCCGGGGAGAACGGTGCACTTGGGCATTGCCACCGCGTGGCCCTCAACACCCGCCGAAATGATTGATACCGGCGACTTGGCCAAGCTCGCGCAAGTCCTGATCGGTTACGCTCAAGGCTCACCGCAAACGGCTCCTGTGGAGATGCCCGCGCTTCTCCGGCCCGAACTTAATCCGCCCGCGGCCAGGGCGAACAGCCACGACGCGCTCGCGGAGTTGATCCGGACGTACGGCGTCAGCGGCTATGAAGAAGCCGTGCGCGACGAAATCAAACGCAACCTTCCGGATTGGGCGAAGACAGAAACCGACGACGCCGGGAATTTGATTCTGCATCTTGCGTCGAGCGAGGCGAAAACGCCGCGCATTCTCGTCGTCGCGCACATGGACGAGATCGGCTTCAAGGTAGGATCGATTTCGAGCGACGGGCGATTGCAGGTGAACTGGCTCGGGGGAGGGGAACTGAGCTTTTTCGCGGGGCATCCCGCGCTGGTCCACACTTCGGAGGGAAAAACTCACGATGCGATTGTCGAATTGCCCGACGGGTGGGAGCAATCCAATTTCGAATGGCCTAAGGGCGCCGACGAGGCAGCGGCCATTCGAGTGGATGTCGGCGCACGAAATGCGGCCGAAGTGGCGAGCCTCGGAATTCGTCCTGGAGATTGGGTGACGATTCCGAAAGAGTACCGGCCGCTGATCGGAACGCGCGCGAACGGACGAAGTTTTGACGATCGAGTAGGCGATGCGGCGCTCATCGGTGCCGTTTGGGCCATTGGGCCAAGCCTGAAGGATCGCGACGTTACGTTCGCGTGGTCTACGCGCGAAGAACTCGGGCTCGAAGGCGCGGCGGCGCTCGCGAAGCGCCTGGCGGCCGATCACCGAGCGCCCGATTACGTATTTGCCGTGGATACATTCGTGAGTTCGGATTCGCCGCTCGAATCGCAGCGCTTTGCCGACGCACAGCTCGGCAAGGGATTCGTAATTCGAGCGGTCGATAACTCGAATATCGTGCCGCGCGAGCTCGACGAGCGACTGATCGCGCTCGCGAAGCTGAACAAGATTCCCATTCAGTACGGCGTTACCGGCGGCGGGAACGACGGCGCGGCGTTCACTCGTTATGGTTCGGTGGACGTGGCGCTTGGCTGGCCGCTGCGCAACGCGCATTCTCCCGCCGAAGTGATTGACACCCGCGATTACGAAGCGCTTACACGGATCATTGCGGCGATTGCGCGATCGTGGTGACGCCGCGCCGCCGGTGAGCTCTCACCGCGGTCTGTTATAATCGCGCCCCGTGACCGAGCCAAAATTCAAGCCGCCACGATGGATCGCGATCGAAGGACCCATTCGCGTCGGCAAATCCTCCCTCGCCAAAATTCTGGCGGACCGCCTGCACGCCCGGCGCATCTTCGATTGCGACGACAATCCCTTTCTCTCCGATTTTTACTCCGAGAAGCCGGGTGCCGCGTTTCGCGCGCAACTGTATTTCCTGATGGAGCGCTACCGGAGGCTTTCGGAGATGCGCGATGACGACGATCCGGGTATCGTCATTTGCGATTTTCTCTTCGAGAAAGACAAAATCTTCGCCTACATCAATCTCAATAATGAAGAGCTGAAGCTCTACGAGCGCTATTTCGACTTGCTCGCGCCGTCGCTGCCGGCCCCGGACCTCGTGATCTACTTGCAGGCCAAGCCCGAGATCCTTCGGAAGCGCGTGTCGAAGCGCGGCGATCCGGCCGAGAAGCAGATTTCGCTCGAATATGTCGAGGCCGTCTCACAAGCCTACGAGCATTTTTTCTTCCGTTACTCGAGCTCGAATTTGCTGGTGGTGGATACTTCGGAGATTGATTTCGTTGAACGCAACGAAGATTTGCAGGAGCTTCTTCGCCGCCTGCGGCAGCCGGTGAAAGGCACGCAGTATTTCCTGCCTCTTGGGCCCAGCTAAAAGCATCTCATTGTTGATGCCGCGTCGAAGTCCCAATCAGCGGCTGCCCGGCGGCAAAACGAGGAAGATTCTATGAACAAACGCAAACTCGGCAAGAGCAATCTGGAAGTTTCAGAGATTGGATTTGGCTGCATGGGCCTGAGCTTTGGCTACGGCGCAGCCGTTGACAAGCAGCACGGAATTTCGCTCATTCGCGAGGCAGTGGAGCGCGGTGTCACGTTCTTCGATACGGCGGAAGTTTATGGTCCCTACGCAAATGAGGAACTCGTCGGCGAAGCGCTCGCACCATTTCGGAATCAGGTAGCGATCGCCACGAAGTTCGGCTTCAAAATCGAGAACGGAAAGCAGGCGGGGTTGGATAGCCGGCCCGAGCACATCAAAGAAGTCGCGGCGTCGTCGCTCAAGCGCCTGAAAACTGATGTCATAGATTTGTTCTACCAGCATCGCGTGGATGACAAGGTTTCTATCGAAGACGTTGCGGGCGCCGTCAAGGAACTGATTCAAGAAGGCAAGGTGAGGCATTTCGGACTTTCGGAAGCGGGCGCTCAGACGATTCGCCGCGCTCACAAAGTTCAGCCTGTGACGGCGGTGCAAAGTGAATACTCGCTCTGGTGGCGTGAGCCGGAGCGCGAAATCATCCCGACACTGGAAGAACTCGGCATCGGTTTCGTGCCGTTCAGCCCGCTCGGGAAGGGCTTCCTCACGGGAACAATCAACAAAGACACGCAGTTTGACAAGAACGACTTTCGAAATATCGTGCCTCGCTTTTCGGCGGAGAATCGCGACGCGAATTACGCGATGGTTGAGCTGATCAGTCAATTCGCGACGCGGAAGAACGCCACGCCCGCGCAGATCGCGCTGGCATGGATCTTGGCGCAGAAATCATGGATGGTGCCGATTCCGGGCACGAGCAAGTTGCACCGGCTCGAGGAGAATCTCGGAGCCGTCAACGTTGAGCTGACGGCCGACGATCTTCGGCAACTGAATGA
>Ga0187783_10004260_pt1 | contig 10598 bp, 11 predicted proteins | sample 1015_SJ02_MP02_2_FD_132471 | JGI IMG/M metagenome (GOLD analysis project Ga0187783, IMG submission 132471) | Tropical peat soil microbial communities from peatlands in Department of Meta, Colombia - 1015_SJ02_MP02_20_MG | ecosystem: Environmental > Terrestrial > Soil > Wetlands > Peat | place...
CGAGACGACCGGCGGTATCAAAAATAATGGCGTCGCATTTAAGTTCGCGGGCTTTTTTGAGTCCTTGTTGGCAAATTTCTTGGGCTGAGGTCTGCTCAATATGGAAAACCGGTACGTTCAAACGTTGTCCAAGCAGCTGGAGCTGCTGAAAAGCGCCAGGCCGATAAATGTCTGCTGCGATCAACAGCGGCTTTTTCTTTTTTTCTTCTTTGAGAAAGCGCGCCAACTTCGCGCTCGATGTAGTTTTTCCGCTACCTTGTAGACCCACCATCATAAAAGATGACAGCGATGACGAAAGATCCAGCTCAAGGTTTTCCGGGCCCATCAACGCTTCAAGCTCTTCGTAACAAATGCCAACAAAATGTTCTGACGGAGAGAGTTTATGGGCCTGGCCTTTTTTATCGGTCACCGCGGTTTTTACTAACAAGCCCAAAGCCCGCTGTTTCACCCGCTCGATGAAGGCCTTGACCACCGAATATTCTACGTCCGCTTCAAGCAAAGAGAGCCGCACTTCTTTTAGCGCATGGGCGATATTGTCGTCGTTCAAAACCGTTTGTTTGCGTAACAGGTTCTTAGCACTGCTAAATCCCTTGCTAATCGTTTCCAGCATGACGGGGCGCTCCAGCGCAGTGTGTGGTGTGGTTTTTTATCAGCCGGCGCAAGCTAAAGCAATTGGATCGCATATTCAACCGGTTGAAAAATCCTGAGGAATAACAGTCAACTAGCCCATCGGGACGCCCAAGCCTTGGCCATTAATTCGCGTTCACTGTTCACTGCCGATAAGATGGATTTGGTAGAAGCCAAGTTTTCCACCTGCGGGTGCAAAAGGGTGTTCTGGTGACCAAAAGCGAGCTAATTGACGATATCGCGCTGCAGACGCCGGAGATTCAACGGCGCGACGTGGAACTAGTGGTCAATACCATTTTACAAACCATGTCCGATGCCTTAGCGTCGGGCCAGCGGATTGAGATTCGCGGTTTTGGCTCATTTGTGCCAAAATTACGGCGTTCTCGCGCGGCGAGAAACCCTCGTACTGGTGAAGAGGTTAGCGTTCCACAAAAATACGTGCCCTTCTTTTCTGTGGGCAAAGAACTCCGCGAACGCATTAACCAAGGTCCAACCAGAGAGAGTTTATATGGCGAAGAAAAATCGCCGTGGCGAGCATAGAAAGACCAGGCAACGTGAAAGCAGCAGTTCTGATTGTAATTGGCGATGAAATTCTTACGGGGAAAGTCAAAGACGATAATAGCTTTGTCTTCACCCGCACCATGTTTGAACGCGGCGTGCGCGTATCCCGTATCGAAACAATTCCCGACAATATCGATGTTATAGCGAAAACCGTAGCCCACCATGCGAACTCCACCGATTATGTATGCACTTCGGGTGGAGTGGGCCCCACTCACGACGACGTCACGTTTGATGGTATTGCAAAAGCCTTTGCTTTACCCATCAAGGAGCATGATGAGGCTTTCGCTTATTTTCATAGCGCTCAGCAAAAAGCTGGCCGCGGCGATTTGGTATCGGAAGCCCAGAGAAAGATGCTGCGATATCCCACACCCTGTCAGGTTTATTTTGTGCAGCCGCTATGGTTGCCTCTGGTAGTGGTGAACAACGTGTACATTTTTCCTGGTGTGCCTTACCTGTTTGAAAAATTACTATTGAATCTGGCGCATCTTTTTGTGGGTGGGAAGTTTTTTCGCGAAACGGTTTACACCAATCTTTCGGAGAACCAAATAGCAGCAAACCTTAAAGCCGTGCAAGACGAGAATCGCGCCGTGGCTATTGGTTCCTATCCAAAAATGCCTGGTGGAGCCTATTCGGTGATGATTACCGTCGAAGGGGTGGATGAGAACAAGGTCCACGCGGTCGCACAAAAACTCATGCCGCTTATCGATGGTAGACGCGCGCCATCTTGAACAAGCCAGTTTCGCCTCATAAAATGCCAAAAGAAACCCATTGCCTCGGCACGTTAATGAAAGAATCAAACCTATCTAATTTTGAGCGATGGCGGGCGCTTGGTAAAAAAGAGCTTATGGATCAAGATCCCATGGCGCTTGCTAAAGACTCTCTTGAAGGCATCACGATTAAGCCAGTTTATGGCAGTGAAGACGTGAACGATGTCAAAGATACTTACCCCGGCCTCTATCCCTATTCTCGCGGCATCAAAGCCACCATGTATCGTAATCAGCCGTGGACTATCCGCCAATATGCGGGATTTTCCGGAGCCAAAGCATCCAATGAATTTTACCGCGAATGTTTAAGGCGTGGGCAGAAGGGCTTGTCGGTAGCCTTTGATCTACCAACTCATCGTGGCTACGATTCGGATGACCCTGAGGTTCGTGGCGATGTGGGAAAAGCCGGTGTGGCCATTGATTCCGTTTTGGACATGAAAACGCTCTTTGATGGCATCGATCTCAAAAACGTCAGCGTTTCCATGACGATGAATGGTGCCGTCTTGCCGGTGTTCGCGGCGTTCTTGGTTGCGGCAGAAGAGAGCGGGGTCAAAAGAGAAGAAATCTCGGGCACGATCCAGAATGACATTCTGAAGGAATTTCTCGTGCGCAACACGTTCATCTATCCGCCCAAGCCCTCCATGCGCATCGTGGCTGATGTGATGGAATATTGCGCAAAAAATTTGCCCAAGTTTAACTCGATCAGCATCAGCGGTTATCACATACATGAGGCAGGGGCCGACCTGGCGCTTGAGCTTGGTCTCACGCTTGCCGACGGCATCGAATACGTGAAATGCGCAAAAGATCGAGGGCTATCGTTAGATGCATTCGCGCCTCGCCTTTCCTTTTTCTTTGCGACCGGCATGAATTTCTTTATGGAAGTCGCCAAATTGCGAGCGGCCCGCAAACTTTGGGCGAAGATCATGCGCGGCCTTGGTTGCCAAGATGACCGCTCATTGTTGCTTAGAACGCATTGCCAAACTTCGGGCTGGAGCCTGGCCGCGAAGGACCCATATAACAATATTATTCGTACTACATTGGAAGCACTATCATCGGTGCTTGGCGGCACCCAATCCCTGCACACTAATTCTTTTGATGAAGCGTTGGCCTTGCCCACCCCGACATCTGCGCGAATCGCAAGAAACACGCAGCTGATCTTGCAGCATGAAACCGGTATCTGCGATGTGGTTGATCCCTTGGGAGGGTCTTATTATGTGGAGTATTTGACAGAACAATTAGTGATGAAGGCGGAAGAGATTATTGCCAAAGTCGAGGAAGCAGGCGGCATGGTGCAGGCTATGCTAGCAGGTTTGCCCATGCGCTGGATTGAGGAAGCTTCACTAAAGCGGCAGGCCAGGATTGATAGCCTGCAGGAAATAGTGGTGGGAGTTAATAAATATTGCCTTGATGCAGAAGAAGCGGTTGATGTTTTGCGCATAGACAACCTTCAGGTGATTAAGGAGCAAAGCGAAAATCTTTCTAAACTTAAGCAAAATCGCGATGGAGAAAAGCTAAAGAATTGCTTAAGGGCGCTCGATGAAGGGGCACGAGGAGGTGCCAACCTCCTAAAGCTCGCCATTGACGCCATGAGATGTCGTGCAACTGTCGGCGAAGTGTCGCTTGCACTAGAAAAAGTTTTTGGTCGCTTTTTACCAGAGGTGTCGACGGCGACGGGGGTGTATACCGCGGTGTACCAAGAGAAGAATGACATAGAGAGGCTGATCAACGAGGTCGAGGCCTTTGCTAAGATTATCGGCCGCCAGCCGCGCATCCTCGTTGCTAAGCTCGGTCAAGACGGCCATGATCGAGGGGCCAAAGTTATCGCGAGCTCCTTTGCCGACTTAGGTTTTGATGTGGATTTGTCACCGCTATTTGCCTCGCCCAGGAGCATTGCCCGCCAGGCCATAGACAATGATGTACACCTGATAGGCGTATCGACACTCGCGGGTGGCCATAACAGTCTCGTGCCGGAGCTGATCGACGAGCTAAAAAAGCTGAAGGGCGAAGATGTGTTGGTGGTGGTCGGAGGTGTCATCCCTGAACAAGATCACAAGCATCTCTACGACGCTGGTGTGGTAGAGATTTTCGGTCCTGGCATCAGCGTCATCGACGCTGCTCGGCGAATTCTACAGCGACTGATGCAAAAAGCGGGTAGTTAGGAGCTTGGTTGTGTCTGAGGCAGGCATCGACATCGTGGAATTGATCAAACGGTTTAATGCAGGCGATCGCAACGCCTTGGCTCGTGCCATAACCATCATAGAAAGCAGAGCAGAGGATGCCAAACCTCTGCAGAATCAGCTGTTGAATGAGTTAAAACCGTCAAAGAAAAATACCATTAGGATGGCTATTTCTGGTCCACCAGGAGTTGGCAAGAGCACTCTGATTAACGCTCTTGGACAGCATTTACTTAAGAAGCAATTTTCCGTCGCTATTTTACCCATCGATCCGTCGAGCGATGTAAGCATGGGCAGCATCATGGCTGACAAGACGCGGATGAGAGCTTTGGTTAATCAAGACAACATCTATATCCGACCGTCGCCATCCAAGGGAAGTTTAGGTGGCGTAACACGATCTACCGCCGACGTAATGTTTTTAGTAGAAGCTTTTGGCTTTGATTTTATTATCGTTGAGACACTGGGAGTGGGCCAAGCGGAGTGGGTCGCCCATTGGCTCTCGGATCATTTTGTTTTGCTTTTGCAACCTGGTTCTGGCGATCAACTTCAGGCGATGAAAATGGGTATTTTGGAGAAAGCCGATTTTATTTTGATCAATAAGGCTGACGACGAGCAAAAAGCTCTAGCCGAGAAAAGCAAAAATTTCTTAAAATCGATCAAACATCGAGTTAACGGAGATAAACCATATGTCTCCACCATCAGTGCTCTTTACGATATCGGCGTCGACCGTTTTTTGCAGGAATTACTAGACCGCCATGCAAGAAAAGTGTCATCGGGACAATTGGCAAAACTGCGCCAAGATAATCGAGCATCTCTGTTTGATTTTCTCTTCGACGAGATCTTAACCGAAAAGCTAAAACAGCTGCCGCTTTATCTCGACAAACGTCAAAGCATAGCAGAAAAGGCGTCGTCCAATTCCCTGCCCCTGACGCCGACCATCACCTTTCTGGTAGACGAGCTCTGCCAAAATCTATCGTCATGGCGAGCGTAGCGTGGCCATCCAGCTCAGTGGCTATAGGTCTGGATGGCCACGCTACGCTCGCCATGACGAGACTCTATAACGTGTCCACGCCACAATTACCGCTCGCCATGACGGTGGCGAATTTAAAAAAGATTCGGAGTGGCGATGAGGAGATGGTCGCTTTCGCAATAGATAGAGGCCCTTTCGGCTATGATTTGGTTCAATGTGCCGATCCGCGTGTCGAGAGAAAGTACTTCGTTGCTGAGCGGATATTGCACGCCATTGGACCAAATCGGACCCACATTGGCCGCTAGAGGGAAGAGAGAAATGAACGATCCCGCCGCGTTATCGAGCGTAACTTCCCGCTGTTTGGGACAGATGAAGATGCATTGTTGGTGATCTACCAGCGAAATCGTCATGCTAGGGGCGAATTTTTTCATGACGAAGATGTTGGTAAGAAAATGATCGCTGCGCTTGCCATACGCTCCCAGCACGACGACTTCGTCTAGCCCTTGGGCTTTGCAGTAATGGAGTGCTTTTTCCAGATCGTTTGAGTTTTGGTCATCTACTTTGAGCACCTTCACATCACCGAGCAAATCTCGACGAGCACTGTCAAAATCTCCCACGACAAGGTCGCATTTTAACTTGTGCCGAAGCAACCAATGAACGGCACCGTCTAAGGCGACGACGGTTTTAGTACAGGCTAGGTAATTTTCCGCCAAAGTTAGAGGAGGTTTGTCGCCATACGCGATGATTATCGTAGCTTTGGGTTTGAAGAAGCGCTCCATTTTATGGCCCGCAGCTCATGTCCTTTCTAGCCTTTTCCATGGCTAAACGCAGAGCAAAACCTTGTGTGTTTGAGGTGAGATTATAGGGTCGGCCATCAAAAAAGAATGTTGGTGTGCCCTCTAATTTCAGCGCATTCTTACCGTAATCACGTTGGCCATTAACCTTTTGCAAGAGCGCAGGATCCGCGAGGGATTGTTCGAACTGTTTCATTTGCTGTGCTGTGAAAATTTGTTTGGCGAGATCATTTATCACATCGTCAGTTAGGGACCCGTTATGGGCAAATAGCAGATCGTGCATCTCCCAGAATTTGCCCAAACGGCCCGCAGCCTCGGCCGCTACTGCGGCTTTCTCGGCATATTGATGCGCGGGCAAAAGAGGGTAGTGCATAAAGTAGAGCTGCACATCCTTATTTTCTTCCACAAATTTCTTGACTTCGGCTGCGGCAAGTTTACAGGCGGGGCATTCAAAGTCAGCGAATTCCACGATGACAAATGGCGCGTCGCGGTCACCTTTTTGGTGAGCCTGTTTGGTATCGATCCCTACCGGCTTGGCCAAAAATCCTGCGATCTCTTGGACCACATGGGGAAAGATCTTGCTTTCAGGCAGCGGGCTCTTTTTGATTTGCAGAACTGTCCATTGCGCTAGGAGTAAGCCGGGCCTGCAGCTGTCTTTTTTGGCTAAGCATTGGGCAAAAGTTTGGGGGCAGCCACAGGGGCAGATCTCATCGTTAAGGAAGTTAATTACGTTTTCTCGCTGAGAATTTTTTAGGTCGTCGAGATTTAAACCATCGAAGGCGCTAATGCGTGGTTTGCCGACCTTTTCAACCTTCTCTGGCTCAGGATGTTTTTCTTCTGGAGGGGGAAGTTTTTTAACGCAGGCTTTCTCACAGGCGACGCCCAAAGTAAGGAGAGCGAGAAACATTCCAAAAACAAGGCGCCGCACGCTGGACATGCTAATCCCCATGACATCTTCGAATGAAATTATTGGCCGTGCCACCATGTCAGCATCGGCACGTTTTTAAAAGACGTTGCGCTCCGATGAAGAAAACCTCTGTAGTTCTAGGAGGTTAGCCCTTCATTGTCAGTTTTCTCTCTAACGGATATCAGGGCCGGATGACGAAAATTCTCGGGTTGGAAACAAGTTGCGATGATACAGCGGCCGCCATTGTGGATGAAAACGGGCGGGTGCTTGGTGAGGCGGTGTTTTCGCAAAATACGGAGCATCAAGCTTTTGGTGGCGTGGTGCCGGAAATTGGGTCAAGGGCTCATATCGAGCAAATTCTTCCCGTAGTTAAAAGTGTATTTGCCGAGGCTGCTATTCAACCCTCTGAGATCGATGCAGTCGCCGCGACCTTTGCGCCAGGCTTGGTAGGTCCGCTCTTGGTGGGAGCGCAATTTGCTAAAGGTATGGCGTCTGCTCTTAACGTCCCTTTGCTTGCGATCCATCACATCGAGGGCCACATCTTTTCGGGCTACGGCGATAAAAATTTTCCGAAACCGCCGTTTTTAGCTCTCATAGTTTCAGGTGGCCATACTGCTATTTATGCCTGTGACAAGAATTATGTCATCAGTGTAATCGGCGAAACGCTGGATGATGCGGCAGGAGAAGCCTTTGATAAACTTGGGCGCGCTTTAGGCTTCTCTTATCCTGCGGGAAAAACCATCGATGAGCTTGCTATGGCGGGCGACAAAGACGCCTTTTCCTTTCCCATCGCCATGCGTAACGAAGCTCACTTCGACTTCTCGTTTTCCGGCCTCAAGACAAAAGTGCTGGAAGTTATCAGAAAGACTAGTCCTTTGGCTAGACCAAGGCTGCTCGATTTATGCGCGAGTGTGCGAGAAGCCATCGCGCTCGCCCTTGCTGAGCGTTCGGTTAATGCAGCGATGCATTATGGCATGAATAATCTGGTGCTTGGCGGCGGAGTTGCTGCCAATTCGCGCTTGCGGGAATTATTGACCCTAATGTGTGCCGAGCGCGACATAAACCTCTATTTACCTCAAATCCGCTATTGCACGGACAACGCGGTGATGATTGCCAATGCCGCCCATATCCGACTGAAAGAAAAACGCTTTAGCGATTTTTTGGTTGATGTCTCGCCAACCCTGCCCATCGAAGGCGCTTTTATTGATCAATTTCGGGTGGGGTGATTCCTAGGCAATAGAGTAATAAGGGTATTTCGCTGATCGTGATGTGGGAAAAAAGATGGGGTATTGCTTGCCCGATAAAGTATGCTGGACTTCGTACTCGTGCCACGTAGGAATCAGTGGACGCGCCCGTAAAAATACCTATTTTGACATCGCCCTCAGGGCCCTCGACTTCGCCAAAGGCGAAACGTTTTTTTGGAGCGGTTTGGCAACAAGTAATGCCAACGACAATTGGGTCGATTTGCACTGCTTGTTTTTCGAAGCGGTAAAGTGCCGGTTTTAACCAGCGCAGGCTTGCGCCGATTTCGAGAAGACGTAAAGCAAGCCGTGCCCAGGCATCTCCGCCATCGGTAAGTGAGATTGCCGGCGGAAGGCCATACATATCTCTCAAGGGTTGATTGAGGCGTAGGTCGTAGGGCACGTGATGAGCTCGCAAAAATGGGCCAGTTAAGCCCAATGAGCTTGCGGTGGTGATGTTGATAAAACACTTCTTCGCAAGAGCTTCCACAAGTTTATCGTCGTGACTAAGGGCAGCGATTTCCTCCACCAACATCAATCCATCAAAAACGGCATCGTGAGTCTCGACGAGCGTCACTGGTTTTGCGCTCAAGTGCTCTTCTTGATGGATACGGCTTAACGTGGCAACAGGATTTTTGAGCAAGCCTTGGAGCTCGTCTAGCATTTTCACGAGCGAGGTAAGTTCGAGACATAAAACAATATTTTTTACCACGGTGATGTGATGGGCGATGCGCGAGAATTCCAAAGCGATGGCGCGATGAAGGCCTTGATGCTCGGATGTGGGCGTGTCGGTCAATCTCTCAAAGGCGAGTAAAAGCGCCATTTGATAAAATATGGGCGAGAGAATGTGGAGGCGACTTACCTCGGGAAGGGCTTCATAGGCCGAAAGTCCTTGCAGCAATTCCAAAAGACCGAAACCAAAAAATCCCCGATCAAATCGTGCGCTTAAGACCTTGTTGCCGATGAACTGCAGTTCAAGGGCAAAATCCTTGGGAAGATGGCTAAAAAATGGTGTCAAATGAGACTTCGTGACTAGGGGAAAGAACTTGGCGTCAACGTCTGCACTGCGCTGGATGTCCAGTAATTCCTTTTGGTGCAAACGAGAAACAATAAGCGATTCATCGAGCTTGAAATAGTTTTTATGTATCATTCACGGTAGCTCTCCAAAAAAGTTATCTCAAAGCTTTTAGCAAGATCCTCCTCTTGCCAACGAGCGCCAGCAAAAATATCTGAAATCCCAGGAAGGGTGTCCTGCGCTCTATCGAATTGAATGACGACGGTAACGCGATATGGAAGATTTAGACTCTTTAATTGATATAAAATCGTAAAATATGTGTCGATATTGTCTTTTGTCATATCCGAAATCGGATGTTTTTCTGGCAAGCCAATAATCTGATCGAGCAGAGTAAGTTTCAAATCGGGATCGTTTTTCAAGAAAAACAATACATGATAGAGATGTTTTTGGTGGATGAAGATAAAATATCCAAAATCCGTGCTTAGTTCATGGGTAATCACGCCGCTACCTAGTCTCTGATCGATCAAGCTTTTTAGGCTCGTAAACATTGCCGTGCCTCGATAATCAGTCGCATATAATCATCGCTGTCCAACTGGCATTTTGATAAGACCGAATTTACGGGTAAGACGTTGGCTAAGGACGAGGACGCAACGGAATTATCAACCCGATTTTCACAACCTCTAATATGGAGAATACATTGGATGCTCAGTTGCCCCAATTGTTTAGCCACCGCGTCCAAGAGCTTGAGAGACATACTGCCCCACAATATAAAGACATTGGCTTCTTGGATCATTTTTGCCTCGTAACAAAAATAAAAATTATAAAAGCGCGGATTTTCTAATTCGCGCTGCATATTCTGGCAGCAAAGAGCGCCATGGATCTGGAAAACGTTCAAGGGCCAAGCCCAGACCAAATATCTCACAAATTCTCCAAACGATTCTGTCGCCACCAGCTGAGAAAGGGCGCAAAAAGCGAAATAACAATGATGAGCCCCTGTTTTCCGCCCGTGGGCAGGTCGCCCAAGCCAAGTAGCAATAACAAAGTGAGCCAAAAGCTGCTTAATAAGATCAAAGAAACGAAGAGTCGATTAGGCAAAAAAAACTGCATTTTTATTGTGCTGGGACCCGATGGAGCCAGCACCATGCGTAGCAATATCCATAACATGAGTGGAATAACGACGGATAACATAAGCCAAGACATCATCACAATCACCAATTCGCACCGTTCAAAATCAATACTACCTTAATATAACTACTGCGCCGTACACCACAGGGAAAGATTCGTGTTTTCACATCATGAAGTTGAAGCCGTATATGACCAATTTGGCAATCTCATTGTAAGAACGCCATGTATTTATTCGCCTTACTTGTCACAGCTTATAAAAGGCCGGGCCTATCTTAAGCTCGAAAATATGCAAAAGACCGGCTCTTTCAAGGAGCGTGGTGTATTGAGTTTTCTGTTGCATCACAAGGACCAAGAAATCCGTCATGTGGTAACAGCTTCGGCCGGCAATCACGCGCAGGCCGTCGCATTGCATGCAGCAAG
>Ga0187783_10004261_pt1 | contig 10597 bp, 9 predicted proteins | sample 1015_SJ02_MP02_2_FD_132471 | JGI IMG/M metagenome (GOLD analysis project Ga0187783, IMG submission 132471) | Tropical peat soil microbial communities from peatlands in Department of Meta, Colombia - 1015_SJ02_MP02_20_MG | ecosystem: Environmental > Terrestrial > Soil > Wetlands > Peat | place...
ACCGGGCCACTCAGTCCCCTCGCCGCGGGTACAGCTCGACCTGATTGCCGCCAATCGTGCGCTCCTCGTCGATGCCGGCGTCCCGGCAAGCCAGATTTCGGCCTCGGAACTTTGCACGGCCTGCCGCAGCGACATTTTTTTCAGCTATCGGCGCGAGCACACGACCGGCCGCCTCATGTCCGTGATCGGACTCCGCTGAATCCTTCGGAACGATTGGGGGAATTCTGGGTTGGAGCGGCGGATGCTGCCGCCGATTCTGAAAGCGCCAATTGTCCGCAGGCGGCCATCACGTCCTGGCCTCGCGAATGGCGCACGAAGGCGGGCATGCCCTTGTCCTGGAGAATCCTGCGAAACTCGTCGACGCGCGCTACATCGGGCTTCTCAAACGGCAGTGGACCTGGATTCCAGGGAATCAGATTCACTTTCGCGCGCAAATTCCCTAGCAACGCTCGAACTCGGCGTGCGTCGTCCGGGGAATCGTTGAATCCACCGAGCATGACGTACTCAAACGTTAGCCTCTCCCACGGCCGGAGCGGATATCTTTGGCAGGAATCGAGCAGCTCCTCCAGCGGATACTTGCGATTGATGGGCATGATTTTGTTGCGTTGCTCGTTCGAGGATGCGTTCAGGGAAATCGCCAGCTTGGGGCGCAGCTTCTCCTGCGCCAGACGCTCGATCGCGGGCACGATCCCGCTGGTCGAGAGCGTGACATGTTTGGGTGAAATCGCCATGCCGTTGGGATCGAGCAGAATGCCGAGAGCGGTCATCACTGCGTCGTAGTTCAACAGCGGCTCGCCCTGCCCCATGAACACGACATTGGTTTGCGGCCGGAGTGCGGTGCGGTTGTCTTCGAGCGCGATGAGCACTTGCCCGATCATTTCTCCTGCCAGGAGGTTCCGTACCCCCCGAAGCCGGGCCGTCAGGCAGAATTGGCAATCCACTGCGCAGCCGGCCTGCGCCGAAACGCAGATGGTCTGTCGATGCTCCTCGGGCATGAAGACCGTTTCGACATTTGCGGGCTTCGCTTCCTTAAGCGCCACGACGTAGCGCACCGCGCCATCCGATGAGCAGTGACGCCGCACGATCTCCGGTAGCGTGATCACAGCAGCGCGAGAAAGCTCCTCACGCAACGCGGCCGGCAGGTTTGTCATTACGGCGAATTCGAACCGCCGCTCCCTATAGAGAGCATGGTAGATTTGAGCGCCGCGGTAGGATGGCTCGCCGCGAGATTCCAGAATCGCCCGCAGCTCTTCGGCCGGTTTTCCGAGCAGATTTACAATCGCATGGGCTGCCTGGTGAGACATCTTGAAATCATCATAGCACGGCAGTCTGGCCGACCTACGCACCGGCACCGTTCCCTAAATGACATTGGCAGGGCACCGTGCAAAAATAGAGCGTGACCATGTCTAGCCAAACTCGATCGGTCGAGAAGGAGGTTCTGCCAAACGGCCTGGTCGTCCTCACCGAGCCGATGGCACACGTCCATTCCGTTTCGGTCGGCATCTGGCTCCGGTCGGGATCGCGCCGCGAGCCTCCCGAGCTGAACGGCATCTCGCACTTCATCGAGCACATGGTGTTCAAGGGCACGGCGCGCCGCACGGCCGAGGACATCGCCCGCGAAGTCGATAGCGTCGGTGGCATGCTGGACGCGTTCACGGCCAAGGAGATGGTCTGCTTCAATACACGAGTACTCGACGAGCATCTGCCGAAAGCCTTCGACGTACTCGCAGACATGGTCCTTGAGCCAAAATTCGCGCCGGACGACATCACCCGCGAGCAATCTGTAATCCTCGAAGAGATTCGTATGACCCAGGACAATCCCGAGGACTTAGTCCACGAGCTCTTTACACAGAATTTCTGGACGTCTCACGCTCTCGGTAAACCGATCCTGGGCACTCCGGATACGGTTTCGGCTTTCACTCGCACCTCGCTCGAGGGGTGGTTTCGCCGATGGTACGCGCCCAATCACCTGGTCATCACCGCCGCTGGCCATTTGAGCCACGCCCAGCTGGTCGAGCTCGTTGCCGAGCGCTTTGCCAGGCTCTCACCTTCCGATAACGGCAGTGCCGATTCCACACCGCAACCGACGCCGCACATAACCCTGCGCGCAAAGCATGAGCTCGAGCAAGTACACATCTGCCTAGGGGTTCCGGCCTTGCCTCTCGCCGACGATCGCCGTTTTGCCGTGTCGATCCTCAACAACATCCTCGGCGGCGGCATGTCCTCTCGGCTCTTCCAGAACATCCGAGAGCGCCAAGGCCTGGCCTACGCAATCTTCAGCGAAACGAATTCGTATCGCGACGCGGGGGTGCTTTCGGTGTACGCCGGTACATCGATGGAGACCGCCAGACAGGTGATTCGTTCGGTCCTCGAGGAGTTCCGTCGGCTGAAGGATGAACCGCTGAGCGAGGCGGAACTCCGCCGCGCCAAGGATCACCTCAAGGGTGCGACACTGCTGGCGCTCGAGGGCTCTTCCTCGCGCATGAATAGCCTTGCGCGTTATCATCTCTACTTCAACCGCCATTTCACGACCGAAGAGCTGATCGCCATGCTCGAGCGCGTCACAGCCGACGACGTGCAGCGGATCGCCGGTGAATTCTTTGCGCCCGAACGGTTGGCCGCCTCCGTCGTCGGCAACCTCAACGGCTTCCAGCTTACGCGTGATCAACTCGCTTTTTAACCAAGTCACGCGGAATCGCGCTCACGACGCCCTTCCTGGTGTGCTCGGCGAGCCGAGGAACCGGCTCCCTTTGAGTTCTAGATTCGAGTCTGCGTTTTTCCTTTGACGCCGCCTCGCCGCTTTGCCATCATCGGGCGCAGGAGGCTCGGGCATCTCGTTCCGCATTTCCATCCTGGCCTCAGGGAGTTCGGGCAACGCCACGCTGCTAGAAACCGAGCACACCACCCTCCTCATCGACGCCGGCGTGGGCCGTAGAGAATTCGAAAGGCGCTTACAAACCCTCGGCCGGCCGCTGCCAAAGCGCGTCGACGCCATTCTGATCACTCACGAACACACCGACCACTCGAGCGCTGTCGCACAGCTCGCGCGCCTCTGGCGGTGCCCGGCGTACCTCACCGAGTCGACGCACCGCGAAATCGTAAAAATGTTCACCCAAGAACCGGAAAAGCCCTGCAGAAAGGCTATGATCGAGCGCACCGAGTACATTCGCCCCGGCGAGCGCTTTGAGATCGGCGACATCGAGGTGAGTCCGTTCCACATCCCTCATGACGCCGTGGATCCGGTGGCCTTCTCGTTCCGCACCAACGGCACGAAGGTGGCCATCGCGACCGATCTCGGATACATGCCGGAGCTGGTCAAGCAGCACCTGCGCATGGCTGACTTCCTAATCCTGGAATCGAACCACGATTTGGAAATGCTCAAGGTCGGGCCGTACCCGTGGCACATCAAACAGCGTGTCATGAGTCGGACCGGGCATCTCTCCAACCATGTCGTCAGTAAATTTCTCGCCGATCTGGAAGTTTTTGACGCCCAAGCACGACACTTGGTCCTCGCCCATCTCTCCGAGCAGAACAACACGCCCGACATCGCGCAAATCAGCGCCGAACAGGCTCTTGCGAGCCGCCCCAGCGTTTTCGCCTTCCGCGGCTCTCTCCACATCGCTTCCCAGCGCATCCCCATCGGCCCGTTTGAACTTTAGCGACGACCGCGTGTCTTCCTAGAAAGGCTCGGTTGAGCAAGCCGCACAACCGTGAGGAAAAGGACTCCGCTGGAAATCGGGTATGATGAGGACAGGGAATTCACCCGACCTTTCATGGAAGGAGCTCCCCTTGATTGCGCGTTATACGCGTTCGGAGATGGGTCGCGTCTGGAGTGACGAAAACAAATTTCAGAAATGGCTGGAGGTCGAGCTCGCAGCTACCGAGACGCTTGCCGAGGCGGGCCATGTTCCGCGGGAGGCAGCCGAGACGTTGCGTGCACGTGCGCGCATCGATGTGGGGCGCATCCACGAAATCGAAGCCAAGGTCCGCCATGACGTGATCGCGTTCACCATCGCCGTGCAAGAAACGGTCGGCGATCCCGAGGCGGCGCGCTGGCTGCATTACGGCCTCACCTCCAACGACGTGGTCGACACGGCGCAGGCGCTGCTGATCGGCGAGGCCTCACGGCTGATCGAACGCGGCATCGCGCGATTCAGCGAAGTGCTGGAAAAACGCGCTTGGGACTTCAAAGACACGCCCGAAATCGGACGCACGCACGGAATTCATGCCGAGCCCATCACGTTCGGGCTGAAGATTGCGAACTGGTATGCAGAGAATCGCCGAGATGCTGTACGCTTTGAGAGCGCTGCGCGGGAAATGTCGGTGGGGAAAATTTCCGGGGCCGTCGGCACCTGCACGCACCTCGGACCCGAAATCGAGCAGAAAATCTGCCAGCGCCTAGGGTTGGCGGTAGCTCCCATTACCTCGCAAGTGATCGAACGGGACCGCCACGCGCAGTATATTTCGGCTTTAGCGATCCTTGCGGCGTCGCTCGAACGCGTGGCGCTGGAAATTCGACACCTCCAACGCACCGAGGTGCGTGAGGTCGAGGAGCCTTTCGGCGGTGAGCAGCGCGGCAGCTCGGCCATGCCGCACAAGCGCAATCCCGTTTCGAGCGAACAGATCTGCGGCCTGGCCCGCGTCGTCCGTTCTCATGAGGTCGCGGCCATGGAGAATGTCGCGCTCTGGCACGAACGTGACATCTCGCACAGCTCGGTCGAACGCGTGATCTTGCCCGATTCGACGATCCTGGTGGACTACCTGCTCGCACGCACCGCAGAGATCGTCGCTCACATGAAGGTTTTCCCGGAACGCATGCTGCGGAACCTGTATGCGACCAAGGGGCTCGTCTTTTCCGGGCAGCTTTTGCAGGATCTCGTCGAGCACGGTGCGCCGCGCGAAGATTCCTACCGGTGGGTGCAGGGCCACGCCATGGCCGCTTGGGAATCTGACTCGAGCTTCGAGGATCGCGTCCTGGGCGACGCGAACATCCGCAAACACCTGGATGAAAAAGCTCTGGCCCATACCTTTGACCTCCAACGACAGCTCCGTGCCGTCGATCAGATCTTCCACCGCGTCTTTGGCAGGGGAAAATCGTCCGCCGCTCGCTAGCGATCAGTTCGGCGGTGCGGGGCTCACCGTGGCGCCAACGTGGAATTTCTTATAATCGCTATAGCGATCGATGAAATTCTGCCGCAGCTTCACGACCACAATGCGGCCGGCGAAGTGCACCTCGGCATACGACGGCAACCAGACTTCCTCATTCAGTTTCTTCTGCTCAAACACCAAGTTCGAACCCTTGTCGATCGAGGCCACCAGGCCGCCGCCCACATGCGCGGATTCCGAGAAGTGGGCTTCGAGCCGCGCGATTTCACGGGCCTGATCGTCGACCCACATCACCCCGGAGAGTTTTTGGATGACGCGGTCGATCGTTTTTTTTGGCTTGTAACCGGGATTCCCGGCGAAGTCGAAGACAATCACGTCCTCACTCTGAAACGTGGCCCGCCGCGGATTGGTGAAAAGTTCGGCGCGAAGGAAGTCAGAAATCTGGGCCTCCTCCTGCTCCTCCTTTTTCGCCTGTTTCTTGGGATCGGCCGCCAGCTCCGCCTGCTTTTTGGTGAGCTCGTCGAAACGTTTGTTGAAACGGTCGTCCTCGTGTTTCTTCTCGTCGGCATCGAGCGGCTTGCCGTCTTTGCCGACCAAACGGCGGACCTCTTCATCGCCGATGTAAAAGACTTCGTAGTCTTTCCTGGAACGGGACGTCACCCGGCCGTCCGAGTCGGTTTTGTCCTCTTCTTCCAACAGACGACAGGTGTAGAGCTTGCGGATTTCCTCGACTGCTTTCTGATTCCGGGCGATGTCGCGGAGAAGCGAGGGAATGTCCGGCAGGGGGCGGTCATCGGAGCGAGGCCAAGCGGGTGCCCCAATGAGAAGAAGGATGGCGAGGATGGTAAGCGGGCGCGGCAGGAGAATTCTCCGAGCCTGCCATTATTGCACGCGCTGGATGTACCGCCCTTCGGAGGTATCGACCTTTACTTTGTCACCTTCGCCGACAAAGGGGGGCACGTTGATGACGAGCCCGGTCTCTAGTTTCGCGGGCTTCATCACGGCGCTGGCAGTCGCCTTTTGAATGCTTGGCTCGGTCTCCACCACCTTGAGATCCACCGTATCAGGAAGCATGACCCCGATGGGCTTGCCGTCGTGGTATTCGATCTTCACCGGCATGTTGGGAATGAGGTAGTCCTTGGCGTCGCCGACGACGTCACCACCCAAGGCGATCTGTTCGTAGTTCTCGGTATTCATGAAGTGGTGGCCGTCGCCGTCACTGTAGAGGTATTCAAAGTCGATTTCGTCCACCGTGACTTTGTCGATGACATCCTCGGCGCGGAACCGATAGTCAATCATGGCGCCGGTGCGCAGGTTGCGCATTTTGGTTTGCATGGCAGCCCGCTTGTTACCAGGCGTGCGATGGTCGACGTTGTAGATCGCATAAAGGTCGCCCTCGTGCTTGATGATCATCCCCGAACGCAAAAGTGTGGCCTTAATCATAGCCGGCTCCCGGATTATCTCTGGAGTTTCCCTGCAGAAGCTCGCCGAGGCTTCAATTATAGCGGCCCGCGCGAGGCCCGGTCAAACCGACGGCGGCGGATTTAGAACTCTTCCTCTTCCTCCTTCCTTTTGAGACGAGTGATCTTCAGCCCGATGCGGAAATCGCGGGAACGAGTGTCTCGGATGATGGCGCGACGGCTCGCTCGGGAGAGGCCTCCCGGACCCATCACACCGGCCGAATCGCGCGGAAAATGTTTGACGAAAATGGCGGCCAAGTGGGCGGTCGCGTAGGCAATCGGTGTAGAAAGCAAACCGCGCTGTCGGAGCGTGTAGAGAGAGGGAAAACTGGCGTCCCAGCGGATGTCGAGGACCTCGTCTCGTTTCGTGCCACGCACCACTACGGCGGCAGCAAACCGCGCGTTTTCGAGCACGCCCGTGCGGATCAACTTCGCGACCTGCCGCGGCGTCAGCGTTTGGGGAAATCGCTTGCGGATGATGCCGGCCGAGCGGTTCAGACGCCCTTGGCGATGCCAGCGCCGGAGACGTTCGATGTCGTTCCCACCAATCTTGGCGTCTACGTTCCGGACGTGGATTACGTAGGGCAGCATGCACACTTCGTCCTGAGCCGCCAGATAGACGGGCACTTCACCGATCGGCGGAGGAAAGCGGAATTTTTCGCGTTCGTCGAAGCGCCGGGCTAAGGCAAATCGCCCATTGCGGTAAGTGGGAGGGCGAGAGGTGGCCTCGTCATAGGCCACATCGGCCGACCACGTGGAAATAGGGTCTTTGCTCTCGGTGCTCTCAAATAAGCGAATCTCGATGGACTCGACCGAATCCAGCATTTCGGCGGCACGCTCCGCCAGTAGGTTCGTCAAGCCGGGAGCGACGCCCGCGCAGACCAGCGCCACTCGGTTTTTCGCCAGGAAGTGCTTTTGAAATCGAAACTGCTCGGGCCGGAACGGGTGATGGGTCAGGTGAGAGTTCAGGTCGAGGTAGTGCGCCCGTAGCCGGAGCGTCGCGCGCAGAATGATTCGATTGAACACGGCCGGGAGAGCATTGACGACGAGATTCGCACCCCGCGCAGCTCGGACGATGGACCAGAGGTTCCGGGCATTCGTCTCGACGATCTCGATTTCGCTCTTCTTGCCGAGGAAACGGCGGGCTCGTCCGATATCGCGATCGCCACACCAGACTGTGTGCCCCTGGCGTTTGAGAAGTTGTGCCAGCAGGGAGCCTGTGCCGCCTGCCCCCAGGACGAAGATCCGCATCTCCTCCGAACTCTACCACATCCCTCGGGCTCGACGGCGCAAACCCGCAGGGCCACGTTCACGCAGAATACACTCAGTTTTGTTGACAACGCGCAAACCCGGCGCGTATCATCTCGGCGATAGGACGCGAAGCGAGGGCGTCTTATCCCCTTCTTGCTCTAGCCCCCTGTTGGGTGGAGTAACCGAGGCCCCACCCTCGGCAAGCGGGGCTGAAGCTGCAGGGAGGCCGTTCCTGATGTCACCCGAACACGACGACAACCCACAGCCCTCGTCCTTTGAAACCGATCTGTCTCCGCCGACCGCCGAGGTTCCGGCCGCCCCAACGCCTGGGGTAAGCACGCAAGCCGCAGGAGCCGCCGCGGCGGTCGCCCGGGCGCCGGAGCTACTGAGTGCCATGCCGATGGCGATCAACTCGGCATCGGCAGAGGCTCCCGCCGGGGCTCGAGCCGTCGACACTTCGGCCACGGAAGTGTCCACCGAGCCAGCCGAGTCTTCGGAAACGATGGACCAGCTCCTTGACCAGTTCTCCACGCCCCAAGCAGCTGCGGAGGGAGAGATTTTCGACGGACGCGTTTTGGCAGTGACCGAAGCGGGTGTCGTCGTCGACGTCGGCGGAAAATTCGAGGGACTCGTACCCGCACAGGAGTTTTTGGATTCTGGGAGCGCGATCGAATTCGGGGAAGGACAAACGATTGAGGTCGAGCGTCTGCGCGATGAAAGGGACGGCTATGTCCTTCTGTCCTACGTGCGGGCGCACCGTCGGCGCGTCTGGGAGCGCATTGAGAAGTCTTATCGCGAGCACACCACTTTGCGGGGAAAGATCCTAGAGCGCATCAAGGGTGGGCTGGTGATGGACATTGGTGTCCGTGCATTTTTGCCGGCCTCACAACTCGAGCTACGGCCCGTGCATGATCTGGAAGCGTGGAAGGACCGCGATCTCGACGTGCGCGTGCTGAAATTGAACCGCAAGCGCGGCAACGTGGTCGTGAGTCGACGCGCGATTCTCGAAGAAGAGCAGAAATCCAAGCGCGACGCGCTCGCGGCTGCGCTGGCGGAGGGAATGATCGTCAAGGGGCGCGTGAAGAACATCACTGATTACGGGGTCTTTGTGGACCTCGGCGGAATCGATGGGCTTCTGCACGTAAGCGATCTGGTTTGGGGGCGTGCACCGCATCCTTCGACCGTCGTGCAACCCGGAGCGGAAATCGAGGTTCAGATTCTCAAGTTTGACAAGGACAAGCAGCGGATTTCGCTGGGGCGCAAGCAATTGCTGCCCGACCCCTGGGCCACCGTCCCCGAGCGCTTCCCCGCCGGAACGCGCGTACACGGAAAAGTGGTGGGGGTGACCGACTACGGAGCTTTCGTGCAGATCGAGTCGGGCGTCGAAGGTCTGGTTCACGTGAGCGAGATGAGCTGGTCGAAGCACGTGAAGCACCCATCGAAAATCGTAAAGGTCGGCGATGCGGTGGAAGTGGTCGTGCTCGAAGTGAGGACCGAGCAGCGCCGGATCTCGCTCGGCCTGAAACAGACCTTGCCCGATCCCTGGGAGGCCGCTGCCGAAAAGTATCCGGTGGGCTCGATTGTGAACGGGCGTATCCGCAATCTGGCCGACTTTGGAGCGTTTGTAGAGCTGGAAGAGGGCATGGAAGGCCTGATCCACATCAGCGATATGAGTTGGACCGAGCGTATCAAGCACCCCAGTGAGAAGTTCAAGAAGGGGGACAAGATTGAGGCCCGGGTTTTGAAGGTGGACTCAAACAATCGCCGGCTCTCGCTGGGCATTAAGCAGGTGAACGATATTTGGGCCAACTGGTTTGCCGCCAACAAGGTCGGTGATGTCGTGAAGGGGAAAGTTGCGCGCACCACGGATTTCGGCGCGTTTGTTGAACTGGCGGAGGGCATTGAAGGCCTGTGCCACATCTCGGAAATCGAGGAGCGGCGCCCGAAAGGCGAGCGGGACAAGACCGCCAAGGTCGCGCGGGATGCGCGCGTCGCTTCGGTGCTGACGCCGGGTCAGGAGTACGATTTCAAAGTGCTGAGACTTGAGCCGGAGCAGCGCAAGATCAGCTTGAGCTATCGAGCCGCCCAAAAGCAGGCCGAGCGTGACGAGATGCACTCGTTCCGCTCGTCAAAGTCTTCTCCGAATGCGACCATTGGCGACGCCATCATGGCCAAGCGCCAATCGTCCTAGTCGAGCGCACCCGGTCCAACGGAAAAGCGTTTACCCCGTGCTAAATTGATGATAATCAAGTATGGTACGGCGTTCTGTCCCAGCCCAGGCGGCCGATAAAACAAGCGGTTGCTGAGAGGAGGCCTTCCACCGATGGCTGCGGGAGAGCAGGAGAATTTAGAACACACGATGACGAAGGCGGATCTCGTCGAGGAAGTCACGCGGGTCACCGAGCTGCCGCGGAAGGAATCGGAGGCTGTTGTCGAGACGATTTTCGAAAGCATCATCAACGCCCTTCAGACCGATGACAAGATCGAGATCCGCGGCTTCGGAAGTTTTCGCACTCGCCAGCGCCGCGGACGCACGGGCCGAAATCCGAAAACGGGTGCGAAGGTGGAAGTGCCGCCGAAGAAGATTCCCTTCTTCAAGCCCAGCAAGGAACTGAAGGATTTCGTCAATAATCCTCAGGCGGAGAGCCACCTCGGGGGCTCTTCTGCTTCCGGTCCGCGAGACTAAGCAGGATGGATTACATCTGGACGCCGTGGCGCTACCGCTACGTCGCCGATGCCTCGAAGGACAGCCGCTGTATTTTCTGTGACGCGCTCGACGC
>Ga0187783_10004262_pt1 | contig 10596 bp, 8 predicted proteins | sample 1015_SJ02_MP02_2_FD_132471 | JGI IMG/M metagenome (GOLD analysis project Ga0187783, IMG submission 132471) | Tropical peat soil microbial communities from peatlands in Department of Meta, Colombia - 1015_SJ02_MP02_20_MG | ecosystem: Environmental > Terrestrial > Soil > Wetlands > Peat | place...
GCAAACATTCATTGACGCAACGCCGATCGCGAAGGAGAAAATGATCGCAGCCTGACCACATCGGACACTAAACCCGACCGCTCATCCATGCACCGTCTGTCAGATCGAGTATAAGCTAATACAGCTCATTTGCCGCTCAATTGATAGACGCAAGTTTTGCAGCAGATGGAAGCGATCGGCCACTTGCCTTGCCTGCGGCGCGCCCTGACGCGCACCTTGCGCATACAGCCCGCATCGGTCGCGGCTGACGATCTCGATTTCTGGATGTCGCTCCAGCCAATCGGATGTGCTGGAGGTTGAACGATCCGGTAGAACATCGACCACCTCGCGACGCTCCAAGTCCACGATGATGGTCCCAATAGTGGAACCCTTGCGCCAAGCCCAATCGTCGACGCCCACGACTCGAACGCTTGTCTCGGTGCGCCGCGCCTTTGCCCGCCGCTTGAGATGACGCAGGATCGTATCGTCGCTGGCGGACATGCCAATGCGCTTCAACAGCCTTTCGCCTGGGCGGCCGCCGACGCCGTGGCCAAACAGATGAACAAGCTCCGCGGCCCGCCGGGTTCGGCGTGCAAGAGGCGCGGCAATAGCAGGCAATTGCTCCACAAACGTGCCCCGCTGGCAAGCTTTGTTGCGACATCGCCAGCGTCGCATTCGAAGCTTCACCGTCACGCCCGCGCCTTGCGCCGGCAAGTCTTGAAGATGCCGCTCATGCCAGCCGTGCCGACAGGTTGACCGCTTGCCGCAGTCAAGACAAGAACCTGAATCCTCCCGACGCACCAAAATGATCCAGTGGCTGTCGACCTGTTCGGCGTTCAAAATTCGCACGCCAAGTCCAGGAGCCCATAAGGTCAAGTTAGAGCCCGCTGGCCACTTAGGCAAGTCAGCAACAGAGAGTGAGGCAGAACCTATTTTGATTTATCGTGACAGCGGGCCGGACAAAGTGCTTCACGAACAGCCAGGCGGATTCGACCAGCGAATTCATGTTCGGAGTCAATTGCGGCTACGAAATCCGCAATGGCAAACTCGGCCGGGCGATACGCGACACCATCATTTCCGGCGTCGCCTTCGACATGCTTAAGACCGTCACCCATGTCGGCGACCAGTTTAAATGGTCGGGCGTTGGCGGCATGTGCCGCAAGAAGCAGCCGATCGCGGTTGGCACGGGTGGGCGCCCCGCGATCAAATGTAAGGTCATGCTGGGGGGTCGGGGATGATGTCTCTACAAGAGGGCAGCGCGACCATTGTTCGTTAAACAACGCTAAGGGCGAACAAAACAAGAACACTGTCCTCCAAAAGGACGGGCCGAAAGGTTAATGCTTAAACGGCAGACAAGGAGCTGTTGGTTATCCTTTTGACAGTTCAAAAAAGAGGGACTGGTGTGTTCTCAACACCAGCCCTTAAGTCATTCACCTTGCACAGTCGTTTTCGCCAAGGCGAGGGAGGCTCTCTCACCTATGAGATGGTGAGAGGCTGTCTCGGGAGCGACGACGCAGTCGAAGTCTTGAAGAAGGGAGGACTATGACTGCGTGATTGGACAGCCCCTCAAATGCCTTAAGACGCACCAAGGTAAAAATTCCGCCAAGCTTGGTGAACAAAATTTGGCGCTTAAATCACGGCGCTACCGGCGCGACTGGCGGCTTTGACAAGCAGAAAAATGGACTGGCGTGTTTCCAGCGCCAGCCCATTCACTCATCACCTTGCACAGACGTCTTCGCTTAGATGAGGAAGGAGAAGCGAAGCCATCTGTGGTCAGAAGCTGTCCCCCGAAGCCATGCGCCGTCGAAGTGTAAACGAGGGAGGCCTATGACGTGCGCATTTTAGGACAGCCTCTTAAAACATTCTGAGGCAAAGATTACACCAAGGTTAGGGAAAAATAGCGCCCAATTCGGGGTCTTTGTGCTCTTTGGTCTGTGTTGTCGCCTGCCATTTTGACACCAAGCCTATCCTCGTGCTCGCTCGCCCAAGAACGATTTGAAATTTTCAGAGAAAACTTCACCGGCTCCTTATTTTAAGATAGGTTCTAATCAACATCGGCGTCGATGCTGATCCGTGCGGCATCGGGCAAAATGATTTCGCATCCTTGCCCATCGCGCTTACGAGCTTTCGTCCGACATCGATCGGGCCAACCAGCTCACGACTGCCGGATCCAATTGAAAACAAGATTAGCGTTCAATTCATGCCGCCGCGCTTCTCCCAGAATGATCTCCACACCGCCTCCGCTTGCGATCAGTCTGAAGACCCGTCGTTAGACTAGGCGCAACGCCAATCCTCACAGAAAAGCCAGGCCACGCAAGGCGGCCTTCGGTGCCTTTCAATTACCCACAATTTGCGCCCCGATTACCGCACACAATTCAATATCGGTTAGACGGGACAATCCCCGCCACATGACCATATTCCCCGGCGGCGGATCATTGGCCCGAGCGAGGTAGCCACCAAGTCTGGCAATCTTGATCAGATAATGGGAGAGAGTTTTTCGTCTTGGTGCGAGACGCGCTCTGTTCTTTACAATATGATCAAGCAATCTGATTTCGCTCTCGGTCAAAGCAGTGTTCGGTGGAGCGGCCGGAGCTGAACGGTTAAGCATCGTCATCCAAAAGACGCGCCAGCTCAGGATACAAAAGACCGAGATCAGATTCGCCAGGCGTTCCGCGGCTCTCAGTTTCGACTCTGCTGCCCTGCAGCCAGATTTGAGGATCTTATGGAACATTTCGATCTTCCACCGCAAGGCATACCATTCGAGCTTCTCAATGGCGTCTTTGCATGATTGGACTGGCAGGTCGGTCATCCAACTTCCAATCGATTTTCTTCCTATTCTTTGGCGTTCCACGCTCTTGGGCATGGATCACCGTCAAAGTCAGTGCGGGGTATCGCTTTTGTTTTCCGATCGGCGGCAGAACCCGAAGCCTGCGGTACCGGATCTCAAGAACAGCCTCGCTTGAATCACCGTTGCTGTCCCTGACCTCGATCCGATGCAGCCCCTTGACCTCGACGTCACCCATTTCGTTGGCGATGGTATGATCTCCGTTGCCGGCCAAGCGATCGACACAGGTTCTCACAAGGAAATGCGTTCCGGCCTCCTCCTGAGCCGCGCAAAAAAGTTCATAGATGTCGCTCTCGCGATCGCCGATATGGACCTCCCCGGATCGTCGAGAAGTCCTGTGGACTGCTTCAGATTTTCCAGCCAGCGGACGCTCTCCTTCCTCTCGATGGGAACGCGCGTCTGGTTAATCTTTCTTTTGAGCGCAGCAGTTCCTTTGAATTTTTCCCGGGTCCAGAATTTGACCGCTGCCAACCCGAGCGGGAGCCCTTCGGTCGTTATCGCAAGGCTCGAATGCATCAAAATTCCGCAAGCGGTGTACAATTTGGGGCGGCCAGCGATGTCTCGTCCGCAGTTGATACGCTGCGTAATGCCGATCAGCTCCGGCCTCTCTCTTTGATAGGTAAACTCCGTAGTATCGTGGAGCACGAGAACAAGACCGTCCGTCGCAGCCAAGCGATCACGAGTCGACTGGAAATGGCCAGACAGAATGTCCGCCTCGCTAACCCGATCATTGGAGAAAAAGCGATAGGCCGCCTTGGTATTGGCCCAATCCTGGCAAACGAGCGGAATGCTCTCACCCATGGCACTCCCGATCCGCTCAAGCAATGTACGGAACCTCTTGCCAAGCCGCGCATCCTTAAATTCGCATCCGGCAACCTCTTTATCTACCCAGGTCTTGATCACGGAGGCAGAACCGCTGCGATCGCACCTCGCGGCACGACCTCGTAACATCAAGCTCATGGAGCACCCCTTTGCCGCGAATCAGGTGCTCGACAAGGAACGCCCCGTTGAATGCAAGCGGTTTTTCAGCCGGATCGTGCTTGTGGTCAGGCGCTATCGTGTGTCCGGCCTCGTGATGCGGCCATTCACACGCCGCGGGCCCGTATGGGAAGTCCGCGAGCCGGGTCCAAATCGGCGTCGCGCTTAAGGCGCTCCGATTGACGCTGGTTTTCCCGGCTCCGTCTCATCGACCGTTTCCCCTTACCTTTTGATCGACCTGCTCACATCTCCGACGTCTTCAGCCGCGGATGGGCGCCTAAACGCCGGCCGAGCGCGAAGCCTGATAAACACTGCCATTGGTCATTAACGCCCACGCGATTCGTGCGGTGCGATTTGCAAGTGCGACCGCGACGACGAGGCGCGGCTTCCTCGCCATCATTCGCGCCAACCACGACCCCTCCGGGCACCCGCCCACCGCACTTGCGTTATCGCGCCGCTGACGAGCAGCCGACGCAAATCCCGCTGGCCCATTTTCGAAGTTCCTCCCAGCCTTGTCTTTCCGCCGGACGAGTTCTGCTTGGGCGTTAGCCCTAACCAGGCCGCAAAATCCCGTCCCTTGGCAAAGCTTTCGGGCGGAGGCCCGTTAGGGGCGACGACGCCGTACTCGGCCATGTGACCGCGGACCGCGTTAATGGCTTGGGTGCGCTGACGAACGAGAAGGTCACGCGTCTTGAACGCAAACCCGGCTGCCTGTTTTTCGACCGGTTTCACGGCGACGAAACGCATGGTGGGCCGGGAAGCCGCGTCGGCGATCGCCTCCGCGTCGGCGGCGTCATTCTTATTTCGCTTTACAAAGGGCTTCACATAGATCGGCGCGATCAATCGGACATCGTGACCGAGCGCAAAGATCTGCTGAGCCCAATGGTGCGCACTGGCGCAGGCCTCCATGGCGACCAGACATCTCGGCGTCGCGGCGAGGAAAGAGAGAAGCTTTGCTCGCGAAAGCTTCCGGCGAAAAGCAACGGATCCATCAGATCGTGCTCCATGGAGCTGAAACACATTCTTCGCGAGATTAAGCCCGATAATGCTAACCTCTTTCATGGACGCCTCTCTTCTCATCGTGGTCCTCGACAACCACGACCTTGGCACAAAATGCTGTCGGAGGGGCGTCCACCCCATCGGCTTCCAAAATTGCACGCCGAAAAACAGTCACCGCACCGTCGGCGACGGAAGGCCAGATGAAGCGGCCCTGAATCTGCTCTACCTAGGGATCAAAAATCCTGGCCTGCGCTGACGGCGAGGGATTGAATGGACGGACGCGATGAGCCAACTTGCTATCCACTTTGGCGATCACTTTTCAGGAAATCTGGCCTCTCATGGCACCGAAACCAAATGCTCGCTTTTCAAGGTGAAGGCTGTAGCGTTATCTTACGTTGTCTTTCCCTTGCCAAGAACGAAATGGGGCTACCCGCAACCCAGCTGGCCTGCTGATCAGCATAATGTTTCGAACCCGGTTGCCCGGATTGTCCGCCGGCCATTCCCAGTATGCCGTCGGCTTCGTGGCCTGGCGCTACAACCATTCGCGAGTTCGCCCCGGTATCGCGATAAGCGTATCTTACGCACTCGATACAACCCGCCAGAGGCTGACGCGGCATATCGAGAAAATGACCGATAAAGGGGAACGCGCCCGAAAGCGCATGAGTCATCTCCACCGTGTTCACCTTTCCCCAAGTTAAGCCATCAATAGATTCCAGTCCGTATTTCTCGGTTAGCCGTTGCGCGCTCTTCTCCAACGTACCACGGATGAAACCCGGCCAATCACCGTAGTTCTTCCGGTCTGGCAAAAGTTCCGGGCGTCCTGACTCGATGATGTGCTGCACAGGACCATCGATGCCAGTCCACCCATACTCAAATACTGGATCCACTTTTATACATCTGGCAACAATTGGTGACAGAATAGCATCGATCAGAGCCTCGCGAAATTCATAGATCAATGGAAACCCATAGGAATCCACTTCGGCACGCCCGTCCCAGGCTTCGAGGTAGCGGCGAAGATTTGCAGAAAAACTGCTCTTCTCGCCGCCTGGGGCATTCAACGCTCGTAAGGCCAGCGCCTGATAATAGCGATAGAAATCCGAAGTTGTATCAAGCTGCAAGGCAAGCATGTCATCTTCCACAAGCCCCAATCGGTCGCGTAGCCATTCGGTGACCCTCCACGCCCTGAACCCACCCGAAAAATCGTGGCCTATTGCTGGCTCAAATTCGGCGCGGCCGAGCATCCTCTGATTTGTATTGACAAGAAATCCAGAACGCGGATTGACCAAGCTAGGTATTTCGTCAGGCAACAAATAACCTTGCCAGCCGTGTTTGCCGTCCACCCAGCTCTCACTGAAAAGGCCGTCCATGCCGAATCGTTTCGGCAACTTGCCCGTAAGGGTCCAAGCAATATTACCCGCGCGGTCTGCCATGAGCACGTTGAGCGGCGGGCCGCCAGCTCGGTGGAAAAGAGCTAAAGCCGACCAGATCGTCGCGACCTGGTCCATATGCATCAGGTCCAAATTGGTCGCGGCAGGATCGAGAGCTGTCCAATGTATAGCGACCTCTTCGCCGAGAAGTTTCTCGGGGAGCACCGGCCCCCAAATCGTTTCCCGGACCTGAATCGTTTCTTCTGGTCCGCCGCGCACGGCAATCGATTCTGTGCGTCCAATGAAGAAACGATTACCCTCAGCTGTACGGTATTTCGTCGCATCTGCATTGTCCTGCTCGATGCGCACCAGATCGGTGAAGTCACCACTGATGCTGGTAAAACCCCAGGCGACATGCTCGTTGCTGCCAGTGACTACAAGAGGTAAGCCGGGTATGATCAACCCGGCAAGGTGCGCTGCCGGATAATGTAGCTCTGCCCGATACCAGATATTTGGCACGGTCAGACCAAGATGTATATCATTGGCCAGTATTGCACGGCCATCCCGAGTCTTTTGTGCCCCGATAACCCAGCCATTCGAACCATGCCGCATTTCTGGAGTTGTGACAAGGCCTGAGAAATGCTCCAAACCGGCATCCAGCAACAGCTTCTCTATCTCCTGGAAGGGTACTGCATCCGATGTGCAGCGCCTTGGATTGCGCGGCGCAAGAAGTTCGTTGTAGCAATTGCTTTCAGGTGTGAGGAATTCGACGACCTTCGGCGGTAAAGCTTGTCTCATGACCGTCGCCATCCGTTCCTGGTATTCGCTATAGGAAAGCTGAGTCGACAGGCCAAGAAGCACGAGGATGCTATCTCGCGGTTGCCAGAGCGAGGGCCGATAACTTAAAAAGGTGAACTCCGCAGGCAGGGCTCGCATCTCGCTCATTGCCCGATTAACACCGGCGCTGTACGAAGCAAGCACTGTACGTTGGTCCTCGGGGAGTCGTTCAATAATAACGTCGGCGAGTCGCTCGAACCCCATGACTCGATTCCAGACATCCGCCTTTAAGACCCCCCTGCCGAATATTTCTGCGAGGTGTCCGCTCGCCTGGCGCCGCAATAGATCCATCTGAAAAAGACGATCGCGGGCGGTCACGTAGCCAAGAGCCTCAAACGCGTCTGTCCGGCTATCGGCGTGGATACTCGGAATGCCATTCAAATCAAAATCAACCTCAACCGGCGCCATAAGACCAGATACGAAATGGACTCCATCCTCTGAGGGCAAAGGTAGCCAAATGATACCGATGATCGAAACGGCGACAGAGACTGAAAGTATCGCCAGGCCGATACCAATCCAACGCAATACCCTATACATGGCTCGACTCAGTCACGGATGGTTTATCTTTCACGGGTGGTCCGCGATGACGCTCCTTAATCTGTCCCATGTCCAGGCGCAACAGCCAATCGCACAAATGGAAATATCGATCGTCATGGGTAATGACGATGACTGTCTTGCCACGCGCCCTAAGCTCGGGTAGCATTTCCAGGTAAAAGAAGTCCCGGAAGACAGGATCCTGTTCCGCAGCCCATTCATCGAATAGGTAGAACGGCCTGTCTGCGAGATAGGCTGCGAGCAATGCCAACCGTTTCCGCTGTCCTCTGGACAGATCGACGGTTGAAAAACGGCCGTTCATGATATGCAATTTGGTGTCGAGCTGAAGCAAGGCCAGCAAATCATTAGCTCGCGTTAGTAAATCGCCGCTGGAATAGCCCAGAAGCGATTCGAAGACGTAAGAATCGGCGAATACAGCGGAAAAGTTCTGGCTGTACGATTCCCGGTTCTCGTTCGTGATCAACTGACCGCCAAACCTAATCTCTCCTCTATCGGGCGTATAAAGCCCAAGAATCAGCAGCGCCAGCGTTGTCTTGCCACTGCCGTTGCCACCCGTCACAAAAACCAGTTCACCTGGCGCGATGTGTAAATCCACGGGACCAAGCCTGTACCCACATACCCCGTCTTCATCAGAGTACCCATAACTAACATCGAACATCTCAATGGTTAGCGGCATCCCAGTACGATCTACCGTTTCAGCAACGGAGCCGTTGTCCAGCTCCGCGGACTTGCTAAGTCCTAACGCTTCGATATTCTTCAAGGCCACAATCCCTCTTCCAATGGCGGGGACCCATTGAACAACTGCCGTTAGCGGCTCACCAATGAAAAGGATGACAAGTACAAAGCCGGTCAATGTTTCGCGAGGGATTTCTTCTGCGCTTGCTACCAAAAAGACAACCGTGCCGATCAGCAAGTAATAGAGACACTCGCTCCAGCGATCCGCAAGAGCAAGCATTAAATTGGCATTGTTTTCTCTCCTTCTAAGCAAATCCGCAGTGTTATCCAGCTCGTCATTTAGAAAGGCATGTCTACGGCTCGAATCCAACTTCAATTCCTTATAGCCTTCTGTGATTGCTCGAAAGTGGCCGAATAAGAGATTGTCGGCCTCCCGCGCCAATTTTAACCGCTTCCACGCCCAGTTCTGCGGAAGTCGCCAGCTGAAGAGTCCGCAGATCACAAAGGCCAGAACGAGGGTCAATAAGCTGGGCGAGAGCAACCCCAAATAGATGAGTGCTACGACGAGCTTCGAGCCTTGGATGAACAGGTGGGGGAGTGCCTGTTGGGCAGCGGCCATACTTCCGATATCATTAGTCAAGGCCGCCATAATCCGGTGTGGTCCGCAGGACTGTACGTGCCGAAGCGATGTGGCTAGGATGCGGCGACACAGCCAAAGGCGAAGCCTGTAGAGGTTTTCCTGCGTAACCCGCGAGAGCAAAGTTGTGGACAAGGCGCCGGAAAAAAGAGAAAGAAAACAGAGACCGAAAAATGCTGGAGCCAGCACCGTGGCGCCGCGTTGTCCTTCCTCGATCGATCGATTGATAAGCGTAATCAGGCCCGCGCCACAGCCCCCGGAAATTAGACCGGCCAAAACTGAAAATGCGAGCAGGCTTTTTGACGCGCCAAACATCCGCCAAAGTTGCGATGGGGAAGCGAGGTTTGCATCGTCGCCCATAACCGTTGTTTCCTATTTTCTTTATCCAAAACATGTTGCGTCCGGGCCTTTGTCGAAGTCTCATTAAATATTTCATCACCTCGAAGCGGCTCGCGCCAACATCTTCGTGTGAGTACAACAATTATTAAAGAAAATATTCTTGGCCAGCTTGAGATGGCCTGGCGCATTTTGACCACACCCGCATCTATTCACTGCAAACCATCTCCAGCGCCAGCTTTATCCGTTCATGGACGTAGGGATCTTTAACAATGGTTTCGTGATTTCCGTCCACGATTTCCGTATGGACACCTCCGCTCGTAAATGTCGCCCAGTCGCAAGGAGGTTTGTTGGACAAATCAATGGCCTGTTTGACCCACCAAATATGGATTGGCGCATGAATGCATTTCAAAACGACGCTTCTCATTAACTTGATGGAATTTTCATTGTCCGTGTAGAGAAAGTTCATCAAATCAGCCGAGACGTTTGCCCAGAAGCCATGCTCCTGTCCCCATAGAGCGGCAAAGACGTACCGCTCCCTGTCGGACAATTGTGATGAGACTTGTATAAGATGCTCTCTATCGGATGGACTCAGACAATCCTCTATCTGCACGCCTTCAATTCCCGCAAAATCTCTCACATAATCCAATGCCGTAGTTTCGGCCCGATGAGCCTCCGAATTCGGATGGTCTCCCGACCCAAAAGAGGTGTCGAGAAGGCCTAAGAACGCAATCCTTTGTCCTTGCTCTTCAAGAATTGCAGCCATCTTCATGGCGATGATGCCCCCCATACTCCAACCCAACAAGAAATAAGGACCTTGGGGGTGATGCCGACGGATCAAATCGACGTAGTCTGCCGAAATTTCCTCGATTGAATTGCTCTGATACGTCGGATCGATCATACTTCGTGATTGAATGCCATAGACCGGACGCGAAGCGCTTATGGAATCGGCGAGAGGTTGGTACCGAATTATTGACCCTCCGGCAGGATGAATACAATACAAGGGAGGAATTGCACCGCCGCGGCGCATCAGGACTAAGGGGGACTGCTCGTAATCGCGATCGGCCGAGATCCAGTCCGCGAGTTGCGCGATTGTCGGCGCCTGAAATATCGCCGTGACGGGAAGATTGCTGTACAGCGCACGTCGAATGCGTTCGACGAGCTTTAATCCAGACAGGGAGTTGCCCCCCAGATAAAAAAAATTGTCGTTAACACCAATTCGAGCGAGATGCAGCACGTCTCGAAATTCCTGCGCAAGAACCCATTCGGTAGGTGTCCGTGGCGCGACATACTGATGCGCCATTTGCGCGCCAATGTCAGGGGAAGGCAAGGCCTTGCGATCGACCTTGCCGTTGACGGTTAAGGGCAAGGCATCCAGCATGACAAAC
>Ga0187783_10004263_pt1 | contig 10596 bp, 8 predicted proteins | sample 1015_SJ02_MP02_2_FD_132471 | JGI IMG/M metagenome (GOLD analysis project Ga0187783, IMG submission 132471) | Tropical peat soil microbial communities from peatlands in Department of Meta, Colombia - 1015_SJ02_MP02_20_MG | ecosystem: Environmental > Terrestrial > Soil > Wetlands > Peat | place...
AAGGCGGGCCTGGCGGCCGGGCTGCTGAACTCGTCCCAGCAGGTCGGCAGCGCGCTCGGCCTGGCCGTCCTCTCCGCCGTCGCGATCACCCGCACCGGCCACCTGCTGGCGGCCGGCGTACCCCATGCCGTGGCGGCCGACGCCGGCTACCACCAGGCCCTGCTGGTCGGCAGCATCCTGATGGCCGCCGCGGCCCTGATCGCCCTGCGCATCGGCAACACCCGTAACCCGCCCCCGCTGGTCATGGTCAGCACCGAGGCCAGCACGGAGGCACCGGTATCCTCTCAAGTGAGATGACTGACTCACTATCGAACCAGGCGGCCGCCGCCGGGCCGCGCCCGGAAACAGCCGGGCCGCGGCCCGGGAAACGAGAGCGGCTGATCGCCGCCGCCACGCAGCTCGTGCACCAGCAAGGAGTCGAGCGGACGACGCTCGCCCAGATCGCCGAGGCCGCCGACGTCCCGGCCGGCAACGTCTACTACTACTTCAAGACCAAGGACGACGTCATCGCGGCGGTCATCGAGGCCCACGCCCAGCAGATCAGGACCACCCTCGCGCTCATCGACGCCCGGCACCGGTCGCCCAAGGACCGGCTGAAGGCCTTCGTGCGGGAGTTCACGGCCCAGAGCGAGATCGTGGCCCGGTATGGCTGTCCCCTCGGCAGTCTCTGCTCGGAGCTCGACAAGCGCGTCCAGGAGGCCAGCCTGCCGGCGGCCGAGCTGATGCGGCTGCCGATCGACTGGGCCGAGGAGCAGTTCCGGGCGCTGGGCCGGGCCGACGCCCGCGATCTGGCCTTCGACCTGCTGGCCGCCTACGAAGGCAGCGCGCTCCTCGCGAACACCATGGGCGACCCCGGGATCCTCTCCGGGGCGGCACGCCGCATCGACCGGTGGATCGACGCGCTATGACCGGGGGCGCGGTCAGGGAAGCTGGCCAACCTTGTTGACCACGGCGATGTCCAGCAACGCGGAACTCGGCCTGCCCGGCAGCGCGGGCCGGCCCGGAGCGGCCACGTAGGCCACGCCGATGAGCTGGTAGGTCCTGGTGTCGAAGATGAGCTCGGTTCGCTCGGGGCAGCCGTGGAAGCCGGGCATGCTGCCCTTGTTGATCGCGGCGGGCACGCACGCGGCGACCTCGATGCCCGCCGTCCCGGCGATGGTGGTGGCGTGCCGGACCAGGTAAACGCCCTTGACCGTGAGCGCGGCCCGGTACATCAGGGCGTAGCTCGCGTTCGGCACCAGCAAGCCGGACGCCGAGCTGGTGTTGACGATGCTGCCGAGGACCCGGTAGGCGGCCGGCCCGTTGGGCCCGTCATTGCGCAGGAGGTAGGAGCGCATGCCGGAGACGGTGCCGGGTAGCTTCGTCAGGTAGCCCGGAGAGCAGGCCTGCCCGCCCGGGTGACCCTCGGCCCCCTGGCACAGGGACTCCACGCCGCCGAGGCGGCTCCACGTGCCGCCGGGCAGGTCGCGCTGCGTGCTCGCCATTCCCCGCCTGCCGTCGGCGGACAGCCACGTCCGCAGCAGATAGGGCGGCACCTTGACCATGCGGGTGCCGCGGGACGTACCCGTCGAGTACCACTCCCCCTCGACCAGCTGCTCGGTGTAGATGAACTGGCCCGGGCCGGCCGTGAGGTCCCGCGTGCCGAGCCCGGCCCCGGCCCCGGCCGCGGTGCGCTGGGTGCGAGCCGGGGTGGTCCGGTGTCCCGTCGCGGGCAACGCGAACAGGACCGCGGCCACCGTGGCCAGCGTCGCGGCGGCGGCGGCCGCGGCGACGCCGAGCCGTCGCGCCGTCGGGGAGGGCCTCGCCGTTCGCAGCCGCCACGTCCAGCGCGCCCGGCGCAGCCGGCCCGCAGCGGCCGCCCGCCTGCCGCCGGCCCGTTCGCCGGCCGCCTCCGCGAGCAGACGGCCGAGCACCTCCCCGCGCTCGGGCTCGCCGAGCCGTTCCGGCGCGTCGGGCCTGACCGCGGTGAGCAGGGTGATCTCGTCCATGATCGGGTTCCTCACTGGGCCAGGCCGGCGGAGCCGATGGCGCGGCGCACCTTGGCCCGGACGCGGTGCAGCCGCGACCGTACCGTGCCGACGGGTATCTCCAGTGCCTGGGCGACCTGCTCGTAGGACAGTCCGGCCCAGGCCACCAGGAGCACGAGTTCCCTGTCCGCGTCCGCCAGCGCCGCGAGCACGCCGAGCAGCACCGGCCGCAGCCGCTCGGCGGCGATCCGGTCGCCGATCTCGTCGGCGGGGAACTCGGCGGGCGGCGGCGCCGGGACCGCGGCGAGCAGGTGCGCGCGCCGTCCCTCGGCGCGCAACTGCTGGCTGATCACGTTGGTGGCAATGCCGTACAGCCACGGCCGGGCGTCGCCGCGGCCGGGCTGGTAACGGCCGCGGTTGCGGAACGCCGCCAGGAACACCTCGGACACGGCGTCGGCGGCGGCCTGTCGGCCCAGGCGCCGCGCCGCGTAGCGGTGGATCTCGTCGGCGTGCCGGTCGAAGATCACGGCGAAGCGTTCCGGGTCGGCGAGCGACCCGGCGATAACCTCCGCGTCGGAGGCGCCGGACATGTCGCCTGCCGCCGGCGCTGGCGCGCTGCGGGACCTCAGCTTCACCGCCGCGGGCACCGGGTCACGGGGATGTCGTTCGTCGGCACACTGCCTCCTCAGGGCGCGGCGTCCTCACCCTGTACTTGGCCGGAGCGGCGACCTGGTTCCCTATCGTCCCGCCCTGGCCGGGCCGGGCAGACGGCCGGCCCGGTGCCGGAGAAGACGTGACACGGACTCAGACCTGGCGTAGCACGGCGATGACCTTGCCGGCGAACTCCGCCTTGTCCCCCGGGATCGGCGTGTGGGCGGGGTTGTGCGGCATCAGCCAGACCCGCCGGCCGGCCTTCAGGTAGGTCTTGACGGTGCATTCAGGCTCGATGCCGTCGACCGTCGCGGCCACGATGTCGCCGTTGCGCGGGGCCTCGAAGAGCGGACGGATCACCACCAGGTCGCCGGGGAAGATCCCCGCGCCGGTCATGGAATCGCCGACGACCTTGAGCATGAACAGGCCCTCGTCCGCGCCAACGACCTCCCTGGGCAGCGGCCAGTAGTCCTCGATCGACTGCTGCGCCAGGATCGGGCCGCCGGCCGCGATCCGCCCTGCGACCGGCACCCATGCGATCTTCTCCCGCCGGGCGTCCTTTCGTGGCTGGCCGGCTCGCGGCCGGGGGCTGCCGGATGTCCGGCGGGCCTGATCGGCTGGCCGGGCGGCCCGCAGGCCGGGCCGCGACACCGTGACGGTGCGCGGGCATCCGTCGTCGTAGCTCACCAGCCCCGCGTCCCGCAGCTTTCGCAGGTGGTGGTTCACGCTGGAGGGGCTGGCCAGGCCCGCCTGGTCGGCGATGTCGCGATTGCTGGGCGAGCAGCCATGCTCTCGCATATACGCCTCGATGACCTGGACTATCGTGCGCTGGCGGGCGGTGGGCACGTCGCGGGGGCGGCGACGGGGGCGAGGTTCCGCGGTGTTGCGCAAGTCGTCCATGATCAAAAGATCATCCCTGCGGGCCCAGTCGTCAACCGCCACGAGCGGCGGCGCTGACCTGCCTGCTCTCCATCCGCGCGCGCGTGCCCGCCCGGCGGCCCCGGGAGAACCCGGACCGCCCGCCGCCCGTGCGGACACGGGGATGTCCGGGGGTTCCGCGGAACCCCGGACATCCCCGGTCTCGCCGGCCGGCAGGCGCCACGCGCCGCGCTACGCCGGAGCGTGCGCCCCTGGAGGGTTAGGTGATCCTGAGGTGCTCGACCAGGCGCCAGGTCCCGGTCGGGCTGGAGCCGGAGAACGTCCCCCAGCCGGCCAGGGTCTGCAGTCCGCCGCCGGGCACGGCGCCGCCCGAGACCACCAGGAAGACCCCGTGGGTCCAGCCGCTGGCCGAGGACGTCCCGTAGAACCGGATGGTGGACGGGCCGCTCTGCCCGCCCAGACTGCAGCTGCAGGTGTCGTAGGCGATGAACGACTGCGACCCGTCCGGGTAGACGGTGGCCAGGACCGCGTCACCCGACGATCCCGGAGGCAGGCTCGAGTCGTAGGTGCCCGACCCGGTCAGGCCGGATCCGGCCAGGGCGAAATCGTTCAGGTTGCCGGTGATCGTGTAGCCCGACTCGGTCGTCACCGGCGGCAGCGAGGTGACGCTGGTCGTCGTGCGCGTCCCGAAGTAGGTCTGCAGGCTGCGGGTGCTCACCGCGATGTGCTCGGGGGTACCGGGACCCTCGCCCGCCTCCGGCGCGGGGTTGGGCAGGACCACGCCGAACCCGCATTCGCCGATCCCGAACCCCCGGACTAGGTTCGGGGCGGCGCCGGAGTCGCCGAACTGGATCGCCGGGTCGTTGTTCAGGCAGGCCAGGTTCCCGCCGGTCAGGTTGTTGTCGAGCTCATTGCCGTCGGGGTCGCTGGTCACGTTGCCGGCCCAGGTAATGCTGCCGCCGACAAAGACGCGCAGCGCCCCCATCCAGCACGTCTGCACGCCGACGACGGTGAAGTTGCCGCCGACCGAGGTGTCCTCGAAGTCGGTGAACTGGGGCACCTGGCTCGCCAGCGCGGCATCGTCGGACCACGGCGCCGGAATGGGATAAGCGGTGGTGTTGAAGCACCCTCCCGACGCGGCGCCGCCGGCCGCGCCGCCGCCGCCGCCCACCTGGGAGACGTTGCCGCCGATGCTGGTCCCGTGGACCACGACCGCCAGCGCGCCCCTGGCGGTCAGGTTCCCGCCGATGCTGTCGAAGGTCAGGCCGCGCGGGCAGATGCCGAGCAGGTTCGGCGAGCAGCCGAGCACCAGGACGGCGCCGTTACCCACGAAGACGTTGCCGCCGACCCGGACGGTCGCCGTGACGACCGGGCTGGATGCAGGGTCACCCGGGTTGGCGCCGGCGTCGAGCAACGCCCCGGGCGCCACGGTCAGGTTCCCCCGGACCACGATCGTGCCGGCCGGCATGTAACACACGCCGGTGACGAGCATCGACCGGTACGCGCCGGGAGCGACGTCGCCGCCGGTGCAGGTGTACCCGCCGCCGCCACCGCCGCCGGCCGGGGCGGCGCTGGCCGCGGACGCCGTGAGAACGGGCGCGATCACCAGCCCGAGCAAGGCCGCAGCGGCGCCAAGTGTGATGGGTCTTATCTTCATCGACAGTCCCCCCTAGGACCAGGCTGGCGCACCCCCTGCCGCTCGGACGCAGGACCGCCAGACCCTCCCTTCCCGCGCCCGCCACGCGCCCGCCACTAACAGGGGATCGACTGGGCGAGAATCGTATCGCGAGAAATCAGGCCAGGTCCAGACCGCAAATCAGGGCTGTTGTCCGGCAGCTGGGCCGGATTCGTAAAGAACTGGACAGGTTTTCGTAAAGGGAAGACTACCCACGGCGGATCCAGAGGGTGAGCCACACGCCCCGGTAGCCGCGCACCCTGACCCGGGTGAAATGCCGCCACAGCACCAGGCTCTCTTCGCGCAGCAGCCCGGCCGGCAGGCGCGGTGAGGGCCGGTAACCGATCACCCAGATCCGCCGGTGCGCGAGCATCAGCCGGCGTATGGCCGGGAATGGCTTGTCGATGCCCTGGTACGGCGCGTCCACGGCCGATACCGCGAGTGCGAAATCGCTGGTTTTACGGAATTGCTCGGGATAACCGAGTTCGGTTTTGCGGTAGAACGAGCTCATGAAAAGCACCCCGTCGCCCCGGCGGGCGTGCGCTCCCACGTAGAAAGCCGGCCCGCCGAAGTTGAACGCACGGCTCGCCGGCGTGCGGATGTCGTGCTGGACCTGGAGTTGCAGCAGCGCCGCGCACAGGCACACGGCCGCGCCGGGCACCAGGAGCAGCGCCGGCCGGTGCAGGGCCCCGGCCAGCCATCGCCCGATCCGGTACGCTCCGGCGCCGGCCAGCAGGGCCGCCCCGGCCTCGCCGTACTGGACGTAGCGTTCCTGGTACAGCGGCGGCCCGAAGCGGGATTCCAGGAGCAGAAGCCCGGCCGGCGCCAGGAGCAACGGCACCGCCACCGAGGGCACGCTGATCCCGCCACTGCTCCACCACCGGCCCGGCGGCAGCACCGCCACCACGGCACACGCCGTCACCAGCAGGGCCGAGACGAGCGTCGCGCCGAAGTAGTCGTGGTAGAGAAGCCAGACCTGATACCGGTCCGGACGCGGGATCCACGAGGCGGAGGCGTGCTGCGCGACGCTGAGCGCCAGCACCGGCGCGGCCAGCACGCAGGCCACGGCCGAGGTGATCAGCCAGTGCGTGACGGTGCGCCGGCCGTACCGGGCCGCCGCGACGGTGATCGCGTGCGCCGCCAGCACCAGCAGCGCCATCTCGTTCAGGTAGGCGCTCAGCGTCACCAGCGCGCCGTAGGCCAGCCACCGGCGCGTGACGCGGGCGGGTGCCGCGCCGGCGTGCTCGGCCTGCAGGGCGCTCAGCAGGGCCAGCGTCTCCGCTAAGACGCAGGCGAACACCAGCGCGTACGAACGCGCGGTCTGCGCGTAGTAACTGACGGACGGCGCCGTCACCATGATCAGGCCGGAGAACAGCCCGGCCCAGCCGGATCCGGTGAGCCGCCGGGCCAGGATCACCATCAGGGCCGCGGCGGCCGTCATGCCGATCACCGAGGGAACGCGCATGACCGCGGGGCTCGTGCCCACCGCCATCCAGCCGTGCAGCAGCAGGTAATACAGCCCGTGGACGATGTCGACGCGGCGTAGCAGGTGCGCGAGCTGGCCGAGGCTCAGCAGGGCCGCGAAGCGGCTTATCACCTCGTCGTTGCCCATGGCCGAGTCACGGGCCAGCCCCCACAACCCGTAGCAGGCCATCGTGGCGGACGCGACGATGACGGGCGCGTACCTGGCCGCGGTGGCCGGCCGTCCCGCGGTGCGCGCCGTCCCGGCTGCCCCGGCTGACGGTACGGATGGGTCGCCGGAGTTCGTGCCCGGGGTCGCCCTGTCTTGCTGACCGGCCGGGGTCACGCTCATCGGCACCACCTCGCCAGCGGTCCGGCAATCCTCCGAGGCTAGCGGTCCACGCTGTTGGCCAGGTAAAAGTCCTGTCTCGGGTTGGTTAGTTCTTCTTCACAGCGATTCCGCAGGGTTCGGGCGCCCTGGTCACTCCTTCGCCGATCTGTCGGCAATCTGACAGCGCACCTTCAGCCGGGCTAGCGCGCCGCCGGGGCGGGCGCCGGCGCTACCGCCGGCCGGTACTAATGATCGCCGTCGGCGGGCGGGACCGGGAGGCTCGCGGTGACCGTGGTGCCCTGGCCGGGTGCGGACCGGACCTCCAGCCGGCCGCCGAGCGCGGCCAGCCGGTCGGCCATGTTCCGCTGGCCGGCCCCCATCGGGGTACAGCCAGTGTCGTAGCCGGCGCCGTCGTCGGACACGACGGCGCACAACGTGCCGTCCCGGGCCTGCAGCCGGATCCGGGCCTGGGTGGCATGGGCGTACTTGGCGATGTTCTGCAACGCCTCCAGGCAGCAGAAGTACATCGCCGCCTCGGTGTCCTGGCCGTAGCGCCCGATCCCGTCCGCCTGCACCGTGACCGGCACGGCCGACTTGGCGGCCTGGGAGTTCAGGGCGGCGGCCAGTCCCAGGTCGGCGAGCATCGGCGGGTAGATGCCGTGGGCCAGGTCGCGCAGGTTCTGCAGCGCGGCGGAGGCGTCGGCCTGCAGCTCGCCGAAGGCCTGCCGGGCCTCGTCCAGGTCCTCCACGGTCGCGCCGGCCAGCCGCGACTTGATGGCCAGGGCCACCAGGTCCTGCTGCGCCCCGTCGTGCAGGTTGCGTTCCAGCCGGCGCCGCGCCTCGTCCTGCGCGGTCACCAGCCGCTGCCGCGACGCCCGCAGGTCCTCGACCAGCCCGGCGTTCGACAGCACCAGCCCCGCCTGCGACGCCACGTCCGCCACCAGTTCCTGCCCCGCCCGGCGCAGCGGCTCGTCCCGCGGCATCCGGACCGAGATCGCGCCCAGCAGCTCACCCTGGTTCACCACCGGGACGCCCAGGTCCGCGCCGGGCAGGGCCGGCATCGCCTGGCCGTCCACCGGCAGCGCCGCCGCCGCCGGGCGGCCGTCGGACACGGCCTCGGGGCGCAGCTCGCCGCCCACCCGCAGCCACACCACCACCTGCTCGGCACCGGTCCCGTCCGCCACGATCCGCGCCATCTGCGGCAGCACGTCCTCGCTGGCGTAGGCGCCGCCGATCCGCCGGGCGAAGTCGGACAGCACCTGGTACGGCGTGGCCCGCTTCCCGTACACCACGCGGTTGGCCAGCCGCCTGGCCCGCTGCCGGAGCGGCTCGAACGCCACCGCCACGATGGCGACGGCCAGCGCCGTCAGCAGCGGGCTGCGCCGGTTGCCGATCACCGTCCCCACCCCGGTGACCAGCCCGGCGTAGACGACCGTGATGAACGCGGCGAGCGTGGCGTACAGGACGGCTTTGCTGATCACGAAGTCGATCTCGTACAGCCGGTACTTCATGATCGCGATCACGATGGCCGCGTACAGGCACAGCAGCGCCAGGCTCACCAGCAGCCCGGTGATCAGCACGTCGGTCAGCAGCCACGGGATGAGCGTGGCGACCAGGAGCACGGCCGCGGTGGCGAACCACTTCAGCTGCAGCCGTTCCTCGCCCGACGACCGGGCGAACCGCACCACCAGCGCCGCGACGCTGACCACCAGCGCCGCGGCCATCAGGGCGTACGCGGCGGTCACGTCGGGCGGGGTCGGCTGGGTGACGGTGGCGAACGGGTCCGTCCAGACGCGGACCGCCTCGGCGACCTGATCCGCGACGACCAGCGTGAACGCGCCGCCGACGAACCACTCGGCCACCCGCCACGGCCGCGAGCGCGGCTGCCCGGTCGGGAACAGCACGAACACCAGGGCGAGCATCGCGTACGGGACCACCCAGACCCAGTTGGACAGCCATCCCGCCGCCCGGCCGGCCGGCCAGGACCCGTGCGCCAAGACCAGGGCGCGCAGCGCGTAGGCGCTCGAGAAGCCGCTCAGCCCCAGGGCCAGGCCCGCGGCCAGGAACAGCCAGCCGATGCGGTTCGCGGGCCGCCGGGAGGCCAGGACGAACCCCACGACCGGGACCGCCAGGTTCGTGACCTGCCCGAAGACGTCGGAGAAATCCCAGCTGGTCAGGTCGGCCGGGCCCAGGTGCCGGTTCGCGTAGGCCAGGGCCAGCCCCGCGGCGATCAGCGCGACCGACACCGCCGCGACGCCGCCGGCCACCCGCCGGGCGGTCAGGACCCTCATCCTGCGGGTGACTTGCGTTTCGGGGCTCCTAGGTGAGTTCTTCCACCTGCTCGGAGAACAGCGCCATCTGGGACATCAGCCGCGTGCCCAGCATCGCGCCCACGATGCCGAGGTGCTCGACGATGAGCAAACCGCGCGCGGTAAACCGCTCGAACTCCTCGCTGCTGCGGACCCGCTCGATCTTGTCCCGGTCGCCGCGCAGCAGGAAGAAGCCGGTCAGTTCCCCGCCGTGCGGCTCGAGAAGCACCGGCTCGAAGCTCTCGATCTCGCCCTCCTGCTGCAGCCGCGAGTAATACTCGAAAGCCTCGTTGAACACCTTGATGGCCTGCCGCTCGCGGCCTCGCACCGCAGCCCCGAAACCGACGAACAGCCCGTAGTCCGCCATGACCCCACCCCCTGCGCCAAGGACGGTCGTCCGTCCTGCTCGCACCGAGTTTAACGAGGTCACGCCCGGTGCGGTAGGGCCCGCGGCGGCGCCGGCGACGGCATGGCGCCGAGCCGGCCAGGCCCCGCGCCCCGCGCGGGCGGGCCAAGGGGCCTCGGTGCCTGGTCAGCAACACACCGAGGAACGGGAGAGCCACGCCTTGACCTGCTGCGCCGCCTGGGGCGGCAGACTGTCCAGGATGGCCTGGGCCTGCCGCTGGCTCTCCTGGGCGGCCGCGTCGTCTCCCGCGGCAGATTGGGCGTCGCCGAGGCCCGTGAGGCTGGATACCTGTAGCGGCAGCTCGCCGAGCTCCTGGTAGATGGCGAGGGCCTGCTGGTAGTGCGCAACGGCTCGCCCGTGGTCGGCAAGCCGGCTGTAGGCCAGGCCGAGGGTATGCATCGTCTGGGCCGCATCACGGCGGGAACCCTCGTCCCCCATCATGTCCAGGGCCCGGCGGGAGTGCTGCAGCGCCTCGTCGTACCGCCCGAGGAAGGCGCAAAGCTCGCCGAGCGCATTCTCGAAGATACAAGTCGTGGCGGCGGACCCGTGCCGCTCGACCAGCCGCAGTGCCTCACGCGCGAACGGCAGGGCTTCCTCGTAACGCCCCTGCTGCAGGAGCACTCTTTCGACACCCTGGAGGGCTATGGCTTCGCCGAGCTCATCACCGAGCCGGTTGAACACGGTAACCGCGTCCCGCGCGTGAGCCTCGGCGGCGCTGAGGTCGCCGAGCAGGGCAAACGCATGGGCAAGCTCGTAGTGCGCGTTGCCGGCGCCGACCGGATCGTCCAGGCCGAGGGAGGCAGCCAGCGCGATCTGCTGCGTCGAGGCGTAGTCATCCCAGTGCCCGCGGCCGATCAGGTAGGGGATGAGTGTCCAGGCGATCTGCCAGCAGTACGTGCCGAGCCTGCGGGCGGCGG
>Ga0187783_10004264_pt1 | contig 10595 bp, 9 predicted proteins | sample 1015_SJ02_MP02_2_FD_132471 | JGI IMG/M metagenome (GOLD analysis project Ga0187783, IMG submission 132471) | Tropical peat soil microbial communities from peatlands in Department of Meta, Colombia - 1015_SJ02_MP02_20_MG | ecosystem: Environmental > Terrestrial > Soil > Wetlands > Peat | place...
ATTTCCAGCCGCGTGGGCATCGCCGCCGAGAAGGGCGACCCGCTCGGGCAGATGAAGCTGTCCTCGCGCGCCAAGGCGCAGGCGGTGCAACGCGATGCCACGGCGCTTCTCACCGCCTGTGGCCTGGCACTCCGGAGTTTCGACTGACATGCCTCGCATAAATCTGCTTCCGTGGCGTGAAGGCCAGCGCAAGGAGCGCAAGCTCGCTTTCCTGGTGGCGCTCGGCGTGGCGGCACTCGCCGCCGGCGTGACCTCGTTTGCCGCCTACCTGCTGTACGGCTCGATGATCGAGGCGCAGCAGCGGCGCAACGACATGCTGCGCGCCGAGATCAAGACGCTCGACAAGCAGATCGAAGAGATCAACGACCTCGAGACCGCCAAGCAGCGCTTCATCGCCCGCATGGACATCATCGAGAAGCTGCAGCGCTCGCGGCCCGAGATCGTGCACGTGTTCGATGAGATCGTGCGCACACTCCCCGAAGGGGTCTATCTCACCGCGGTACAGCAGAGCGGCAACGCGCTCAAGTTCGAGGGAGTCGCTCAGTCGAGTACGCGCGTCTCCTCCTTCATGCGCAACATCGACGCCTCGCAGTGGCTGCGCAACCCGGCTCTCGAAGTGGTGCAGACCGCCAAGAGCGGCCCGGGATCGAGCTTCACGCTCACCGCCGACCAGGTGAGCACGGCGAGCGTAGAGGGGAGCGGGACCGCCAAAGGCAAGCAGCTCAGAAAAGCCAGTCTCGGTGGCACGGGGACACAGCCATGAATCTGCTCGAGGAGCTGCGGGCACTCGACCCGCGCGACCCGGGGCGCTGGCCGCTCGCCGTGCGCGCCGGCACGGTGGGGGTTGCCTTCGTGGCACTGTCGCTGCTCGGCATATACCTGTTCGTCTGGGACGGGCAGCGGCCCGAGCTGCAGCGCCGGCAGGCCGAGGAGATGCAGCTGCGCGCCGAATTCCGCGACAAGCACTCCAAGGCCGTGAACCTCGAGGTCTACAAGCAGCAGCTCAAGGATATCGAGCGCTCCTTCGGAGCGCTGCTGCGCCAGCTGCCCGGCAAGACCGAGGTGCCGAGCCTGCTGGTGGACATCTCGCAGACGGGGCTCGCGGCGGGACTGCAGGAGAAGCTGTTCCAGCCCGAGGCCGAGGTGAAGAAGGACTTCTACGCGGAATTGCCCATCAAGATCAAGCTCACCGGCAGCTATCACCAGTTTGGTGAGTTCGTCAGCGGCATCGCCGCGCTGCCGCGCATCGTGACGCTGCACGACATCGACATCAAACCCGACAACAAGGACGCCTACGACCAGTTGTCGCTCGAGCTCACGGCCAAGACCTACCGCTACCTCGATGAGGAGGAGATCGCCGCGAGTGAGGCAGACAAGAAGAAGGACGTCGCTCACCACCCGAAGTCGGCGAGCTGAGGCAATGAAACGTGCGACCGCGGTGCTTAAGACATGAATAACCGGATCAACCGACCTCGATTGCGGCTGCTCTTCTTAGCTGCCGCGTGCAGCTACGCGCTCTTGAGCGCGTGCTCGAGCGCGGACGATGAGCTGGCGCGCTTCATCGAGGACACCAAGAAGGAGCCGGGCGGCCGCGTCGAGCCGCTGCCGGAGATCAAGCCGTACGAGACGTTCGTGTACGCCGCCTCGGACATGCGCTCGCCGTTCCTGCCGAGCAGCCCCGGCTCGGGCGCGGGGCTGGCCGGCGTGCGGCCCGATTCCAAGCGCAACCGCGAGCTCCTCGAGCAGTACTCGCTCGACACCCTGAAGATGGTCGGCACGCTGCGCCTCGGCGGCCAGATGTTCGGCCTGGTAGAGACCAAGGACGGCCTGGTGCATCGCGTGACCACCGGCAACCACATGGGCCAGGCGGAAGGTAAGATCACCGAGATCACGCCCTCGAAGATCAGTCTCATTGAAATCGTTCCGGACAGTCTCGGCGGGTACATGGAGCGCCCCGCCGCGCTCGGCCTGAACGAATAAGGGTTCAGCAGGGAGTTTTCCTAAATGCAAGCGTCCAGCCTGATGAATCGTCTCCGGGGCACCGCGCTATGGCTGATGCTCGCCGCAGGGCTCGGGATGCTCGCCGGAGCACCGGCGCGCGCTGCCGATGAAATTGCGCTGCAAGCTGTCGACGTGCAGCCCATGTCGGGCCAGCAGTTACAGCTGATCCTGCGCCTCTCGGGGCCCGCGCCGCAGCCGTTGTCGTTCACCATCGACAACCCGGCGCGCATCTCCTTCGACCTGCCCAACACCACATTGGCGCTGCCCTCGCGGCGCATCGATGTGCACGCCTCGGGACTCGACACCATTCTCGCTGCCGAGAGCAAGGACCGCACGCGCCTGGTGCTGAACCTCGATAAGCTCGTGCCCTACGACACGCGCGTCGAAGGCAACAACGTCATCGTGACGCTCGGTGCTCCGAGCGGCGCGCCCATCGTCGCCGCCGCAACGCCCGCTGCGGCCGCCGGCGCGACGCCTGCCGCTGCCGGCGAGCGCACCCTGCGCGCGATCGACTTCCGCCGCAGCGCCGACGGCGCCGGCCGCGTGGTAGTAAAACTCTCCGATCCGCATACACGCATCAACCTGCATCAGGTGGGCAGCGAGATCGTCGTCGACTTCGCCGACGCCGCCGTGCCGGCGAACCTGCTGCGCCGCTACGACGCCAGCGACTTCGGCACCCCGGTGAGTGGCTTCGACGTCTCTCGTCTCGGCAATGGCTCGCGCATCTCGATCACCGCCAACGGCGATTTCGATCAGCTTGCCTATCAGTCCGACGACCAGTACGTGGTGGAGGTGTCGCCCAAGCGCCGCGCCGCCAACGCGGCCGACGAGAAGCCGGTTTATACCGGTGAGCGCCTCACACTCAACTTCCAGGACATCGAGACGCGCGCCGTGCTGCAGCTGCTGGCCGATGCCAGCGGTCAGAACATCGTGGTCAGCGACTCGGTGACCGGCAACGTCACACTGCGCCTGCAGAACGTGCCCTGGGACCAGGCGCTCGACATCGTGCTGCGCACCAAGGGTCTCGACAAGCGCCGCCAGGACAATGTGATCATCGTCGCGCCGCAGGCGGAGCTGGCGGCGCGCGAGAAGGCGGAGCTCGCCGCGCGCAAGGATGTCAACGAGCTCGCGCCGCTGCGCTCGGAATACCTGCAGGTGAATTACGCCAAGGCCGCCGACATGGCCTCGCTCATCAAGGGCCAGGGCAACTCACTGCTGTCGGCCCGCGGCAGCGTCACGGTCGATGAGCGCACCAACACCCTGCTGCTGCAGGACGTTCCCGAAAGGCTCGCCGACGTGCGCCGCCTGGTGGCGACGCTCGACATCCCAGTGCGCCAGGTTCTGATCGAGGCGCGCATCGTCATCGTCAACAACGACTTCGAGCGCCAGATTGGCTCGGTGTTCGGCTGGACGAACGTGCAGAAGAACGGCAAGAGCGGCATCGTGACTACGACCGGCACGGCCGCCGGCACCGACCAGATCATGGGATCGGCGCTGACCAACGTGCAGTCGACCGGCTCGCCGTTCCCGGTGTCGATTCCCACCGGGAGCACGGCGACCAACCGCTACAACGTCAACCTGCCGGTGGGCAGCCCTGCCGGCTCGTTTGCCTTAGGGATACTCGGCAACAACTTCCTCGTCGACCTCGAGCTCGACGCCGCGGACGCGGAGACGCAGGCCGACATCATCTCCTCGCCGCGAGTGATCACCGCCAACCAGAAGAAGGCGACCATCGAGCAGGGCGTCGAGATACCCTACCAGCAGTCCGCTTCGAGCGGCGCTACCACCATTCAGTTCAAGAAGGCGGTGCTGTCGCTCGATGTGACGCCGCAGATCACGCCCGACAACCGCATCATCCTCGATCTCGACATCCGCGACGACGCCGTCGGCACGATCGTGGTGGCCTCGGGCGGCGTCAACGTGCCCTCGATCACCACGCGCGAGATCACCACCCAGGTGCTGGTCAACGACGGCCAGACCGTGGTGCTCGGCGGCATCCTCTCGACGACTAACCGCGAGGACGACACCAAAGTGCCGTACCTCGGCGACATACCGGTCCTCGGGCACCTGTTCAAGTCGACGGATCACACCGATGACAAGGATGAGCTGATGATCTTCATCACACCCAAAATCGTGCGCGAAGGGGTAAACGTGTACTGAAGCGGGGAAGCGCTTCGGCAGGGAGAGTTATCCAAATGTTGATGAGTATGCGCAAAATTATATCCGTGGCCGTTGCGGCGCTCACGCTGACCACATTGGTCTCATGCGGCGGCAGCGACAGCTCGAGCCCCTTCGGTACTCCTTCGAGCTCCGGCAGCTCGAGCTCGGGCAGCACCGGCACCGGGACATCCACGACCGCGACGAATTACTCGATGGGCAACGGCAGCGGCACGAGCTTCCAGGCGGGGGCGATCGACATATCCAACGCCTCGCTGGCGGCAGGTGGCACGGCTACCCTGCAGATATCGGTCGTGAATACGGACAACGCCGACGCCCTTTACACCGGCGGTGCACTCCCGGTGACGTTCTCTTCCTCGTGCATCGCACAGGGGCTTGCGTCGGTCGCAGCTTCCGGGCCCAACACCACGGCAGGCACCACCGCCGACTCCTTCAGCACCAACACCGGCGTCGTGGAAGTCACCTATACGGCGGCAGGCTGCAGCGGTCAGGACGTGGTCACGGCCACCAGCTCGCTCAACTCGCAGAATCTGCAGGCGAGCGGCACCCTCACGGTCGCAGCTGCGACCATCGGCTCGCTGCAATTCGTCTCTGCCACGCCCACGACTGTCGGGCTCAAGGGTACCGGGCTCAACGACACCTCGACGGTGGTGTTCAAAGTGCTGGACTCGACCGGGGCGGCGCGACCGGGGGCTACGGTGTCGTTCACTCTCAACACCAGCGTCGGCGGCTTGAGTCTCTCACCCGCCTCGGCGGTGTCGGGCTCAAATGGCGAAGTAGAGACCGTGGTGAGCTCGGGCACAGTGCATACGACGGTCCGAGTGACCGCCAGCATCTCGAGCCCTGCGCTCAGCACACAGTCGAGCCAGCTCACGGTGACGACCGGTCTGCCGGCCTCGGGCAGCTTCACTATCGCCGTAGGGCCGGCGACCTATCCTTCCGGTGTCAGCTCCACCGAGGCATGCCCCAACGTCGAAGCCTACAACTATGACGGTGTGCAGGTTCCCTTCACCGTCTGGCTCTCAGATCGTTACAACAATCCGGCACCCGACGGTACGGCCGTCGCCTTCACCACCGACGCCGGTAACATCGTTGGCAACTGCACCACGGGGACACCGACTTCGGGCAGTGGCTCCTGCTCCGTGACCTGGACCAGCTCCAACCCGCGGCCGCAGCCGAGCCAGGACGTGCCGGCGATACCGAATCCCGGATTTGGCGTCGTCCTGGCGACGGCGATCGGTGAAGAGTCGTTCGTCGACTCCACTGGCTCCGGCTTCTACGTACAGGGTGACTCGTTCTCCAATCTCGGCGAGCCCTGGCTGGATGAGAACGTGGATGGTATCTACGAGTATCCGTACGAGCCGTTCCTCGATTACTACAAGACAGGCAAGTACGAGGGTCCGTCCGGCAGCTTCATCGGCATCACCTGCACCGGCACTTCGGCGAGCTCGACGTGTACCGAGAACACGCTCGCTATCGGCGCACAGCACGTCATCATCATGTCGACGGGCGGTGCGCAGTTCCTCAACTTCAGCAGCGGCGGCTCATTCAGCGCGTGGCCGCCTCCGCTGACGATCCTCTACCAACAGGTCGGCTCGATCACTTTCTCGGTTGAGGATCTGAACACCAACCCGATCCCGGCGGGTTCCGTGATCAGCGTCACTGCGGACTCGGCGATCGGATCGGTCAATTCCAATCAGTCGGGCTTCACCATGGGTTGCAGCACCGCGAAAGGCGGGTATACCTATACCGCCTCGTTCACTGCGGCGCAGGCGCCGTCGCCGCCGGTGGCTCTGAACGGCAACATCTACATCAACGTCCTATCACCGGGCTCGAAGACGCTGTCGCAATACGTCATCCCGGTAGTCGTCAACTGAGCCCATTCAGGGCTGGAAGCGATGGCGCGGCCGCCTGCGGGCGGCCGCGCTTTTTTGTGCGGGCGATTCCTGCACGGCAGCCGGCGGGCAGAGCGTCGAGTGGCCGGGAGCGAAACGGGGCTGGAGGCATTTCGGTATTCTGTATCGAGTCATGCTCGGCAAGACCAGCGTGTTTCTCATCGGCCCGATGGGATCGGGCAAGACGGCTGTTGGCCGCCACCTTGCGCGGGTCCTGCAGCTGCCCTTCCATGACAGCGACCAGGAGATCGAGCGGCGTACCGGCGTCGACATCCCCTTCATCTTCGAGAAAGAGGGCGAGGCGGGCTTTCGCCAGCGCGAGCGTGAGGCGCTAGAGGCGCTGACGCAGCTCCCCGGTATCGTGCTCGCCACCGGTGGCGGGGCGGTGCTGATGGCGGAAAACCGCCGCAGTCTTGCCGAGCGCGGTTGCGTGGTCTACCTCAAGACCTCCGTCGCGCAACAGGCCGAGCGCGTCCGCCATGGCCGCAACCGTCCGCTGCTTCCCGCGGGCGAGGCCGCCGACCGTCTCGGGGCACTCATGGACGCGCGAGCCCCGCTGTACGCCGAGATCGCCGATGTCGTCGTGCTGACCGATGGCCGACGCGTTCACGCCGTGGCCGAGCACGTGTTGCGCGAGCTGGCCGCGGTGCGCGGCGGGCACTGAGGCGCCATCGGCCGGGGGCCCGTATACTGAAGGCTGGCGGCTCCTGCTTGTGCCTGGAGCCGCCCTGCCACGTGGATACCCTCACCCTCGATCTCGGAAACCGCAGCTATCCGATCCTGATCGATAGCGGATTGATCGGGCGGCCCGAGGTATTCCGCCAGCATTTGTCCGCACGGGACCTGGCGGTCGTCAGCAATACGACGGTCGCGCCCCTCTATCTCGCGAAGCTGATCCGCAGTCTCGGCGAGCGGCGCATCGTCGAGGTGCTGCTTCCAGACGGCGAGGCCCACAAGACGCTCGGCAACGTAGCGCGGGTGATCGATGTGCTGGTTGCCAACCAGTTCGCACGCGACTGCGCCGTGCTGGCGCTCGGCGGCGGAGTGGTCGGCGACCTCGCCGGCTTCGCCGCCGCCTGCTACCAGCGCGGCGTTGCTTTCGTGCAGGTGCCGACGACGCTCCTGGCCCAGGTGGACTCCGCGGTAGGCGGAAAGACCGGCGTCAATCATCCGGGCGGCAAGAACCTGATCGGCGCCTTTCATCAACCGCGCCTGGTGGTCATCGATACCGACACGCTGGCGAGCCTGCCCCCCCGCGAGCTGCGCGCCGGGCTCGCCGAGGTGATCAAGTACGCGCTGATCTGCGACGCGGCGCTGTTCGACTGGCTCGAGGAACACCTCGACGCGTTGCTGGCAGGCGAGCGGTTAGCGCTGACTCACGTCATCCGTCGCTCGTGCGAGATCAAGGCCGCGATCGTCGGCCGCGACGAGCGTGAGCAGAGCGAGCGGGCGCTCCTCAACCTGGGTCACACCTTCGGGCACGCGATCGAGGCGGCGACGGCTTATACACAGTGGCTGCACGGCGAGGCCGTGGGCGCGGGACTCGCCATGGCGGCGGCCATGTCGCAGGAGAGCGGACTCCTGGCTGCCGCTGACTGCGAGCGCGTGCGGCGGCTGGTGGCCCGCGCCGGCCTGCCGACCCGGGTCGCCTCCGTAAGCCCGACCAAAGCCCTGAGTCACATGACCCTGGACAAGAAGGTGCTCGGCGGCCGGCTGCGGCTCGTGCTGCTGCGCCGTATAGGCGAGGCGCTGGTGAGCGCGGACTACCCTGCGGCGGCGCTCGAGCGCACGCTCGCTGCGCATTTCGGCTGACCGCGATGAATGATGTGCCTGCTGCGGCTGCGCTCGCGCCCTACGCGGCCCACGATGCCGCCTCGCGCGGGCGGCGCTACGCCGAGCCGCGGCCCGAATTCCGCAGCGAATTCCAGCGCGATCGCGACCGCATCATTCACTCGAACGCTTTCCGGCGTCTCGTCTACAAGACGCAGGTGTTCGTCAATCACGAGGGCGATTTGTATCGCACGCGCATCACCCACTCGATCGAGGTGGCGCAGATCGCGCGCTCAGTTGCGGTGGCGCTGCGCCTCAACGAGGCGCTGACCGAAGCGATCTGCCTCGCGCACGATCTCGGCCACACGCCCTTCGGTCACGCCGGCCAGGAGGCGCTGAACGAGTGCATGCGCGAGTACGGGGGGTTCGAGCACAATCTGCAGTCGCTGCGCGTTGTGGACGAGCTCGAGGAGCGTTATCCCGATTTTCGCGGGCTCAACCTCACCTTCGAGTGCCGCGAGGGAATCCTCAAGCACTGCTCGCCACGTCATGCACGCGAGCTCGGCGAGCTCGGCGAGCGCTTCATCAAGCGTCATCAGCCAGGGCTCGAAGCGCAGATCGCGAATCTCGCCGACGAGATCGCCTATAACAATCATGACGTCGACGACGGCATCCGCGCGCGGCTGCTCGACCTCTCGGCACTGCGCACGGTGAGCATGTTTCGCCGGCAGCACGACGCGGTAGCGGCACAGTACCCCGCGCTCAGCGAGCGACGGCTGGTGCACGAGACCATCCGCCGCATGATCAACTACATCGTCGTCGACTTCATCCGCACCACGCAGGCCCGGCTCGCGGCGGTGCAGCCGCGCTCGATCGAGGAGGTGCGCGCTCACAGCAAGCCGCTCGCGATGCTGAGCGAGAGCTGCCGCGAGGAGCACCTCGAGCTCAAGGCATTCCTGCGCGAGCACGTCTATCGCCACTACAAGGTGCTGCGTATGACGTCCAAGGCGCGTCGCGTGGTGCAACAACTGTTCGAGGCGTTCTTCAAGGACGTGAGCCTCATGCCGACAGAGCACCGCGAGAACGCGCTGCAGGCGGAAGGCGCACATGGTGCCGCGGGTCGTGCACGCGCGGTCACCGATTACATCGCCGGCATGACGGATCGCTACGCGATCCTCGAGCACCGTCGACTGTTCGAGCCGGCGGAGAGAACCTGAGCATCCGGTAGGGCGATTCTGCTCAGCGCGCGGTTCGCCGCCTCACCCGAACCTCCACACGCTGCTGCAGTGCGGCAGTTTCTCCGTCTCATCCGTCCGTCGGACAGCTACGGTGGCCAGTGCATTTAGTGCCATCCATAACCTTATGTTTTATAAAGAGTTATTGGATACAGACTGCTAAAAAGCAACATGACGGCAATATTTCGTTAATTGACATAACTACATGAAGAACTTAGAGTTATGTCACAACAATCCTCACAAACGAATGAACAAGTCCTCCCGCGAAAAAGAAGCGGTGCTGAGTGTCTTCGCGTCTCTGGTAAGGCCACTCATGCGCGTCGCATTCGAGTACGGGATTTCGGCCAGCGAAATCGCGGGCGTTGTGCGTCGCACCTACATCCAGGCGCTCGAAGCGCGCCTGTTGGAACAGAAGCGTTCGACGACTGATGCGCGTCTGGCTGTGGTCGCGGGATTGGCGAGGTCTGATGTGGCGGCATTGCGCGAAGCAACACGCGCCGGTGCACCACACAGCTTGAGAGCTACCGTCAGCCTGGACCAGGTTACGAATCTGCTGACGGTGTGGCACACGCACACAGGTTTTTCTGGAGCCTACGGGCTCGCCTTGGAGTTGGATCTGGCACCAACAGCGGGTTCTCCGCGGCGAAGCTTCCGAGAGCTTGTCGCGGCAGCGTGCCCGGGTGCAGACGAGGAAGCGTTGCTGGATGAGCTCGTAGCAGCGGGGTCGGTTGAGGTAATCGACGGCAGCACGGTTCGCTGCCTGTCGAGGGCTTACGTACCCAAGGGTGCCGACGTCAAGCGAATTGAGCGAATGGCGCGGTTTCTGGCAGTTGTGAGCGCGAACTTCGTGCACAACCTTCTGCGGGAAAGCTCCGAACCACTTTATTTCGAGCGTACCGTGGTTTCCGACGAGCTAATTTCCGAATCCGGACGTGACAAGTTTCTGGCTCTTGCCGGTGAAAGAGGTCAAGAGCTCCTTACAGAATTGGACACCTTCCTTACGAACTTGGCAGCAAAAGAGCGGAGTGAGTCGGGTAAGCGGTACGGAGTTGGAGTGTATTTCTTTGAGGATGTAGGTCACGACGTATCGACTGACGTGCAGTCACAAGAAATCGAGAAGCATGGTCACGCTGAGAATAAAGCGTCACCGATGGAAGAAATCGACGTTCTCGCAGGATTGGGTCGAAACAAGTAACCACAGGTATGGGGAGATTATCGATGAAGAGGTCAGGACGTGTGGTGGCAGCGATCGTTGCAGCCGCCGCCGCGAGCTACGCGGGGATTAGTAGCGCTGGACCACACGCTGGTGGCGTTGGCGTTCACGGCATGAACCCAGGATCGGCGGGATTTCGGCTGCTGGGTATTAGTGGCGGTGGTGCTCCCCAGCAGAGTGGCATCAGCGGCGGTGGTGCTCCCCAGGTGAGCGGCATCAGCGGCGGTGGTGCTTCCCAGGTGAGCGGCATCAGCGGCGGTGGTGCTTCCAAGGTGAGTGGCATTAGCGGCGGTGGCGCTGCCA
>Ga0187783_10004265_pt1 | contig 10594 bp, 11 predicted proteins | sample 1015_SJ02_MP02_2_FD_132471 | JGI IMG/M metagenome (GOLD analysis project Ga0187783, IMG submission 132471) | Tropical peat soil microbial communities from peatlands in Department of Meta, Colombia - 1015_SJ02_MP02_20_MG | ecosystem: Environmental > Terrestrial > Soil > Wetlands > Peat | place...
CAGGGTTGCGACCGGCTTGGTGCCGTCGAAGGTGACCAGGTTGGCGGACTGCGCAGTATCGACGAATGCCTCGATCTGCGCCATGTCGGTGACCGTGAAGTGCCGTGGCAGGTACATGCTTACAGCGTAGACGCCGGGCCGGGCTGGCCGGCCGGGCCGCAAACCCGGTGTCGGCCGCTCGGTCGCGCCGCCTATGCTGGTCGGCAACGCGCTGACGGAGACAAGTAGCGCCGGACCACGCGAGCAGACTGGCCGGAGGCCAGCAGAGAGCCGCCGGAAGCTGAGAAGGCGGCCTCGCACCCGGCAGCGAAGACACTCCCGAGTGCGGGGAGGAACGGCAACCGCGGCCAGCGGCTGGCCCCATGCCCCGCCGGCCAGCCCCCGTTACCGGGCCCAACGAGGCCGTCCGCCCGGCGGCCGCGGTCCAGGCCGCGGCGCTGACGCGGCGGCGAAAGTGCGGTGGCACCGCGAGTTCCCTTATCGCCCGCACTCCCAAGGGGTCGCCCACATCCCCGCAGGGAGCTGTGATGGTAGCCCGAGTACTGACCGCCGACCTGCCCGCTTACCTAGGCAAGCGGATCACCATAGCAGGCTGGCTGCACCGCCGCCGGGAGCTGAAGTCGGTAACCTTCCTCGTCATCCGCGACCGGGCCGGCCTGGCCCAGGTCGTCCTTCCGCCAGGTGGCCCAGGGCGGCCAGGCCAGGGGCAGCCCGGCGAGGAGACGGTCCTGCAGGTCGAAGGCCTGGTCGTCGCGAACGCGCAGGCGCCGGGCGGCGCCGAGCTTGTCGAGCCGGTGCTGACCCAGCTGTCCGGTCCGGCCGCACCGCCGCCGTTTGACCTGTACCGGCCGGCCCTGACGGCCAGCTTGCCGACGATCTTGGACCACGCGCCGACGACGCTGCGGCACCCGCTGCTCCGGGCGGGCTTCGAGCTCGGCGCCGCCAGCGCGGCCGGCTTCCGGTCCGCGCTGGACGGCCTCGGCTTCACCGAGATATTCACGCCGAAGATCGTCGAGTCGGCGACCGAAGGCGGCGCGAACGTGTTCGGCATCGACTACTTCGGCCAGCCCGCGTACCTGGCTCAGTCACCTCAGTTCTACAAGCAGGCCATGGTCGGGGTGTTCGAGCGCGTCTACGAAGTCGGCCCGGCCTTCCGGGCCGAGCCGCACGACACCGCCCGGCACCTGGCCGAGTACACCAGCCTGGACGCCGAGCTTGGCTTCATCGCCGACCACTTCGACGTGATGGCCGTATGCCGGGACGCAGTCGCCGGGATGGCTGATTCAGTACGGGAACGCGGTCGTTCCGCTATGCAGCTTCTGTCCGCGACGCCGCCCACGGTGCCGGCCGAGATCCCGCACATCCACTTCTGCGAAGCCATGGAGCTCATCTCGGCGGCCACTGGCGAGGACGTCACTGGCGAGCCGGACCTGGCGCCCGCGCACGAGCGGTGGCTCGGTGACTGGGCCGAGCGCGAACATGGGACCGAGTTCCTGTTCGTCACCGGCTATCCGCTGACCAGCAAGCCGTTCTATACCCACCCCGACCCCGGTCGGCCACGTTCCTCGTATGGGTTCGATTTGCTCTTCCGCGGTATGGAGATCGTTACCGGCGGGCAGCGCCTGCACCGGCACGAGGACTACCTGAATGCTCTGTCCGCGCGCGGCATTGACCCGGCACCGTTCGCTGGCTACCTGCAGGTGTTCGAGCACGGCATGCCGCCGCACGGCGGTTTCGCGATCGGGCTGGAGCGCTGGACCGCGCGGCTGACCGCCGCGGCGAACGTGCGCCAGGTGCGGCTGTTTCCGCGCGACCTGCACCGGCTCAGCCCCTGACGGGGTGACCCTGGCTGGGTCACGGAATCTCGACCACGACCTTGCCCACGGCGCCTGCCTCGACGGCGTCCTGCGCCGCGGCCACCTGATCCAGCGGGAACCTGGTCAGCGGCAGCTCGGTGAGCGCCCCTGCGGCAAGTGCGCGGGTGATGTCGGTGACCGCCTGCTCGACCGCCTCGGCCGGTACGCCGTACAGCAAGATGAACCGGAGCGTGACGTTGGCGTTCATGCACTTGCGCACCGGGAGCACCGGATCGGCAAGCTCGGCGGCGTAGTCCACGATGTGCGTCTGCGGTCCGGATACGGCCAGGTCGAGTTCCAGGTTGGCGCCGAGCGCTAGCTCGACGATCCGGTCCATCTGCGGCGCGAACGCCCTGAGCTGGTCGGCGGCGTCGGGGTCGCGGTAGTTCACCACCTGGTCCGCGCCTGCCCGCCGGGCCAGCTCGGCCTTCGCAGGCCCGCTGACCGTGGTCACGACCCGGGCGCCGTAGAACTTAGCCAGCTCGATCGCGAAGTGGCCGACCGCGCCGGCCCCGCCTGCGACCAACACGGCCTTGCCCTCGACCGGGCCGTCGGCGAACAGGCAGCGGTGCGCGGTCACCGCGGGCACGCCCAGGCTTGCGCCCAGCGCTGCGGAGGCGCCGTCAGGCAGCGGCACCGCCTGCCGGGACGGCACCACCGTCCACTGCGCCGCGGTCCCCCACCGTCGGCCCCCGGCGGCCATCAAGAGCCACACCCGCTGGCCCACGCGGCTCGCGTCCACGCCGTCACCGACCGCGTCGATCACGCCCGCGCCGTCATGGTGCGGGATCTGGAAGCCATCGATCGGCCGCGGCGTCGCGCCGCTGCGTGATTTCCAGTCGGTCGGGTTCACCCCCGACAACTCGATCCGTACCAGGACCTCGCCGGGTCCAGGGTCGGGCCGCTCGACCTCCTCGACTCTGATGACCTCAGCCGCTGGGCCGTAGCGTTCGTACAGCGCTGCCTTCATCGCCGTGCTCCTCAGCCGAATGCGGGCATGATCTTGTCGATATCCGCCAGGTCATCCGCGGTCGGCACCCAGCCGCCCGCCGCGGCATTGGCCCGCACCTGCTCGGCCGACATGGCGCCGGCGATCACCGAGGTGCAGCCAGGCAGCGCCGCCAGTCCGCCGATCGCGACCTCAAGCATGGACCTGCCATGCTGCTCCGCCCAGTCGGCAAGTGCCTCGATCTTGTCCAGCTTCGCCTCGGTGACGTAGTCGGCCCGGCCGACCAGCCTGGTGCCCTCAGCCGGCGGTGCCCCGCGCCTGACCTTCCCGGTCAGCAGCCCGTTGGCGAGCGGGAAGAACGGGAGCACCCCCAGGCCGAACTGGAGTGCCACCGGCACGACCTCAAACTCGGTGTGCCGCTCGAGCAGCGACCAGTGGTTCTGGGCCGAGATGAACGGGACGGCGTTGAGCTGGCATGCCGCCGCGGCCGCGGTCGCGATCTGCACGCCGGAGAAGTTCGAGTTGCCGACGTAACGAACCAGCCCGGCCTGGACCAGCTCGGTCAGCGCGGCCAAGGTTTCGTCGATGGGCGTGACGGGATCGGGAGTATGCATCTGGTAGAGGTCGATGTAATCGGTGCGCAGCCTGCGCAGCGAGTGCTCGACCGCGCGCCTGATGTAGGAGCGCCCGCCCTTGGCGCCCGCCGCCGGGCCGTACCCCATGTCGCCGCCCTGCGAGCCGAACTTGGTCGCCAGCACGACCTGGTCGCGGCGCCCGGCCAGTACCTCACCGAGCATCTCCTCCGACTTCCCTGCACCGCCGTAGGACTCGGCCGTGTCCAGCAGCGTGACGCCGGCCTCCATGGCCGCATCAACAACCGCGCGCGCCTGGTCCACGTCAAGGCGCCTGCCGAAGTTGTTGCAGCCAAGGCCGACAACGGAGACGAGCAGTCCGGACTTGCCGACGGGCCGGTAGCGCATGAGCATTGCCTTCCGCGTTCCAGGGAATGTGGCGTCTGGTCGCGATCGTATCGAGATGCTGGCGCAGCTCTCCGGTCGCCTCGCGTCTTGGCAGGATTCCGGCTTCCGCGGTGTACCTCCGCGCTCGGCGAAGCCAGTCAGGAAACGTATTTGCGATATCATCTGCCGTCGCTGACAGCGCCGTATTACTCAGTGCGTTTGAAATTGCCCGATAAGGCGCCAGCGCGGCTCAGGGCTTTATTACAATGCGTCGGCCATGACACGATAGTTAGATCCACGCGGCGCATTGGGAGGGAGCGGGGCCGATGTCAGAGGCCACCAGGCCCGCCAGCCCGCTGGCTGACAGTCTGGGCGCGCCCACGGTTCTGCGCATCCTTCTCGGCACTCAGTTACGGCGGCTGCGCGAATCACGCGGAATCAGCGCGCACGAAGCGGCGCTGGCCATCCGCGGTTCTGAATCGAAGATCAGCAGGATCGAGCTGGGCCGGAACGCGGTCCGCGAGGTCGACATCGCTGACCTGCTGAACTTGTACGGAGTCACCGATTCGGGCGAGCGCGAGCAACTGCTGACGCTGGCCAGTCAGGCCAATCAGCCTGGCTGGTGGCACCGTTACCAGGACGTGCTGCCGACGTGGTTCCAGACCTACCTCGGGCTGGAGGAGTCGGCCGAGTCCATCCGGAGCTTCGATGCTCAGTTCGTGCCTGCATTGCTGCAGACCGAGGACTATTCCGCGGCGGTCATTCAGCTTGGCGATTACTCCCCCGAAGAAACGGACCGGCTGGTTTTCGTGCGCAAGGAACGGCAGCGCAGATTCGCGGCCGGCGGGCTGCGGCTGCGGGCCGTGATCGACGAAATGGCACTACGCCGCCCGGTGGGTAGCCCGGCAGTCCGGCGGGCCCAGCTCGCGGACCTGCTCGATCGCTCCGACCAGCCCGGACTCACTATTCAGATCGCGCCCTTCCGCACCGGAGCCTCGTACGCAGTGCCTGGCAGTTTCGCCATCCTGAGTTTCGCGGCGGCTGACCTGCCTGATGTGGTCTACCTGGAGCAGCTCACCAGCGCGATGTACCTGGACAAGCGCGCCGACGTCGACCGGTACGCGAAGGCCATGGATCACATCAGCGCGACCGGCACCACCCACGAGCAGACCGAGGACCTGCTTCGCACGATGCTCGCCGAGTTGGATGACGGTGTGTGACCGGCACCGGGCTCGCGGTGACATGCACCGGGATTGCTGAGGCCTGCGCCGTTGCGGGAGGATTAGCCCGTGCACGGCTTTGAGACCTTCGCGGCCGACCACTGGTGGCTTGTCTTTGTCATTCCCGCCCTCGTGGGCGGGCGGCTCCAGCAGATGCAGCGGCGCAGGCTGGCGATACTGCGGGCCAAGGCGGACCTGCAGGACAAGAAGAATGCCGCGCGCCAGCTTCCGCCCGAGCCACAGGCCGTGTGCGGCTGCACGCATCACCTGAGCTTCCACAATCCCCGCACCTCGGCCTGCGCCGTCGAAGGCTGCCGCTGCCAGCAGTACATCGGCCCTGAACCGCTCGGCCATGTATTCGCGCAGCCGTTGATCGATCCGGACACAGCCGACGGCGCCGACCTGATCCCGCCTGCGGTCGGCCTGAACCCCGGCGAATAGCCCGCAGGCCCGGCTAGTCACACTGGCAGGTCGAATTCACCAGCCTTGACGCCGCTGATGAAAGCAGTCCACTCAGCGCTGTCGAACACGTGCGCTGGCTTGGTCATGTCCTTGGAGTCCCGCACCGCGACCATTCCGCCGGGCAAGTGCGCGACCTGAACGCACGCCGAGTTGTTGCAGGCACGGCTAGTGATCCACGCTGCGCTGGACGTGTCGTATTCAGACATGCGGGGTTATTCCTTTCAGCTGGATTCCTTGGACTCTTCGGAAATGGATTGAATGAGCTGGGCCGAATCGGCTGGCGGAAGGGCCGCAGCACGCAGCAGGTCGAAGGCCTCGGAACGGACCCGGACCTCACGATCCCGCTCCTCGATGTAGGCCTGGCCCGTCACCCCCTCGGTGTACACGACATCGGGATCTGATCGTTCGGGAAACTCAATAATGGCAAACGAACCGCCCATTCCAGGGTGCAATCCGCTGGAGAAGGCCAGCACCTGCAGCGTCACGTTCGGCCACTGGCTGGCCTCGTACAAGTGACCGAGCTGGTGGTGCATGATCGCGGACGAGCCGGTCATCCGCCGCAGCACGGCCTCGTCGAGAATGATCCACAGCTCCAGCGGATCAGCGCGCGTCAGCACCTCCTGGCGTTGCATCCGCAGCCTGACCAGCCGCTCGATCTCCTCCGGAGTTTGCCGCCTGCGTACGGTAGACATGACCGCGCGGGCATAGTCCTCGGTCTGCAGCAGGCCGTGCACGACCTGGGCTTCGTAGACCCGCAGCGAGGCGGCCTCGGCCTCAAGGCCCACGTAGATCCCGAAGCCGGTCGGCAGCACCCCGTCCCAGACGGCCCACCAGCCCTTGCGGTGCCCTTCCCTGGCCATCTCCAGCAGCACCTGGCGCTGGCCAGGATCATCGACGCCGTACATTTCCAGCATCGAGTTGAGGTAGGCAGTCCTGGTCGGCGCCTTCCCTGTCTCGATCCTGGACAGTGTCGACGGAGCCAGGCCTAGCCGCTCAGCGACCTCTTCCAGCTTGATCGACTGCGACTCCCGCAGCCGCCGTAATTCACTGCCGAGCCGACGGCGGCGAACTGTTGGGCCGACCGACACTCGCACTCGCCCCCTTTGCGGGAACCAGGCAACCGATGGCGCACGAGATGGAAATGGCAGCCTGTGCCACTTTCTCGCCGATCACGATACACGAACCGAGCATCCGCCGTGCGATCCCATCTGGGATTTCGCAGCGGTGATTTGTGCCATGCACTTGCGTGGTGTGCATCATCACATCATCATTGTGTGCAGAGGGCGGCCAGCCCGAGCAGTGTTACCGCAGATTCGGGTCTGCCGCCATTGTTCGCGCACCGGGCTTCACCCGTTCTCGGGCGCGGGAGGGAGCGGCCGGGATGCCAGCCAGCGCCGCTCGGGCCGGCGACGCTTCTGACAACCTTCCCGCCATGACGGGCGCGACAGTGCTGGGCAGCCTCACCATCCCAGGCCGGCCTGAGCATGTCCGCGATGCTCGCGCCTTCGTCGCCAAGGCCCTGGGCGAATTACACCCGAGTCTTGACAATGCGGTGCTGCTTACCTCCGAGCTCGTCACGAATGCGGTCGTGCACAGCAGTTCCCGGTGCCACGGCGGTACCGTCGCGCTGGTGATCACCGAGTCGTCCGGCGGCCTGCGGATCGAGGTCGCTGATCAGGGCTCTGATCTCAGCTCGCCGGTAGTCCGCGGCGATATCACTGCCTCCGACGGGCATGGCCTGTTCCTCGTGCAGACTCTGGCTGACCAGTGGGGCTACCTGCGTAACGACGCTGGCACGACAGTCTGGTTCTGGCTCCGCGCCGGATGAGGCCAGGAGCGGCGGGTCAGCCGCGTCCCGGCCCCCTGGCCGCGCGCCCGGACGGTCCCGACCTTTTCTCCCGCAGCCGCATGGTCAGGTGCACCGGAGTCCCGGCGAAGCCGAACTCCTCCCGCAGTTTGCGCTCGATGAACCGGCGGTAACCGGCCTGCAGGAAGCCGCTCGTGAACAGCACGAAGTGCGGCGGCCTGGTGCCTGCCTGGGTCGCGAACATGATCTTCGGCTGCTTGCCGCCGCGCACCGGCGGCGGCGTCGCCGCGATCAGCGCCGACAGCCAGGCATTCAGCCGGCCGGTCTGAACCCTGGCCTCCCAGCTCTCCAGCGCCTGCTCCAAGGCCGGCACCAGTCTGTCCACGTGCCAGCCGGTCCGGGCGGAGATGTTGACCCGCGGTGCCCAGCGCGCATTGTGCAGCTGCCTGTCGATCTCGCGGTCGAGCGACTCGCGGCGATCGGCGTCCACCAGGTCCCACTTGTTGTAAGCGATGACCAGCGCCCGGCCGGCCTCGATCACCATGGAGATGATCCGCAGGTCCTGCTCGGCCAGCGGCTCGCTCGCGTCCACCAGTACCACGGCCACCTCGGCCCGTTCCAGCGCCCGCTCCGTGCGCAGCGCCGCGAAGTAGTCAGCGCCCTGCGCCTCGCGAACCCGCCGCCTGATGCCGGCAGTGTCGACGAACCGCCACGTCTTGCCGCCCAGGTCGATGAGCTCATCGACCGGGTCGCGCGTCGTGCCGGCCACCGCGTCCACCAGCGCCCGCTCGGCGCCGGCCAGCTTGTTCAGCAGGCTGGACTTGCCGACGTTCGGCCGCCCGATCAGCGCGACCCGCCTGGGACCGTCGTCGGTCTCGTCCCGCTCCTGCGGCGCGGCCGGCAACGCGTCGAGCACCGCGTCAAGCAGGTCGCCGCTACCGCGGCCGTGCAAGGCGCTGACCGGGACCGGCTCGCCCAAGCCGAGCGACCACAGCGCATGCGCCTGCGGCTCGCCGGGCGCGTCGTCAACCTTGTTCGCGGCCAGCACGACCGGCTTCCTTGACCTGCGCAGTACCGCTGCCACCGCAGCGTCCGCATCAGTCACGCCCACCATCGCGTCCACCACGAACAGCACGGCGTCGGCGGCATCCACCGCGATCCGCGCCTGCGCCGCAACCTTGGCGGCGAGCGCCGGCGTGCCTTCGAGCGCAGGATCCCAGCCGCCGGTGTCCACCACCGTGAACGCGCGGCCGCGCCAGCTGGCGTCGTAGCTGACCCGGTCCCTGGTCACGCCGGGGGTGTCCTCGACCACCGCTTGCCGGCTGCCAAGAATCCTGTTCACCAGCGTGGACTTGCCGACATTCGGCCGGCCGACGACCGCCAGCACTGGCGGTAGTGTGTCCGGCGTGGTCGGGCTCTCATCTGGCTCAGCCACGCGATGCCGCCTTGGACCGAGCCAGCTCGACGATACGCCCAACGACATCGGCCAGGTCAAGGCCGGTGGTATCGATCTGCACCGCGTCGCGCGCTATGGCCATCTGGGCCGAATCCCGGCTGTCCCGCCTGGCTTGCTCGCGCCGGGTGGCCGCCACGGTGGCACCAGGATCGGCCGCCAGGTCTGCGCTGCGGCGCTCCGCCCTGACCTGCTCGCTCGCGGTGAGGTAGACCTTCACCGGCGCGTCCGGGGCGACCACGGTGCCGATGTCGCGCCCTTCGGCCACGATCCCGGCGCCTGCGGCGGCGTCGGCGATGATCTGCCGCTGCATGGCGATCAGGACTTCCCGTACCTTCGGGATCGCCGCCACGAAGCTCACCTTGTTGGAGACCTCGCGGGTCCTGATCGCGGCTGCCACATCAGCGCCGTCCACCAGGACTTGCGGCGCGGCCGCGGTGGTGCCCATCGTGATCCGCGGCTCGCCAAGCCTGGCCACCACTGCCGCGGGATCCGACACATCCACGTGCTGACCGAGCAGCCACCAGGTCAGCGCCCGGTACATGGCTCCGGTGTCGAGATAGTGCAGGCCGAGTTCGGTCGCGACCCGCCGCGCGGCAGTTGACTTGCCCGACCCGGCGGGTCCGTCGACAGCGATCACCAGTCCGGGCCGAGCTGCACTGCCATAAGACCCGATACCGGCGGATACCGTCTTGGCGGCTGATTCGGTCACGAGGCGATGTTACCGGCGCACCGGCCATCCGCCTGCCGCGAGCACGCCGGACAGCTGGGCGACAGCTTCCGGCCTGACCCACAGCTCGGCGACGCCGACCGGCAGGCCAGGCGAGTGCTCGATGGTTACGTCCTCGATGTTGATGCCCGCGCCGCCGGCCGCCTGGAACAGCCGGGCCAGCTCGCCTGGCCGGTCTGGGATGACGACCTGGACGGTGACGAAGTCCCTGGCTCGCCCGCCCCGCTTGCCGGGGATCCTGGCAACCCCGTCGCTCCCCCGTTCCAGCAGGTCGGCCAGCTGCTTGGCAGCCTCGTCATCGCCTGTGGCCAGGCTCTCCAGCGCGGCAGCCGCCTCCGTGAGATCGGCGGCGACCTCTCTCAGCACCGCGCCTGCCGGGCCGGCGTTGGCGGCCAGGATCTGCACCCACATGTCAGTTCCCGCCGCCGCGATCCTGGTGACGTCCCGCAGCCCCTGGCCGGCCAGGGCCAGCGCGCTGGCCGGGGCCTGTTCGAGCCGCGCCGCCATCGCCGCGGCCACCAGATGCGGCGCGTGCGAAACCAGCGCGACCCAGTGGTCGTGCTCGGCCGCTGACGCGGTGACTAGCTGGGCTCCGCAGAGCTGCGGTAGCTGTGCCGCGAGCCGGACGGCGTGCGGCTCGTTGGCCGGCTGCGGGCAGAGCACCCACGGGCGGCCGATGAACAGGTCTGCCCTGGCCGCAGCCGGCCCGCTGCGCTCGCGGCCGGACAGCGGGTGGCCAGGCACATAGCTTGCCAGGTCACAGTTCAGTGCCCGGGCGCCCGCCAGCGGGAGTTCCTTCACGCTGGCCACGTCGGTGTAGCAGCTGGCCAGGCTGCGCGCCTGCGCTGCGCTCAGCTCCGCGGCCACGGCGGCCGGCGGGACGGCCAGCACCGCAACGTCGGCGCGCCCGCCGACCAGCCCGTCAGCTGGCAGCGGGCTGCCAGCGCCGAGGTCCACGGCGAGCTGCACTGCGTGCTGGTCGGTGTCAGCGAGCCAGACGGCGACGTCCTGCTCGCGGAGCGCCAGCGCCACCGACGTCCCGATCAGGCCGGTCCCGATCACGATCACGCTGGTCAGCCGGACGTCGGCCGCATCCGGTCGCGGCCCAGCCGGTGGTTTCGCGCTCATTGCGCTCATTGCGCGATGTCCAGCCGGAGC
>Ga0187783_10004266_pt1 | contig 10593 bp, 5 predicted proteins | sample 1015_SJ02_MP02_2_FD_132471 | JGI IMG/M metagenome (GOLD analysis project Ga0187783, IMG submission 132471) | Tropical peat soil microbial communities from peatlands in Department of Meta, Colombia - 1015_SJ02_MP02_20_MG | ecosystem: Environmental > Terrestrial > Soil > Wetlands > Peat | place...
CAGCCTTGGAAATCGTGAAATTGGCGTTTGCCGAGCTGGGTCCGTAGCTCGAGTCACCGGGATAGCTGGCGGAGACTGCGTAGGTACCTGGCACAAGCGTCTGGATCTCCGCATAACCTCTGCTATTCAAATTCAGGCTGCTTACGCCGAGCGGTGTGCCGGTCGAGGTTAAGGTAACGCTGCCCGTCGGACAACTGCTCAACCCCTTCGAGCAACTGCTGGAGATCCCCGTTGACGGCGACAGAGTCGCGGACGAATTGCCCACGTCCACTCGAAACAGGAAGTAACCCGAGCCATACGTCGCACTGCTCGCATCGAAACTCGTGGGGACGAGGTTGATGTCCAAGGTCACAAGGTTCGCAAACATCACGCTGCCTTCCGCGCTGACCGTCACTGGAATCGGCGGCGTGGAGGCGCTGGCACCAAAGGTTCCGTCTCCCGGATATTGGGCAAACACCGTATAGCTGCCACCGGGCAACACGCTGGTCGTTCCCGATGCCGACCCGCTGCTGAGCGCAAACGCCTGCACACCTTGCTCGCTTACCCCCATCGGTGCGCTGGGCGGCGCGGTGTTCGCGATCAGCGCGACACTCCCCGTGGGCGTGCCACCGGTGCCCGTGACATTGATGGCGACGTTCACAGACTCACCGTGCGTAATGCTGACGGGACTGCCGGAGTTGAGCGTCAAAGAAGTTGCCGACGGCGTCAGCGCGAAGTTCGTCCACTTGGTGACCAAATTTGTAGCGTTCACTGAACCAAGCCCGGTTGCGAGATCATAGCCCGCCGTTGTGGCATAACCCGACAGCACGCCGATCGTATCGCCGGAGGTTGTGATCGTGCAGTCAGGACTGCCCTGGGCGCACGGCATCGCGATGGTCGAACCGGCCGGAACATCGTAGAACAGGCATGTACTTGCCGGATTTGCCGCTGACGTGCAGGTGTTACCAGACTGCGCGGCGAGCTTATACAGGATGTAGTTTGCGTTGCCTTGCCGCGATTGTGTGGCCTGGTTCACAAGCGCCAGGATGGCCGCGAACGTCGGCGATGACGCGGACGTTCCTCCGAGGCCCACCAGTTGCGATGTGCTGCCACATGATCCAAGGGAGTACTCAGCAGGAATGTCCGCTTCGCAGATCACGTAGAAGCTGGCATTGAAGCCGTTGCTGGCGAATAAAACAACGTCGGGAACATCGCGAGCGCCGTCGGCCGGAGTCAGGGCCGTCTGCCAAGAGGGTTTTGCATAACCTCCTGAACAACTGGTCAGATCACCCTCACCCGTCAGGGGATTGAAGTCCGAAACGGTGCAACCGCTTTTGCCGCCACCGCCAGCTATGGGATCGAGGAGAAAGGAATAGTCTTGTTGCACCATCGCGTTGTTGCAAGTTTCTTCGGCCGTGGATGTGCCGAATACCCCGAAAGTTTCCTGGTTCGTGCATGTGTCGTTCCAGGTCATTTCGGGAATGTATCCGAGTGCCGAGGCAAGCGTGGTCGCATTGTTGCTCGAGCTCCAGTACGAGAACGGACTGCTGACCTGGTTAAAGTCCGTGCCACCGACGGCGACGTTATAAGGAGTCGATGAAATCCCACTCACGGTCAGCCCAAGCTGTGCCGGACCCTCTGAGCCCAAGTTGCCATCGCACGTCGCCGAACCCGCATCCCCGGCCGAAGCAAACACACTGATTCCCTGGGCAGCGGCTTGCTGCCAAAGCTGGTTGTAAAACTGGTTGTCCGCCGTGCCCATGAAAAATTCGCATACGCCGAAGCTTTCGCTCAGTACAGGTGCGAGGTTGTTATCGACAGCGTACTGCGCGGCGAGATCGGCGCCCAGAGCCACCTCTGTTTCTTGTGCCAGGACAAGGTCGATGGTAGCGTTCGGCGCCACCGCTCCGGACCATTGCACATCCAGGTCCGCCTCAATTTCAGCGTCATTGATACCCGGATCAGGCCCGCTGAGGATCACGTTTAGCTTCGCTGCCGGAAGACCAAACATGGCCCGAAACTGCGCGACGTCGCTAGGGTCGATGTCGCTTTGCCCAATGACCGCGATCGTGACGCCATCGCCGTTGAACTGGGTGGCTGGCAAAGGGTTGAGCAGCAGATTCGGAACCGTATAGATCTTGGCGAAGTCTGCCGGCGCTACGGCAAAGTTACAGAAGGGGCTGGCGGTAAGGCTACACGGATTGGGAAATGTATATAGCGGACCCACGGTTTTAGCTCCCGCTGCCCTCGCCCGCCAAGACGCGCCTGCGACTTCGTGCATTTGCTGTCGCGGAAAGTTGTAAAGCGTGTTGATGCCCGCGATGACGGGCGCGAGCGCCGTGGGAATCTGCGGATCGGACGAGTTGGCCCAGCGCTCCTTGCCGTTGATGGAGTACTGGTGGATCGTGGTATGAAAGGCCTGTTGGAGTTGTCCGGCCGTGCCTGAAAATTCGATGACCGTGCGACCGTTGGACACACCCGCAACCTGAAATCCGTGCGACGTTAGCCACGATGTAATCGTCTGGATGTCCTGATCGGAGGGGCCGAATTGCTGACCGAATTCCTGCGGCGTCAGCCATTTGTGAAAATTGGGCGAAGACGCGTCCTGCTGCTGTTGAAGCAAGGCTTCCAGCGCTGATTCCTGGGCCGCGCTGCGCTCGAGGACGAGCAGCATGCGCTGTAAAGGTAGGCTTGCCGGCGCGGCTCCACGGTCGAACTGAGGGCGAGCGAGCGGATGTGTGTTTCCTTGCAGCGTCGTCAGCTTGGTTTCGTCAATGGTTTGGGTAATGCGCGGGGCGACGGTGCTTGCCTGGGGCCAGACAAGACTCGGGGCTAAAAGCAGGGTTACAGCGGCCAGCAGTCGCCTGCCAAGATCTCGCATGGGCCTCTCTGCGCTTGATAGCACTCGCCGCCCGACTGCGTCATTGCGCAGTGGGGGGGCTAGGAGCATAACAAAAACGTCTGCTAAAAGTGGCGCCAATGTTGCCGAACGAACAGAGGCCTCTGGCGAAGAAAAGTACAAGGTCCTTCTCGGCGGCTTGCACACAATTCGATATACGTGATACATGGGGGAACGTACAATCCCCCTGACAAAAGTGAGGGGCCATGAATCCACCCAAAGAAATCGGCCATCCGGTCGTTGAGCCTGCGGCTCACGCCACAAGCCACGCAGGCGAGAAGCAACAACTAGACCCAGGACTTGTGAAGAGTGACAAAAGGGGCGAGTCACGAATCGGGCGTTGGGCTGTCGGTGACGTCAAAATCACCAGCATCATGGAGTCGGCGGACCGAATTCCGTGGGCACCTCTGTTCCCGGCGGAGGCCTCCGAACTCTACAAGAAGTATGACTGGCTCGTACCCCGCTTCATCACTCCCGAGGGACAGATCATATTGGCGGTGCAGGCATTCGTCGTCACCGTCGGCGGTCGACGCATCATCGTCGACACCTGCGTAGGAAATGGCAAGCTCCGCGAATTCGAGCACTGCAGCAATCTTCAAACCGCATTCCTGAAGGATCTGACCGCCGCCGGTTTCGCGCCCGAGACCATTGATACGGTCCTGTGCACACACCTGCATTTCGACCACGTTGGCTGGAACACGCAATGGGTGAACGGGAAGTGGGTGCCCACATTTCCTCGGGCGCGCTATCTATTTGGGCGCCGCGAGTGGCAGCATTGCCAAAACCTTCTGCGTGACAAGACCGGCGACATCAGACATATCCTGGATTCCGTCGAGCCCATCCTGGCTGCGGACCTCGCCGAACTGGTGGAGAGTGACCATCGCCTCACCGACGAAATATGGCTCGAGCCTACGCACGGACACACACCGGGACACGTCAGCGTGCATATTGCTTCAAAAGGGCAGGAAGCGGTCATTACCGGTGACGTCTTTCATAACCCCATCCAGTTTGCCGAGCCTGAAATATGTTCGATCGGCTGCGTGGATAAAGAGATGTCGCGCAAGACCCGGCGGGAGTTCCTGTCGCGTTATGAAAACAGGGCGGCGCGTCTTTTTGCCGTTCACTTCAACGATCCGGTGGGATGGATTGTGCGCGACACCCGCAACTGGCGCTTCTGCACTGAGTGAAAATTTGCCAGAGGGCGCTTACACGTCTGGGAGCTTTGATTTCGTCATCGTCGGGGGCGGAACCGCTGCTTGCGTCGTTGCCAACCGTTTGACGGAGGACTCCCGTGTCCGCGTTCTCATGCTCGAGGCCGGTCCTGAGCCTACGAGCATGTGGATCAAGATGCCGCTGGCCATGGGCAAGCTGTTCACCCACCCGACGCTGAATTGGGGTTTTTATACCGAGCCCGAAGGAAAGCTGAACAATCGGACGATCTTTTGGCCGCGTGGGAGAGTCCTCGGTGGATCCAGCTCCATCAATGGCAGCGCCTACGTTCGAGGTCAGGCGGAAGATTTCGATGGCTGGAGGCGGCTCGGCAATGTCGGCTGGGGCTGGTCCGACGTACTGCCTTACTTTCGGAAGGTGGAGAGGCGCGAATACCTCTCTGGGGAGTCCCACAGCAGCACGGGAATGGTGGCGATCAATTATCCCACCTACGTTCACCCAATCACACGAGCCTTTATCGCCTCCTCGGTACAGGCTGGATTGCCCGCAGCCGATGACCTGAACGGGGCTGTTGCCGAGGGCGTCAGCCTGATGCCCAACTCAGTGCATAAGGGAGTCCGCCAATCTTCGGTTGAGGCTTTTCTTCGTCCCGCAAGAAAACGACGCAATCTCGCGGTTGAAACGTCGGCGCTCGTTCACCGCGTGATCACCGAAGGGCATAGGGCAGTCGGAGTCGAATACGAGCGGGAAGGCAGGATTCAAAAAGTGGTGGCGACCCGCGAAGTGATTCTCGCGGCCGGCGCCATCGGCTCCCCTCAAATTCTGATGTTGTCCGGCATTGGACCTGGCCGGCATCTACAGGAACATGGAATCGCGGTCGTAGCAGACCTGCCCGGCGTGGGAGAAAATCTTCACGATCACCCGTACACCACCTGTACCTACAGAACGGCCCCGGAGAATTCGCTCAATCCCCAATTGCGCGGGCTGCGGGTATTGGGGCACGCCATCCGGTACTATCTCGCGAAGCGAGGTCCGCTGACGAATGGTGCATCGCAGGCTACCGCTTTGGCCCGCGGACTGCCGGGGGCTCCCTGTCCCGATCTGCAAATCGTTTTTCGACCCATGAGTCATATTTTTGATTCCAGTGGAAGGATTTCTCCGGATCCAATACCCAGGGTGACCGGAGGCGTTGCCTACGTGCGACCCAAATCTCGTGGACGACTGCGACTGAAGTCGGCCGATCCGCGGCAGCCACCGGCCCTGTGGGCGAACTACCTAGCCGTCGAGAGCGACGAGGAGGGGCTGCTGGCGGGCGTGAAGTTGGTGCGGCGCATTTTTCAGACCGAACCCGTCAAGTCTCGGGTCCTGGAAGAGGAGGCGCCCGGTAAAGCCTGCTTGACCGATCCGGACCTCCGCGCCTACTTGCACAAGGCGGCCAACACGTTTTGCCACCCCAGCGGCACGTGCAAAATGGGGCAGGACGGCCTGTCGGTTGTGGATGAGCGCTTGCGTGTTCGCGGGATGGAGCGTCTGCGCGTGATCGATGCCTCGATTATGCCGGCGCTGCCCTCCGCCGGTCCTGCACCCGCCGTGTTTATGATCGCCGAAAAAGGGGCCGACCTCATCAAGGAAGGCCCATCCGCGAGCGCTACCGCAGAAGCTCGGGGCGCCGCTTCAGCCGTCTCCGTTCCGTCTTAAGTTCCTAAAACGGGAGAGAAACGATGTCGCGTCTCGAGGGTCAGGTTGCGTTCGTCACCGGGGCAGGACGCGGGATTGGGCGGGCGATCGCGCTCGGCTTCGCCGCCGAAGGCGCGATGGTGGGCATCGCGGACATCGACAAGGCCACGGCCCAAGCGACGGTGAGCGAGATCGAAACGAACCGAGGGACAGCGCGCGCTTTTCCGATTGACGTCAGCCGTCGAGACAGCGTGCTCCGTGCAGTCGATCAGCTCGTTTCGGAATTCGGCCGCCTCGACATTATTTCCAACAACGCCATCGTCTTTCGTCGCGAGCCGGTCTCGGAAGTGCGAGAGGACGCGTGCGAAACGATGATTGCGGTGGGCTTGAAATCGCTCATTTGGAGTGCCCAAGCGGCTCTTCGACACATGGATCCGCAAAGGGGCGGCGTAATCATCAACAACACTTCGCCCGCGGCGGAACTGGGCGTGGCCGGATCAAGCGTGTATTCGGCCATCAAAGGTGGCGTATCGTCGCTCACCCGTTCGCTCGCCGTCGAGCTTGGGCCTCGCCGAATCCGCGTGAACGCCGTCTGCCCCGGTACGGTGCCCACGCCGGGAGCTCGCCAAATGAACAGCGACGCCATCTACGAGGGCCGGCGGCAGCGGACGCCGCTCGGCCGTTTGGGAACCCCCGAGGATATTGCGGCCGCAGCCGTATTCCTAGCGTCCGAAGAGGCTTCTTTCATCACGGCAACCGTTCTGCGCATCGATGGCGGAATTACAATTTCCGGCGGCTCGTAGTGTCGGGCACCAATCGCTCACGGAGGTAGCAGCGTGGATCTCATTCGAGTGCAGACGGAAGACAAAGCAGCGCTCAACGGGCTTCTCTGGAAGCTTGAGCCGCCCACTGATTCGCTGGTCATTTTGGTGCCTGGCGGGACGACCGGTGGAGCGATGGTCGCTTTGCACGACTACTATCCCATGGCGACCGCGCTGGCCGATAAAGGTTACACCTTCCTGATCCCCGACATGCGGGCCGTCTACAACTATCCCTATGCGGAGTATGCGGACGCCGTAAAGGACATTGCTGCCTTTGTCGGTTACGCGAAGTCGGCGGGTTATACCCGCATTGCTATCTTAGGGATCAGCCTCGGTGGCCCTCGCATGGCCCAATACGTAGCCGAGCGCAACGATCCTGCGGTCAAGGCCGTCGGTTTTATCGCCTCCATCCCATCGCCGTATCTGGAATTTCAAATTCGAGCAACCGAAGCGGACAAACGGCGACTGGAAGACATGCTGAGCCACGCCCGAGCGCTCCTCGCACAAGGGAAAGGGCGCGAGCCGGTCGCGTTCGAGAGTTGGTTTCCGGGCGGCCGGTCCTTCATGGGGACGGCAAAATCCATGATTGGCTTCTTCGGAGCGCCGACTGACAAGGGTACGCCGAGCTCGATCCGATACGGACCTCAAATCAAGGTTCCTACCCTCGTGATTCATGGGGATAAGGACGAGATTGCTTTTCCCCCGAATGCCCAGACCATTTACGACAGCCTGACGGGGTCGCCCCAACGTGATCTGATCTGGGTTCCAGGGGCAAGCCACTACTTGACGCCGGGCCCGATCGCAGAGGCGTACGCCAAGAACATCGCCCGGTGGCTCGCGAAGAACATGCCCGCCGGGCCTCGCCCGGTGAGGGTGCTCTAGGCTGATTTACCCCTGAGTTGTTTGGGCCATACTCCGTAAGGGCCGGGGGACACGAGCGTGAATCGTTGTTCCAGACTGTAGCGTCGACTGGATCAGGAGCTGCCCACCGACGAGTTTCAGCCGTTCCCTCATGCTGGTGAGACCAAGGCCGTGCCCACTGGCTGCCTTCTCGGGATCAAAGCCAACCCCTCGATCCTCGACACTCAACTGAATCTCGTCGGGTTCACTCGTGAGAGACACCTCGAAGTGCTTCGCAGCACTATGTCGGACCGCATTGTGAAGGGCTTCCTGCAAAACGCGGAATAGACACAGAGCGATCGCTTGAGGCAGCTTGCTCGGGATATCCTGGCAGCGGAAGTCAATCTCGACATTCTGCCGCTCGGATAGCTCTCTGCAGAAGCCTGCGGCCGCCGCTTCGAGTCCCATGTATTCCAGTTTCGAGGAGTGCAATCGGTGCGACAGGGCCTGGATATCGCTGCCGAGATCCTCAATATGTTTATTTGCCTCTTCGATGCGGCGCTTCGCTCGGTGCTCGGAAGGGGGAAGTTCTTGCTTCAGAGTTTCCAGCTTCACCGCCAGCACGGCCAGTCGCTGACTGATATCATCGTGAAGCTCTCGGGCAATCCGGGTCCGCTCTTCCTCCTGCGCTTCGATCAGCCTCTGACTCACCGTGGCAAGGGCTTCTTCCGCCATCTTGCGTGCGGTCACGTCCATGCTCGTGCCAACCACTTCAACGACTTCGCCCGATTGATTCATCACCGGGTGAGCGACGGCGTGGAGATGCTTTATCGTTCCATCCGGGAGAACGATTCGATAGTCTGACGCGATATCTACGGACGACCCTGTCCTTTCCTCTTTCACGATCTGCTCTACCCGCAACCGATCTTCAGGGTGGACCCTTGCCAAAAAGTGCGACACAGAAGGCCTTGTTTGCTCTGGATCGTAGCCCAAAATAGAAAACATCTCTTTGGACCAAAACGCGTCGCCGGTATGTACATCCCAAGCCCAGCCACCGCTATGGGCCAATCTTTCTGCCTCGGCCAGGTAACCCTCGCTCCGTCGGAGGGCCTGCTCCGCGCGTTTGTACTCGGTGGTGTCAACAATGACTGCTACCCACCCATCGGCGCCTCCGCTGGCATCCAGCGTGGGGGTGTAGGTCGCCGAAATCCATCTGCGTCCGACGCCCCGATAATTCACCTCTTCCTCGTAGGTAACCCTCTCCCCGGCGAGTGCTCGCTCAAAATGGGGTCGCAAGGCTTCAAACGTTTCCGTTCCCAATACGTCCACGATCAGGCGGCCCACGATTTCATCCAAGGGGCGCTGAATCAAATCCGCCAAGCCTTGATTCACCCACAGGTATCGGAAATCACGGCTACAACGAGCCACGGCCGCCATCTGCTTCGTTGCCAATTCCAGGGTTTCCTGTGCCGCTTTTTTCTCGGTAATGTCCTCCACCATGGCGACGACCAACGGAGATGGGCGACTGTTCAACAAAGAGATACTCAAGCGGCCCCAAATTAACGAACCGTCTCGTCGAAAGAAACGCTTATCCAGTTGATAGTGATCGATCTTACCCGCTCGCAGCTGCTCAAAAAGGGCCCAATCCTTCTCGGCATCCTCCCGAGGAGAGAATTCGACACAGTGTTTGTTACACATTTCCTCTTCAGTAAAACCCAGCATGGAGCAAAGGGTCGGATTCACAAACAGAGGCTGGCCCTCGAGGTTCTCGACAGCAATCCCAATGGGACTGGCTCGGAACGCATTATAGAAGAGCTCGCCGTTCGCATTCGCGGCTTGTGCCTTTTTCGCTTCCATAGCAGGGAGAAAGATATAGCACTAGTACTTTTTCAAGCGCAAGTGTTGTTCCGGGTTTTTTGTTTGTTGACCTTATGCACCCGTGAAACGCAGCCACGATGCAAGGAGCGCGCTGGTTAGGCAGGATGGCATGGTATTCATGAACGGCTAACAGATCCCCCAAGAAAATTTGTTCACATTTCTGCTCCATGCCGGCTTGACCATTGGATTTCATTGCCCCGACAGATGCGAGGGCGTATAAGGGGGGTTCAGCCGAGCGGTCTTTGAACTCATGAGTAAACGACTTTCGTCGATTCTGGCAACGGGGCTGGGTGCTTCTTCCTGGCCAGCGGCGCTCATCGGAATTGTGGTGATCAAAGCCGCTCTTTCCTTGGCCGTGAAGCAGGGCTCTTTCCTCGTTTCCTACAGCGGAATCAGTTATCTGCTTCTCCTGATTTTCGCGACCAGCTTCGCGATTCGAAACGGAGTCCAAAATACGCTTGGCGGTCGTCTGCTCTGGGCATTCCTCGCCATCGGCTATGGCCTGTGGACGCTACACCAAGGCGTTCTTGTGTACTACGAGCTTGCACGGCACATCGAAGCGCCCAACACTTCGATCGCCGATTTCCTGCTCTTCTTTCATGTCGTGCCGCTCATGGCGGCCCTGACAACGCTTCCACACCGAAACGTTTCGGAAAGCACTCCATACCGGGCCGTCCTGAACTCTCTTCTCTTGACGCTGTCCTGGATCTTTCTTTACGGGTACATTGTCTTCCCTTACCAGTTCTTGTTTTCGAGCACCGCCCCTTTCAGCTACGCCGTACGCTTTGACACCCTTTACTTTTTAGAGAATTTGGCGCTGGTTTCCGCTCTCATCATTCTGACCCTTCGTGTCGACGCCCCTTGGAAGCGAATCTATCTTCATCTGTTGTGCGCCTCGGCCCTGTACACCCTGAGTTCGACGGTCGCCAACCTGGCAACCGACGCGGGAGGGTATATCAACGGCAAGCTGTATGGCCTGGGTCTGACGGCTTCGGTTTGCTGGTTCGTGTGGGTACCCTTATGCGCACGGCAGGTACCGGGAGCGGAGGCAAGAGCGACCCGATCCGGTGACCGCCGAGGCTCTCCGGCTTCGGTATGGCCGATGCTGGTGATTGTGTTGATCTCGATCCCGATTGCTTGGGAGCTTTTCCGACGGAATGAGAATGCTGGTCTTCGTACGTTGCGCCTGCTGATCGCCATTGCCACGATTGTGTGCGTTGCGAGTGCGGCCTACATCCGGGAGTATCTCGGCAGGCGTGAACTGGCGTCCCTTCTCGGCTTGGCAGATGAGCGACTTCGTTTAGCCATGGAAGCGGGCAAATCCGTGGG
>Ga0187783_10004267_pt1 | contig 10590 bp, 5 predicted proteins | sample 1015_SJ02_MP02_2_FD_132471 | JGI IMG/M metagenome (GOLD analysis project Ga0187783, IMG submission 132471) | Tropical peat soil microbial communities from peatlands in Department of Meta, Colombia - 1015_SJ02_MP02_20_MG | ecosystem: Environmental > Terrestrial > Soil > Wetlands > Peat | place...
GTTCCCAACGCAAGCACAGCCGGTGAATGGAGGCGGGCATCGCCCGCCCTCAGCTCGGCGGGGCGGACCCCGCGCTTTAGCTGGATTTTTTAAGCGCCCGCAAGCTGCTCGCTCAAATCGGCGCTGGCCCGCAGATGTAGTTGCCCGTTTCCCCTGCGTCAATGGATGAAAACTGGCGAATTGAAAACGTTATGCAAAACGCTATTTTCACCAAAATACCTTGAACAGTGGGTATCTTTCTGCGTCGATAATCGACCCGTGACAGCCGCCGCTGCCTCCGCTATGCCCGGGGTGACTATGTCTGTGCTCAGCCATGACAGCCTGCCGGGACCGCCTCAGTTGTTTGATGCTGAGGCGGTGGCGATTGAACTTGGCAAGCTCGCAGAGACGTACGAGGGGCGCCAACGCGAGCTACGGACGGCGGTTGCGCAACAGCTGAAGGCGGCGCTCGCCAGAAGCCGGATCGTGGCCGAGCAACTGCTCTTGAAGGATCGTCAAGGCCTACGCTGCGCCGAGCGACTCTGTTTTGTGCAGGATGAGATCATCCGCGTGCTGCACGAATTCACCAGCAAACGCCTGTATCCCTCGCGGAACCCGTCCGAAGCAGAGCGCATGGCGGTGATCGCGACCGGCGGCTATGGCCGCGGCCTACTGGCGCCCGGCTCCGACATCGATCTCTTGTTCCTGCTGCCCTACAAGCAAACAGCTTGGGGTGAGCAGGTCGCCGAGACCATCCTCTATTGCTTGTGGGACATGGGCCTCAAGGTCGGCCACGCCACGCGCTCGGTTGACGAGTGCATTCGCCAGGCCAAAGCCGACTTGACGATCCGCACCGCGGTGCTCGAGGCTCGCTATCTGCTTGGCGATCGTCAGCTCTACGACCAACTGGTCGTTCGCTTTGACAAACAGATTGCACAGGGAACAGCGGCCGAGTTTGTCGCCGCCAAGCTCACAGAACGTGAGGAGCGTCATCGCCGCGTCGGCCAATCGCGCTATCTTGTCGAGCCGAACGTGAAAGACGGCAAAGGTGGCCTACGCGATCTGCACACCCTGTTCTGGATCGCCAAGTATGTTTATCGCGTGCGTGAGCCGGAAGAGCTGATCGAGCGCGGCGTCTTCAACCTTCAGGAATACAAGCTATTTCGCCGCTGCGAGAATTTTCTATGGGCCGTCCGCTGCAACATGCATTTCCTCGCGGGGCGGGCGGAGGAACGACTGTCCTTCGATATTCAACGCGATATCGCAATACGGCTCGGCTACACCGCCCATCCCGGACTCAGGGAAGTCGAACGCTTCATGAAGCATTACTTCCTGATCGCAAAGGATGTCGGCGATTTGACCGCTATCCTGTGCGCGGGACTCGAAAGTCGTCAAGCGAAGGCGATGCCGATGCTGAACCGGTTCGTCGCGAGGTTCCGCCCACGCGGCCGCCGAACACTGCCCGAGAGCGCGGATTTCGTCGTCGACAACAACCGTATCAACATTGCGGACCCCGATGTGTTCCGACGGGATCCGGTCAATCTCATCCGTGTCTTCCGGCTAGCGCAGCAGAACAACCTCGCTTTCCATCCTGATGCCATGCACGCGGCAACGCGCGCGCTGCACCTGGTCGACGAATCGTTGCGCAGAAATCCCGATGCCAACACGCTGTTCTACGATATTCTGACAGCACGGAACGACACCGAGGTCGTGCTCCGGCGCATGAATGAGGCGGGTGTGCTCGGCCGCTTCATTCCTGACTTCGGCCGCGTTGTATCGATGATGCAGTTCAACATGTATCACCATTACACGGTGGACGAGCACCTGCTGCGCTGCGTCGGCGTGCTGGCTGAGATCGAGGCCGGGGACCATGACGAGTATGGCCTTGCCAACGAGCTAATGCGTACGATTCAGCCGGAACATCGCGATCTCCTGTATGTCGCGCTGTTTCTGCACGATATTGCCAAAGGCAGGATTGAGGATCACACGATTGCTGGCGCGCGCGTGGCGCGCCGATTTTGCCCGCGCTTCGGTCTATCCCCCGCGGCGACCGAAACCGTGGCGTGGCTGGTCGAGAACCACCTTGTGATGTCAGCGGTCGCCCAGTCACGCGATCTCTCCGATCGCCGGACTATCGAGAATTTCAGCGCGGTCGTACAATCGCTGGAACGCATGAAACTCTTGACGATTCTGACAACCGCCGACATTCGCGCGGTCGGGCCTGGCGTATGGAACGGTTGGAAGGCTCAGTTGCTGCGCGCACTCTATTACGAAACCGAACCCGCACTGACCGGAGGTTTTTCTGAGGTCGATCGCGCTCGCCGCGTCGAACTCGCACACGGCGAATTCCGCGCCGAACTCACGGACTGGACGCCGGAAGAGATCGAGCGCTATCTCGCACGGCACTACCCGGCCTACTGGCTTAAAGTCGATCTGCCGCACAAAATTGCGCATGCACGCTTCGTTCGTTCTGCCGAGCAGGCCGGCAAATCGCTGGCGACCGCGGTCGGCTTCGACGCTGGGCGAGGGGTTACCGAACTCACGGTACTCGCGCCCGATCATCCCTGGCTGTTGTCGGTGATCGCCGGTGCTTGCGCTGCGGCCGGCGCCAATATCGTGGACGCCCAAATTTACACCACCGCCGACGGTCTCGCGCTCGATACTATTTCGGTTTCACGCGAATTCGACCGCGATGACGATGAGGGGCGCCGCGCCATCCGCATCGCCGACGCGATCGAAAAAGCGCTACGCGGCGAACTCCGGCTGCCCGAAGTGGTGGCGAAGCGCGCGGCGCCCAAGGGCCGCATCAAGGCATTTACGATCGAGCCCGAGGTGATGATCAACAACCAATGGTCCAACCGCTACACCGTTGTCGAGGTGAGCGGTCTCGATCGCCCAGGCCTGCTCTATGAGCTTACGGCGACGCTGTCGAAGCTTAACCTCAACATCGCGTCCGCGCATGTCGCGACCTTTGGCGAACGGGCGGTCGACGTTTTCTACGTGACGGATCTGATGGGTGCAAAGATCTCGTCGCCAACCCGGCAGGCGGCCATCAAGCGGGCCTTGATCCAGTTGTTCCCGCTTGAGGAGCCGCCGGCGAATCGCGCGGCGACAGCGTAATCGACGGCACGCAGACAGGCCGGTGCATCCCGATGTTGTTGTGTCGCCCGCGCATGGTGCGGGCTTCCAGGTCGTGCGCGACCTTCGCCGTTTCTACCTAGAAGGCGAACGCATCAAGGCACAGTACCGACACCTGGAATGTGCCGCAGATCAGACCAATGGCATCGCTTCACGTGCGGCGCTCCCGCTTAAAGCTTCAGCTGAACGACCTTTCGCGGCTTCGACAGGAGTGCTGTCACAGCCTCAAGCAGTTGTTCGTCGTTTACTGGCTTAGCCAGTACCGGCGCCTGCTGAAATCCAGTCGGCAAGCCGGAACGGCCATAGCCGGTAACGAAAATGAATGGAATCTTGTGCCGGGTTAAAGCCGCGGCGATGTGCTCGACAGAGTGGCCGTGCAGGTTGGCGTCCAATAGGACACAATCGAATGCTCCATCTTCAAGCAGGCTCTGACATTCCCGCTCGGTACTAACCGCCCGCGCTTCATCGGCTCCAAGCTTTTTTAGGGTGTCTACAAGGTCGAGTGCGATTAGTGACTCGTCTTCGACCACTAGGAAGCGCCAGTCGGCAAATGGCGACCCGGGCTTGGCGACCGGGGCTTGCGGATGGGGAACGGGCCTTACCAATCTCGCTTCATCGGTGCGCGCTCTCTGACGCGCATCAGTGTGCGGCAGTCGCATTGAGATTTTCCACGTCAATCCGTCGGGTTCGATGAGCTGTTCGGCCTCGCCGCCCTCGCTTTTAGCGCTCTGTTCGATCAGCGTAGTGCCGAAGCCGCGTCGCGACGGTGCCGATACGAGCGGGCCGCCGCGCTCACCCCATTGCACGTTGAGCTTGTCACCCGATACGGTCCAGTTGACGGCGACCCAGCCAGCAGGAGCCGACAGCGCTCCGTATTTGATCGAGTTCGTGCCCAGTTCGTGCAACATGACGGCGAGATGCACAGCCATTTGCGGCTGGAGATGCACTGCCGGCCCCCGCGCCGTCAATCGCGCTTCGTCGACAGATCCGTGCAGGAGCTGATCGCGTATCAGCTCGCGGAGATCCGCACCCGTCCAGGTTGAGTCGGTCAAGAGCGCGTGCACCCGAGCCAAAGACTGAATGCGCCCGGAAAATCGGCGGGCAAACTCCTCCGGGTCCTTGGTGCCGCGCATCGTCTGTTGAGCGATCGCCTGCACGCTCGCAAGCGTATTCTTGACGCGATGATTGAGTTCGCGAACAAGGAGCTGGCGGGTATTTTCCGCCTCCACCTGGCCGACGATGTTACGGAAGTAACAAACGGCGCCAAACGAACCGTCCGGCAGAGTGATGCGATCTACGCGCCACTCGTAGTGCTCCACCACACCGCGATCGGCGCGCATCGCGGCACGATGAGGTGTGGCATAGGAGTCACCGGTCTCCAAGGTGTGCCGGAAAATCTTGACGATCTCGTCAGCATATGTTGGTTCCCAGAGAATATGTATGATCTCGTCGAAGTCTCGGTCGACAACGCCACCAGGAATGTCGCCAAAGGCCGGCAGTGCAGTGGGATTAACCTCGCGAATGCGAAATTCGGAATCAACCAGATAGACTCCGAGCGGCGCCTGATTCAGGAGCGTTTCGAACTGCGCCGTACGATATTGCAGGTTTCTGGCTGCTTCCTGACGCAACTTCGCCAGCTTAATGTTGGCTCCGACCCGCGCGATCAGTTCGTGCGCGTTGAACGGCTTCGTCAGATAATCGTCGGCGCCGGCATTCAAGCCTTCGAGGCGCGCCTCCTCGTCGGCCCGCGCGGAGAGAAGCATTACTGGAAGGTCGGCGAGTTCCGGATTGGCGCGCACCTCGCGCACGAGGCCAAGACCGTCCAAGCGCGGCATCATCACGTCGGCCAGCGTCAGATCTGGCTTGTGTTCGCGGATGGCTTCGATCGCGGCCTGACCGTCGGCCACCGTTTGCACTTCAAACTGCGATGCCAAGAGACGGCTGACGTAGGCGCGCATGTCGGCGTTGTCGTCGGCAATCAAAATCCGGCCTCCTCCCGAAGGCCGCGGGGCGACTGCAAGATCCTGGCCAAGCGGTGTTTCCAGGCTCTTGTCCCTCGGCAGCCAGCGCAGCGCCTCCTCGACGTAGGCTTCGGCGCGAACCGCGGTCGATGTCAACGTGCGGCCGCCGCCGATGCGATCAGACGGCAGATGCGATCGGCCGAGCGGGATAGTTACAGTGAAGATGGTGCCTCGGCCGACGGTGCTATCGACCTTGATGGTGCCTTTGTGAAACTTAATTAGTTCCTGAACCAAGGCGAGCCCTATGCCACTGCCCTCATATGTGCGGCTCTTTTGCCCTTCGATCCGATGGAAGCGCTCGAACAGACGCGGCAATTCGTGGTTCGGAATGCCGACGCCGCTGTCGCTAATGCTGAGCTCGGCATCCCTGTCCGTTTGCCGCAAGCGCACAGTGATCTCGCCCTCAAAGGTAAACTTGAACGCATTGGAGAGCAGATTGAGTACAATCTTCTCCCACATGTCGCGATCGACATAGGCAAACTCGGTCAGCGGCGGACAGTCGATAACGAGACGCAGCCCGGCGAGTTCGCACGCGGACCGAAAGTTGCTGGCCAGCTCGCAAGTGAAATTGGCCAGCTCAGTCGGTTGGTAGGTCGCTTGCGCGCGCCCCGCCTCGATGCGGGAAAAGTCAAGCAGCGAGTTGACCAGCTTAAGCAATCGCAGCGAATTGCGGTGCGCCACTTTTATCAGAGCGCGACTATTGGAGAACGCTTCCTCTTCAGGCGCGTCAAGGACCTCTTCGAGCGGGCTCAACATCAATGTCAGCGGTGTACGGAATTCGTGGCTGACGTTGGAGAAGAACACCGTCTTGGCACGATCGATCTCAGCGAGGGCCTCGGCTCGCCGGCGCTCCTCTTCGTTGGCTTGCGCGTTAGCCAGACTCGCGGCGATCTCGCCGGAGGCAAGTGTGAGAAAGCTGCGGTAGGTGTCGTCGAATTGCCGAAAGGGACTTAAGCCGGCAACGAGAACTCCCTGGCGGCCGGTTTCGCCGCGCGCCGGAATGGGAATGAGTGCAGCCTGGTGTGGGCTTCTATCCCACGCGCCGGTGGGGAAGCTCTCACGAAGGCGCGGTTCCAAAATGTCGACCACGCGCGCGGTCTGATCCGTGATCACCTCGGCAAGCGGCCACGGCGCTGCGATATCTATCGCAATCTGCTTAGGGAAAGCCGAATGAGGTCGCCCGAGTGGCGTCCAACCGACGAGCGAGAGATTTTTGCCGTCTGGATCGGCGAAGTAAATCAGCGCAAAAGGCAGGTCGCGCTGATTAGTAGCGAGCGCCAGCGTGGTCTTCTCATACACCTGCAGCAGAGTCCGCGACTCGCTGCCAGCAGCCGCTAGCTCCCGAAGCAAAGCTAGCTGGCGTTCGCTAATAACGCGCTGCGTATCGTCGGTATTAGCGCAGATGATGCCCCCGGGCTCGCCCTGGTCGTCAGCGATAGGACTGTACGAGAACGTGTAGTAGGTTTCTTCGGGATAGCCGCTACGCTCCATGATGAGCAGTTGCGCTTCCACGTAAGTTCCTTCGTCGCCGCCCATAGCCGTCGCAAGCATGGGACCTATGTAGGGCCAGATTTCCCGCCAGACCTCGTTGGCGGGCCGTCCGAGAGCCCACGGATGCTTGCCGCCGATGATCGACTTGTAGGGGTCATTGTAAAGGTAAAGCAGCTCTTTGCCCCAGCCGATCCAGATCGGCTGGCGCGAAGTAAGCATGATGCGCATCGCTGTCTTGAGACCCTGCGGCCATCCGGTAAGCGGACCAAGCGGCGTCGCGGACCAATCGAAGGCCCTGATCCTCTCTCCCATGTCGCCGCCACCAGCAACAAACCACCGGCTCTCAGAACTCATGGACCCCCTACTTAAGTCGGCTGAGCACAGACCCACCAATCCCACTAAGCGGCTTGGCCTCAATATGGTTCCCGGATAAATCTCCGAGACCGAACGCGCGATAGCATTAGTGGCGCGGGGACCGTGGGACGCCAGCACACATCGACCCTCGGTCTCTTCATCGTCGTAGCCAGCCCGATCGAAGCTGTTCCGCTTTTCGCCTAACATTCTCCGTCAAAGCGGACCTGTTCCTTGGTGAGTGGTGGGCCGGTTGAAAAGCAATTTTGCGCCTCCCGCTGCTGCGGGCATCACAGAACATGTATTGATCCTCGTAGACTGCGATGAGTCAGCCGGACCAAACGCCTTTTGTCAGACCGGCATCAAGAAAGTTTGATAACTCCTGAGATGATGAATACGCAGTACCTGCGAGGCGAAGCAACTCAACGGCGCTGCACAATCGTGGACACAGCGCGTCTTTCGCTCGACGATTGTGTCCAGCGGGTATGGACGCAGCTTTGCGAGTGATCCAGACACGGATTAGGTTTCCTTTGGGTCAAGATCGACAAAACGCAAAGTGAGAATAACGAGTCCGCCTTCCATCCTAAGGCGGCCGGTGTGCGGACATTCTAAAAGCGATGTTCAGCGAACAATAACAAACGTCGCGCGCGGCTCGATATAAAGAACATTCCATCACTCACCTGGACACGATGCTCGATTGGACGGGGAAGGTGGGCTGTGCCATCCTTAGCCGAGCGGGCGCTCGAGGTGGTAAGCGATCATGCACAGCACGCAACCGGCGCACAGCCACATGCACGACTACGAAGGCCACGTGGAAGCGGTCGAGGCCGATCTCGAGTACTGGCGCACCAAGCGCCTGGAGCCGAGCGTGCTTCAGCTTCACCGGCGCGGCGTACTTACACTCTACGACCTCATTCGCACGGCGGCCCGCCTTCCCACCGGGCCGGCTTCGGCCGACGAGGACGAGCGTGACCTCGAGGGCCGCATCCGCGCGCTGGAAGACGGCCTCGATGAGTATATTCGCGGCATCGGCGTCGTCTCGCTCGAAATACCCGGCCACGACTCCGTGATCGAGGACGCTCGCAAGGAGCGCGGCGACTACGACGACTTCTTCCGCATCGCCAAGCCAGCACATGACGGCACGCTTGACCAACGCGTCGCGCAGTTGGAGCTCGATTTGCGCGAGTACCAACGCCTACTCGACGTGTTCATGCACGCGCTCATCGACAAGGGCGTTGTAACAACCGAGCAAATCGAGCGCCAGCGCGCCTTCCTCGCCGCGCGCGGCGTGGGGAACGGAGCCCGCATCGTCGCTCGCGCCTGGGTCGATCCGAAATTCAAGCACGCGCTATTAATGCGGGGGCGCGAGGCGGTGCGCGAGCTGAACATCCCTCCCGGAAAACTCGGCAGGCTCGGCGTGGCAGAGAACACGGCGATGCTGCACAACGTCGTGGTGTGCACGCTCTGCTCCTGCTACCCGCATGACGTGCTGGGCGACCCCCCTTGGTGGTATCGCGATGACGGCTACAAGCAGTCTATCGTCCGCGACCCGCGCGCCACGCTGGCAGACCGGTTCGGCCTGCGGCTGGCCGACGGCGTCGAGGTGCGCGTCCACGACAGCACCAGCGATGTGCGCTGGATGGTGCTACCGCGTCGACCCGAAGGCACGGACGGCTGGAGTGAGGAGCGACTGGCGCGGCTCGTGACCATCGATAGTCTGGTCGGCACTGCCCCGGCCCTCGATCCCGCGGCGCTTGCCCACAGCGAGCGCTCAGTGTGGAGTTGAGCATGAGCGCGGCAGAGCACATACACCGCTTTCGCGTCGGCGACGCCGTGCAGGTGCAACACGCGAACCCGGCCGGTAACCCGCGCACGCCACCCTACATCCGCGGCAAGCGCGGCATCGTCAGTAGGCTACACGGCAGCCTCCCCAATCCGCTGGACCACCGCGGCGTGTACCCGCCGCTGTACAGCGTACTGTTCCTGGTGGGCGAAGTATTTGGCACCGGCAGCCACGACGCGCTGTCAGTGGATCTGCACGAGGACTGGCTAGCGCCCGCCGGGAATGAAGCGCCGGGTCGGCAAGCCCCCGTCTAGCGCTGTCCTGCAGCGCTCCGCTTGAGTCCCGATTGCGCCGCAAATGTCGTTCTGGGTCAATTGCGCCATCCTCAGTGTGGCCTGGCTGCGTCGGCTGATACCTCGAAACCGAAAGTTGCTGCGGTCGACTTCAATTCTCAGTCGGGCCAACGGCCGACGCAGCTTTCTGACGTTTCGCACGGATGTTAGCGTTCAGTGTCCGGCGACTGAATTCAGACGATGATGCTCATCGTCCCTTGCGAGCGAAGCGTGTCCTGCGCGAGTAAAACTTTGCGTTCAGCAATTTTGAAGCTGCCGTTATGACGAACGAGCTTGTATCGATATTGTCCGGCGAATGTACTGATGCGCTCCATGCGGCAGCGATGGACCAGAAAATTGGCCGTCGCGGTAATGGTTTCGCCCTCGGCCGCAGTGACGCGGACGTTGGTGATGAATCGGCGGGTCTGTGAACGCGGATTTTCGGCCCAAGCGCTATCGCCGGTGAGTTGGCGAACGCGCGAACGGATGCGAGTCAGATCGTCGGCGACCAGAAAGACGCTTTGCGCGGGATCTCGCGACGGGTCATCAAGCGCAGGCACGTGGTTGATCGCGTCTTCGGTGAAAAGATCAGCCCATTCGTCGAGCCGCCAGCTGTCCAATAGTTCGGCTTCCTCAAAGAGAAAGCTTTCGACCTCGGCGCGCAGCTCAAGATCTGCACAAGCTTGCATCATGGTCATAGCGTTCTCCTCGTTCCGCGCTATTGCCCGATCAGGTTGCGCCAACCACGCCAGAAGGCACGCATCTGAACTTCGTCGCTCGGAAGCGGATGCTCGCGGAGCATACCGCGGGAGCAGTCCATGACAGCATCCTCCGGAAGGGTTGTGCAATTTCTCTGAATGAGCTCCATGACTTCGATGTCGTCGGGCGTGGCATGGCCGGCGGGGCCGAGAAACGACAGATATATGTCAAGCCGCTGTTTGCGCACTTCCGGCTCATCTATTGCAGGCATCAGCGGCCACGCTGTTATCTCGGAAAGATCAGGCGCCGTCGGGAAGCAGGTTCGGATAACACGGCGCTGCTCGATAAAGAGCGTGTTGGGGAACAACAATAGGGTTCTGGTATAATCGAGCATCCTAGTGGCGCGCTCCTTACCGAAATGGGCTTCCCAAGATGCGCGTTTAGCCTCATCGGCAACGCCGCTGAATTTGCGATATTCGATGACGACGTGACCGTTGCCGAGTTCCTTCGGGCTGAGCGATCCCTCATGTGCAGTGCGCGGGTTCGGCGATTTTAAGCCGAGAACTTTCGGGACGTAGTCGCGCAAATATCGGCCATGCGTCGAATTCAAGTGGTAGATGTCGACGGTATTCTCCATCAACAGCTTCCAGTTCGCGCGCATGGAATACTCGTGCGTGCCGGGCAGAACAATGTTCCCCCCTTCATCCTGATCGAGGATCATGTCAAGATAGCCGCACACGCCGGCAAGGTAGTCTTGGAGGCTCTCGGTTTCGCGGCTGAAGCAGACGAACAGCCA
>Ga0187783_10004268_pt1 | contig 10590 bp, 11 predicted proteins | sample 1015_SJ02_MP02_2_FD_132471 | JGI IMG/M metagenome (GOLD analysis project Ga0187783, IMG submission 132471) | Tropical peat soil microbial communities from peatlands in Department of Meta, Colombia - 1015_SJ02_MP02_20_MG | ecosystem: Environmental > Terrestrial > Soil > Wetlands > Peat | place...
CGGCAGCCGACGGCATTGCGAAGAACTCATCGGCGCGGGCCGGGTCGAGGTCGATGGTGAGGTCGTGCGCCGGTTCGGCGCCAGGGTCGACCCGCAGCGCCAGGTCATCCGCGTCGACGGCCGCCGGATCCCAGCGAGCGGCGACCTGGTCTACCTAGCGCTGAACAAGCCAGCCGGAGTGCTGACCGCCATGTCGGACAGCCGCGGCCGCACCACCATGGCCGACCTGCTGGGGAGCGGATCTGAGCGGCTGTTCCATGTGGGGCGGCTTGACTACGACACCGAGGGGCTGATGCTGCTCACGAACGACGGTGAGCTTGCGCACCGGCTTACGCACCCACGGTTCGGCGTGCCGAAGACGTACCTGGCCGAGGTCGCAGGACCGGTGCCACGCGGCTTGAGCCGCCAGCTCCTCACCGGAATCGAGCTGGAGGACGGCGTGGCCAGCGCTGACAGATTCCGCGTCGTCGAGCAGGTCGGCGAGCGCGCGATGGTGGAGATTACCCTGCATGAAGGGCGCAAGCACATCGTCCGCCGGATGCTCGCGGCGGCGGGACACCCGGTGAGCAGGCTGGTGCGCACTCAGGTCGGACCCATCACGCTGGGTTCGCTGCGATCGGGTGCCACCAGGCCGCTATCTACCAGGGAAGTCGGCGAGCTGTACGCGGCCGTGGGCCTGTAGCCTGCCGTCGCAACCGCAGCAGCATAGTGGCCGCGCAGAGCGGCATTCAGTGCAGAGCCCACAAGGAGGAAACGTGGCAGTCCGGGCAGTCCGCGGCGCCGTGCAGATCGGCGGCGACGACCGGGACGACATCCTGGCCGGCACGACAGAGCTGGTGACGGAGGTAATGAGCCGCAACGAGCTCAGCACCGACGACGTCATCAGTGTGCTGTTCACTGCGACGTCCGATCTGACCGCCGAGTTTCCTGCGCTCGCGGCGCGCAAGCTGGGCTTCCAGGAGGTTCCGCTGCTCTGCGCGGCGGAGATCGACGTCCCCGGCGCGATGCCGCGTGTAGTCCGGCTGATGATGCACGTCGAGACGAGCAAGCCGCGATCGGCGCTGCAGCACGTGTATCTGCGCGGGGCCGCGGCGCTGCGACTGGACATTGCGCAGTGACTGCTCCGAGCGCCCTGACACCGCCGGTCCCGGCCAGCGCGGTGGTGATCGGGACCGGGCTGATCGGCACCTCGGTGGCGCTGGCGCTGCGTGCCGCAGGCGCGCAGGTATGGCTGACCGACGCCGACGATGACGCCGTCGGTCTGGCCGTCAGCCTGGGCGCTGGCGGCCCGCTGCCTGATGCCGGCCTGCCCGCCGGGCCGGCCGACGTGGCCGTGCTCGCGGTTCCCCCGGTCGCGGTGGCCGCCGAGCTGCGCGCGGCGCAATCTCGCGGGCTCGCACGCTGCTACACGGACGTGGCCAGCGTAAAGGAACTGCCGCTGGCGCAGGCCCGCGAGCTGGGCTGCGACATGGCCAGCTACGTGCCTGGTCACCCACTGTCCGGGCGGGAGCGATCCGGCCCGGCCGCGGCCCGGGCAGATCTGTTCACTGGCCGGCCATGGGTGATCTGCCCGCAGCCGGACAGCGCCGCGGCAACCGTCGAGCTGGTCACGAGCCTGGCTACGACGTGCGGCGCACAGCCGATCTTGGTGTCGGCTGGCGACCACGACCAGTGGGTGGCCCTGGTGTCGCACGCACCGCACGCTGTTGCCGCTGCGATGGCGGCCCGGCTGGAGCACGCGCCCGCTAGCGCGCTCGCCCTGGCCGGTCAGGGTCTGCGGGACGTCACCAGAGTCGCCGCAGCCGGTGCGGGCATGTGGGTGCAGATCCTCGGCGCCAACGCCGGACCTGCCAGTGCGGTGCTGCGGGCCGTGGCAGCGGACCTCTTCCGGGCCGCCGACGCACTGGGCAGCCTGGCGGCCGGGGACGAGCAGGCCGCCAAGGAGGTGGCGGATCTACTGGAGCGGGGGAGCGCAGGCGTGGGCCGGATTCCCGGCAAACACGGCGACCCGACCGGGTTCTTGCCGGTGCAGGTCGTCATCGAGGACCGGCCAGGGGAGCTGGCGCGCCTGTTCCAGGTGGCCGGCACGGCGGGCGTCAACATCGAGGACGTCAGCATCGAGCATTCGCCCGGTCTGCCCGTCGGCGTCGCCGAACTGTGGGTGCGCCCAGCGGCCGGACAGGCGCTGGCCGAGGCGCTGAGCGCCGGCGGCTGGCCGGTCTCCGTGCGCTCCGCCGGTACCATCACCACGTGACCGAATCAGCCGCCAATACGGTTTCGGCCGGTATGAGGGAGATGCCCAAGTCAGCCGCGGTGATCGCCATTGACGGCCCCGCTGGCTCGGGCAAGTCCACTGCTGCGCGGCAAGTCGCCATCGCGCTAGGACTGCGCTACCTCGATACCGGCGCGATGTACCGGGCACTGACGTGGTGGCTGCAGGAGCAACGGGTGGACCTCGCTGACACCGGTGCCGTGCTGGCCCGGATCGGCGAGCCGCAGATCGAGGTGGGCACGGATCCGCGGCAGCCGCGGATCACTGTCGACGGCCGGGACGTGGCCGGCCCGATCCGGACCCGGCGCGTGTCGAACTCGGTCAGCACTGTCGCGGCCATCCCGCAGGTGCGAGCTCAGCTCATCGCCATGCAGCGGGACATCATCGCGGCCGCCGCAGTCAGCGGGCCTGGCATCGTGGCGGAGGGACGGGACATCGGCACCGTGGTCGCCCCGGCCGCGGCGGTCAAGGTGTACCTGACGGCGAGCGACGACGTGCGGGCGCGTCGCCGCAGCGCGGAACTGGGCAACGACCCGGCGGCCACGGTGGCTGCGGTGCAACGGGAGCAGGCCCGCCGCGATGGGCGGGACGCCGCGCAGATGGTCGCCGCGGCAGACGCAGTCGAGATCGACACCAGCGCGCTGTCGCTCGACGACGTGGTCAGCCGGGTGGTGGCGATGGCCCGGTCGCGACAGGTGGTTCCGCGTGGCTGAGCCAGCGGAGCCGGACGAACTGTCGGCCGCCGCACCCGTGCTGGCGGTCGTCGGCAGGCCAAACGTCGGCAAGTCGACGCTCGTGAACCGCATACTGGGCAGTCGGCAGGCGGTGGTCGAGGACACGCCCGGAGTCACCAGGGACCGGGTCAGCTACGACGCGACGTGGCGCGGACGAGCGTTCACGATCGTCGACACCGGCGGCTGGGAGCCGGCGGTGGAAGGCACGCCGTCGCTAGCTGCCAGGGTTGCGGCCCAGGCCCGGGTAGCGGTTGACGCGGCCGATGCCGTGCTGTTCGTGGTTGACGCGGTGGTCGGCGTGACCGACGCGGATGCCGCTGTGGCGGCGGTGCTGCGCCGCTCGGGCAAGCCAGTGGTGGTCGCCGCCAACAAGGTCGACGACGCGCCGGGGGAGTCGGCGGTCCACGCGCTCTGGTCCCTCGGCCTCGGCGAGCCGGTCGCCGTCAGCGCGCTGCACGGCCGCGGCAGCGGCGACCTGCTCGACGTGGTGCTGAACGCACTGCCGGCGGCGCCCGCCGAGCCCGATGAGGCCGAGACGGGCCCGCGCCGGATCGCCCTGGTCGGTCGGCCCAATGTCGGGAAGTCGAGCCTGCTCAACAAGTTGGCAGGCACCGAGCGCGTGCTCGTCGACGAGGTGGCCGGGACCACCCGAGACCCCGTTGACGAAGTGGTCGAACTCGGCGGCAAGACCTGGCGGTTCGTGGACACGGCAGGCATCAGGAGGCGAGCCCACCAGACGCAGGGCGCGGACTACTTCGCCGCGCTCCGCACCGAACGTGCGCTGGAGCGGGCCGAGGTAGCTGTCGTGATCGTCGATGCAAGCGAGCCGCTCGCCGAGCAGGACCTGCGGATCTTCTCGATGGTGATCGAGGCCGGCCGGGCGCTCGTCATCGCCTACAACAAGTGGGACCTCGTCGACGAGTATCGCCGCGAGTCGCTGGACCGCGAGATCGACCGTCAGCTCTATAACGTGCGGTGGGCACCGCGCGTCAACATCTCCGCGAAGACCGGCTGGCACGTCGACAGGCTCGTCCCCGCGCTGGAACTGGCCCTGCACAGCTGGGAGACGCGAATCGCCACGGGCCGACTCAACGCGTGGCTCACGGCGCTGGTGGCGGCCACTCCGCCCCCGGTTCGCGGTGGCCGGCAGCCGAAGATCATGTTCGCGACGCAGGCGGGCACGAAGCCGCCCCACTTCGTGCTGTTCACCAGCGGGTTTCTGCAGGCAGGCTACCGTCGCTTCATCGAGCGCAAGCTGCGGGAGGAGTTTGGCTTCGCGGGGACGCCGGTGCACATCTCCATGCGGCTGCGCGACCGGCACGGCGGGCGGGCGGACACCCCCCGGCGCCCTCCGGGGCGTCGTACGCGCTGATCACGCAGCGGCCCGATAGCTAAACTTCGGCTAAGGCAGAACGCCCGGCAGAAGCAGGCCAGCAGTGCGCGCGTGTCACGGTGAAATCCCGCCGGCCGCTGGCTGGTCGTGTATTGTAATCAGCTGAACACGCATAGCAATCAGCTATTCTGCACGCATGTGTGCGCTTTAGTCCGTGGGCCGTCCGGCGGAGGGAGCGGGAGACAGTGGGAGTGGGGCCGACCGTTCGCCGCCGTTTCCTCGGCGGCGAGTTACGACGGCTGCGCGAGTCACATTCGATCGAACTCGAAGAGGTGGCGGACCGGGTTGGCCTGGCTCCGTCGACGCTGTCGCGAATCGAGACCGGCCGGGCGCCAACCCGGACAGCTTCCCTGAATGCGCTGCTGGAGCTCTACGGCGTCTACGATCCTGGCCAGCGCCGGGCGCTGCTGGAGATGGCGAGGGATGGGCACCAGCGAGGCTGGTGGGCTGTCTGGGACGGGGTATTGCCGACCGGCTTCGGGGTCTGGGTGGGACTGGAGGCCGAGGCCGCCTCGCTGCGGGTGTTCGAGGCCCAGGTCGTGCACGGGCTGCTGCAGACCGAGGATTACGCGCGGTCCGTCATGTCGACGGTGCGCAGGCGGCAGACCGCTGACGAGATCGAGAACCTGGTCCGGCTGCGGATGCAGCGGCAGGGCGTCCTCCGTCGAGCGTACCCGCTGGACCTGTGGATTATCCTCGACGAGTCCGTGCTGCGCCGGATGGCCGGCCCGTCCAGGGTCATGCGCGAACAGCTCGAGCACCTCTACGACGCGTGTCACTGGCCGAACGTCACCCTCCAGGTGCTCGGCTTCGGCAGCGGCCTGCATCCGGGGCTCGGCGGCTCGTTCGCGATTATCAAGTTTCCCGAGCGGCTGGATCCCGACGTGGTTTATACAGAGGGTGTCACGGGACAGGCTTACCTCGATGAACGCGATCGCGAAGTGCGGGCTCAATCTGAAGCGTTCGAGTTGCTCCGGTCAAGTGCTCTCTCACCGGCGGAGTCCGCGCGTCTGATCCGATCCATTTCCGAAAGATCCAGCTGAAGGGAACAGTCTGTAATGCCGGACTATGACATTGCTCGCGCCTCGTGGCTTACCAGCCGCGCCTGCAGCAACTCGGCGTGTGTCCAGGTCGCGCATCTGCCTGGCGGCTTGGTCGCGATCCGGGACTCCAAGGACACCGGCAAGCCCGCGCACGTTTTCGACAGCGAGGAGTGGGCTGCGTTTGTCTCGGGCGTCAAGGCCGGCGAATTCGACCTACCCCGGCGCTAACCGGCACAAGCAGGCTGTCTCTGCTGCCATCAGGCGCAGCGGAGACAGCCTGCACTTTGAAACCGAGGAACAGAACTTGCCGCCGAGCGGACACCGACGCCGTACCCTGCCGTCCTTACATCTCCGCGATCGCCGCACGCAGGAATTCCTTGGTCTGGCCGGGCGGGGTGCTGGTCGTCGCGATGAGATCCATAGCCTGCTGGTAGCGGTCGACGTCCGCGCGCTTGTCCAGGTATAGCGCGCTGGTGAGCTGCTCGACGTAGACCACATCACGCAGATCGTTGGCGGCAAAGCTCAGGATGCTAAAGCTGCCGAGTGCGGCGTGCGATGCACCGGTATCGAACGGAGTTATCTGGATCGTGATGCGCGGCTGGTCCGCAGCCGCCAGCAGATGCTCGAGCTGTCGACGCATGATCTCAGTCGTGCCAACAGGTCGACGCAGCGCGACCTCATCGATGAGCGCCCACAGCCGAAGGGCGCCCGAGGCGAACCGCTGCTGGCGCTCCTTACGGAGCAGCACTCTGCGACCGGTTTCGTCGCGAGGGTACGCGCCGAGCTCATGGACCGCGCGGGAGTACTCGTCGGTCTGCAGAAGTCCTGGCACGAACTGGCTGTCGTAGCTGCGGATTACTTCGGCCGATTCCTCGAGCCCCAGATAGGGCTGGAACCAGCTCGGCAGTAAGTCCTGATAGTGGTGCCACCAGCCGCGCTGGTTGGCCCGTCCGGCGAGCACTAGGAGCGCCTCTCGCTCTGTCGCGCCAGTGATCCCATAGAGATCGAGCAGGTCGGCGATGTCGACCCCGCGGACCGCGTTGCGGCCAAGCTCTATCCGACTGATCTTGGACTCGGAGCCGCGAATGGCCGTGGCCGCTGCCGCGGCCGTGATACCGCGTGACTCACGGATCCTGCGTAACTGGGCGCCGAGCAGAATCCGCAGGACCGTAGGCGCATTCGCGCTGGCCGTGCGAGCGTCATCGGCTTGCATGGCGCCGGGCATCGGCAGCCGCCTTCCCGCATCGAACATCATCGACTACTACGCCGTGGCTGGAGCGCATCGCGCGGACTGGACCGCGCCAGCTCGCTTCCGAGCAGCGCATCGATGCCGCGGACGCACCACTGGGCCGACCAGAAGCACCAGGCCAGGCGCGCTGCCGAGATGCTACCGCGACGCTGGCGCCAGCCGCGTACGCGCGCCCCGATACGATCTCCACCAGGACACATGCACAGATAGTGCACCCCACTGACAGGAGAGCAAAGCGCATGCGGTACCGGCCACTGGGTAACTCGGGACTGATCGTGTCGGTTGTCGGACTCGGCTGCAATAACTTCGGCCGCCGGCTTGACGCCGATCAGACCCGGGCCGTTGTCGATGCGGCGATCGGCGCCGGCGTCACGCTGCTGGACACGGCGGAGCTGTACGGTGGTGCGGGCCGGTCGGAGGAGTACCTCGGCGCAGCCCTGGTCGGCCGTCGCGACCAGGTGGTCATCGCGACCAAGTTCGGTGGCGGCGGCGACATGGGGTACGGCCCGGCGGCTGGCGCCAAGGGCGGGCGCGCTTATATCAGGCGCGCGGTCGAGCACTCGCTGCGCCGGCTCCGCACGGACTACATCGACCTCTATCAGATGCACATCCCAGACGAGGTCACGCCCATCGAGGAGACGATTTCCGCGCTCACCGAACTGGTGCGGGCCGGCCTAGTCCGGTACATCGGCCACTCCAACTTCTCCGGCCTGCAGATCGCCACCGCCGCGGCGGCCGCCCGCGAGCTTGGTGCGGTGCCGTTCATTTCGGCGCAGAATCACTGGTCACTGCTTGAGCGCGACGCCGAGCGCGACGTTGTCCCGGCCGCCCGGCAGTTCGGCCTTGGCGTGCTGCCCTATTACCCGCTCGCCAATGGCATGCTCGCCGGCAAGGTACGGCGTGGCGTGCCGCCGAGTGAGGGCACCCGGCTCGCCGGCCGACAGGACTACGTCACCGAGGCCAAGCTCGATAAGGTCGAGGCCCTGGCGGACTGGGCTGGCCAGCACGGTCGGACCTTGCTGGAGGTGGCGATCGGCGGCCTGGCCGCGCTGCCCGGCTGCACGTCGGTGATCGCCGGCGCGACCTCTGCCGGGCAGGTACGCGCCAACGCGGCTGTGGGTGACTGGGTGCCGGAGCCTAGCGAGCTGGCCGAAATCGACAAGATCACGAGCGCGGCAGGCTGACCGAGACCCGGCCAGCGGAGAGGCAGGCCCGATGAAAGCAGCGCTCTACCGGGCGTACGGCCCGGCGGCCGAGTCGCTCCGGGTCGAGGACGTCGATCCGCCCGAGCCGGGACCCGGCGAGGTCCGTGTCCGGATGCAGCTATCCGGGGTGAACCCGACGGACTGGAAGTCGCGTAGCGGTGCTACGCCGCGGCCGATCGACGGCTTCCAGGTACCCCACCACGACGGTGCGGGAGTCATCGACGCGGTTGGCGTCGGCGTGGATGCCGGGCGCTTGGGCCAGCGCGTTTGGACCTGGCTGGCGGCGGCGGGGAATCGGTGGGGGACCGCAGCGCAGTGGTCGGTGCTGCCAGCTGGCCGGGCGGTGCCGCTGCCGGCCGGCGCTACCCCCGAGCTTGGCGCCAGCCTCGGCGTGCCAGCCTTGACCGCCCACCGCGCGCTGTTCGCTGACGGGCCGGTCGACGGCAAGAACGTGCTCGTGGCGGGCGGGGCCGGCGCGGTCGGACACTACGCGATCGAGCTGGCAAAGTTCTTCGGCGCCAGGGTCGCTACCACGGTTAGCGGCCGCGCAAAGGCTGAGCTGGCCAGGAAGGCCGGTGCCGATCTGGTGGTGAACTACCGGGACGCCGACGCCGCTGACCAGCTGCGTGCATTCGCCGCGCAGATGGACCGGATCGTGGAACTGGCGCTCGGCGCCAACCTGGACCTCGACCTCGCCGTGTCCGGGCCGGACACCTACATCGTCGACTACGCGGCTGAGGCGACGGACCCGGTGCTGCCAGTCCGCCGGTGCATGAATGCCAACGTCACGATCCGCTTCATGCTGCTCTACAGCATCCCAACCGAGGCTATCGAGCACGCCGTCGCCGACATCAGCCGCGCTGCGGCGGCTGGAGCACTGACGGAGCTACCGCTGACCAGGTTCCCGCTCGAGCAGGTGGCTGCCGCCCACAACGCGGTAGAGCTGGGCGCGGTCGGCAAGGTGCTGGTCGAGATTCCCTGACGACTTGGTAGGCACCGCCCGAAAGGGCTTGACGCCATTGGGATAACCGTTATCCTCTAACCGTTAGCGGCAGAGAGGAACGCCCCGTGCAGCAGGAAGTGGTGCTCGCGCTCCTGGCCAAGGAGCCGTCACACGGCTATCAGCTCCGTGCCCGGCTACGGGAGGCGCTAGGCCCGCTCGGCGATGCCATGAACGACGGTCAGGTCTACGTCACGCTCGCTCGGCTGGAAAGGGCAGGCCAGGTTACCAGCGCGCGCGCCGCCGGGACGCCAGACCGACCGGACCGCAAGACCTACGCGCTCACCGCAGACGGGCAGCAGCGCGTCGCCGAGTGGCTGGCCGAAGTCAGCTGGCCGAAACCCGATCTGGCCGAGTTTCACCTCAAGCTGCTGGCCGCCGCGGCCGCGGGGCTCGCGGATCCCCTTGGGATCATCGACGCGCAGCGCCGCGAGTTGCTGCGCCGACTGCGTGACGCGGGGCGCGCCGCCATGGCCGAGCCGGACGGGTCGGAGGCGGCGCTTCTTCTCGAGGGAGTGGTGCTGCGCCTGCAGGCCGACCTGCGCTGGCTGGAGGCGTGCGAACGGAGCTGGACTGGCAGGAAGGTCAGGCCATGAACGCGGACCCAGAGTCGATGGTGCGAGCCCGCGGGCTGCGCAAGGAGTACGGCAAGGAAGAAAGCCTGATCCGCGCCGTCGACCGCGTCGACCTCGACGTCGAGGCGGGCGAGACCGTGGCCGTGATGGGACCGAGCGGGTGCGGGAAGTCGACGCTGCTGCACCTGCTCGGCGGGCTGGACCGCGCGACCGCGGGCGAGTTGTGGCTGGCCGGCCGGCGCATCGATCGAATGAGTGAGCGCGGCATGGCGGCGCTGCGGCGCGACGCCGTTGGCTTCGTGTTCCAGGCGTTCCACCTGATGGACGAGCTGACCGCGGCGGAGAACATCGAGCTGCCCGTGCTGCTGGCCGGCCGGTCGCCGCGCGCGGCACGCCGTCGCGCAGCAGAGCTGCTGGAGCGGGTGGACCTGGCCGACAGGGCCCGGCATCTGCCGTCACAGCTGTCGGGCGGGCAGCGGCAGCGCGTCGCCATCGCCCGGGCGCTGGCCAACCGGCCGCAGGTCGTCCTCGCAGACGAGCCGACCGGCAATCTCGACAGCGAGGCCACGCTCGACGTGCTCCGGCTATTCGAGAGCCTGCACGAGGCCGGGCAGACGCTGGTCATCGTCACCCACGACTCTCGGATCGCCGCGACCGCCGACCGACTGATCGCCATGCGGGACGGCGCGTTCATCGACGAGACGAGGCTGACCGGCGGCACCAGCGGTCGACTCGGCGCGCTGTTGAACCTGGACTCCTGACATGGCACGGCAGCTGCTCGTGGCCTGCTGCGCGGCGGGCTGAGACGTGGGCAAGATGCTGCTGGTCGGCCGGCTCGTCGGTCGGGACCTGCGCTACCGGCCGAGTCAGGCCGTCCTGCTGCTGCTGGCGATCGGCGCAGCCGCCACTGTGCTCTCGCTGGCGCTCGCGCTGCATGGCGTCACGAACAAGCCGTATCAGCAGACCAGGGCGCAGACCCGCGGCCCGGACGTGGTCGCCGCGTTCGGCCCAGCGCAGACTGCCGGGCCGCACACTCCTGGTCCGCTGGCACGTCGGCTGCGACAGCAGCTCCGCGACGCGGAGGCGCAGCGTCAGGCGGAAGAGAACGCGCTGATGACC
>Ga0187783_10004269_pt1 | contig 10589 bp, 9 predicted proteins | sample 1015_SJ02_MP02_2_FD_132471 | JGI IMG/M metagenome (GOLD analysis project Ga0187783, IMG submission 132471) | Tropical peat soil microbial communities from peatlands in Department of Meta, Colombia - 1015_SJ02_MP02_20_MG | ecosystem: Environmental > Terrestrial > Soil > Wetlands > Peat | place...
ACCGCCAGTGCCTTCAGATGGCTTCCGATAGAACCAATCGAAGAAGGCCGCATTCTGCGGGTGATAAGTGAAGGTCGTGGACGCTGCGGTTCTCTACCGATCGCACAGGAGAAAATCAAAACCGGCTTTCCGAACGGTCCGCTGCCTAAGCTCTGGCTAAGCATCGCCGCGAAACTCGCAGCCGGCAGGCAGCCAGAAAGGTTGAATCATGGTGGGCGATGACGGGCTCGAACCGCCGACTTCCTCCTTGTAAGGGAGGCGCTCTCCCAGCTGAGCTAATCGCCCGCTCTGCAAGCAATTCGCGTTAGCGAGCACGGTCCCTCGACTTGGCCCTTGATGACGCGCCCTTCGAGACGCGCGCTTCGCGCGCTCCTCAGGGTGACACCCGGGGCGCTCCTCAGGGTGACACGCGCGCGCTCCTCAGGTTGACGCGATGTGAATGAAGTTTAAGGGAGCCTGAGTTTCGGGAAGTCATCCATTGGACTGCCCATACTAATGAGAACGAAGCGGTACCGCGCCGCTTTCACCAGCGACGTGCTCAAGAATGTCAGCGTGACGCGGCGAGGGATCGCCGGGTTTGCGAGCGACTGCGGCTTTCCGGAAGAGGCCGTCGATGACATCAAGCTCGCCGCCGGAGAAGCGCTCAGCAATGCGGTCGAGCACGGGAGCGCGCGAGAGACGCGACGGATTATGGTCGATTGCTCGTTTGACGGACGCGCGCTCACGATTCAAGTACGGGATGAAGGCCTCGGCTTTCCTATGCCGGTGGAAATCGGAACCGTCATTCCCGACGCACGCGGCCGCGGCTTCGGCATCTTCCTCATGCGCCGGCTGATGGACGAAGTCTCGTTCGAGCGCAACGGAACGGTCGTCCGTCTCGTGCGGCGCCTTGCTTAGGTGCTTTCGTCACTCGTCCTTCGAGACGCGCGCTGCGCGCGCTCCTCAGGATGACACCCGGAAATCTAGTTTTTGTCGGCGATCTTCTTTTGTAGGAGCGAGAGCGCGGCGCGCAGCTGCGCGTCTTTATCGACCTCGCCGAAAAGCGCGTCGTGGTTTTCGTCGACGACGACGTCGGGTTCGATTCCGCGCAGATTGATGTCGCGCCGGCTCGGCGTGAGATAGTGTGCGGTCGTGATCTTGATGGCGGCGCCGTCGGGAAGCGGCGTCAGGGTCTGCATCACGCCCTTGCCGAAGGTCTTCGAGCCGACCAGCATACCGATGCCGTCGTCTTGCAGCGCGCCGGCGGTAATCTCCGATGCCGATGCAGTGTATTGATTGACGAGCACCGTCACCGGCATCGTGATCGACGGGTCGTCGTCCGCGTCGATCGTGGTTGCGCGCTGTCCGCGCTCTTCGACCGTCACGATCGCCTTATTTGCGATGAAGCGCGAGCTGATGTCGAGCGCCGAGTTCACGTAGCCTCCCCCGTCGTTGCGCAGGTCGAGCACGAGCGCTTTTGCGCCTTGCTCGTTCAGTCGCGCGACCGCGGTGTCGAACTCCGCCGGTGTGGCTCGCCCGAACTCCATCACCCAAATGTAGCCGATGCCGCCCGGAAGCATCTTGAAGACGACCGTTGGCGGCTGCACGTCCTCGCGCGTGATCGAAATGGTTGCCGGCGCGGTGGAACGCTGCACGGTGACCGCGACGAGCGTGCCGGCTTTGCCGCGCAGCTTTCCGCTCACGGCGTCGACCGAAAGACCTTTGGTCGGATATCCGTCAACCGCCGTCACGATGTCGCCGACGTGAAGCCCGGCGCGCTCGGCCGGCGTGCTCGGCAGAACGTAGGTGATGCGAACGCAGCCCGACGGCGGATCGGGCTCGATCATCACGCCGATGCCGCCGATTCGTTTGGGATCGAGAGCTTCGTTGAACGCTTTGAACTCGGCCGGCGTGAAGAACTGGGTGTAGCGATCGTTCGTCGCTTTCGCCATCGCGTCGATCGCCGCGTAGGCAAAATCGTCTGGCGAAGCATGCGCCGCGCTCGCCGCGGTTGCGATGGCGTCGTCGAGCTCGGCAACCGTTGCATCGCGATCGCCTTCGACGCGCAGCGCCGGCGGGTGAATCGTTACGCCGTATTTGTGCGCCGTCGCGGCGAGTGAGTCGGAAGCCGCCGCCAGCAACACTTGCGGATCGATCGTTTCGTAATACGTGCTCGTCAAGAGTTGATAGCTCTGCGAAACATCGCCGGCTACCTGATAGGGCAATGTGGCGGCAGGGACGATGCCCGTGCAGCAGAGAGCGAGCAGCGCACAAGCGGCTGCGGCGCGTCCAAAAAACTCAAGACTCGGCATAATAGTTTCCCTTCTTCGACCCATACTTGCGAAACGCTTAGCAAGCTTCAATTGTTTCGCTCGTCCCTCGACTCCGCTCGGGATGACATTGCGCGCGTGAGCCGGTCCATCATCGCCAACCCCAGCCCCCGCTCGGGCAAGGGCTGAGCGTCGATTCGCTCCAGCCCCAACGCGTCGAGCGCATGGAGCGCTTCGAAGAAACCGGCCGCCGCTTCGCGCAGGTCGCCGCGACGCGAGAGCACCCGGCTCACAGCATACCCCGCGAACTCTTCACGCAAGCTGAGGGCGCCGGCGTCGGCACGCTCCGCGGCAGCGACCGTAGCGGGCTCGATGACGCGCAACGGCGTGCACGGCGAGTAGTGCCGGCGAAGCTGCCCGGGCGCGCGCACCGGTCCAGCCTCCTCGCGCGCCAGCGGGCCGATTACCGCCTCGATCTCCTCGGCGGGAATTGCTCCCGGTCGAAGCAGCGCCGGGCGCGGCTCGAGCGCCACGACGGTCGACTCGATCCCGTGCGGGCTTCTTCCTTCATCTAATATGAAGAGGGTTGCGCCGAAATCCCGTTCGACGTGCTCGGCGCGGGTGGGGCTCAAGCCGCCGAACCGGTTGGCGCTCGGCGCCGCGAGCGGGGCGGCGACGGCGGCGAGCAGCGCGCGGGCGACCGGATGGGACGGCATCCGGACCGCGACCGTTGCCAACCCGGCGGTGACGATCTCGGGCACTCCCGGCGCCTTTGGCAGCACGAGCGTTAGCGGGCCGGGCCAAAACCGCGCGGCGAGCCGCTCGGCGGCTGGCGGAAACGCGTGCGCGACTCGTTCGAGCGTTGCGCGATCGAGGACGTGCACGATGAGTGGATCGAAGCTCGGACGGCCCTTGATCTCGAAGATCCGCGCCACTGCCTGCGAATCGAGAGCGAGCGCTCCGAGTCCATAGACGGTCTCGGTCGGAAAGGCGACCAAGCCGCCGGCCTGCAGCAGCTCGGCCGCCCGCGAAATGCTTTGGGCGTTCGCCGGAACGACCGTCATGCAGCAGGGATGGCCCCCGAAATCGTACGATACCTTTTATCGGATGGCCCAACTCGATCGTTCGTGGCGGCTGTGGCCGCTTCGCGCGCTGCTGGTCGCGTCGTTTGGTGCGCTTGCGGGTTGCGGCGGCGGCGCTTCTCAGCCAGGCGGTCTCACCACTCCGCCGCCGTCGGCGCGCGACGGCAAGTACTTCGCGCACGTCGTGATCCTCGTGCAGGAGAACCGCACGTTCGACAATCTCTTTGCCACGTTTCCGGGTGCCGACGGAACGACGATCGGCAAGACGCACGACGGAACGCTGGCGCTGCGCGAGAGCGACCTCACCAGCGGGGTCGCGCCGAACAACGGTTACAAGCCGTTTTGGCTGGAAGATTACAATCACGGCGAGATGAACGGATTCGACCTCGTTCCGATCGGCCGAACGCCGGGCACGTACGTCTATCAATACGTCAACCCCGCGCAGATCGAGCCGTACTGGCAGCTCGCCAAACAGTACGTTCTCTCCGATCATACGTTTCAAACTCAGGGCAGCGGCAGCTTCACCGCGCATCAAGATTTGATACGCGGCGGCACCCAAATCACGCCGAGCGAAAGTCTCATCGATTTTCCGACCGGCGTGCCGTGGGGTTGCGACGGCCCGCGTAGCTCGCAAACGTCCTTGATCACGGCCGACAATCGTTACCTGCACTACGCAGGCCCGCCACCCTGCCTGCAATACCGAACGCTGGCCGATTTGCTCGACGCCGCGCAGCTCACATGGCGATATTACGTTCCGACGATCAAGGGCAGTTTCGCCGGCGATCTTTGGAACGCGTTCGACGCAATCTCGGCGGTTCGCTACAGCTCGCAATGGTCGCAAAACGTAATCCAGCCGGAAACGAAGATCTTTGCCGATATCAAAAGCGGATCGCTTTCGTCCGTTACCTGGGTGATTCCCGATTTCAATAATTCCGATCATCCAGGCGGCGGATTGGACACCGGACCGTCGTGGGTGGCGCAAGTCGTCGACGCCATCGGAGAAAGCCCGGCATGGAACTCGACCGCGGTCATCGTCGTCTGGGATGACTGGGGAGGCTGGTACGACCACGTTCCACCGCCCGGCACGCACAGGTTCGGAGGCTTGGGCTTCCGCGTGCCACTCATTGCGGTTTCGCCGTATGCAAAGACGGGGTACGTTTCTCACAAGCAGTATGAGTTCGGAAGCATCGTCAGATTCATCGAAGACAACTGGAACCTGGGAAGCCTCGGAACCACCGACGCGACCTCCCCCGATTTCGCGACCGACTTTTTCAACTTTTCGCAGCAGCCGCGCGCCTTCGTTCCCATCGAGGCGAAGTATTCGCAAGCCTACTTTTTGCATCAACGGCCGTCGAATAAGCCCGTCGACAACCAATAATATAACCCTAATCACTGATGATTATCAACGATTTCCCATATCCGCGCGCTCGCATGGAAGAGCCGTAGAGGCGGCGAACGGTAGACTCGGTTAGATGCGGACCTTAGAAAGATCTTCGGGTACGATTGCCCCGCAGCCGCCGGTGCAGGCCGTACCGGTCGTGCTTTCCGATTTCGAGCGGATCGAAGTTACGCCGCCGGTCGAGCAAGACGAGCTCAAGCAGATTCAGGCGCACTTCATGACGATCGCGCAGTGCGCCGCCAAAAAGATTACGACGCCGCAGGAGCGCGAGCGCGTCGCCCGCTCGCTGAAAGAGCGCATGGCGCGTTACGGCACGTCCTCGGAATACATCGCGCGCCGGCAAGTCAGCGTTCTCACGTCGCGTTTCGTGCAGCCCGATCCCGGCAACGAATCGGAATCGATCCGGCGCTACGGCAACCTGCGAAATCCAACCGGCGAGGGCCTTGACGAGCGGATGAATCTGTTCGAGGAGATCGCGTGCGGCGTCTTCGAGCGCATTTATCGCGATCCGCAGGCGCCGCCGCCCGACGACATCGTGCACGTCACTTGCTCCGGCTACGTCTCACCGAGTCCGGTGCAATGGTTTCTCTCGCGGCGCGGATGGCTCGACGTCGGCGTGACCCACTCCTACCACATGGGCTGCTATGGCGCGTTTCCGGCGGTGCGCACCGCGGTTGGTCTGGTGGGATCGTCGTATTCGTCGCTTCCGGGGCACAGGCGTCACGTCGATCTGGTGCACACCGAGTTTCTCTCGCTTCACTTCGATCTGCTCGGCGACGAACCCGACAACTTCGTCACCTCGACGCTCTTCGCCGACGGATTCATCAAGTACGCGGCCTATCCGCAGGCGGAGTTCGGCAAGCGCGACGGTTTGAAGGTTCTCGCGATCAAGGAACACATCTTGGCGGATTCGCTGCCGGAGATGACGCTGCGCCCCGGACCGTTTCAATTCGACATGTCGCTCTCCAAGCGCGTGCCGTTCATGATCCGCGATTCGATCGCCGATTTCGTACGTTCAATCTGCGCTGCCGTCGGAGTCGATTTCGAGCGCGAGAAGTCCGAAATGATCTTTGCCATCCATCCCGGCGGGCCGGCGATTCTCAATCAGATCCGCAGCCGGCTCGGGATCGAAGAACCCGCGGTCGCGCTCAGCCGCAAGGTTCTGCACGAGCGCGGGAACATGGCTTCGGCGACCGCCCCGCACATTTGGCAGCTGATCGTCGAGTCGCCGCAGATTCCCAGCGGCTCGAAGGTCTTGAGCATGGCGTTTGGTCCGGGCCTGACGGTAATAGGAGCGCTCTTCGAGAAGGTTTAGGCCGCAATGGCGAGCACCGATACTAAGACACCGCAGACGCAGCAGCGTTTCTCCGTGCCGGGCCCATTCTATTGGAGCGTGCGCGGCGTGCATGCGGCCGCACCCGTCTTCGTGGCACTGGGCAACCTCGAGTCGCAGCTTCTCGCACGCCGCTTAGCGACGCAGCGCGTCGACCGGCCGGTCTACATTTGCGGCTTGCCGCGAGCCGGAACGACGATCACGCTGCAGATGCTCAGCGAGCATCCCGACGTCGTCACGCACAAATACGCCGACTTCTTGATGCCGTACATGCCGTGGGTTTGGAACAAAGTCTTCCCGCGCATACCGGTCAACGCGATGCGCAAGCCCGTTCCGCGCATCCACCGCGATCGCATCGAAGTGACGCGCGACAGCGCCGAGATGGGCGAAGAGATTCTTTGGGAGCACTTCTTCCCGCAGATTCACGACGAGACGAACTACAGCGTGCTCGACGGCACGATCTCGAACCCGGCCTTCGAGCGTTTCTACCGCGAACATCTCTGTAAGCTCGCGCTGGTGCGCGGACGCGATCGCTACGTCAGCAAGGCGATCATGTGCGTCGTTCGGATGCAATACTTGCGCAAGCTCTTTCCCGACGCGCGTTTTCTGCTCTACATTCGCAACCCGATCGATCACGTCGCCTCGCTCATCAAACAAGATCGCATTTGGGCCGAGATCGAGCAATCCGATCCCCGCCAAATCGAGATCATCGAGCTGACCGGACACCACGAGTTCGGCCCGCATCAGGTAATGGCCAACGTCGGCGATCCGCAGACGCTGCGCGAGATTCGGCAGCTTTTCGACGAGGGACGCTGGGCGGAGTCGCGCGCGCGCTACTGGGCATACGTTTACGGCTTCGTCGCCCGGCAGCTCGACGCGGATCCGCAGCTCGCACGGCAGGTCTGCATCGTACGGTACGAAGATCTCTGCAGCGATTCACTCCCGACGATCGACCGGATTTTGGCGCATACCGAGCTCGACGCGCCGAAGTTCGCCGGCACGCGCGCGAAGTACGGCGAGAAGCTTTCGTTCCCCGACTACTACAAGCCGAAGTTCGAGCCCGACGTGCTCTCGGCAATGGTTGCGGCGACCGACGGCGTCGCGCGCCGCTTCGGCTACGACGTCGGCGCAATCGCCGCGCAGGTCGCCCCCGTGACATCCTGAGCGAAGCTTCCAATGGTGTCATCACTGGCAGCATGAGCGGGGCGTCCTGATGGTGTCATCCTGAGGAGCGCGCGCAGCGCGCGTCTCGAAGGACGAGGGATGAGGGACGCACTCGTTCTCGCGGCAAGTTTGGTGGTGGTTGGTTGTGGCTCGCCGCTTCTCAACGCCTCGCCGTTTGCGGTCGGGCTGCCCGCTACGATCCACACGCGCGCAGCGCAATCGCCGATTGCGCACGTTGTGATCGTCATTCAAGAGAATCGCAGCTTCGACGATCTCTTCGCGCTCTTTCCGGGCGCCGACGGCGCAACCCGCGGCTTGATGGAGGTGAAACAGGGCAGCAAGTACGTCGACCAATGGGAGACGCTCAAGCCGCACGCGCTGATCATGCCGAAGGACGTGCAGCACTGCCACGCTTCGTTCGTCACGTCGTACGACGACAAGAAGATGGACGGCTTCAACCTCGTTCCGGTCGGCGCATGCGCCGCGACCGGTAAACCGGTCGGCACGGTCGTTTATCAGTACGTCGAGGAGTCGCAGATCGAACCGTATTGGGATATCGCGCAGCAGTGGGTCTTAGCCGATCACATGTTTCAAACGCAAGGCAGCGGGAGTTTCACGGCGCATCAGGATCTGATTCGTGGCGGCACGTGCATCACGGCTGAGCCTTCCTGCCAGTCGCCGTCGTCGAAAACCGAGAGCCTCGTCAACGGCCCCTCGAGCTGGCCGTGGGGCTGCGACGCGCAAGAGAAAGACGCCGTCACGTCGCTCATCAACATCTACGGTCAGGTCGAACGCGACGGTCCCTTTCCGTGCTCGGACGATTTTCCCGACTACGGATCGGGCGGCTACAAGACGATGCGCGATCTGCTCGACGCCGCCGGCGTTTCGTGGAAATACTACACGCCGTGCTTTAGCGACCAGGACGGCTGCAGCCCGAGCAGCGGCTGCCCCGATTGCGACGGCGATCTCCTCAACGCCTTCGACGTGATCTATCCGGTGCGCTACGGTCCCGAGTGGACGACCAACATCTCGATGCCCGAGACGAACATCTTCAACGACATCAGCAACGGTGCGCTGCCGGCCGTCTCGTGGGTAATTCCCGCCGATGACGATTCCGACCATCCCGGTCAAAAGGTCGACGACGGCCCGTCATGGGTGGCGAGCGTCGTCAACGCGATCGGTGAGTCGTCGTATTGGAATTCGAGCGTCGTCTTCGTGGTGTGGGACGACTGGGGCGGCTTCTACGACAACGCCGTGCCGCCGTTTCAAGATGATTTCGGCGGACTGGGCTTTCGCGTACCCGCGCTCGTCATTTCGCCCTACGACATCGCGGGTACGTCGAGCAAGGGTGGATACGTCTCGCACACGCAATTCGAGTTCGCGAGTATTCTAAAGTTCGTCGAGAGCAACTGGAATCTCGGCTCGCTGGGAACGACCGACGTGCGCGCCCGCAACATCGGCAAGCACGTGCTCGACTACAATCAAACTGCGCGCTCCTTCACCGCAATACCGTCGCGCTACTCGGCGCAATACTTCGAAAGCCGCCCTCCGACCATCCAACACGGCGACCCAGAGTAGATCTGCTCGCCTGTGTCGCCCCGAGCGCAGTCGAAGGACTACCTCGGCTAATCCAGCTATTGCGACAAAGGTAGCTTACTTTGGAGGCTCCTGGTGGTTTATTGGTGGTATAAAACCACCATTTCACACCTTTCCCCTACCGGAGAGGTTCATATGAGCAAATTCACGATCGAACTTGGTCCAAAATCGGAAACCACGCTCAAGCGGCTTGCGGATGAACAGGGAGCGCCGCAAACAGAGATCATGCGCAGGGCGTTAGCCGTATATGCCGTTTTAGCCGATGAGGCTGAGAAGGGCAACCGTATTGTGCTAGAACAGCCTGACGGCAACGTTCGCGAGATCATAGCGCCCTAGAAAGTGGCTCCGCCGAAAAAACCGGCAACCCAGATACTCAATGAAGTGGCGCGGCGCGGTGAGCGGGAATTTCTTCCTGACACCCCGCGCGCCAAGCACCACATCGCAGATGTCAGATTCTATTTAGCCAGCGGCATCTTCGTCGGTGCGCTGATTGTTTTTGGGGTGGAGTTTGTTATGGCGTGGAATAAGGTGCCAACCTCAAACTCATTGGACGCCCTACACGATACATTCGCAGCTTTTGATACGCTTAACGCCGGCATATTCACAGCTTTAGGCGCCGTCATCGGATTCTACTTCGGCAAGACGTCTGGCTCCGATTAGCGTCTTCTCACTCGTAGTCTGGCGCAAAGTAGTCGCCGGGGAGCGGGCCCATGAAGAAGCTGGGCGGGTGCGGCGCCTTGATGTGCACGAACGGACGCGGCGGCTGCGAAAAATCGAAGCAGTCGGCGGCGGGTGAGGTCGCGCGCCGGTCGGCGGCGGCCATTTGCGGCAAGCCAAAGAGATCCTCGGCGAAACGAAGTACGCTGGCAGTCTCGTACTGCACGTGCGAAACGTAGTCGTGCTTAGCGTACGGTGAGATAACTAGGAGGGGAACGCGGAAGCCTAAGCTGTCGCGGCCTTCATACGGCGGCGGAACGTGGTCGTAAAGGCCGCCCCAATCGTCCCACTGCACGAAGATCGCGGTCGAATCCCAGAACTTGCTCTGGCCGACCGTATTGACCAGCGCAGCAACCCATGAAGGACCGAAGCTACCGGGACAGTTGACGTGATCGGAATCCGCGCAGACCGGGGTAATCCAGGTAAAGTTCGCGAGCTGTCCCGCGCGCACGTCTTTGATGAATTTCCAGTTCGGCGAGATTACATTCTTCCAATCGGGTCCGTAGCGGATGTGCTCGACCGCCTGATAGCTCGACCAGGAAGAGCCGTCGCCGCTCGACGCGCTGCCGTAGCTGCTGGCGTAGAAGCGCCAGGAGAGCTTTGCGGCGTCGAGCTCGTCGCCGAGCGTCTGATAGTCGTAACACGGTGCGATGCTGGGACCATTTGGATTGCGGTCTTTCGTGATCGTCGCGACGGTATCGGCCCCTCCGCCGCCGCAGCCCCAGAATCCGGTCGGCAAGTTGACGCTCCAGGCCGCTTGCGCCGCGATGATGTATTGATGCGCGACGTAACTCTCGTCGAGCTGCGACTGGAACATGTGATCGGCGAGCACCCATTGGTGCGCTATGTCGAAGTACGGCGTCACATATGAGTGCGTAACGTAGACGTACTCGCGATTCGGCGGACCGCCGATGCCCTGTTCGAGATTGAAGCCGTTCATCCGGCAATGCGTGCCGGGCAACTTTCCGGTGCCGTTGCAGGCTGCGAACATCGCGGTCGTCGAGTGGTCGATGTCGTACGCAATTCCAAGCGGAAAGGGCTTGAGCTCA
>Ga0187783_10004270_pt1 | contig 10588 bp, 17 predicted proteins | sample 1015_SJ02_MP02_2_FD_132471 | JGI IMG/M metagenome (GOLD analysis project Ga0187783, IMG submission 132471) | Tropical peat soil microbial communities from peatlands in Department of Meta, Colombia - 1015_SJ02_MP02_20_MG | ecosystem: Environmental > Terrestrial > Soil > Wetlands > Peat | place...
AGTCAATTCGAGGAAGGAAGCCATGCAGGTTGCACGTGACGCGATGGAACATCTTGCGACAGCGCATGAATTTTTGGCTTACGCTGAGAGAAACACCGCGCAAGGTCTTACTCCTCAGCAGATCGTCCGTATCCTTGGTGAGACACGAGAGCTACTTCAGGAGGCTTGGATTAGCATCTTTGCCGACGAGACAGGACACACCTGCTTGGATGAACGCATTCGGCGTCACATGAATAAGTTTGAATACAATCGAATTGTTCGGGAACTTGAAGATGAGATCAGTGACTGAAGCGCGAAGGCAATAGCTTCGCTTCAAGCGCCATCAACACCGCGCAAAATATCGTTTGTGTCGTGAAGCGTTGACCCTTGTTCAGCACGTTTGGACGAAGAGGCACCGTGCGTCATCGCTATCTGCGCCGGGACGCGTGACCTCGTTCCGCGCTGTAATTCGATAACGCACGGCGCTCATTTCATGGTCCGACCAGCAAATCTGGCGACGCGATGTTACCGAAAAGCGCAGCGTACACGGCGCATGCGATGATCGCTGTGCCTAGAAGAGCGAGCACGATCCACAAGGCTGTTGCCACGTTCGAAGATGGAATGATCTGCAAAATGCTCATGGCTTTCTCCGGGCGAGATGGAATGCAACCGGCCTACCCACGCGACGAAGGATGCTTCTTCGAGTGACACGCGGCGCGACCTTGCAAAGATTGCGCGTTTGTGTCTGCGCTCATCTGGACCCGAACGCCGGAGCAAAGCGAGCATCAGGTTTTGGATTATTCAGTAAGCCGGCGTTCGAATCCGCCGCGCCGAGCGGGACCGGTGCGGAAAAGTGAAAACTTGTCCGTGAGGTTATTTCCTCGAGTCCAAAGGCGAATTGCGTCAGCTGCCTTTGTGGACTTCGCAATTGGACGAGACCTCCGTCCGACTCAGGATCTGGGCACGTTGGCGATCTCAGAGTCCTTTTCGATGGGACCTGTGTTGTTTTCTCGTGCGAACGGCATCAGGACAGAACAGTGAAGCCCGTTCCCGACGCGCGCGAATTTGATAGTCCGATTGTGCGCCTGACCCGCGCCGCCGTCGACGCGGAGCCGAATCAGATTGTCCGCTTCGAAGATCCAGACGTGTCGTTCTGACGACCATTGCTGGCCGCCCTGCCGAGCGCGAAAGTTCCGAAAGACGAAGGCTCACGGCGTGAACCGCGCTGGGAGATGGACCGTACTGCTAAACGGTGGACGTAATAGTGTCGCTGGGCGCAACCGGGTATGACGCCGGAGCGAGAGCGAAGTCCATCATATTTGTTTATGTGCCTTAAATAACCGCAATTGCCATAACATCTTTAGCTGCCCGCGGATGAGGACGGCCTGTCACACAGTGTCAGGGGCAGCAGGCTTGGACGGCAAATTCGTCGACAGACGAAAATCGCGACCGCCCATTGCAAAGTGTCGGCGCAGCGACGAGGATCACGTGGCCGAAAAGGAGAATAAAGTGTCGCTATAGACGTCACTCATCGAGGATCTCGCTCGCGAATGCGGAGTTAGCTACGATACGCCGCAGCGCCGAGAGCGCGAGGGAGTCATTGATCCGATCGTTGACCGCGTGGTTGCGAGCGAGAAACAGCCAGCCCTCGGCTAGCTCCAAATATTCTCTTTTGCCGGCGGCATCGGTCGCTGCTTCTGCACGAGCGACGCATCGCGCGGCGGACTCCAGGCATTCAGCCTGCCTTGGCGACAGTTTCTGGTGCATGGCACCCCCCGCCGGCTACCCATACAATGGTAATGTTGCACCTGTCGAGTTTGGTGTCTAGTCAGCGATTGCGTTATGCGGTCCCACTCTGAGGCCATGCTCCCCGCCTTTGGTGCATACGACCGTGGACCTGTAATTAGCGCGCACGGAGCAAATAAACTGCGCGATATCGCATCGAGCCAGAACGTTGGAAGTCGGCTTGAGCCGCAAACGGAAGCGATCTTTGCCGCATTGGCGCACGGCTACAGCTTATACTGCCGATCGGGCCGCGTTCCGGTGCCGAGAGCTTCCAGTGCGTGAGATGGTGGGTACGCGTCTCGTTCAGTGTCCCGGCGGAGCGCGTCTTTCCAGTCTTGCAGGGCTTGATCAAGTCGATCACGCTGACGAGCGGCGCTCGATCCGAGACCCGCTTTGCCGGCGAGATCGAGAGCTGTCCGAATGCGCTTGATGGATTGTAGTGCGGCCGCATCAGTTTCGCGGCTTTGTACCGAAAGGTGATGGCGCCGAATGACGTCGATAGTTGCGTCTACAAGGGCGTCGAGTGCCAAAACAGTATCGACTGGCAAACAATTCTGAACACGTCTGGAGAAACGCTGAACAACGGCGTCAACCATTGAACTGCTCCTACAGTCTGATGGTTCAGGTGTGTCGACAGCGAACTCCATCTCCACCCGTGACAAGAAAAATCTCGTGATGTGGTCTTTGTGTGACCCAAAACAGGCGCCCTCGCGATGATGCGCGTTATCCAAGGCGGGTTGATTCGCTTACGCGATGGCCAACAGCGCGGTTTCGCCATATGCCAGAAATGCCGCGCGCTCTTCGCACTGTCGATGTCTCGCGGCCTCACGCTCGCGATCCTGAGCAACGTGGCGAGCCTGGGGTGGTTTCTCACCCGGCGCCCGCTCCAAATTTTATAAAAGAAATAAACGCTTAGTGCGATCTCTCCGGGCCTCCTTTGTTTGCTCGCTCCGAGCCTGCTTCAGGCGTGCGCAGCGGCCAAACCATGCCCGGATCCGAAAAGGCGATTGAGCGCGTCTGCCGCCCCGCAGCCACAGGACAGTTCACGCTTCACACAAATCCAAGCCTTCGCCCCTGTGAGTAGGACGGGGCCCAGCAGTCCCGGAACTCGGACGAAACCGACACGTTGCGCAGAAAATCCGCTTCGTGGATATCGAAGTGGACCCGCGCGGTCCCGTTACGACCGCTAACGGGGCTTGCGTTGGGCAGCCGCCCAGCGCTGGTCGTTCGTGATCGCGGTCATACGTTTGACCTCTACTGCGAAGCTACGTGATTCAGCACCGCCTCGCGGCGCGGATCGACTGATCAAAGCGCTCGCCGGCTTCGGCACTCCGGGCCTTGTTGCGACATCGTCTGCAACGGCAGCGCTCGCGTAGGACAGGTTACGACCCCGTCCCGTTTTCGCCTTTGATGCGGAGTTGGCGAAGTGCCGCGGCGCGAGTGCAGCACACTAATCTGCGCGGTGTTAGCGCGCGACGCGACCGATTTCCGCCTTCGTTCGCGCGTTAGTATTCGTTTCGATAGCGACGCGTTACAGCACTTAGGGGAGATCCGGTGAAGGCCGCTTCAAGCCCCCGGCGAGGGGCACGACGCTGGACGATGCAATCAGGATAAATACGGCAATCGCATCCTGAGCCGTTGTTCGCCATGAGAACGCACATTTTGCGCATTACCGGCTCGGCGGTGTCGGCACAAGGCCTAAGATCAAACTTTCGCCTTTGATCTTTGCGGTTTTGTATCCGTTGCTAGCGTGCCAAGCTAACGTTGCTGTCCGACGGACGGCGACGCAAAAGTGCGTGCCGGGGGTGGATGGGAATGGATCGCACGGTCTTACGTGAACGCAATCGACCGCGGCGCAATTGCAAACATGTCGCATCACGATTTGCGAAGGCAACGGCTTTTGTCAGCGGCCTGGTGATCAACGTGGTTCCCATGGCCACGACTGCTTCCGCTCAAGACAGATGGTTTGCCGTCTGCAACGCCTCCAATGATCCGCTACCGATCGAGAAGGCGTTCACGACGACATTTTTTCTGTGTGCAGCTCTGTTTCTGACGCTGTTCTATTTTGTTTGTGCAATCGAGCAGACCGCATTCGGGGCCGCGTTCGCAAGGCTCCTTGATCGTTGCACTGAACCCTTGCATCGTTTCAGGGAGCCCCTCCTGCGCGCCGTATCGGCGGTATCCTTCGCAATGTTGTGGACCGACATCGGTCCGATTGTGACCCAAGTTTCACAGCATTTCGGCGATTTGCGCGGCACCATATTCCAACTGAACCTAAACGCCATCTGGCTGCCGATTATTCAGCTGCTCATCCCCGTCTATCAGTTGGCGCGGGCAACGCTCCCCGCTGCAGGAGCGGCCATCCTCATTCTCTGTGGCTACAGTGCCGTCACCTGTGGTCCATTCCACATGCAGGATTATCCAGTCTTCGTCGGGCTCGCCGTCTTTTTTCTTCTGTCTGTGATACAGACCACCAGAGTTCGTGCGGTCCGTTTCGATGTACTGAGGTGGAGCGTCGGCCTGTCGCTGCTTTGGCCGTCCGCGGAAATGTTCGTGTACCCGTCCTGGATCGCCCCCATCGCAAAAGCCCATCCGGAACTGACGTTCGGCTTTGACGTTGACAGGGTCGTCACCGCAGCGGGGGTCGTGGAATTCGGCTTAGCCTTCGCACTATTCTGGACACCGTTGGTTCGCCGCCTCGCCGCCCTGACGTTGGCGGTTCTGTTTGCCGCTGCGGCACTCGAGCTCGGCAGGATCGACGGGATCGGTCCGGTGTTGATCTTCGCCATTCTCCTGCTTGTGTTCGTTGATCCGGGGAAAGCGCAGCCTCGTTGTCGGCCATCCCTTGCGCCACTCGCGAGCAGCGCGACTTGGCTCGCCACCGTCTTCCTCTACGCTGGCGTTCACGCGCTTAATCACGGGACCCAAACCGCGGTACTCGTTGCGTTCATCGGCTGTGCAGCAGCGCTCGGATTCGTCTTTTTCTGCCTTATGATTCGTTCACCCACGATGACGCGCCCCCCGCGGGAAGTCTTATTGGACGCCATCGAAAGCGAACTCGAGAGGTGGCCTGAGTTCCCCGAAAGCGCCGAATCGCTCTGGTCCGATACGCCCCGAGCGGGGGCACGCTCGCGCACAGCGGCCCGATGGTAGACAGCATGACCGTCAACCGCGATGTCCCACCGCATTTTGCTTATCAGGACGCGCCGCTTCGTCTGCAAGCCCTTGCCTTCGCGCACCCGGCTCACCGGTCATGAAATCGCGTGTCGAACAGAGGCCATTCTCGGCTTCGGAATTCGCGGTCGGCAGTCTCGCGTTGATCCTTGTCGTGGTCGTCACCTTCCTCGGCTTGCGGCCCCGCGCGCCCGATCCGTTGCCGCCACCACCGTCAAGCGCCCCTCCCCCCAAGATTCAGTCGCGCTTACCGTCCCACAGAGTCAGTCCGCGGCCGAGTGAGCCATCGGGCGGCAGCAGCATATTCGACGCGCTTCTCCCTTCCAGTCCTCGCTCTGAGTCAAACAGCGCAAATTCAAGCCCGCCACGAGCGCAGACGGTGCTGGCTGGCCAACCTCCGAAGGAGGAAGCGGGCACCTCCCCGTCCGGTACGGAGCGAGATCCGCAAAATCATCCGGACGCAGTCTGGATACAAGCGAAATTGGGCGACTTGGGTTATTTCTCTGGCAGCCGCAATGGTGTCTGGGGAGGCACGTCGCGCGGCGCCCTCCGCGACTTCAAGAGTATGAACGGGCTTCCGGAGAACGATCGATGGGACAAGGAGACTGAGCAGAGACTGTCGTCACGGGAAGTGATTGCCGCAAGCAAGACCTTTATCGGAGGCTGGGCCGAAGGGAGCGATCAGTGCCGAAGCGAGGGCGATCGTACCCCCCCCATCGTTATTAGCTCGCGCGCCGCGAAAACGGAAGGCGGCGAATGCGATTTTCGATCTATTAAGCGGGAGGGCGCTGGTCACTGGCGCGTCGACGCCGTATGCACGAGCGAGGGTAATTCATGGAATGCCAGTATCGACCTGAAGCTAACCCCGCCAAATCTGACTTGGACCAGTGAGCGCGGTACGACGACTTATGTGCGATGCGGGAAGCCTTAAGTTGAGGCAGCAGTTGGATGGAGGATTGAGCCACAAGGGGCGACCTCGGTTGTCAGCGCGTAGAAGCAGCATTTCTGCACGCGGGCGTTGCGATTCCTTCCATTGATCGGCCTTCCAGGCATCTTCGCGCTGAAGATCGCGTCCTCAGTCATTCTTGAAATTGTCGATACAGCAAACCTTTTGCTCAGGAGTATGGAGGGTGCCGGCATTTTGGCTCATGAACTGTTCGAACTGATGCTTTTGCAGCCAATCTTCGGCGGCCTTGAATCGCTGCAATCCCACAACCGTGGCCATTTGAATTTTAGAGCCGCACCAACAACCCTTCGAGCCTCAACACCATCTCAAGTGCAGCGGTCGCATCGTGTGCATCTCCACTCGCTGCCGCAGCAAGCAATTCGGCTCCGACATCCTTCCAGACTGCGCGCTCCCGCGAAGAATCGGGCAAGCGACCCACAATGAACGCTCGCACGTCTGCCAGTGTGCGAAATTCAGTACCGTCTGTGAGACCAAGTGGTCGTGTAAGCGGCAGCAACCACCGATCGGCCTTTCTCTTAGAGGATACCGAAGCGGCTTGATCGGCGTTGCGTTGTTGTCGTTCGCCTCGATCGCGACTAGGCTCGCTCATATTCAATCGCAATGTGTCAGCCAGCTTTGAGGCCCGATGTCTTGCTTCCTCTACAACTGCGGCAACGTCATAACCGGCAAGAGCACCCGAGTGCGGAAGAATGTGATGCTCCGGGGTCAGATTCTGCGATTGCGCATCGAAACCAAACAAAATTCCACCTCTGCCCCCCTTGAAGTGGACTGCGATCGCGGATTCGTTAGGCAACGATTTGGGGCTCTTTAAAATGTCGTCAAACACGGCTGGCATCCTTTGAGTAAAAGTGGCGTTGGTCACTCTGGACGGCGGCAAAATTTTGATGGACACCTCGCAAGAGGTGATATCAACAAATATTCACAGCTTGCCTGACAACAGCGCGCCAGCGCATGGCCGTCCACGGCGAGCCGGTCGGAAAAGGGTGGAGCAGGCAACGGGCTCGACGAGCTACCGCTCATTCGTAACTGCAATCCTTCAAGACGGGATCGTCCCCCAAGGGGAAAGCAGTTGCCACGGCCGAATTTTCGAACGTCGCCTTCCAGCGGGGCTGACCCTTCGATCTGCCATTTGCCCGCCAATGGTTCGATCATGTCTTCGTCAGCTCGTACTCGAGCATCTGGGCGGCCGCACGAGGCTCTGAAGGCTGAAGGCGATCTTGAAACGAGGCGATAGATCACCGTGATCGAGGGTGACCATGGCTCGACATATTCACGCCCACAGCGAACGTGCGTCGCGCGCTCAGTTGCCCAAGCCTGAGCCGGTAGCGCGTGTTGAGGCCTTCCGCGCACACGTGCCGCCGCATGGACCGCTTCCTGGCCGAATGGGTACGGCCCGCTCGGCGTGCGGCGTGATCAACGCGGCGAGTACGAGGCTGATGACGGCTTCTGAAAGATGCCCACTTCACGTCGTGATGTTAGGATGGACGAACTCAGCAAAGCTTGGAACATGGCGGCGGAAACTTCGGAAAGGCTAAAGCCAGACCCAAACGGCGAGGCACGTCGCTCCAACCCACTGAACTGGCAGTCTTGTACTAGGAAATGCTCTTCAATAGATTGGTGCCGGGTGAGAGGATCGAACTCCCGACCAACGGTTTACAAAACCGCTGCTCTACCGCTGAGCTAACCCGGCGAAAGTGCAGTAAGCTCACATGCTTAAAAATGTCAGCTGCGTCGCCATATAGCTATTTTGCTACCGAATTTCTACCATTTCGTTTGATCTCGGCTTGCAGTTCAGTGTCCACGAGGGCCAGCACCTTCTTGGATACTCGGCAAGACGTGGCTGTACAAATCCAGCGTGATTCGGACATTGCTGTGTCCAGTCGCTCGCTGGCGACCTTCGGATGCACCCCTAGCGTCAGCATGTGGGTGGCGCAAGCGTGCCGAAGATCGTGGAAGCGAATGACTGGCAACCCGAGCTTTTTCACCAGACGTTTCCAATAGAGTGTCAGCGTGTTCGGGCGCAGTGGATCACCGTTCTCGACTGTGCAGACGTCCGTGTCCACGGTGGTTCGAAATCCAAGTTGCAGGAGCTGTTCGGCCTGCGTGGTCCGGTGTGCGCGCAGCGCCTCTACGACGGTTGCGGAGAGCGTGACCGTGCGACCTTTCCCTGATGTGGCTCCTTGCAGCGCACTTGCGTTTTTTTTCGCGCGCCCCTGTGAGTCTCTTCCGACCGTGTCTGCTCGGCAGAGCGCACGATCACAAGCTGTCCCTGCGCTCATTGCAGCGCGCAGACCTCCCCGCGGCGCAGCCCGCACAGCACCGCGAGCATCACGGGCACCAGCATTTTGTCTTCGCGCAGCGTTTCAAGCAGTTGCGCGGTCTGCGCAAGCGTCTACGTCTGGAACTGATGCCGCTCGACCTTCGGCGCCCTGACCGCGTTGCAGGGATTAGGGGCCAAGTGCTTCCAAAGCACTGCTTGTTCAAGTGCTTCCTTTAGGATTCGGCGCATGTGGCCCACAGTCCGCTTCGACAGGCCGCCCTTGCCGTCACATCGTCCGCCCTGTAGCGCCTTCGCGCAGGCCTGCGAAATGGCCTGTGGCTGCAGCTTGCTGAGGACTACGGTCCCCAACAGCGGTACTATATTTTTCCGGCAGATCTCAGCAGAGCGCTCATACGTTTTGGGGGAGACATGCATCGCTACCGCCGTTAGCCAGACTTCAAGGTACTGCGCGAGGGTCGTCTTTGTCGGCTCGATGTAGGTCCCACCTTTGATGGCGGCGATCAACCGTGCCACTCCACTTCAGCCTGCCGTTTCGTTCCCTTGAACGTGTGCCACTTGCGGCGGCGCTTGCCGGTCTCATCGAACTGATCGAGCACGATCGCCCAGGTGCCGGGCGCAGTCTGCTTGCGAATGTGTCCCTAGCGCGCCTGCTTCCCAAGGGCTGACGACCTCGCAAGTGCTGGTCACGGCCGCAAATCAGGCCGAGAGCGAATACACGCGCGCCCAGATATCGGGCCATCCCGGTATCTATCAACTCGTCGCCGCTGAGTTGATAGAGCAGGCGAAACGCGAGTGCAGGTGTGGCGACTGCGAACTCTATGAGTTGGTGCGGGTCAGCTGCTTTTGCGAGGACGATTGTGCTGAGAGGTGCCGGTTCCTTGCCACGCAGATTATCATCCAGCTGCTGGTGCTGCGCGAGCATGATAACTCGCTGGTGGCGAGGCGCAGGGCGAGGTTGGCGATGAAACTGTTGGGCGTCGAGATGGGCAGACCGGCTAGGGAGGCGGAGGTAATCCAATGATCAAGTTAGGATCGTCGCCGCCGCCGACACGAGGCGATCGATCCGGGGGTGGCGAGCACTTGCATTGAGGTCAAACGTCATTCCCGCGCGCAAGCAAATCAGATAGCATCATCGAGCAGCACATCACCAACATGTTTCACAAGTTCGGAGTCGCTCGCGAATGAATCGACGAGCAACAAGTTGTCCAGCGTTCCGAGCACCGCTCGGTCGTCCATCGTCAATGCCGCGCTCGCGCGATTGCCCGCTCGCTAAGCGTGTTCGCTTGCGGCTGCCAAGATTGACGGCTAACGTCTGCCGCACCCGACTGGCTTCTCTCCAAATACGCTTTCGAGGCGAAGCGCACATGATCCAGCGGACAAAAGCCGCTGGATCGGTTGGAAATGACCCGATATCCGCCTCTGCAAACGCTCGTTCGACGGCCGAACCGGGTGAATTTCGCCTTCATCGCGGCGCTTGTTCGTTGGACCACCATCACGTTCACATCAGACTTAACTTCGAAACAAAATGAGTTGAGCATCTTCGCTCAGTCTTTACGCCGCCCGAGTGACTCATTGCTGATCCGAAACAAAGAACGTGTAACAGAAGGTTCCATCGTTACTCGAAGTTCAACCCAGAATGACCAGCTTCGACGACCTAAAGCAGAGGATTCGCCGCAACAAGATGCTTGGCATGTGGGCCGCCGAAAAATTGGGAATCACAGGCCGGGACGCCGAGACCTATTCGGACGCGCTCGCACTGCGCACACTCGATCCCGAGCGCAGCGACGTGCTGAGCAAAATTCGTAAGGACTTCGCCGCAGCGGGTGTGGTGCAATCGGACGAGCAGATCCTTCATGTTATGAACGACCTCATGCTCCAAGCCGGTGACCAAATGCAAGTAACGTCAGAAGGAGCCACCGATGCTGCAGCGGTGATCCTCGCGCGCAAACTGACGTCAGGATGAGACGGCCTTTGATTTTACGTATAGGTACGCTGGCGCGAACTATGGATGGAGAGTGCTCCCGGGCCGCTCGATCTAAATAGGCTTATGACTGCTGCTGGCCCGACAGCGAAGTGCGGAGGGGGTTAAATTGCGAAATCGATGCTGTCACTTCCGACAACGATGGTTGGGGCCAACGTGTCCCAGTGACGTCGGCGTGCTGTCTGGAATGAAAAAATATTGGCCGGCCTTGATGTCAGCGACGGTCGCCGGAACAAGCCTGACGACCCTGACGTCCGGCGGCATTGTTATGTTCTCCTCACCTTCCTTGCGTTTTATCGCCAAGGTCCCTTCCTGAACGCTTAAGACCGAGCTGTCGATGTAGTCCAGGACCTTGCTTCCTGAGATAACTTTTGCCGTAGTGCCCGGCTGGTGCCTAGTGGATTGAATCCAACACTTGGTG
>Ga0187783_10004271_pt1 | contig 10588 bp, 8 predicted proteins | sample 1015_SJ02_MP02_2_FD_132471 | JGI IMG/M metagenome (GOLD analysis project Ga0187783, IMG submission 132471) | Tropical peat soil microbial communities from peatlands in Department of Meta, Colombia - 1015_SJ02_MP02_20_MG | ecosystem: Environmental > Terrestrial > Soil > Wetlands > Peat | place...
AGCATGGACTGCCACTTGCCGCCGATGAACGCTCCGATGAGGCCGGTCAGGTCCCAGCTGGCGAGGGTGACGTGCATTCCTGCGGCCTGCCATTCGGTCTGGATTGCCTCGTCCATCTCCGTGGCCGTCGGCACGCTGATCGTGCCGAGCTGGAAGCTCAGCCCGCCGGGGATCGACTTCACCAGGGCCTTGGCCTTCGCCAGGTCGTAAGTGATGTAGCCGGGCACGGTCTGCTCGTAGAACAGCCCAGCGGGGGCCGTGAACGACTCGCCGACCGGATAGGTATCGCCGAACAGGCTCTTGTCAAGCAGCGCGGCGTCGGTTGCGTAGTAGATGGCCTCCCGCGCCACGATGTTGTTGAACGGCGCAATCTTGGTGTTGAGCTGGATGTCGTACGGCGACGTAGACGGCTCCGCGGTCGTCTGGAACTTCGACTTGAACGCGCTCACCAGCTGCGGCGTGGACATGCCCTCGTAAGCCTGGCCAGAACCCGCCTCCATCGCGGTCAGGGCGGACTCGTCGCTGCTCACCGACTTGAACGTCAGGTTATTCAGGTACGGCAGGCCCTTCTGCCAGTAATTCGGGTTCTTCTTCAGCACCAGCTCGGAGTCGGGCACGTCCTTGACCACGGTGAACGGGCCGGCCCCGACGGGCTTGAGCGCGAACGCCGTCTCGCCCATCGTCTGGATGGCGGTCGGCGAGGCGATCCAGTTCATCACGCTGCCCTGCAGTGCGTTGATGAACGGCGCGTCCACGTACGTCAGGCTCAGCGAGACCTGGTACGGACCGGTCGCGGTGATCGTCGGCGGGCTCAGGAAGACCGGCTTGCAGGTGCAGGTCGCGGTGAGGTCGCGGTTCCAGTTGTAGACGACCGCGGCCGCGTTGAACGGCGTGCCGTCGGAGAACTTGACGCCCTGCCGCAGGTTGACCACGACGGTCTTGCCGCCGTTGGTGAAGCTGTAGCCGGTGGCCAGGTCGCCGGTCGTCACGCCGCCGGCCGTCAGCTCGAACAGCTCGCCATAGATCGAATCCATGTAGCTCATGTTGGCGGCGCCGTCGGTGTCAGTGGCGGGGTCGAGGCCCGGCCAGGACCCGGCGAAGCTGTCGCCCTCGAGGACGGTCAGGGACCCGCCGGCCTTGGGCGTCGTCGAATTGGAGGTGGAGGACGGGGTGGAGGACCCGCAGCCAGCCAGGGCGATTGCCGTGGCCGCCGCGACAACGATCGACGACAGCCGCAAGGCCGTCTTCAGCCTGGCGTCGCGTCTGAAAGACTTGGGTATCACGTGATGCTCTCCCGCTATAGAGATGCTCCCGTTATGGACAGGCGGCTGCGCACGCCGCGCCGCCCGGTGTCCCGGGCGACACGATCCGGCAGTCCTCGGTGTGCAGTGCACTCGGCCCGCACTGACGACGCGCTCAGCTTCGGCGAATCGCCCCAGGTGCGTCCACATAGCTTCCGCCCGGCGAAAGGGAGATGCTGGCGCCTCGGGATAAGTCACAATCCTGTTGCGATGTTGTTGCCAGTCCGTGTCCGGCACTGGACAACGTCCAAGTTTGTTAACCGATAAGTCGCCAGGCACTTCGGCTTGCTTTGCTGCTATTCACAGAGTTCTTGCGGAACGCAGCCCAAAGTGCCAGCATGATTTCGGGCGTATTAACTGGCCTCCAGCCGTCAGTCGGCTCGTGCGTTGGTCCTCACATCGTTGACAATGTGTCGGCTTGGCGACGCTAAGGACGGAGGTGGGCATGCCGGAAGTGCTCGAGGCCCCGGCAGAGGCCACGGCGTTGGACGACCACGGGACGCAAGCCCCCAGAACCAACGCCGCGGGCAGGTTGCTGGCGGTACTCGATGCCTTCGGCCCCCGCAGTCGCGCCCTGTCGCTGAGCGAGATATCCCGGCGCTCTGGCCTGAGTCTGTCCACAACCCACCGCCTGGTCCATGAGCTGCTGAGCTGGGGTGCCCTGGAGCGGGACACGAACGGCCGATACTCCATCGGAGTCCGGCTGCTCGAGCTGGCGGCGCTGGCACCGCGCGGCCTTGACCTCCGCGAGGCCGCCTTCCCGATTCTGGACGACCTGCATCACCGCACCCGTGGCAACGTGCACCTCGGCGTGCGCAACGGCCTGGAGGTGGTGTACGTCGAGGCCATCAGGGCCTGCGCCACCCACCCCACCAACGGCCGGATCGGCGACCGCTGGCCCATGCACGCAACCGGCACCGGCCTGGTGCTGCTGGCCTTCGCCGAGCGAGAGCTGCAGGAGGAGGCGCTGCGCCGCCCGCTCGAGCGGTTCACGCCGCTCACCATCACCGATCCGGCCGAACTGCGCCGAAAGCTCGCCCAGGTGCGGCAGTCCGGGTATGCCGTCGCGGTCGGCCAGATCACGCTGCCTGACCTGGTGGTGGCGGTGCCTGTCTACGACCCGTTCGGCGACCTGGCCGCGGCGATCAGCGTCGTGGTCGAGGCAGCCCGGGCGAAGCCCCAGGTGCTGGTCAGCATGCTGGCTGACGCGTCGGGTGAGATCACCCGCAGGCTCGCGGCCCAGTCCGGGCAGCGCCTGGTCCGCAGCGTGCCGCGGGTCAGGGGCTTCGCGACCGGCCACGGGGTGACCGCTACGGCTTGATGCCGAGCCAGCGGAACGTGTTGTGCCAGGTAATGTCCGCCAGCATCGCTGCGGGCAGGTCCAGCGACCGCAGCGTGCGGCCGGCCGGGTCCTCGCGCGGCATCGCCGGGAAGTCCGAGCCGATCAGCAGCCGGTCCGGGCCCAGGTAGTCGACCAGGAATCGCAGCGCCCGGCGGTCAAAGACCAGCGAGTCGTAGTAGAAGCGCCGGGCGTACTCGACCGGTGACGGACCGTCGTCCGGCATCACCGCACGCTCCGGCACCTTGGGCTCCTCGTTCCAGGTGCCGCCCCAGAAGTACTGCGCCCTCGGCAGCATGAGGGGGAAGCCGCCGGCCGCGTGGCTGAAGGCGATCCGCAGGTCCGGGCACTTGGCCGCGGTGCCGCCGCTAATCATCGAGGCGGCCGCCATGGCGCCTTCGAGCCCGACCACGTAGGTGCCCATCGCCTGCGGGGGCAGGCGGTCGGTGGCGGCGGGCATGGCGTGCACGAAGATCGCGACGCCCAGCCGCTCGGCCTCTATGAAGAACGGCAGGAACTTCTCGTGGCCGATCGACGCGCCGAGCACGTTGGAGGCGATCTCGACGCCCGCCAGCCCGAGATCCCGAACGGCCGCCAGCTCTGTCGCCGAGGTCTCCGGGTCCTGCATCGGGACCATGCCTAGCCCGATGAGCCGGTTCGGGTCGGCCGAGCAGAACTCCGCGGTGACCTCGTTGACGTGCCGGGCCAGGGCCAGCCCGTCGGCTGCCGGCAGATCGTAGCGGAGCAGCGGCGGCATCGGAGTCAGCACCTCGGCATCCACCCCGGAGGCGTCCTGGGCCGCCAGCCGCTTCTCCGCGGCAAAAAAGACGTCCCGGGCGCGGAACGGGCGCGGCCCGAAGACCAGCAGCCGGTCGGTGCTGTCCTCGATAGCCTCCATCCGCGGGAAGCATTCGGGCGCGTCCGCCGGGTAGTCGCGCGGCAGCAGGTGGGCGTGAGCGTCGACAAGCACGGGGAGTCCTCCGGGTACGAGAGCGGGTCGGCTGGTTCCGGGTGAGCCGGGCTACAGCCCGGGGTGAACGGAGACGTGGATCGCCTTCTCCCCCGGCACGTCCCCGCCGAGGGTCTGGATCGCCAGCGCCGCATCGGCCAGGCCGAAGCTGTGGGTGTGCATCTTCTCCAGCGGGAACCGGCGCGACTCGAGCAGGGCGATGGCGTCCGTCATGCCACGCGAGTCGACGCCGAACGCACCGCGGACGGTAAGCGCCCGATTGATGATCAGGTCGGTTTGCAGCGGGATCTCCTTGTGCCCCTTCAGGCCGGCCAGCACGACAGTACCGCCGCGTCGCGCGCACAGCATCGCGTCGGTGACCGGCCCGGCGGCCATCGGCGTCAGCTCCAGGACCACGTCGGCCATCCGACCGGAGGTGATCTCCTCGACCCTTTTGACGATGTCCTCTGCTCCCTCGCCGTCCACCACCACGGTGTGGTCAGCGCCGAACTCCGTTGCCACCGCCAGTTTGTGGGCGTCGGACTGCAGGCCGGTGATAATGATCGTCCCCGCGCCGGCTGCCCTGGCCGCGACAACGGCCCCGATCCCGCGCTGGCCAGCGCCAAGCACAAGGACGGTGTCGCCGAGGCCGACGCCGCCCAGGTGACACGTCCACCGGACGCCCGCGCCGAGCCCGTTGTACATCGCAGCAAGCTCGGCCGGCAGGTTCTTATCCATCTTGTGCAGCACCGAGGTGGGTGAGATGTACATGTACTCGGCCAGCCCGCCCCACAGCGCCGGCTCGGTCTCGACACCGGTCACCCCGTGCCCGTACTTGCGGTTGGGGCAGAACTGGTAGCGCCCGGTCAGACAGTCATCGCAGGCCCGGCACGGGACGATGACTTCGACGGCCACCCGGTCGCCGGCCTGGACGCCCCACCGCTCGGCCGCCCGGTCGCCGATCTCCTCGATGATCCCGAGCGGCTCGTGGCCGGGGATGAACGCAGGCCTAGGCCCGCCCATGTGACCGCGGAACGTCTCGACATCGCTGCCGCAGATGCCATTGGCCTCAACGCGCAGCAGGCCGTCGTCGGCGCCCGTCTTGGGCCGGGGAAACTCGCGTATCTCCATCTGGTTAGGGGCGACCTGCACGGCGGCGCGCACCATGTCCGTCATAGCTCTCCTTGTCGTTGTACCGGGACCGCACTGCCGGACCAGCCGCCGAACAGCCGGACCACCATCGAGATGCCAGCGTTGCGGGCACCGGCAACGGCAATCAGCAGATGCTGCGCCTCGCTGCCAGGCAGCATCCGCTGAAAGTCATCGCCAGAACCAGGGCCTGGGCCGCGGACGCCGTTGTCGTCGCAGTGGTCCTTGCCCACGCTGGCGAGCTCCGCGGTACTCCGGCCGGACCGCTCGGCGAGGAAGGCCCGGACGGCGGCGCGGTCGAAGCCAGCGCCGGCCAGCAGCTGCGCGTGCTCGGGGCAGAACACGATCCCGGCCGACGCGTGCCGGAAGATCCATGCCCCGGATCTTCCGATCGTGTCGGCGAAGTCAGCCAGCAGCTGCTCGGCGCTGCCGGTGTGCCGGTTGTCCACGAACTCGCAGGTGCGTAGCAGCGTGGCGCTGACCGCGGACGTCCCGGCCGGCAGTCCGGCCTCCGTCGCCAGGGCCGGCCACGGGCTCTCCTCCTCGTTCTCCCCCATGCAGATCGACCAGCGGCCAGGCAGGCCCTGGGTGGCCTGCTCCAGCTCGTGCGGGTGAATGCCGTAGGCGTTGCGCACCATCAGCCCGACCGCCCGCGGGATGGTCGCGTTCGGCCGGAAGCCGGGGCCGAAGGCTCCGCCCGCCGAGTTGAGGCCGAGCTGGGCCCGCACTGGGCCGTTCACGACGATGAGCGGCGCGGGGCCGCTCGTCGACTGCCAGCCGCCGCCAGTGGTCGAGCGCTCCAGCATCAGCGCGTCCCACGCTGCGAGCACCACCGGGAAGTAGTCCGGCAGGCAGCCGGCCATGGCCGCGTTAACCGCGGCGAGCTCCACCGTCACCGACCGGTCCAGCTGCGGCAGCCGCCCGATGATCTCGTCCGGGCTGCGACCCGCCGCGGCCAGGAACTGATCCACCAGCGGCCGCGTCGCAGGGACGAGCGGCATTCCGTCGGACCAGCCGCGGGCGTAGCAGTATTCGATGGCTGCCTGCGCGGCGTCGGGATCGAGCTCAGTCTCGGTCAGAGCTGTGCTCTCGGACTGCACTGGCGTCACGGCGCAACGGGTTCCGTGAGTGCGGCCACGACTTCGGGCAGCAGGTGCTTGGCACGCTCACGGACCTGGTCGGTTGTCAGCACGGCCACCGGGTGCGCGGTGCGGATATAGCGGTAGCCCGGAGCGCCGCGCAGTTCGGCCATCGCATCGGCCGTGACCACGAATGCGTCGCTGCAGATCACGGCGGCCGGCAGGCCGGCCTGCTCGAAACCGATGCCGTCGGCAACAGCGGACGCGCTGCACGACCCGCAGTCGCCAACCCCGGTGATCACCACGTCACACTCGTCGCGATACCGCTGTACCAGGTCTTCGGGAGCGGGCGCCGCGAAGTTGGCCTTGGTGGCCTCGACCGTAACGGTCACTCCGTGCTCGGTGGCGAGCAGCTTGCCGATCTCGGCGAGCAGCAGGGCCGCATTGTGCTTCGTATTGTCCATCAGCCCGACCCGGATGCCGGACAAGTCGCGCCGGCGAGCCGCGAGCGTCAGTCCGGCGCGCGGCGCTTCCGCCACGTCGGCCCGACCGGTCGGGTCGAGTATCGCATTCGGCATGGCCGCCTCCTGTGCTGGCCTGCGGGCTAGTGCTCGTGGATGATGACGCCGCGGATGTTCTTGCCGTCGTTCATGTCCTGGTAGGCCTCGTTGACCTGGTCCAGCCGGTACTTACGGGTTACCAGCTCGTCGAGCTTGAGGTGACCGGTCTTGTAGAGGCGGATGAGCCGCGGGATGTCGAACAGCGGGTTGCTGTCGCCGAACAGCGCACCGCGGATCTGCCGCATATAGCTGATCAGGAATCCGGCCGGAAGGTGCACAGCCTTTTCGTCGAAGTGGCCGACCGCGGTGATGGTGACCTTGCCGCCCTTGCCGGTCATGAGCACCGCTGCCTGGACCATCTCCTGGCTCACCACCCCCGGCGTCAGGATCGCGTGGTCGGCCAGCTGGCCCCAGGTGGCCTCGACCACGTACTCCTGGGCCTCCTCCTTTGTCGCGAACGCCCGCGTCGCGCCGAAGACGGTGGTGGCCATCTCCCGCTTGAACTCCACCGGGTCGACCACGACTACGTCCCTCGCACCGGCGAAGCGGGCGCCTTGCACCGCGTTGCTGCCCACGCCGCCGGCGCCGAAGATCACGACGGTGTCGCCGGCCTGCACGCCGGCCGCGTGCACCGCCGATCCCCAGCCGGTCGGGACCCCGCAACCGACGAGGCACGCGATCTCCCACGGCAGCTCCTCCACGAGCGGGACACAGGCCCACTCAGAAACGACCGCGTACTGCGAGAAGGTGCCGAGCGTGCAGAATCCGCCGAGGTCGGAATCTCCGAGGTGGAACCGGAAGGTGCCATCGAGAAACATGCCGGTGCCCGCGTTGAGGCCCTTGACGCACATGTTGGAGTGGCCGGTCGAGCATGGTCGGCAGGCGCCGCAGGCCGGAATGTAGGAGCAGACAACCGGGTCGCCAGGCTTCACCCGGCGCACGTCCGGCCCCACCGACTCGACGATGCCTGCTCCCTCGTGCCCGCCCACCACTGGCAGCCGTACTCGCGCGTCGCCGGCCGTGATGTGATCGTCGGAGTGACACAGCCCGGCGGCCATGATCTTGACCCGGACCTCGTGCGCCTTCGGATCATCAAGCTGCAGGTCGGCGATCTCCCAGCCGGTGTGGTACGCCTTCGTGATGGCGGCTCGGGTGGTGATCTGCATGGGTTGCGTTCCTTCCTACCGCCCAGAAAAGGCTGGCAGTACCTCGGCGCCGATGAGCTCGATGTGGTCCAGGTCGTGGATGTCGAAGATGTGCAGGTAGACAGTGTCGGCGCCGGCCTTTTCCAACTCGGCGATCCGGTCAGTCAGCGCGCCGGGCGGGCCGATCACCGCGGCGTCGCTGAGCATGGGCCCGCCGACAATCTCCGACCGCCGCTCGATCTCGGCCTGCGTCGCCCCGATGGCCACAGGCAGCACAGCCGACAGCCGGGCGTCCGCCGGGTCACGCCCGATCGCCTCGCACGCCCGGCCGAACCGCTGGAACCGCTCCTTCGGGTCGCCGCCGTAGGCGGCGTTGAACTCGGCGGCGTACCGGGCGGCGAGGGCCGGTGTGCGCCGGGGCCCGCCGCCGCCGATGATGATCGGCGGGTGCGGGCGCTGCCGTACCCGCGGCGGCGTGCGGTTGTCGGTGACCTGGTAGTGCTGGCCGTCGAACGAGAAGCCGTGCTCGGGTTGCGCGTGCCAGAGGCCGGTGATGATCGCGAGCTGTTCTTCCAGCCGGTCAAACCGCTCGCCGACCGGCGGGAACGGCAGCCCGAACGCCGCGTGCTCACGCGTGTACCAGGCGGCTCCGATGCCGAGCTCGGCGCGCCCGCCGCTCATGTCGTCGACGGACGCCACGATCGTCGCGAGCAGTCCGGGGGCGCGAAACGTCGACGCGGTCATGAGCGCGCCGAGGCGAACCCGCGCGGTGTCGCGGGCCAGGCCGCCCAGCGTCGTCCAGCAGTCGGTGGGCTTGTACTCGGGATTGTCAGGGTTACCGCCGAGCAGGTGGTCGGACCGGAAGAACGCGTCGAAGCCGGCCCGCTCGGTCGACAGCGCCAGCGCGAGGATGTCCTCGTACGACGCGCCGTTCCGCGGCTCCATCAGGACCCGCAGCCGGAGCTGGCGGGCTGTGCTGACCGGGGGGGCGACCCCCGGAACCCCCGAGTCAGTGCTCATGGATGATGACGCCGCGGATGTTCTTGCCGTCGAGCATGTCCTGGTAGCCCTGGTTGATCTCGTCCAGCCGGTACCGACGGGTGATCAGCTCGTCGAGCTTGAGGTCACCAGACTGGTACAGACCGATGAGCAGCGGCACGTCGACCAGCGGGCTGCAGCCACCGTAGATGGAGCCCTGAATGCGGCGCTGGTAGCCGATCAGCATGCCAGGATTCTCGTCGATCATGCCCTTGCCCACGGCTGTGACGGTGACCTGCCCGCACTTGCCGACCACCCGGATGGCGTCGGCGATGACCTGGTCGGTCAGGATGCCGACGGTAATGATGGCGTGATCGGCCAGTTCGCCCCAGGTGGTCTCGACCACGAAGTCGTGCGCCTCCTTGGCGGTGGGGAACGTGTGCGTGGCCCCGAACACGGCGGCCATCTCCCGCTTGAACTCCACCGGGTCGACCACGATCACGTTCTTTGCGCCGGCGAGGCTCGCGCCCTGCACGGCGTTGCTGCCCACACCGCCGGAGCCGTAGATAACCACGGTCTGGCCCGCCCGGACGCCTGCGGCCCGCACCGCCGAGCCCCAGCCTGTCGGCACGCCGCAGGCCACTAGCGCGGCGACGTCGTACGGGATCTCCGCGGGGATCTTGATGACCGAGAACTCCGACACGACCGCGTACTGCGAGAACGTGCCGAGCACGCACAGCCCGCCGAAGTCCTCGCCGTTCTGGTGGAACCGGAAGGTGCCGTCGGGGAACATGCCAGTACCGGCGTTCTTGCCCGCGTCGCACAGGTTCTGCCGTCCGGTCGCGCAGTACCGGCAAGTTCCGCACGCCGGGATAAACGAGCAGGTCACGTGATCGCCGACCGCCACCCTGGTGACGGCCTCGCCCACCGCCTCGACCACGCCCGCGCCTTCGTGCCCGCCCACCACGGGCATCCGCATGGGCGCGTCGCCCTTCTGGATGTGGTCGTCGGAGTGGCATAGCCCGGCGGCATAGAACTTGATGAGGACCTCGTTGGCCTTGGGGTCGTCGAGTTCGAGCTCAGTGATCTCCCACGGCTGGCCGCCGGCGCGGCAGACGGCGGCGCGGGTGGTGATGCTCATGTGACCCCTTCCGGGCATGCCTCGGCCCGGCATGCGTGCTGGATCGCTCGTCGCTAGTCCACCTTCGGACGGGCCCGCCGAGCGGCGCCACAGCACTTTCACTTAGCGGAAGAGAAGAAGGCACCACCGCCTGGACCGCCCCGCGGCTGCTTTCTGTGACGCGGAATAGCCGGTTCCATCGGCGCCGCTCGCCGTGTTAATTTCCGCGACGTCCGGACCAGCGAGGGAGACCGCGTGATCGACAAGTTCCGCGAGGATGCGCTGGCTGCGCTGGCGCCGATCCCGTCGGGCGCGACGATCGCGGTCGGCGGATTCGGCAGCTCGGGACGACCGGACACGCTGCTCGACACGCTGTGCGAGCTCGATCGCCGTGATCTGCACATGATCGTCAACAACGTCGGCAGCGACTTCACCGGGATCGGCCGGCTGCTGGTCGAGGGGCGATTGCGGCGACTGACGGCGTCCTTCCCCGTGCTGCCGGACTTCTATACCGAATACTTCGCCGGGCGGGTCGAATTCGAGCTGATTCCGCAGGGCACCCTCGCGGAGCGGCTCCGGGCGGGCGGTGCCGGCATCGCAGCTTTCTACACCCCGTCCGGAGCCGGCACGATGCTGTCCGACGGCACCTTTCCGCTTGGCTACCGGGCCGACGGCGAGGTCGCGGTCACTATCCCGGCGAAGGAACATCGCGAGTTCGGCGGCCGCGAGTACGTGCTCGAACACGGCATCGTGGCCGACTTCGCCCTCGTCAAGGCCTTTGCGGGTGACCGGAAGGGGAACCTGCGGTTCCGGCTGTCCGCCCGCAACTTCAACCCGCTCGCGGCGATGTCCGGCCGGTACACCTTCGCCGAGGTCGAGCACCTGGTGCCGACCGGCGACCTGGCACCTGACGACATCCACCTGCCCGGCGTGTTCGTGGACGAGGTGCTGCTCCGCTCCGAGCTCTC
>Ga0187783_10004272_pt1 | contig 10587 bp, 10 predicted proteins | sample 1015_SJ02_MP02_2_FD_132471 | JGI IMG/M metagenome (GOLD analysis project Ga0187783, IMG submission 132471) | Tropical peat soil microbial communities from peatlands in Department of Meta, Colombia - 1015_SJ02_MP02_20_MG | ecosystem: Environmental > Terrestrial > Soil > Wetlands > Peat | place...
CAGGCTACCGGGAGCTGAAACTTCAGCGGTCCATGGCGGCTTTGGTTGGTCTCGATAATCCTTACTTCCGCCTGCACGAAACCGCGGCGGGCGCAACGACGATCATCGGCGGGCGCCAATACACCAATTATTCGTCTTACGACTATCTTGGGCTCAACCAGCACCCAGAGGTGCGGGCCGCCGCGCAGGCGGCAATTGACCAATTCGGGACTTCGGCCTCTGCAAGCCGCCTCGTGGCGGGCGAGCGGCCGCTGCATCAGGAATTAGAGAAGGCGCTCGCCGGACATTACGGCCAGGAGGATTGCGCGGTTTTTGTCAGCGGCCATGCGACCAATGTTTCGACAATCGGTGCGATCGTGGGGCCAAAGGATTTAATTGTCCACGAAAGCCTTGCGCACAACAGCATTATTGCCGGTGCGACCTTGTCGCGGGCAGAGCGGCGGTCTTTCCCGCATAATGACTCTGCTGCGCTTGACGCGCTGCTTCGATCGCTGCGTCATCAATTCGAGCGCGTGCTGATTGTGGTCGAGGGCCTCTACAGCATGGATGGCGATATTCCCGATCTTCCCAACGTTATCGAAATCAAGCGGCGCCACAATTGCTGGTTGATGGTCGACGAAGCGCATGGGCTCGGCGTGCTTGGCGAAAAAGGCTTTGGTTTGTTCGAGCATTTTGGCTGCGATCCGCGCGACGTCGATATTTGGATGGGAACGCTTTCGAAGACGCTTGCGGCTTGCGGTGGATTCATTGCGGGCTCAACCGCCCTCGTCGAGTTCTTAAAATGTTTTTCGGGCGGCTTCGTTTATTCCGTCGGGCTTTCGCCGCCGCTCGCCGCAGCCGCCAAGGCCGCGCTCGCGATCCTGCACCGGGAGCCTGCGCGGGTCGAAAAGCTGCGTCTGATCGGCCGCCGATTTTATGACATGGCGAAGGCGCGCGGCTGGGACACAGGAACAAGCGCCGGGCGAGCAATCATTCCTATCATGGCGGGAAACTCGGTCCGGGCCGTGGCTTTAAGCCAAAAGCTTTTTGAGCGGGGGATCAATGTGCAGCCGATCATTCACCCCGCGGTGCCAGAGCGCGCCGCCCGCTTGCGCTTCTTTCTGACCTCAGAGCATCGCGCCGGGCAGATCGATCACACGATCGAAGCGATCGCATTGTCCATGACTGCGATCTCGGAAGATCCCGTGTTGCAAAATATACCTGGGTTTAACTCGTCCGGCCCGGCATGACCGGGCGCGTTCAAAAACGAAGCGCGCGAAAAAAGGTCCTCTCAAAACTTGTTGAACTTGCGAGTTGCTCTCGCGCGCCGGGCGCGGCGAGATTAGCGACTAGCCCGCCTCGCCGCGCGTTCCATCAACGGAAAATAAAGAGAATAAGGCAAGAGCCGCAGCGCCTTAAAGGCATAGGCGAGCCTTCTTGGAAAGGCAATTTCGAAACCGCCTTTCTCAAAACCATCGCAAACCAGACCGGCTGCCTGCTCCGCGCTCATGAGAAACGGCATCTTAAATTTGACGTGATCCGTCATCTCCGTTTGGACAAACCCTGGATTGACGATTTGGATCGTAAGATCGTTTCGCGCATAGGTTAATTTGAGGGCCTCCGCGAGATAGATTAACGCGGCCTTGGTTGCACCATATGCCGCCGAGCCTGCGATGCCTCCGTAGCCGGCGAGTGATGACGTTACGGCTATCTGGCCCTTGCCGCGGCGCATCATGGCGGCGAGCAGGGGATCGAGGCAATTGATCGTCCCGCCGACATTGGTCTCGAACGTGCGCCATGCAACATCGGCAGTGAAATTGTGGCGCTCTGCGACCAAATAGATGCCTGCATTTAGAAAGGCTAGCGCAATTGGGCCGTGCACAGATTCGATTTGTCCCACCAGGCCGGCCATGGCGGCGCGATCGGTTATATCGCCGGGAAAACTGAATATCGCCTGCGAATTTTTGGCCAAGGATGCGAGTTCGGAAGTGCGGCGCGCCGTCGCTGCGACGGCGAAATTGCGGCGCGCGAGCTCAAGCGCGACAGCGCTCCCAATCCCGGAACTTGCGCCCGTAACCCACGCTATCCCATCCTCGGGCCGCGCGCGATACATGCGTTTCACGCATCCCCTCCGCGCCAGCAGGAAAATCTTTGCTCACCCCCCGGAACATGAGATCGCATGTTCCCCCGTTTCAAGCAAGATAGCGCTCTCACAGCGGGACAGCGGCGGCAAGATCCTTAAAACTGGGCCACCCTCTTACTGTATCTTAGCTGGACGTTACTCTTTGGCTTTGGGCTGCGGCGAGGCGTAAGTGTCGAAGCTGCGCCCCACTAACGTCAAAACATGCGCCGCCGCCGAGCGGGAGAGGCCTTCTAGGTCGTAGCCGCCCTCAAGCACGGAGACGATGCGGCCTTTCGCATGCCGCGCCGCGATTTCCATTGCCGCTTCCGTGATCCAGACGAAATCGCTCTCGACGAGCTTAAGACCGCCTAACGGATCGTACTCATGGGCGTCGAAGCCAGCGGATAGAATGATGAGATCAGGCCGGAAATCATCTATGCGCGGCAGGATTCGCGATTCGACGGCCTCGCGGAATTGCGTGCCGCCATCGCCCGCCGAAAGCGGCGCATTGACGATATTGCCGTGCTCACCGCATTCATTGCTCCCGCCCGTGCCTGGAAACAGCGGCATCTGGTGGGTGGAGGCATAAAGAACGGAGGGATCCAGCCAAAAGATCTCCTGCGTCCCATTGCCATGATGGACATCGAAGTCGAGAATCGCCACCCGCTCGGCGCCATGGACGGCCTTGGCGTGCCGGGCCGCAATGGCGGCGTTGTTGAAGAAACAGAAACCCATGGGTGAAGCCATTCCGGCGTGATGACCAGGAGGTCTCATTGCGACAAATGCATTGTCAGACTCGCCACACATGACGGCGTCGGCCGCGGCCACAGCCCCGCCCGCGCTATGCATGATCGCCTCATAGCTTTTGGCACTCATCACGGTATCAGCGTCGAGATAAACTCGGCCCTGCGCCGGACCGGCGGCTTCGATCGCATCGATGTAGCGGGAGGGATGAACGCGCAACAGCGCGGCACGATCGGCGCTGGGAGCAACGAGGCGGCGAAGTCCCGCAAAGCTTTGGTCGTCGAGCGCATCAAGGATCGCCCGGACACGATCCGGACGTTCCGGGTGATGAGGTCCCGTGTCGTGAAGGGCGTAGGAAAAATGGCTGAATAGATGTGTGGTCACGATTGAGCGCTTTGCCAATCTAGTTCTGATGACAGCATCAGCGTCACGAATAATGAGGTAGGGTTACGCAACGTCAATTGACTCGGATCCAGGCCGGATTCCAAATTCCGAGAGAATTGCCTTGCACGCCGTCAGTCTCAGCCGCACGCGGGACAGTTTGAACCGCCGTCCGGGCTAACCCAAACTTATCTATTCTGGAACGAATCGGACATCCCTTTATTTCACCTAAAGCACGGTGTCCATGCGGCGCTGAAGCACAGCGCGAGGTTTGGATTCCGCGCTCATGGTTGGACGGCAACCCAGTGCGGGCGTCGAGCCTTGAAACAACCGCCTTTGCCCAGTCGGCATCGTGGCGGAAGTTGCAATCCTATCTATATATCAGCAACAATTCCCGGGGCATGGGTCTAAAGGCGGAAGCAATTGGCCATGCGGTGGCCGAGGGTTAGGAGGGCAAAATGAAGCGAAGGCCGTCCCCAGCCATAGACATTCTGCTCGTTCTGCGCTCAGGAGGGCGGCTCCTTATCGGGCGGGAACGCGTTGCCTTGCTCGAAGCCGTCATGAAGCACAAGAGCATCACCAAGGCAGCGGACGCTGCCGGATTCAGCTACAAGACTGCTTGGGACGCGGTCAATGCCATCAACAATCTTCTGCCTCGCCCTGCGTTCATTACGCGGATCGGCGGCTCGCATGGGGGAGGCGCGGAAATAACGGACGAGGGCCGGCGGCTGATTCTTCTGTTCCGCCGCCTTGAGGAAAAGCTGGGACGCATCGCGGCCACGATCGCCGAGGAAGGCCTGGAACATGAGGAGGACCTCTTGTTTTGGGGCATCGGCTTAAAGCTTAGCGTTCGAAACGCCTTTTTTTGTAAAGTCGTCAAGATTGTCCCGTCAAAGGTCAATGTCGAAGTCACGCTTGAAGCGGCATCTGGCCTCGTGATTACCGCGGGCGTTCCCAATGCGAGCGTGAGCGAGCTTGGCCTTTCTCCGGGACGGAACTGCGTCGCGGTGGTAAGCCACTCTTCAGTTCTGGTCGCGCATGCGGGGGAGGGAGAGCGGATATCGGCGCGCAACAAAGTTCCCGGAGTCGTAATCGGCCGCACCGATGATGAAATCGCGAGCGAGATTACGATCGATATTGGCGGAGAAAAGACAATAACGGCGCTCGTCACCCGCGAGGGAGCGGATGAAGCGGGAGCCGTAATAGGAGCGCAAGTGCTCGCCTTGTTCAAAGCATCCCATGTGATTCTCGCCACGGATTGAGCTTTGCAAAACGGCGGCAAAGGTCGCGGTACGCCAAAGCCAAGCCCCGGCCAGGTGAGATATCACGTGGCAAAGCCCGCCTGCGCCCGAGCGGGCGGGCAGACGGTTTAGCGCTTAATCGTGCGTATGAGGCCTCGGCCGCGGCCGCTCAACAAGGCGGCAGCCTTCCCCCGCCCGGCTCCGCCGTTGCCGCGCACTGTGTATTGCGGCGGCAACGCTCCTTCCAGCCAAACCTCCAGTATCGTTTGGAGAGCTCCGCCATGCGTCGAGTCTGACGTGCCGCAGCCGCACAGAGGGTGCGCCTCCGCCAGCGCTAACGAAAATAACGGCGCTTGGCCGCCCTCCAAAGCTTTGCGCCGCAACGCCATACGGCCCGTCACAAAGCACTTCCGCGCGTCCCGCCCTACGCACCGCCATTTTCGCGCAAGGTGCGGCCGACAAACTGTGCGGGTTAACACGCCGGAGAAACATGTGTGGCCGACATCGTTTTGACAGGGTCTGCTGCTGCGGAGCGCAAAAGCGCCCGGGATATCGGCTTTGCCTGCGGCATAATCGCTATCCTTTCAATTTTCTTCCTGCCGGTTCCCGCCGTTTTCATCGACATTGGGCTTGCATTCTCAATTGCATTTTCGGTTCTTGTCCTGATGGTCGCGTTGTGGATTGAAAAGCCACTCGATTTTTCAGCCTTTCCGACAGTGCTGCTTGTTGCAACCCTGCTGCGCCTGGCGCTGAACATTGCGACAACAAGGCTGATTCTTTCCAATGGGCCCGAGGGCCTTATGGCTGCCGGTTATATCATCGGCGGCTTTTCAAGACTCATTATGAGCGGCGACTTCGTCATCGGTCTCATTGTCTTTGCAATTCTTATAACTGTCAATTTTGTGGTGATAACGAAGGGCGCTACGCGCATCGCCGAGGTAGGCGCAAGATTTACCCTTGATGCCATACCAGGCAAGCAAATGGCGATCGATGCTGATCTTTCGGCAGGGCTGATTGACGACAAGGAGGCGCAACGCCGGCGGCGGGAACTGGAAGAGGAGAGCTCATTCTTTGGCTCTATGGATGGAGCATCGAAGTTTGTGCGCGGCGACGCGATCGCAGGCCTTGTCATTCTCGCCGTGAATATCTTCGGTGGAATTGTCATCGGCGTGACCCGGCATAACATGGCTTTGGGCGTTGCGTGCGACGTATTTACAAAGCTGTCCGTGGGCGACGGCGTGGTTTCTCAGATCCCAGCCCTGATCGTCTCGCTCTCTGCTGCACTACTTGTCTCAAAGGGCGGGACGAGAGGCGCCGCTGAGAAGGCGGTCATCAATCAGCTCGTGCGCTATCCGCGTGCCTTGTCGGTCGCGGCGATGCTCATGTTCATTCTCGGCACCATGCCTGGGCTGCCAATTTTTCCTTTTTTTGCGCTCGGCGGTGTAATGGCATTCATTGGATATGCCGTTCCCAAGCATTTGACAAAGGAGCGCAACAAGGAGGCAGCTGCGGCCGCCGAAGCGGAATTGCGCGCCCGGCAAGAAGCGCGCGATTCGGTGAAAGAATCTATGAAATCCGCTGACATCGAGCTGTGCCTGGGCAAACAACTCGCCGCCAAATTGCTTCTCTCTCACAGTGAGCTCGCCGCGCGCGTGACCAAAATGCGCCGAAAGTTTGCTAAGCAATATGGCTTTGTCGTCCCGGACATCAAACTTTCCAATAACCTTTCGATCCCCGGGAAATGCTACCACATCAAAATTCACGGAACCGTTGCGGCATCACACGAGCTCCGGATTGGGGATGTCATGATTATCACAAATGATGAACGCGTCCCGGAACTGCCTGGCGATGAGTGTCGAGAACCTGCATTTGGCATGAAGGCGATGTGGGTTTCGGAAGCATTCGTCAACGATTTGGACCGCAACGGATTCACTCCTATAGACAATGTCTCGGTTCTGCTTACACACTTGAGCGAAGTCATACGCAACAACCTCGCTCAGCTGCTCTCCTATAAAGATATGCGGAACCTGCTTGATCGGCTTGGACCAGAATACAAGCGATTAATAGACGATACTTGCCCCTCACAGATCTCCTATTCCGGGCTTCTTGCTGTACTGAAGCTGCTTCTGGCGGAACGGGTTTCAATCCGCAATTTGCATCTAATTCTTGAAGCCGTCGCGGAAGTAGCTCCGCATGCACGGCGGGCCGAGCTCATTGCCGAACATGTACGCATGAGGATAGCCCAACAAATCGCCGGCGATCTTACCGATGGCGGAGTACTTAAAATATTGCGCCTCGGCAACCGGTGGGACTTGGCATTCCATCAAAGCCTGAAGCGGGATGCCAAGGGAGAGGTTGTCGAATTCGATCTTGATCCCTCATTGATTGAGGGTTTTGGCAAGGAGGCCTCAGCTGCAATTCGCGAGCGAATGGACCAACACCCTAATTTTGTTCTCGTGGCAGCGCCTGACGCGCGCCCTTATGTGCGCATGGTTGTCGAGCGGCTTTTCCCTACGTTGCCAGTTCTGTCACACCTTGAAATACCGCGGGGCATTGAACTAAATTCGCTGGGGACGATTTCGTGACTGGCATCAGTGCGGATAGTGTACTGTCAGTCTTCGTTCTGTTCTGCCGGATCGGTGGATGCCTGATGCTGATGCCAGGCTTTTCCAGCAGCCGTGTTCCCCCGCGTATCCGGATATTTATGTCGTTTTCCGTGACTTTAGCACTGGCCCCCTTGTTGTCGCGCGACGTTACAAGGACTCTTGCCGACGATGCGCCTGCTACTCTTTTTCGGTTGTTCGCGTCGGAAATTGTGGTTGGATTGGTGATCGGATTTCTTGCCCGCATTTTTTTCGGAGCGCTCGAAACAATTTCTGGGATGATTGCAATGTCCATCGGACTGACAAGCACACTTACAGTCCCGTTGGAGGAGCATGAACCCCTGCCAGCGGTCACGAGTTTCATCATGCTCGCGGCAACGGCGTTGGTATTTTTTTCTGGCCTCCATTGGGAGATTCTGCGCGGGATCGTTGCCTCCTATACAGCGCTTCCAGTGTTAGCGTTATTCGATCCTCGCTTTGACCTTGTAAAGGTTAGCGAATGCCTGGCCAAATCATTCTTGCTCGCCCTGAGGATCGGTAGCCCATTTATTTTGTATTCATTAATTACGAACTTTGCGGTTGGCCTCGCTGGCCGATTTGTACCGCAAATACCGTTTTATTTCATAACGGTGCCCGCTGCGCTTCTCGGAGGGCTCACCTTATTGTACTTCATTTGCGGACCGTTCATGCAGATCTTCACCGAGGCCTTTTTGTTATGGCTTACCTACGGTTAGTCGTTCCTGGAAACATTTGTCAATTGGCGAGGAAGGGGAGCACAAAATGATTTCCGCGATTAGCGATGCGGCAGGCGCAGTCAAGCGGTCAAAATGCCTGGCTTCGAATATCAGCAAATGACTGGCAGGCTGGACAAGGCGCGCCGCCTGCTAGCGGTACAAAAACAGCTCCATGAGTTGTCGAGATTGCGGCTCGCTAAGGTGTTATGTCAATCTGCTTCCATAGGTGAAATGTACCAGGCCCTCATGCGATTTATGCATCAGGAGTCCGCCTTTAGCGGGCTATTTTCGCTAACCTTGATGCGAAAGTTAACAATATTGGAGGAGATGCGGGCCGAGGCTGCGATCAACGAACGCCAGCTGAGAGCTGCTCATATTCAAGACCGGCGCTATTTGCGCCAGGCAGGACGCAAAGTCGATTTGCTTCAGTCGGGCGAAGACCGTGCTATTGCTACCCGCGAATTAGCAGACGCGGTCGACTCAAATCTGCGCGGCAGCAGCAAGGCTCCCACAAGCTGCCGGGCTCATCATTCATTATCAGATATACGGAAATTGCGTTAGGGCATTCACGGTGTCAATAACTCCAGCTTCGGACCTTGTCCTCGACGTCGCCATGGCTGCAGATCCAGCCAAACGTTGGGCCGCAACGGAGAAACTCGCAACTGGCGGCACCGTAAGCCCCGTTGAGCGGACTAGTTTTGACCTTGTTTTGGAATCCGCCGTTTCAAATGCGCCAGACTCTCGGAGCAACCTTCACTCGCCAAGCACAACGTCCGCCAATCCGCAAAAATCACGGGACGAAGGTGCGAAGGCCTACAAAGGCCTCGAGCAGCTTGTATTGAAGAATCTCCTTGAAACGCTCCTTCCTAAGAATTCGTCTGTTCTTTTTGGTTCGAGTACGGCCGGCGAGGTTTGGCGATCGATGTTGGCCGACCAGCTGGCGTCCGAGTTTGGGAAAACGGTCGATCTCGGCTGTGCCCGCCGCAACAAAACTGCCAGTTTTTCTGTTCAGGGGGGCGGTGCCAATAACCAGCGTCATATCTCCGCTTCTGACATCACGTTGGACAACGCAGGATGATTTCCCATGCACAGCGCAAGATTGCCATTGCAGCCTGCAGAAATTCACTTGCCCGCAACATTCGGCAGCCAGCCTCCCCTCGTAAGTCAATGCGAGCTCCCGCCGAAGGAGAGTAGAAGCAAGTCCGGCTCGGAATTAGCAATTGAAGCGTTTCTAAACACTACTGAACGGCTTGAACGGCTTCTTGATCAGGAAAACACTGCCCTTCGGGCGCATAAACTGGCCGCGCTTTTGGTTTACAATCACAAAAAAAGGCAAGCGCTTCTTGAATTGCATCGCACGATCGGCACGGCCCGTGGACTTCGATTCGGCGATTTCGGCATCGATAATTCTCGCCTCACGCGGTTGCGTCAAAAACTTCAAGAGAATCTTGATTTGCTTCAGACCCATCTCGATGCCAGCACAACCATCGCTGCAATTATAGCGCGCACAATCGAAGAACATGAGTCCGACGGCACCTACACCTCGCAAATCAGAAGCAAGGATAGCCGGATATGATCCGGCTACTTGCATACAGCCTCTGGCTGATCGCTGCCACATGCTTGTCGACCTACGTTGCCGCCACATGGAGAGGCGATGGCACTGAACGCGCAGCAGCAGCGAAAGTGCCCGGCGCGATCCAACGCAAGAAGACTGCGCCGATCAATGTCCCTATGATTTCCAACGGGAGTGTTGAGGGGTACATCGTCGCGCAATTTGTTTATTTGGCAGATGAGCGCAGCCTCCATGAAGTGTCGGTCCCGCCAGACGATTTTATAGCCGACGAAGCGTTTCGCGAGCTTTACTCTAGCGAGATCGACTTCAACCATCTCGAGAAATATGACGTCGTACGGCTGACCAAGGTACTCACGGAGAAGATCAATCGCCGGTTCGAAAAGGACATCATCAAAGACATTTTAGTAGCAGAATTTACCTATATTCCCAAACGCGACGTTTCGCAGTAGCACAGCTGGAAGGCCACCGAAACGAGTGCTGACTGACCAACAAAGGGATTCTGTGAAGAAGCGAGGGCGCCAAGCACAATACTGTCACGGCGTCGCGTAAGGAGATGAACCGGCATCGCATCGGATATCGAAACGTGTCCTTTTCTGCAGCAGTCAAAAGAGGTTGAGCCAATGGTTTATGACAGGCTTACTTGGGTAGGGTTCCTGATCACCGCTTTAGGTTGGACGCTTCTGCTGGCGGCTCCACAGGTCATCGAGCTCATCGCAAACCTCACTGGCAAGCAGGGCAATTATCTAAACATGCCGACGATCGCTGAATGCTCAATCTTGACCGGACTCGGGATAGCGATCGTAGGTGCATTGCGAACTGGCTTCGGAGTATTAAAAAAATTTTTTGAGGCCGTCCTCGACAGGACCGGCAAGAGTCGTACGAACCCTTCTGGTTCAGCCGGTCCGCAAAAAAAATTAGTCGTTGAGCGCGGCCGGGTGAAGGATCGTCCATATGTGTTGTATCTAGATGGCAGCGTCGAAGTTGAGACAATGCTGGGGCGCAGAATTTTCTCGTCTCTCAGCGAAGCGCAGGAATTTATAGCGTAGGACAAAACATCCGCCAGAACCGACGTACTTGCCTCACGAACAAACTGCTAAGATAGCTTGCCAGAATGCCTAATAGCGATAGACGACGGCAGGACGGCCCCGCCAAGCGCTCTTATTATTATTCCCCTTTAAGAACGCCCAAGCTGAAGCTCGATCTGCTCGCA
>Ga0187783_10004273_pt1 | contig 10586 bp, 10 predicted proteins | sample 1015_SJ02_MP02_2_FD_132471 | JGI IMG/M metagenome (GOLD analysis project Ga0187783, IMG submission 132471) | Tropical peat soil microbial communities from peatlands in Department of Meta, Colombia - 1015_SJ02_MP02_20_MG | ecosystem: Environmental > Terrestrial > Soil > Wetlands > Peat | place...
ATGGGGCTATGGCGCAGGCCGCCTGAGCGTCTTTTGATCGCGCCGCAAGATATTAGGACGAGCGACCCAACCCTGGCCGCTGATATCTACGCAGGATATTTCGCCTTCGCGGGTAAAATCGTCAACGCGCACGGCCGCTCGCCGTTTGAGCTTGAGGCGGCATCGCCCGCCTGGGCGCAGACCCTTGCCGGATTTGGCTGGCTGCGCCATTTGCGCGCGGCCGATACTGCCATCTCGCGCGCCAATGCGCGCGTTCTGGTCGAGGATTTTTTGAATCTGGCTGGAACTCCTTCGCAAGCCTCGGCCTGGGAACCCGACGTCGCCGCGCGGCGAATGCTTGCTTTTCTGTCCCAGTCCCCGGTAATTCTCGACGGTGCCGATCGCGACTTCTACCAGCGCTTCCTGCGGGCGCTCGGCCGCTGCGCGCTTTTCCTCGAGCGCAAACTCGCGAGCGGACGCGGAGGCGAATGGCGTCTCCTCGCGGCAATCGGGCTTACGGAACTCGGGCTTTGTACGGACGGGGGCCGCAAACTCATTCGCAAGGGCACAAGAATGCTGGCTGCGGAGCTCGAACGGCAAATTCTACCGGACGGCGGCCATATCAGCCGCAATCCGGAAAAGCTCCTCGACTTCCTGCCCGATTTGCTTCCTCTGCGGCAAGCCTATAGCGCGCGCGGGATTGAGCCTCCCGCCCAGCTTCTCAATGCCATCGACCGGATGATGCCGATGCTGCGTCTTTTCCGGCATGGCGACGGCTCTCTCGCCTTGTTTAACGGCATGGGTGTCACGCCCCCGGAGCTGCTCGCGACAATTCTTGCTTATGACGATGTGCGTGCGTGCCCGCTAACCAATGCGCGGCAATCTGGCTATCAGCGGCTCGAGGGCGCTGACGCGGCGGTCATTATCGACGCCGGGGGGCCGCCGCCGCGAGTTTTTTCAAGCCGCGCGCATGCCAGCTGTACGGCGTTTGAGTTTTCGGCAGGTGCGCAGCGAATCATCGTCAACTGCGGAGACCCGGGTCCCAATCGCGAAGCCGCGCGCGAAGCTGCCTGCAAGACGGCGGCGCATTCGACGCTTGTCGTGAACGATACCTCATCTTGCCGTTTCAGGCCCAAAAAGGGGCTAGCCAAATGGCTCGGCGGGGAAATTATCTCGGGGCCTGACAGAGTCGATACCCGGCGTCGCGACGAAACTTTTGGGACGACGGTCACGATCGCGCATAATGGTTACGCGGGGCAATTCGGCATTGTTCATGAACGCAGGATCACGCTCCACCGCGACGGCCGGCGGCTCGACGGCACCGATAGTCTCCGCTCCGCCGACGCGGGTAAGACGATCGCGGCTCTGCCCTTTGTGTTGCGCTTTCATATTCATCCAAACCTGCGCCTAAAGCGCGTTCGTGAAGGGCGGAGCGCGCTTTGTGTTTTGCCAAACGGCAGCCGCTGGCTGTTTGAAACCTCAACGGGGCGCGCCGATATCGAGGAAGGCATTTTTTTTGCGGCGCCAGATGGACCGCGCGGTTGCGCGCAGATTGCTGTCCATGGCGACACGCGCAGGCAAACTGCCGTTGAGTGGAGTTTCCGCCTCATCGAGCGCAATCCCCAGCGCGACTCAAAAAACGAGGCCTCCCCCGTTTTGCCCAGTCGCAAAACCCGGTTGTAGAGGGCACCGCTCCGCAAGGCCTTGGCCTTCGTCAAGCAGTCCTATCATCGCGCAGCCGGACAATGACATCGACGCTCGCGATGCGCTTGCCCGGCGGAAGTGGTGGTATTTCCCGCCGGTCGACGACAATCGCCGGGATGTCGATCAGAGCATTGGCTCCTTCGATGAGGAAGTGGTGGTGGTCCGTTACATTGGTGTCGAAATAGGTTCTGGAACCGTCGATCGCGACTTCTCTTAAGAGGCCAGCGAGTGTAAACTGATGAAGGCTATTGTAAATTGTAGCAAGCGAGATCGAAACCCGCGACGCTTGAGCCTCCTCCTCGAGCGTTTCCGCGGTCACATGGCGGTCGCCCTTAGAGAACAGCAAATAGCCGAGCGCCATTCGTTGGCGGGTGGGACGCAATCCCGCTGCCGTAAGCTTCATACGGATGTCGTGAAAGCTGCACCCTGTCGCTGGTGCAGGAAGAGATCTACCGCCGTTCCGGCGCGGCTTTGGCGAGGAGGAGTGATCCTTGGATAAGGCCATTCGCCGCTACCCGCTATCCACCACCAACGGAGCAAAAATCCATTTTTGTCAAGCTAGTATAAGGGCTTGAGCCGCATCAGGCAACCGGCCTGCCCCGCAGCGACCGGAGCCACAACAGCAGAAGCTGGGCTGTAGGAAATACGAGGCAGCGCGTGTTCCGCTTATTCCGCTGAACCGGGCCTGGCTAACCGCCCCTATCGTCCGGAGAAGTCTGACGATCAATTCTTTACAAAACCCTGCCTGGCGCGGACATAAGCGTTTTTTACGAGAGAAAAACGTATCCGAATCGGGCGGCGCCAAGTGTTACAAAGGCGCATCCGCTTTTGCCTGCAAGGGATATCGCGCGGGGCGGCGCTTTTTTGGGGGTTATGGCGGACCTACAACGAATGGCCTTCACCTTCAGGATAGCTGCAGCGCCATTTCGCAATTCTCTTGCCGGGATGGTTTGTGCCCCATTCGGCGATCGCCGGAGGCGCCTGCCGCAGGCACTGGGCAAGGGAGTTCAATTCCACAAAGGAAAGGCGCCGCTCTTCGCAGAGCTCCGGCTGGGTCAGCGTGCAGACGGTAAGAATCAACTCGATGAGGTTCACCCTTGGGCTCCATTGCTAAAAACTATTACCCCAAATCTCAGTCAGGGAAACCTTGATAAGTTCCCCATGCCGGGGCGGGCGCAACCTGGGTTTTCCGCGACGCCACCGGCGCGGGGGATTCTGGCCTCGTTCGAGGCAAATATCGTTCCAAAGCCTGGTTCAGCTCGTACACGAAGTTGCGCCTGCTGCAAGACCGCTTCCGGGCGTTGCGGCAGAGGCCGGTCTTGGCCCCTTTCCCGGAGAACGGTGGACGCCCTTCCGCACCAAGGACCTCGGTGCGATGAGCTTTGACTGGGAGGAAACATGCCGATGCGCGGTACGCTGAATATTTTTTGGGATGCGATCCAGCGGTTTTTGCGCGACGACGGCTGGGCGATTGCGAGCCACATTGCGCTATCCATTCTGATGTCGCTCTTCCCGTTCCTGATCTTCGTGACCGCGCTTGGCGGTTTTTTGGGCTCGAAAGCCCTCGCGGACGAAGCTGTGCGCATCGTTTTTCAGGCATGGCCACAACAAGCCGCGGCGCCCATCGCAAGGGAAATTCACAATGTTTTGACAGAGGCCCGCGGCGGCCTGCTTACGATCGGCGCCGTGCTGGCGGTCTATTTTTCGTCGAATGGAGTGGAGGCGGTCCGGGTTGCGCTCAACCGCGCTTATAACGTGCGCGATGACCGGCCTTGGTGGCGGCTGCGGGCGCAGTCCATTCTTTTCGTGCTTGTCGGCGCGTTCGCGCTCTTGACATTTGCTTTGGCCGTGGTGCTTGCCCCTTTGATCTGGGAGGCCGTGCTGCATTTCGTCCCGCATCTTGAGCCTTTGAACCGCGTCATCACCTTCCTGCGCCTGACGTTTGCGAGCTTGGTGCTCCTGATCGCGCTCGTCCTCGCGCATAAATTTCTGCCCTCCGGCCGGCGGTCCCTGTCCGAAATAGCGCCCGGCATTCTCCTGACCTTCACGCTCTGGATCGCTGCGGGCAGCGCTTTCGGCGCCTATCTTTCGGAATTTGCCAGCCGCTATGTTTCGACCTACGCAGGCCTCGCTTCGGTTATGATTGCCCTCGTGTTTCTCTACATGGTCGCATCGATCTTTATCTTCGGGGGGGAACTCAATGCCGCAATCCTGCAAGCGAAACAAATGCGCAGCCATCCACCGGTTCCAGGCGAAAATCCCTCTACATTGGATGAAGTTTGGCCGCCGGGAAAATATCAATGACATTGGCATGATACTGGTGCACGGCTGGCTGATGTTTGATGACCGGTTCTGAATCATCCAGGACGAACAAACTTCCGTTCAGATTGCAGATTAATAGTGCGCGCCTGGAAAAAACTTTTCACGGCACCGCGGCAAAGGTCTAAGTATCGTTGCCCTTTTTGCCGTGCAAATAGATAAAAGCTTCAGGCTATGCTCATATTGGTGACACGTGCGTTCGATGAAGCAAAGCGGACCGCCGCCCGTCTCGCATCGCACGGGCATGAGAGCGTGGCTTCGCCGGTGATCGAAATGGTGCCGACGGGAGCCATTTGGCCCGCGGGTGTTGCAGACGGCGTGATTGCCACGAGCGCGCGCGCCTTTGAGCTCTTCTCTGCCCCGCTGGATTGGCCGTTGCCCGAGGCGCGCCGCCTCATGCCTTTGCTTTTGGTTGGCGCACGGACGCAGGACGCCGCCCGCGAGCGCGGATTCGACGGCCCGGCGTTGACAGCATCCTGCGCCGCCGGCCTTGGAGAAAATATTGCGCTTCGCTTTTCCACTCCATCCCGGTTCGTCTATCTGGCCGGACGGCACCGCAACCACGACCTTGAGAACAAGCTTGCGGAACTGGCACACGCGGCCGAGGTGGTCGAAGTCTATGCGGCGCAACCAGCCGAGGCGCTCTCGAGGGACGCGGTGCTGCTTTCGGAAACAGGCAAGATCGCCGTGGTTTTGCACTACTCGCGGCGCAGCGCGGAGATCTACCTTCGTCTTGCGCAGGGCGCAGGTCTCGACGTATCGCGCCTCAGCCATGTATGCATATCGCCAACCGCGGCGGCGCCGCTGCTGGATACCGGAATCAACGAAGTTCTCGTTGCGAAAGCGCCAAACGAAGAGGCCATGTTTGGAATCGTCAATGCCTTGGCTGGCTTGCCGCAAACGCCGCTCGGCCAGAGCTAGAATTCAGCCTCTTGAGTCTCCGCACTTGATCAAGCCACGGCATCAAAGCATCATTGCCGCATGAGCATGCAAGGGATTTTTGCCGCGCTTACCGCCACGTTGGTTCTGATGGCGCTTCCTGCGCGCGCCGCGGAAAGTGCCGAAATCAAAATTGGCTACCTGCGCCTGACGCATTTGCAGGAGACCATATCCATCCTCGATTTGCCTTCTCCAGACGATGGAGTAGCTGGAGCGAAGCTCGGGGTCGAGGACAACAACACGACGGGCCGTTTTCTTGGCCAGAGGTTTACGCTCGAGGACATGCTCGCCGCGCCTGGCAGTGACCCAAGCGCCGCATTGGACAGTCTCTTGAGCCGGGGCGTTTATTTTATCGCCGCCGATCTGCCTGCGTCCGCGTTGCTGGCGCTCGCCGATGCGGCAAGAGACAAAAGCGCGCTCATATTCAATGTTGGCGCGCCGGAGGACTCGCTCAGGGAGGAGAATTGCCGCGCCAACGTTTTTCACATTGCGCCTTCGCATTCGATGCTCGCAGACGGACTTGCACAATATCTCGTCTGGAAGCAATGGAAGCGCTGGCTATTGTTGAAGGGCTCGCATCCGCAAGATCAGCTTTTCGCTGCGGCGCTCGCGCGGGCGGCGAAAAAATTCGGCGCTAAGATTGTCGACGAGCGGGTTTTTGTCGATACGGGAGGAGGCCGGCGCTCGGACTCTGGGAGCGTGCAAACCCAAAGGCTCATGCCCGTTGCGACCCAAAATGCGCCAGCCTACGATGTCCTCGTTGCGGCGGATGAAAGCGAAGTTTTTGCAGGCTATCTGCCCTACCGGACCTGGGATCCGCGCCCCGTTGCAGGCTCGGCCGGATTGAAGCCCACGAGCTGGGACGGAAGTCATGAGCAATGGGGCGCCATCCAATTGCAAAACCGGTTCATTAAGCTCGCCTCGCGGCGCATGACTGCGCTCGACAACAATGCCTGGGTGGCGGTGCGCTTGATCGGCGAGGCAGCCGCCCGGACCGGCTCGAGCGAGCCAAGCGTCATTCGCGGCTATCTTACGGGACCTGATTTCGCTATCGCTGCCTTCAAGGGTCAAAAGCAGACCCTGCGGCGCTGGAACCAGCAATTGCGCCAGCCCATTTTGCTTGGCGATGGCCGCACAATCGTCTCGGTTTCGCCGCAAGAGGGTTTTTTGCATCAAACGTCCGAGCTCGATACTTTGGGCATCGACGAACCGGAAACAAAATGCAAACTTCATTAGCTTTCCGGAAGCGGTTCCACGCCACTGCGCTTGCCCGCCCTTTCCTTCGCTTCGCTCTTCTTTTGCTTGCCTCCGCCGTACCCGCCCAGACCCACGCCTTTACCGCCTATATTTCAAACGAAAAAGGCAATTCCATTTCCGTGATCGACACGGACAAAATGGAGGTGACGGAGACAATTCCGGTTGGTCATAGGCCGCGCGGGATCGTGTTGAGTCAGGATGGCGGAAAGCTCTTTATTTGCGCGGGCGACGAAGATGTAATTCAAATTCTCGATACGAAAACGCGCGCGATTGCCGGCACATTGCCCTCGGGCCCCGATCCCGAGCTGCTCATACTGAGCCCTGACGGCAAGCTCCTTTATGTCGCCAATGAGAACGACAATATGGTGACCGCAATCGATATCGGGACGCGCAAGATCGTCTCCGAGATCCCGGTGGGCGTAGAGCCCGAAGGAATGGAGCTCAGCCCCGATGGCAAAGTGCTCGTCAATACCTCCGAGACGACCAATATGGCGCATTTTATCGACACGCAGACGCGCAAGATTTTCGCCAATGTGCTTGTTGACGCAAGGCCGCGCGCTGCGCAATTTTCGCCAGACGGGTCGGAGCTCTGGGTCACCTCCGAGATTGGCGGCACGGTGAGCGTCATTGACGCCAAAAACCCCAAGGTCAAACAAAAAATCTCCTTTGAAGTCCCGGGCCTTTCCAAAGAAGCGATCCAGCCGGTCGGCCTGCGGTTCACGCAGGAGGGCAAGCGGGCGTTTGTTGCGCTTGGCCCTGCAAATCGTGTCGCGGTTATCGACACGGCGGCGAAAAAGGTCGAAAAATATCTTCTGGTAGGCCAGCGGGTCTGGCAAATGGCGTTCACGCCCGACGGCAAATATCTTTATACGACCAATGGCGTTTCAAACGACGTCTCGGTGATCGATGTGGCGAGCCTCAAGGTGCAAAAATCAATCGCCGTTGGTTCTTTCCCTTGGGGTGTGGCAATTGCAGGTAAATGAGCTTTTTGGTACCTGAGCCGGAAGCACATGGCAGCGGCTTTGCGCACCAGCGCCCGGCGCTTGAAGTAACATGCGTGAGCTACAGCTACGGCAAGCGCAAGGCTCTTGATAATGTTTCCTTCACCGTGGCGCCGGGGAGCTTTACGGTCCTTCTTGGGCTAAATGGCGCAGGCAAAAGCACGCTTTATTGTCTGATCACACGGCTCTACGCGCCGCAACACGGCAGGATCGAAATATTTGGGTTTGACGTCAATCGCGTGCCGGGAGAGGGGTTGCGGCGGCTCGGCGTCGTGTTTCAGCCGCGCACGCTCGATCTTGACCTGACCGTCCTGCAAAATCTTTCCTATCACGCGGCGCTTCACGGGATTTCCGCCAGGGAAGCAAAACTGCGCGCGCGGGAGATCCTGAAAAAGGTTGGGTTGACGTTGCGCCAGCACGACAAAACGCGCAGCCTGTCGGGCGGCCAAATGCGCCGGGTCGAAATCGCCCGCGCCCTCTTGCACCGGCCGCAGCTGCTGCTTCTCGACGAGCCGACCACGGGTCTCGACATCAAGGCGCGCGCCGATATTCTAAATCATGTGCGCCGCCTTGCCGCTGAGGAGGGGATTGGCCTGCTTTGGGCAACGCATTTGATCGACGAGGCCGCACCTCATGATGGCGCGGTGATTTTACACGAGGGCAGGGTTCTCGCCGTGGGTAAAGCTCATGGCATAGCGGCAGAAGCCGGCGCCAAAGATATTCGCGCGGCGTTTGAAACATTGACAGCCGCAACAAACGGGCCGCAGCAGTGACGCACGGCAACACCACGCTAAGCCCGGCGGATGCGGGCTATGGCCTTGCCAATTATGCCCGCTGTTTCAACGGAATCGTCTGGCGCGAACTCTTGCGCTACTGGCATCAGCGCGAACGGTTTGTCTCGGCGCTCGTGCGTCCGCTGGTGTGGCTCTTCATCTTTGCCGCGGGATTCCGCTCGGTGCTGGGCGTCTCGATCATACCGCCCTACGAGACCTACGTGCTCTATGAAGTCTATATCACGCCGGGTCTCATGGCGATGATCGCGCTCTTTAGCGGCATGCAATCGTCGCTGTCGATGGTTTATGACCGCGAGATGGGCAATATGCGGCTGCTCCTCGTCAGCCCTTTCCCGCGCTGGTTTCTCTTGACCGCGAAGCTTGCCGCCGGGACCGCCGTTTCGCTAGCCCAGGTCTATGCTTTTCTCGCGGTTGCCTATTTTTGGGAGATCGAGCCGCCATCGCCTTGGGGCTATCTCACGGTGCTGCCGGCGCTTGTTCTCGCAGGCGTCATGTTTGGCGCGCTCGGCATGCTTTTGTCATCGCTGATCAAGCAATTGGAAAATTTCGCTGGAATCATGAACTTCGTGATTTTCCCACTGTTTTTTGCCTCCTCCGCGCTCTACCCTCTGTGGCGGATTAAGGAGAGCAGTCCGTGGCTTGCCTATGTCTGCGAGCTTAATCCCTTCACCCATGCCGTCGAACTCATCCGCTTCGCTTTCCACCAGCGGATCAATTTCACTGCGCTTCTGATTGTGGTTGTCGCCGCAGCCGGTTTTCTTTTGGCGGCAATCGCCGCTTATGATCCCTCGCGCGGGATGCTTTCGCGGCGCGAGGGAGCATAACGCCGCGCGAATTATTTCTTTTTGCCCTCGGCGTCGAATTGCGAAATATAGGCGATGACGTTTTCTCGATCGCTTTCCTTGGGAAGACCAGCGAAGATCATCTTCGTGCCCGGAATCTTGGCCTTGGGATTGGCAAGATATTCATTGAGCGCCGCCTCGTCCCAGGTGATGCCGGAGGATTTGTTGGCTTCGGAATAGTTATAGTCAGGCACGGATCCTGTCTTTCGCCCACTAATGCCATTCAACTCCGGTCCGACGAAATTCTTGGCGCCTTCGCCAATCTGATGGCAGACTTTGCACTTTTGGTTGTAGATCTTCTCGCCTTCAGCGGCGTCGCCTTCAGCGAGCGCTCCTCCGGCCGAAGCTGCCCAGGCAGCCGCAGCGATAAGATGAAAATACTGACGCTTCATATCCGGTTTCCTTCCCTGCTAAAGTAAACGGCGATCGAATTCCGCCGCGCCCATCGCCCCCGGGCGCGGCCAAAGAGCGATGCTCATGACACCAGCGCAAAACATGTATCCCGAGACCACGCCAATTGACAACCCAGACTTAGCAGGAACTGCGGCGGGTTGCCCGCCGCGCGCAAAGGATGAGAAAAAGCGCGGCTCCCGCGCGCAGGGCCGCCTTCTGCCCTGCCGCCCCTGCCTATGCGCCGCTCTCGGTCTGCTCGCGGTGTTTGGTCTTTTCGGAGCTGCGCTTTCCGACAGTAACGCTGAAGCCTCGGATAGATTGCGGATCGCGCTGCAAAAGACTGGGACATTTTCCTGGGAGCTGGCGGTCGCGCGCGGTGAAGAGCCGCCAAAGGAGGCCGGTCTTGATATCGAGGTCATGGAGGTCGCCTCGCCCGAAGCCGCAAAGATTGCTCTTTTGGGGGGATCGGCCGATTTGATCCTGAGCGACTGGCTGTGGGTGGCGCGGCAACGCAATTTCGGCGAAAAGCTGGTTTTTTACCCCTATTCGGCCGCGGTTGGCGCGCTGATGGTGCCGAAGGCCTCGAATATTCATAATTTGGCCGATCTAGAGGGAAAAAAAATTGCCGTCGCGGGCGGTCCGCTGGACAAGAGCTGGCTCATGCTGCAGGCCTTTGCCAAACGCTCTGGGCTTGAGCTCCCCCGGCAAGCGGACATACTTTATGGCGCGCCCGCGCTGCTTTATCAAAAGGCCTTAAGCGGCGAGGCCGATGCCAGTTTGAATTATTGGAATTTCTGCGCCGCACTCGAGGCGCGGGGTTACCGCCGGTTTCTGTCCATCGATGAAGTCGAACGGAGCCTCGGAGCAGAGGGCAAAGTGGCGATGGTCGGCTATGTTTTTCGGGAAGAATTTGCCAAAACCCATGCGCCCGCGCTCGCCCGATTCTTCGCGGCGGCAGCAAAAGCAAAAGACATTCTCGCCCATTCCGAAGCGGCTTGGGAAAAGATTGGCGAGCGGCTGGGGATCGCAGACAAGGCAGAACTCGCGCTCTACCGGCAGACCTATATCGAAGGCATACCACGCCGCCCCATCGCAAATGAAGCCGCTGACGCGCGGCAACTCTACCGCGTCCTTGCCAAAACCGGAGGCCAGGAGCTCGTTGGCGATGCCGCCGAACTCGACGAAGGAACATTTTATCAGCTGCCCGAAGCGGTGCAAGGCGAGCGCTAGCCCGCTTGTTGTAAGACTGGCGCCGCTTTTTTTGCTGCTGCTTGCCTGGCAATTTGGTGCAACCATATCGGCAAGCCATTTGCTGCCAGCGCCGCTGTCCGTCCTTTCGGCCATGGCCGCGGAGGCGC
>Ga0187783_10004274_pt1 | contig 10585 bp, 8 predicted proteins | sample 1015_SJ02_MP02_2_FD_132471 | JGI IMG/M metagenome (GOLD analysis project Ga0187783, IMG submission 132471) | Tropical peat soil microbial communities from peatlands in Department of Meta, Colombia - 1015_SJ02_MP02_20_MG | ecosystem: Environmental > Terrestrial > Soil > Wetlands > Peat | place...
CAGGCCGTCGCCGCCCTCTTCCGCTTCACCCACCTTCCCCTCGAGTGGATCGCGTTTCCATGGCACCTGGCCAGCGTCTATCTGTTTCTTTTCGGTTGCCTGCGGCTGAGCCGGCGCTGCTTTTCGGAGCCGGTGGCGCAATGGGCTGGCGTAACTCTCGTCGCGGCGCTGCTCACGCTGCCGGTGGCGGGCACTGCGCTCTTCATCGTCGATCAGCACATGCATCCGCGAACCCTCGCGACCGCGTTTATTCTTTTCGCTATGGTTGATGTTCTGGAGTGGCAGCCATTCACGCTCGTCTGGATTTTGCTCGCGGGACTTTGCCATCCGATCATGGCTCTCTACGGCGCATTCCACGTTGTCGTCCTCGGCCTCGCGCGTCCAATCGCGCAGCCGGCAGTTTTCATTCCGGCAATACCGTTGGAAGTTCCCGCGAATCCAATCTGGCGCCGGGTGATGTCGCGGCGGCATTTTCAATATCCGTTTCAATGGGAATGGTATGAATGGCTCGGCGCCATCGGCCCGATCGTATTTCTCGCCTGGTTCGCGAGCGTGGCGCGCCGCCAGGGGCTGGCGATCCTCGAGCGTGTGTGCTTTCGGATTGCGATTTCAACAAGTCTCGGTATTGCCGGCGGCGTGATTCTGATTCAAGGCTTTCCGAACCAAACCTGGGCGCGGTTCGAGCCGATGCGCGTCCTTCACATCGCCTATGTCGTATTCGTGCTGATTTCCGGCGGCTTTTTGGGTAAATACATTCTGCGCGATCGCTGGATCCGCTGGGCGTTGCTGTTCATTCCGCTTGGGCTTGTCATGATGTATTTCCAGCGCGTGGAATTTGCTTCGAGCGCTCACATTGAGTGGCCCGGAAGCGAGCCGCGGAACCAATGGGTCCAGGCGTTTCGCTGGGTCAGCCGCAATACTCCCCGCGACGCCTTGTTTGCGCTCGATCCAAAATACATGGACCGCCCCGGAGAAGATTTCTACGGATTTCGCGGATTCGCCGAACGCAGCGCTCTCGCCGACCAATCAAAAGACACTTCAGTCGTGGAAGTTTTCCCCGACCTCGCTTGGCAGTGGAAACTGGAAACGGACGGCACTGCCAACTGGACTCATTTCCAGGGCGACGATTTCGCGCGCCTGAAGAAAAAATACGGCGTGACGTGGGTGATTCTCGAAGGGCCCGCGATTCCTCCGCTCGCTTGCCCCTACGCAAATTCGCGGGTTCGCGTCTGCGAAATACCCTAGCGGCTGATTTTTCTAATCAACAGAGACATGCGAAATAACGATACGGAACATGCCGACCGACTCGACCGGGTCATGTGGAGTCCGTCGTGATGGATCGTGCAGGCATGCGGCGAGGCGATGTGGGCGGCAGCGGGTGAAATGCGGAGAGCGCGTGAGACGGACCGGGGCGAGGATGCGGCAAGGGCGAAATGTCTCCGTCAAATTAGGACACAAGGCAAAGTTTCGGACGAAAAAATTTTAAGTTATTGTGAATGCGGGACTTGGCGATTTCCAATCGCCACGCTATTTGGGGCCGGGCGAGACTGAAAAATCCCTAGTGCGCGGCCGGGATTCGCACCGGAACGCCGATCAGAACGTCCACCGAAATCGGCTTGTTCTCGTGCATGGCGGGCTTGAACTTCCACTTCGTAAACGCGGCCAGAGCAGCCGAATCCATTTCCGGCACGATGCCGCGATAGATTTCCATATTGTTGATCGCGCCGTCCGCGCCGATTACGCCGCGCAGAACGATCATCTTGTCCTTCAGCTCGTCATTCACTGGAATGCGCTTGAAGTCGTACTTCTCGTCGGGACTTGGCGGCACCAGTCCCGTATCCAGCTTCACCGATGACGGATCCTTCTGATACTCCACCTCGGGCGCCGCAAATCCACTCGCACAGTATTGCAGAATCCAACTCTTGCCGGGCATCGGCAGAAAAACTGAATACACGCGCCCGCACTTCAGCGCGCCATACACGCCCAAGCCGCCGCCTCCGACCGGTCCAGCGGAAACGATGAGCGTATTGCCGCGGAGTCCGGGTGGTGGCGCGACTACGTAAACCGTGTTTTCGGGATTGTAGGCCAATTCCCCGCCTGGCATCGCGCCGCCCTTTCCATCCTTGCTACCCTTGATGCTGACGAATCCGCCATTCCCGCCGGCTCCGCCGCCGCCTCCGCCCTCCGAGCCCGTTCCAACTCCCACGCTGCCGTTTCCGCCCGTGCCGGGACCGCCGGTGCCGCCATGCGGATCTCCACCCGCAACGCCGCCCGGCGAACCGGGCTGGCCTCCCGCAGGAGAAATCGTGAACGCGCCGTAGCGCTGGCCCGGAATCAATTCGGCGAGTTGCGCGGTGTTCGGCGGGTCAACGGAAACAACGAGAAGTCCATTCGCGCCGTTGGCGTCATCCGCATTTCCGCCGCCGGCTCTTGATGCCGCGTGCGTCGGCCTTGCGGGTGTGGCCGCCGCGCCCGAAGCCATTGGCACCGTCAGATGCGGCTCCTTCACTGGAGCGAGTTCAGACTTGAACGCGATGTCGTTGTGCGAGTCCTGGATTGTCGGCGCGTCCGGATTCGCGTCATCTCGCCGCGTTGCCAGAGTGCCCTTCGATGCTTTCGGATCGAGCTTGGGCTTGGCGATCGCAATTGGATTGCCGACTAAAATGTTCGGCAACTTCAGATCCTGGGTAATTCTCAGATCTGGGGCGGAGGCGGGCTGAATAATCGTCTGGCGATTGTTGTCCGGCTGGGGCGGAGTAAGCACCACCGTCAGCTTCGGATGAAAACTCGTGCTTCCGGCCACCGGAGGTTTTTCATGATGAATGCCATGCCCGGGTTTCGCGCCCGCTCCAGGCGGCAGCACTGAGGGAAGCATCTTGGAAACGTCGGTCTTCTGGATCGTGTAATAGATCGGCGTCATATCTCTTGCCGCAGCCAATTGGGTCGAGGCGCCGGCAAACAGCCCCAGATGAATGGTGGTCAGCCAGTAAATCAGGGTGATATGAAATATTACCGACCAGAAAACCGAGCCCTTGGGCAGATGCCGCCGATATACCGGCGTGTAGATTCGCCGGCCAAAACCTTCCGACTGCGAGCTCATAAGCGGGCGAAACGCGGAAACCGGAGACACCCTGGGTCTCAGCGATTCCTTCGAAGATACGGGTTGCGGCGTCTGAGTGACCATCGAGATTGAACTCAATTACTCCGAGAGGCAGGTGAGCACACCCACCGTGGCACGAACAATGGCATAGTTCGGCTAAATGCCGGATATTTCTGTGCAGTTCGCAGACCATTCGGCCCGCGGAAGTGAAGGGAGGCCGGGGAGGAGCATCCTCACATCGAGCTTAGACATAACATGATATTTAGAGGTTGTCTCCAGAAAAATTGAGGCCTGTTGATGCCTGTGGAAATCCCCATCTTTACGGCCATAAAAACCAATCCATCGCGGCTGTAAATGCTTTGTGCTAAGCCGATTCCAAGGCAACGAAAGAAATCCACAAGGCCTTCCACGCGCTGTCTGTATCTTAATGATTTTACGACACTAACGCGAAGCCGAAGGCCAAGGAATCGATGAGCTAAATCCTGGGTATGGCAACTTTACTGACGCATTTAGGCAAGAATCTTCTCTCGTTGTAATTCCCTCTACAAATTGTGCACGGGAGACGCTCCCGAATGGGCAGTTTGGTGTACTTTTCGCTTGATTTTTGTCCTGCTCCCGGACATATCATACGTTGCCATCGGTGCCCCCGCCGCAGTCCGACATGCCTGTCTGGACGGGATTCGAGTCGGATCTATTGGCTGGGGTGTCGTGAAACATGGCGAAGGGCAGCATGGGTCATAAATCGGTCCGGTAGTCCTCTGGGAGACGGCTTCCGTCCCAGCGCTTTGGAGAACCAGGATGAGCGACGAATTAATGCGGGTTCTGTTTGCGAGCAAGGATCCGGACTTTGTGAATGCGGTGACCCGCTTTCTAGGCGATCGATTCGACGTGGAGTGCAAAGGCAGCTTCGCGATTGACCTGGAATCGCTCCAGGCCTTCGATGCGATTTTACTCGACCTGCACAACACCCGAAACGATTACGAGCTCCCCGCTGCGCTCCGGCTGCTGGAACAGATTTCGAAGACGGAACTTCCGCCTCCGGTCATAGTGATTCTCGAAACGCGTGAAGACAGCGCAAGCCTCGATTTGCTGGAAAAGGGCGCATACGACGTGCTTCCCAGCCCCCCGAACATGATCGACCTGCGCGCCAGGCTGGAACGGGGGCGCACGCAGTACGCAGCGCTGAAGGAAGCGTCGCGGTTGCGCGCGCAACAATTGCAGACAAAAGCCGTGCCGGAAATCATCACGACATCGAGCTCGATGTCGGAGATGCTGAATATGGCCAAGCGAATCGCGTCGTGCGACGTTTCGGTGCTGATTACCGGGGAAACGGGAACGGGAAAAGAACTCGTCGCGCGGATGATTCACCGTCTGAGCCCGCGCGCGCCTTACCCGGTGGTGGCATTTTCCTGCGCGAATCTGCCTGATACGCTGGTTGAGGATGAGCTGTTTGGCCACGAGCGCGGCGCGTTCACCGGCGCGCAAGCCATGCGGCGCGGCCGGCTGGAAGCCGCCGATCGCGGCACGCTTTTTCTCGATGAAGTCGGCGATCTGGGAATTGCGCTGCAACCGAAACTTCTGCGCGTGTTGCAGGAGCGCACGTTTGAACGGCTGGGGAGCAACCGCTCAGTCTCCGTGAATCTTCGAGTGGTGTGCGCCACGAACCGCGATCTGGCAAAAATGGTGGGGCAGGGATTATTTCGCGAAGACTTGTACTACCGGCTGAACGTGGTTCAGCTTCACGTTCCCCCGCTCCGCGAGCGCCGCGACGACATTCCGTTTCTAGCGAACCACTTCCTGCGGCGCTTTTCCGAACAATTTCAAAAGAATGTGGCGCGAATGTCGCGATCGGTGACGCAGGCGCTACAGGAACACGTCTGGCCGGGCAACGTACGCGAACTCGAGAATGTGGTGCAGCGCGCGGTAGCTCTGGCGGACGGTCCCAGCATTGAGCTTTGGCATTTGCCCGCAATGCTTCGAGAAGATTTTGTCACACCGGCGCCGATCGAACAGTCGTACGAAGGCGAAGTGAGAGATTTCAAGCGCCGCTTGATTATTCGGACTCTGCACCAGTGCGGGGGCAGCAAAACGCGAGCTGCCCGAAATCTGGGCGTGGCGCGCAATTATTTGCACCGGCTGATCAACCAGTACCAAATCCGTTCAGCGGACGACCAAATCAGCTCCACGAAAGATTCCATCATCAAATTGGAATTGCCTTAGAATCAGGATGGTCGAGAACGCGTCTCGACCGCCGACGACGTGACCATCGATCCTGACGCTAAGCGGGATATCCGGCCGTTCCACGATTCGCTGCTTCGCGTTCTGATTGAATCCCAAAACTCCGATGGCGGATGGGGATATCACCCTGCAGGCCAAAGCGCGACCGAAGCCACTGCCTGGGCGCTCTGCGCGCTTCAAAGCTTCGAAGGCGATTCCGCCGCGCGAGAAAGTCTGGCGCGCGGAAAGGATTGGTTGATTCGGAATCAACTGGCGGACGGATCGTGGCCGGTGTTTGCGTCGCAGACCGAAGGATGCTGGGTGACATCGCTGGCTGCGCTGGCGCTGAATGAATTTACCGGCGCATCGGACGCGGTGATGCGAGGATTCGATTGGGTGGCGAACAGTTGGCCTCGCACTCCGAATTTCTTTCAACGACTCCGCGAACGCGTCTCGCGATCTGCGAATGTCACGCGTCAGGACAATTCGCTATCCGGCTGGCCATGGACGGCGAAGACGAGCAGTTGGGTTGAGCCCACCGCCTACGCGCTGATTCTGATGAATCGATTTCCACGCGAGCGATTGTCGAATCTGGCGATGAAACGCAGAGCAGTCGCGGAAGCGATGCTCTGCGACCGGATGTGTCCCGGCGGCGGATGGAATTCAGGAAACCCCATGGTGTATGGCGTGGCGGGTGAAGCGCTTGTGGGGCCGACGGTATGGGCGTTGCTGGCGCTCCAAAATTCAGCCGATCGAAGTGAAGTTCGCGAGAGCCTTCGGTGGCTCGAAGAAAAGATTCCGGAAATTTGCGGAAGTGTTTCGGTGGCCATCGCGCAAATGTGCCTCGAAGCTTACGGCCGAAACACCGCTTCACTCGATTCGCAGTTGCAGTCGGTATTTGAAATGGATCAGTTTCTCGGCAATATTTGCGTGGTTGCACTTGCAGCGCTGGCGCTCGATCGATCGCGAAGACTTTTCCCGCCGGCCGCACGACTGGATGCTCCACAATGAGCGCCACGACTCCCGCATTAACACCGTCTTTCGCGAGGCCGGCATCGCGCGTCGCGATCCGGCGCGCGAGTTCCTACGACATTGATCTTCTTTCCATCCTCAGCGAGACGCTCCGCGAATTCGATTTACCCGTGCGCGGCAAATCGGTTCTGCTCAAGGTGAATTTCGTGGGGCACGATCCTCTCGGCGCGATCAACACGCATCCAGCGGTCGTTGTAGCGGCGCGCGAGGCTTTCCTGAGTCTCGGCGCAGCGACAGTAACCATCGCGGACGGTCCCGCGCTCGAACGCGACATCGAGGCGATCGCCGATTCCATGCGCCTGCGCGATTTCATCGGTCCGCTCTCTCCTTCGTTCGTCGATCTGAATACGGATGATGTCCGGCCGGTGAGTTTGCAAACACGAGCGTCGACTTTGAAGAAGCTGTACCTGCCGGCAAGAGTGCTGGGAGCCGATCTCGTTGTTTCAATGCCGAAGATGAAGACGCACCACTGGGCGGGAGTCACGCTGTCTCTCAAGAACATGTTCGGAGTCGTGCCTGGGAGCTGCTACGGCTGGCCCAAGAACATCCTGCACTGGGCGGGAATATCGAGGTCAATCCTCGACATCAATAGCGCCGTCAGGCCTCATTTCGCGATTGTGGACGGTATAATAGGTATGGAAGGCAATGGGCCAACACAGGGAACACCTAAGCCATGTGGTTTGGTGATCTTAGGAGATGACCCGGTGGCAGTAGACGCCACCTGCGCCCGAATCATGGGGCTGGCGCCGGAACGGATTGATTACCTTCAGCGGGCCGGCCTGCTCCTGGGCCATCTGCAGGCGCCAAAGATTCTCCAACTTGGGGAAAAGGTTGAGACGCTAACTACTCCGTATGTCGTGCTCGACGAGTTTCGTCATCTATCTATTAGACTTAAGGGCAACTGAGATGGAACCCAGCTTGCTTCTCTGCAACTGACGGATCGTCGAACTGTAAGTATTTGACTGTCGTCTCATTTTGATTTAACTGGGCTCCTGTCAACATCCTCGGTGGGCGAGCCGTGGACGGATCCCTGTATTTCAGAGAGGCGCTGGGCTGTTCGACTGACTAAATTATGCCGACATTAAATTCCGCAATCACTAATCTTACAGGCCAGCGTACGCTAAACTCAGACGTCTTGAGACGCTTCTTCACATTTCCGATTTTTCTTGCGACGCTCCTTGCCGGCCTCGCTTGCGTTGGCGCGCAAGTCCGTTTTGTGGATCCGGACACTTGGTGGCACATCCGCGTGGGCGAATTAATTCTGCAAACGCATCACTGGCCGACAATCGACATATATTCCTTTACCGCTCGGGGAGCACGATGGATGGCGTACGAATGGCTCGGCGAGGTAATCATCGCGTTCGCCGCGCGATTTGGATATACGGGTCTCGCTTCGCTGCAATTCATCTGGGCGAGCACGCTCACACTGTTGATTATGTATTTCTCGTATTTACGGTCGAAGAACGTGAGAGCGGCGTTCGTGGCGGCAATATTGACACTTTTCTTGCTGGGCGCATTCTTCACACTCCGCCCCCAGGTTATGGGCTACATCTTTATGGCGGCTCTGCTCATAGCGTTAGAACGCTACAAGCAGAATTTGTCCAAATCATTGTGGTGGCTGCCCGTGCTTTTTCTCGTCTGGGTAAACACGCACGGTACGTTTTTCTTTGGGCTCGGAATTTTTGGAATCTACTGGCTGACGGGCCTGTTCGAATTCAATCAAGGCGGGATCTATTCGGAGAAGTGGACGCCGCAACAACGATTGCATCTTCTTGAAGTGCTGTTCCTGTGCATTGCCGTTCTGCCGCTAACTCCTTACGGAACGCGACTCGCTATGTACCCGTTCGAGATGGCGTTCATGCAGCCGCTTAACGTGTCGAGCATTGTCGAGTGGGAGCCGTTGAGCTTCGGATTGCCGTTCGGCAAGATCATCCTGACCACGGTGATCTTGCTAATCATCGCGCAGGTATACTTCCGACTGGATCATCGTCTGGATTCGTTTATTTTTGTGCTTGCAGGCGCATTCGCTGCGTTTGCGCATATTCGTTTCGTGCTGTTCTTCCTGCTTTTCCTGACTGCGACGATCGCGGTACTGCTGAGCCGCTGGGTTCCGGACTACGAGCCGGAGAAAGACAAGCCGGCGCTCAATCTGATCGTCATGCTCTGCGTCCTTGGCGGCATCGTGTTTTACGTACACGATACGCGGCGATTGGTCGCCCGCTTCACCGATTCGTATCCCGTACAGGCGATCGATTACCTCCGCGGACATCCCGTCACCGTGCCGATGCTGAATGAATACGGATGGGGCGGCTACATGATTTACGAGCTATACCCGAAACAAAGGGTGTTCATCGACGGCCGCGCAGATTTCTATGAGTATGCGGGAGTTTTTTCCGACTACATCGAAATCATGCGAATCGAGCCTGACGCGTTCCGCGTTCTCGATCGCTACGACATCCAAGCGTGTTTACTGCAACGCAAATCTACTCTTGCGACCGTGCTCGGGCAATTGCCCGCATGGCGAATCGAATATTCCGACGATGTCGCGGTATTATTCGTGCGCGGCAACGCCTTGAGTCGTGCAGTAGCAGCGCAGAAGTAAACTACGCGCGAGCTGCGAGAATCTCTCGGTTTTTTCATCCAGCCCGTCCATCCGACACGTACGAAATTTCATTGCATCGACGCGGCACGCTGTGGCCAATTCTATCCACTGAACCGTCGTAATGTGAACAAAAGTGAACAGGCTAGGAAGAGATACAAATTCGTTTCTCACGAAGGGAACGCAACCGCCTATGTTCGCTTGGGCCTTTCAAGGCAGGACGATGCGCAAGAGCCTAATCGATTGAAATTGCAGCACTTTGATTTTGGGGCCCGTTTCCACCTTTGGCCCCCCACCTGCTTAATCCTCAAGGGTGTTCGTCCCATTATTCGAAATCTTGAAGGAGGACATAAAGACATGAAAGAACTTATGCTCAGGCTGTATCGTGAGGATGCTGGCCAGGACCTCACGGAATATGCCCTGTTACTAGTTCTGGTTGCGTTGGTCGCTATCACCACGATGAAGACGCTCGGCAACACGATCAGCGACGTCTTCTCGAACGCAGCTTCCAACCTGGCTTCCACCTAAGGAAGTCGGTTGATCGGCTAAGTGGCCCCACAACTGCGGGCTAGTTGTGGGGAACCCACTTAATTCAGGTAAAAACAAGGAGGGAGAAGTGAAAGAAATAATGCTCAGGCTATATCGGGAGGAAGCGGGGCAGGACCTCACGGAATACGCTCTGTTGCTCATCCTCGTCGCGTTGGTGGCGGTAACGACGATGAAGACGCTCGGCAACGCGATCAGTGACGTCTTCTCGAACGCCGCTTCCAACCTCACCTCAACCTGAACTCCAATCATCGCGCTTTGGCCGTCGCAGGATAACGTGTCGTTCCTCGGCGGCCAGAGAGGCGATTGAGGATCTCAAGTTCGACCGCGAGTACAGCGTCGAGCCGTTCGTGCAAGAGGGCTTGGCACTTCGTAAGACAGCGAGTGAAATTGAACTCGCGACTTCACTCTCTTCAAGAGAGAGAAGATAACCAGGAGGTGGGATGTGAAACAGGCAATCAAGTGGCTGTGGCGAGAAGACAAAGGCCAGGACCTCACGGAATACGCCCTGCTGTTGGTGCTCGTGGCATTGGTGGCGATCGCCACAATGCAGACATTGGGCAACACCATCAGCGACGTATTCTCAAATGCCGCTTCCAATCTAGCTTCCACCTAATTGAAATGAATCGAATTCAACTGTCGAGAATGGGGTGCAGTCGGGACGGCGGCATAGGGTTCGCAATTCCTGGCGGAGTTTATGTTTCCGCGCGCGCAGTTGGCATAGGTGAGTTAAGGTGGAACGGAAGATGACTTGGTTCTTGGCATTGATAGTGGCTGGGATCGCGGCGGGAATTGACGTCAAATCCCGCCGCATTCCCAACTGGCTGACCATCCCCGGATTTTTTATGGGACTGATGGTGAATCAAATTTTGTACGGATGGAACGGATTGAAGTGGGGCCTGGCCGGCGCAGTGGCGATGCTGGCGGTGTTGCTTCCGATCGTGTTGTTGCGTGGATTGGGAGCGGGTGACTGGAAATTGATGGGTGCGCTGGGCGCGGCGCTGGGCCTGCGCAATGTCATATACGTCTTTTTAACGGCGATCATGATTGCCGGACTAATGGCGGTGGTTCAGATGATCTGGCAGCGAAGA
>Ga0187783_10004275_pt1 | contig 10584 bp, 8 predicted proteins | sample 1015_SJ02_MP02_2_FD_132471 | JGI IMG/M metagenome (GOLD analysis project Ga0187783, IMG submission 132471) | Tropical peat soil microbial communities from peatlands in Department of Meta, Colombia - 1015_SJ02_MP02_20_MG | ecosystem: Environmental > Terrestrial > Soil > Wetlands > Peat | place...
CGCTCATTTGTGGTCGCGCGCATCAATCCCTTGCGCTGGATCAAACAGGAACCGCCTGCGCTTGAGGAGGTACTGAAGACCATGCGCGAACGCGCCGCTAAGTTCAATGTCGATAAAATCAAAGCCCAGGATCTCGCCGGTGCCGCCGGACCCGCCGACGAGTAAACAACGGAGAGACTCTGCCTGCGTTTCCCAGTCTACCGCTGCCCTCCCTCCGCCTCGGCTGCGAAGGGTCGCGGCATGGGCCAAGCGCCTCACCCGGCAGGTCCTAGATTACCCCGCGCGTTGGATCAGTTTTTTCGAATTGAAATCACCGATGCGGTATAGCGATCCGCACGCAAGAAAGAAAGACTATGCTCGATGGCCACATTTTGCGTGTCATACGTAGTCTCCTTGATCACGAGCAGCGCGCACCCGGCTGGGGTTTGCAGTAAGCACGCTTCTTCTTCTCCTGCCATCACAGCTCCGATCAGCTCCTCCGCCCGTTGCAGTTTGCGTTTATAGGTGTGCTCGAAAATATCGTAGAGAGATTGATTTTCCAGGTCTTGCTTGTCAATCCCGGTGAAGATCCGAGCCGGCAGATGACTGGTGACCACGGCAACCGGGTCCCCGTTCACCAAACGTAGGCGCCGGACCCGGTACACCCGTTCCCCGCGCGCCAGTCTCAGAGCCTGCGCCACCTCCAATTCAGGTTCCTCAAGACCGATGCTCAAGACTCGTGCGGATGGGATCAAGCCCCGCCTCCGCATCTCCTCGCTGAAGCCGCGGAGTTGCTGAAAATTCCACGGCACGCGGCCGGAACCAACCACCGGCCGCTTGCCCTTGGCAATGATGAGGAGCCCTTCCGAACGAAGCATCTGAAACGCTTGCCGCACCGGCATCTTGCTGATGCCGAGGACATGCGCAAGATCGCCTTCCGAGCAGAATATCTCTCCCTCCCGCAGGACCTTCTTTTCCATCAGGGCGCGTACGTGATCGACGATTTGCTGGTAATAAGGCGTGAAGCTGTTGGTGTCGAGCACCAAACCGAGTCGTTCCGCACTCACAAGCGGCATAGGGGCAACCCTCGCGCCTGGTTTGTTTCCCCTCATTGGCAACCTACCAACATAGTATACAAGGGGTATATGTTAAGCAGTGAAGAGGCGACAACAGGCCCCTCCTTAGTTTAATTACAGACATTATATATAGTTTGTAAGTGACTATAATTACAGTGGCTTATACGAATAACGATACTGCGAACTTGCAGCTTGTGCCTGGGCATCGCCACAAATTTTTCTTGACAACACAAAAGATATGCATTTTTTAGCTCAAGAAACAGGTAGGCGTCAGCAACTTCGACTGGGTGAACTAGGCTGTCCTTGGCCGGACCCTTAGGAAAGAGGGAGCGGGCGACCAGGAAAACCGGACCGGGGATGCGACGCTACTTCCCTAAAGAGACTGGGCGTGCCATCGACGATCTAGAGCCTGGGGCGGAAAACCAAGAGTGTTGGGCGAAAACCATCTTCGCAGCTTGTTGCTGAGCCTAGGAGCGCTCAGTACGTTCGCCCTGGCGCAAACCGCCTCCCCGCCCGAAACCGCCGCGGACCAAGTCTCCTACCTCGAACTAGCCGCACCCCTCCGCATCCTTTCCGAGACGCAGCCGTGGGAAGCGAACCAATTCCCGCACACCCTGAGCGTCCTTGAGCTCAAGCGAGAGGGATTTCGCTATTGGGGATGGTACGGTCTGAATGAGGGGCTCGGAGTTGGCTTGGCGCGCAGCAACGATTTGAGGAACTGGACCAAGTATGAGCAGAATCCTTTGTGGACCAATGCCCGTTGGCCGTCTGCCCTCGCCCACGCCGACCCCAAGCGCAAGGGTACGCTCTATTTCGCCATCACCCGAGACTATGACACGTCGAGCAGCTATATTGTGTTGGCCACTTCCGAAGATGGTATTCACCTGCAGGAAAAAAAAGTGCTGGTGCCAGGCGTGCCCGAGCAACGCAATCAGAATCCGAATTTATTTCGCGACCCTCGCTCGAGGCGATTCTACCTGACGTTTTATCGCGGCAACGATAAAGATCACTTCGAAATCGTCAGCAAGAGTGCAGCTCGCGTGGAGGACCTCGACCATGCTCCCGAAAAGATCCTGCTCGAAAGCGGCGAAACGGTGGCCGCTCCGAATTTGCTCTACGTAAAACATGCGCACGGCGCGAAAGGTGGCTCCTATTTTCTGGCGACCGAGATCTACCCGCATCGCTACACCGACAATCCCGCGGGCGAGTGGCAAGTGAAGGTCTTTGCCGCCGACTCTCCGGACGGCAGGTTTCAGCCAGTTCTGGACAATGCAGTGCTGCGCGGACAGCGCGCCTGTCTCTTCCAGCACATCTTCAGCGGTCGCTTCTATGGATATGACTGCCATATGGACTCCCCCGAGCATTGGGTTTTGGAGGAAGTGGAGGCGGGGCTGCCGTAACGGCTCTCGGCGAGGGGAAAGCAACGCGGAACCGGACAGGCGTCGACCGCTTCCCACCGCAGGTACTCGCGCCCATCCGGTTCCTGGCCAGGGTCATTTTACGCTGATTCTGTTCGCTATCTGGTGGCGGTAGAGAAGGAGGCTTGTGCGGATTCGTCGATCTCGCTGGCCGGGACATCGGAAGCCAGCCTTTGCCGGACTCATACTCTTGCAGCTCGTGGGGGTATGCCCATGCATGGCCGCTCAGAAGGCTGCGGTTGCCTCTGCCCTCGGAGAATCTTCCTCAGGGGCAACCGAGCAAGCAGGCAAATTGCCGAGAGTCAGTTTGGATGGAACCTATTTCACGCGTGAGGGCCGGCGTTTTGTGCCGGTGGGCGCACATTGGGTGCCGGCCAAAGCGGCCATGCAATGGCCGATTGCGTGGGATGCGAAGGACATTGAGGCCGACTTCGCCAAGATGCATGAACTCGGATACAGCCTGGTGCGCTTCGACCTGCTGTGGGCGTGGTTTGAGCCGCGCCCGGGCGATTACAATCCGGAAGCTTTTCAGCAGCTTGATTACTTGGTGTCGCTCGCTCACAAGTATCAGATCTACCTTCATCCCAGCCTTTTTATCGGCGGCGAAGTGGGCGAAGCGTTTTGGGATGTGCCTTGGCGCCACGGTCGGCATCCGCATGCCGATCCGGAAATGTTGCGCCTCGAAAGCAACCTTGCCGCCGAGTTCGGTCGTCGCTACGCCCATGAGAGTGCGATCATCGCATGGGATCTGACGGATGAGCCGCCTTTTTGGATCGTGGATGAACAGACGACCGATGCGATGGCGATCAACTGGACGCATCTGGTGGTGGACGGCATTCGCCATTCCGATACACTTCATCCGATTGTCGTCGGCACCAGCGGGCAAGAACTCAGCCACGGCCCATTTCGCGCGGACAACCTTGCCCCCTTCGTTGACTTTTTGAGCGTTCATCCCTTCACTCTCTATGCCCCGGAGTTGTTCCCGGATGCACTGCTCTCCGGGCGTGGAACCTACGGGGCTGCCTTTGAGATTGCCTTGGCGAACGGTGCAGGCCACCCGGTGATGATCCATGAAATGGGGGCATCCACCGCGCAGTTTTCTCCGGAGCGAGTGGCGGCTTACGATCGTGCGCAGATGTACTCCGGGCTGGGCGCCGGCAGCATCGGGGTTGACCTGTGGTGCTACACGGACGCCTCCCCCGAGCAGTTTCATAAAGTCCCTTACCTGCGTACTCCGCAAGAAACCGGCTGGGGCATGACCACCTGGGATCGGCAGGACAAACCCCTGGCCCGGGAGTTCAAAAAGTTCTCCCAGATTGTAGGCCGCCTCGATTTGAGCGGCCTGTCGCCCGCTGCGGCCGACGTGGCCATCCCCGTCCCGGACGAGTGGGCGAAGCCTCACGGCGATTTTTCCCGCTTCGGTTTGACCGGTCCAGCCATGATTCCCTACGTCTCCATCAACGACGGCGACGCCATCCCCGGACGAACGCCCAGCGCGGGGAGCGCCAACGAGTGGCTGATGGGCTCAGCCCTGATCTCTTTTGTCCTGGCGCGTCGGGCTGGTCTCAAAGCCGACTTCCCGCGAGAGTATGATGATTGGGCAAAACGTCCCATGCTCTTTATGCCATCACCCCTCACCAGTACGGGCGATGCTTTTCTCGTCCATGTGCATTCGGATTTCTATGCCAAGGCGCAGAAGTACGTGCAAGCGGGTGGGTTTCTCTATGCCTCCGTTGCCTCCGACGGGGCCATTCCCGAGATGGCTTCTCTTTTTGGAGCACGGCTCATGGATCGTGCTCCGAGCTCGGAAGTTACGTTGAAGTTTGTCGAATCCTTCGGCGACTTCAAGCCGGGTGACACTCTCCATTACACCGTGCCGACCAGTTCGATCGAGTCCTGGGGCTCGTTGCTCGAAGTCAGCGGCGGTAAGGTGATCGCCGTCGATCAGGATGGTCATCCGGCGCTCGTCTCGCATAGCTTAGGCCTGGGCAAAACTCTGCTCAGCGCTTATCCCCTCGAACACTACCTGGCTTCCGTCCCGGCCGTGTTCGACCAGCCCGAGGATACGCACCGTATCTATGCAGCATTTCGAGACTGGGCCGGGGTGCGGCCCCAGTTTCGCACCGACCAAGCTGCTGTCGAAGCCGTGGTGCTGCGGGGGGCAAGCCGCGGCTATCTCGTCTTAGTCAATCACAGCGCCACTTCAGAAAACGTTACCCTGTTTACCACCCTACCCCTACGTTCGATCAGCCGCCTGGGCCTGGATGCAAGCGAAGCAGTCGAGCTCGGACCATCGGGTTCAAAGCTGCGGATCGAACCCTATGACGGCGCGATTCTGGAATGGAAGCAATAATCAAGCAGCACCGGGCGGGTGATGGCATGATCGCCGCGGTTGATATTGGAGGCACAAAAATCGCGGTCGGCATGGTCGATGACAACGGACGGGTTCTCGCACGCTCGCAGGCACCGACCGACCCCGAGCGAGGTTATCGCAGCGCACTCGATCGAATCACGGCGATGTTGCAAGAAGCGGCTCGCGCCGCCGGATGTCAAATTGGGGGGATCGGCATTGGATCCACCGGTCCGGTCGATCCGCTGACCGGAGAGTTCGGCAACGTGAACTTCTTCCCCAGTTGGGAAGGAGAAAACCCGGTGCGGGACTTGGCAGGACGGTTTCCCGTAGCGGTGGCTATGGAAAACGATGCCGACGCCGCCGCCCTTGGGGAAGCGGCGTGGGGTGCCGGAAAAGATAAACCGAGGTTGATCTATGTCACGGTCGGAACCGGCATCGGCGCTGGCCTCGTGTTCGATGGTGAACTGTATCGCGGCGTCGACCAGGCTCATCCCGAGATTGGCCACCACTTGGTCGATCCTTCCGGCCCACCCTGCAGCTGCGGCTTTCACGGATGCTGGGAGTCGTTGGCTGCTGGTCCAGCTCTGGTCGAGTGGTTCCGAGCCAACGCGCCGCCGGGGAACCCCGCAGGGGCGCCATTGACCGCGAAACAAGTCTGCCAGTTGGCGCGAAACGGGGACGCGCTGGCACGGCAGGCGGTGGAGCATGAAGTCCGCTACCTTGGACTGGGTTTGGCGAACCTGGTCACTCTGTTCGCTCCCGATGCCATCGTGCTTGGCGGAAGCATGATGAAGAGTGCTGACCTGTTCCTCCCCGGAGTCCGGAACCTGATTCGACAGTGCTGTCACTACGTTCCCTTTGACAAAACAGAATTGAGGTTAGCTTCTCTCGGCGAGGAGGCCAATCTGATCGGAGCCGCCAGAGTCTGGCACCACCGCTTCCAAAATAAGGGACCATCGCGTGCCTGATCCGAAGGTCATTGAAGGCGATTACGTGCGCGACATCCTGGAGCAGCCCTCGGCCTTGCGAAACACCCTCACCACCCTTAGCCCCACCCGAGACCTGAAGCGCTTGGCAGGGGAACTCAACCGGGGTCAGTTCGAGCGCATCGTGCTGACGGGAATGGGCTCGTCGTTCCACGTCGTGCACCCCCTCAACCTGGCGCTGATCGCCGCCGGCTTCACCGCCATCCTGGTCGAAACCTCCGAGTTGATTCATTACCAGCATCCATTCTTCGATTCCAAAACGCTGGTAGTCGCGGTCTCTCAGTCCGGCGAGAGCGTCGAGATGGTGAGGCTGCTGGCCATGAATCGCAGACGTTCCCCGATCATCGCCGTCACCAACAGTCGGCGCAGCCGGCTGGCGACCGCCGCGACCGCCACCGTACTGACCGGGGCCGGAAAAGAGTTTTCTGTCTCCTGCAAGACCTACCTCACGGCCCTCATGGCTCTCGAGTGGCTCGGCGATGTATTGTGCGAGAAGAATCTGGGGAGAACGCGGCAGGAGCTAGCCCAGGCGCCCTTGGCTGTCGAGCGCTATCTGACCCATTGGAAGGACCACGTGCGTCGCTTGGCCGGTGCGCTCAAAAAGATACGGCATTTGTTCTTGGTCGGCCGGGGGGCCTCGTTGGCGGCCGTGGGCACGGGCGCTCTGATCATCAAGGAGTCCGACCATTTTCACGCCGAGGGCATGAGCAGCGCCGCCTTCCGCCATGGGCCTTTCGAGATGCTCAGCCGTGAGACTTTGGTGCTGGTCTTTGCCGGCGCCCTCAAGACCAAGAAATTGAATCACCGGCTGTGGCGGGACATTCGGGAAAAAGACGGACAGGCGGAAATCGTAGGCGAGACGGGTTCTGGCCCGGCCTACCGGTTGCCGGCGGTTCCGATTTCCCTCCTGCCCATGCTCGAAATCCTTCCGGTACAGATGATCACCTTAGCTCTGGCCGCCTGCCGCGGACGCGAAGCGGGCAGATTCGAGCTGGCTTCGAAGGTTACCACCGTCGAATAGAAACCGGCAGCCATGAGGAAGGGCTTATCCGCGCTGCAAAACTCTGGAAATCGCTCTTAGAAGATCCGAGGAATTCTGGTTGGATACTTGAGATTTCTCTACAAAATCGGTCGCGCCCTCCGCCATGATTTTGTCGCGGTTTAGCTGCGAGAGGCTGGTCAACACGATGACGGGAAGAGCCTGGGTCGACGGGTTGCTGCGCACGGCGCGAAGTACTTCGACCCCGGAGATCTTAGGCAGCATCATGTCGAGCACCAACACGTCGGGAACACGACTCTGAACAAGGCGCAGGCCTTCCTCGCCATCGGCCGCCGTCAACACTTCGTAGCCCGCTTTGGCGAGCATTCTGGCGTTCGCCATGCGCAACAACTTACTGTCATCGACCAGCAGTATCGTCTTCATTTCAATTCAGTTTCCCAAACCGCAGCAAGAATGGCAAGCGATTTGCGCTCGTCGGAGCGGCGGCGCGAGCCACGCACTCGGGGAAGCTGCGGGGTGCGTTCCGGATCGAAGCCTGGGTTGGGTACTAAAGTACCGGTTGAGCCGTGGCCCAGCGAACAAGCGGCCGATATACTACTCTCGAGGTGACGAATCTTTCGCCTTGTCTCGAACCCGGGCGGCACTTCGCTGCGACGATCGCAGCGCTGCGTCGAAGCTACCCGTCTCAGGGCGTCCGCGACGGAGGGGGATCTGCTCTTGCGGTATGAAATCCATCCCGGCGACCATCCTCCAGGTGTCTCGCGAACGCGTCGCCGTTCCCTTCCTGAAAGTTCGCGCCGACGGGCGAAAAGCTGGTGGGCGTCCTATCGGCGTGCGGTCCTCTCCACCCTGCTCCTCGTCGAATGTCTCCTCCATGCCTCCTGCGGCTTCCACTCGCGGGCGACCTTGCCGGCAATCGGCTATACTCCCTGGTTGATTGTAGGTTTGTGTTCCGTGCTGGCAGTCCCGGCGGCGTATCGGCGATTGCGGATCGAGCGCGTCCGGCTGACAGCCAAGCGGGAAGAACTGTTTCGACTGGTGGCGGAAAACGCGGCGGATATGATCGCGCTGGTCGATACCAAGGGCAGACGCCTGTACAACAACCCCGCCTACCGAAAAATTCTCGGCTATTCTCCGGAGGAGCTCGAGCAAACATCCGCCTTCGAACAAATCCATCCCGACGACCGGTTCAAGGTCATGGAGGCAGCCCGGGAGGCCCGGGAAGGGGCAGCGGAAAGAAGATTGGAATACCGCATGCGCCATAAGAACGGCACCTGGTGCGTCCTCGAATCGACTGCCAGCGCAATTCGCAACCCCAAGGGGGAGGTGGAAGAGCTGGTGATCGTGAATCGTGACATCACCGAGCGGCGGCGGGCTGAAGAACAGCTCGAGCACGACGCCTTTCACGACCCTCTGACCGGCTTCCCCAAACGCAATCTCTTTGTCGACCGCCTACAACATTGCTGGCTGCGAGCCCGCCGGAGTCCGGCCTACAAGTACGCGGTTCTGTTTGTCGATGTTGATGGGTTCAGAGTGTTTAACGACTCCATGGGTCATGTCGTGGGCGATCAACTGATCATCGAGATTGGTCGCCGCCTCTCCTCCTGCCTGCGCTACGACGATACGGTGACTCGCCCCAAAGGACAATGGCGCATGGGTGATCCGGTGCTCTCCCGGCTGGGAGGGGATGAATTCACCATTCTGCTCGATGGCTTGAGGGATCCGAGCGACGCCATGCGCGTGGCCGAACGGATCCAAACCGCCATGGGCAGACCGTTCGAGGTTGGCGGGCGGCAGGTCTTCACATCGGCAAGCGTCGGTATCGCGCTCAGCACCACGCCCCATGAGCGGCCCGAGGACTTGCTGCGGGATGCCGACATCGCCATGCGCCGAGCCAAGTCTCTGGGAAAATCGCGCTGCCAGCTTTTTGATATCGAGATGCATACCCGCGCCGTAAGTCGGCTGAAGCTCGAATCGGAGCTGCGCCAAGCTTTGGAGCAGGAACAGCTTCGTCTCCACTATCAGCCCATCGTCCGGGTGGAGAGCGGGCAGATCGTAGGTTTCGAGGCCCTGTTGCGATGGCAACATCCGGAGCAAGGTCTCCTCGTACCGGACAACTTCATCGAGATGGCGGAGAATACCGGCCTCATTGTTCCCATGGGCCGCTGGGTGCTTGAATCTGCGTGTCGTCAGATTCGCGCCTGGCAGTCAAGATTCCCCTCGCATCCGCCGCTCAGCGTCAGCGTCAATGTTTCGGCCAAGCAGTTTGCGCATACCAGCCTGGTGGGGGATGCAGAAGCGGCGATTCACAAAGCGGAAATAGAACCAAGCAGTCTGCAACTCGAGATCACGGAAAGCATGGCCATGGCGGATCCCGACTTTACCGATCGCGTTCTGGTCCAGCTCAAGCATCTCGGGGTTCAAATCGGCATCGACGACTTCGGAACCGGGCACTCATCGTTAAGCCGGCTGCGGCGCTTTCCCGTCGACGTGATCAAAATCGACCGTTCCTTCGTCCATAACATGAATGTCGATCAGGTCAATCGCGACATCGTGAATCTGATCATTACCTTGGCGCAGAATCTTAACCTGAAGGCGGTTGCAGAAGGGGTTGAATCCCCCACCCACGTCACGCACCTCAAGCAACTGCACTGCAAACTCGCACAAGGTTTTCTCTTCTCGCCCCCGGTCGAGGCGGAAAAGGCGGAGCGGTTGCTGGCAACGGGTGTCAGCCCGGGCGAGGGGGGAAATCAAGCGCGAGCTTCGGTTGCGGCCGGCACAGACCCCTAAAGCAGCCGAATCCCTGAATTCCTACAAACCAAGAACGGCAGTCACGGACTGAGCAACCCACATGGACAATGCTTTCATGGCTCGCGCCATTCAGCTCTCCCTCGACAACGTTCTTCGCGGCCAGGGGGGTCCGTTTGGCGCCGTCATCGTCCAGCATGGCTCGATTGTTGCCGAGGGCGTCAATCGCGTTACGGCTACCCCCGATCCCACGGCCCACGCCGAAGTAGTCGCCATCCGCGAAGCCTGCGCCAAGCTTAGGGTCTTCGAGCTCAAAGATTGCGAACTTTACAGCTCCTGTGAACCCTGCCCCATGTGCCTGGGTGCAATCTACTGGGCGCGCCTTGCCCGGGTTTATTTCGCCAACCTCGCTGCCGATGCCTCCAAGATTGGCTTCGATGACTCCTTCATCCTCCACCAATTCGCGCAACCCGTGTCACGGCGTGCGATTCCGATGGTGCAGATGATGCGGGAACAGGCATTGGCAGCCTTCCGCGCCTGGGAGGAGAGGCCGAACAGAATTCCCTACTGAGAATCGCTTCCCGGAAGGTTCAGAGAATCTAGCGGGTTTCTTCGCCGCCTGCGCGATGAGGACTCAGAATGGGAGGCGGGGCCGTGGGCCGAGAAAGGGGTTTGCTCGCAGCAAGATTGCTCAATAGAAAAGATACTTGCGCCACTTGTCATCGGAGTGACCCATCAGCCGCATGATGTGACGGCTGGTGTGAAGATTGAACGCCCGCGGCTCACGCATGGGTCTCATGCCCGCCTCACCCGGAAGTTGGTTCCCCTTGCGGCGATTGCAGGGATGACAGCAGGCCACCAGGTTTTCCCAGGTGGAAGTTCCACCCCGCGAACGGGGTACGACATGATCGAGGGTTAGGTCGCTAGACGGCAACACTTCGGCACAGTATTGGCAGGTGTTGCGGTCGCGCAGCAGAATGTTCTTGCGGGAAAGAGCCCGTGTCTGGTGGGGAATGCGCCGATA
>Ga0187783_10004276_pt1 | contig 10584 bp, 6 predicted proteins | sample 1015_SJ02_MP02_2_FD_132471 | JGI IMG/M metagenome (GOLD analysis project Ga0187783, IMG submission 132471) | Tropical peat soil microbial communities from peatlands in Department of Meta, Colombia - 1015_SJ02_MP02_20_MG | ecosystem: Environmental > Terrestrial > Soil > Wetlands > Peat | place...
ATCCTGTCCTGAGCGAGGAAAGACTAATACCAACCCGCGATCCCCAGCAGTTCATTGCCGGACTCCTGCGTTTCCGTGATTCGCAAAACGCCGAGCAGTTCGTAGTTATCCGTGAGAGTGTCGTTCCGACTCAGTTCAAGGCGCAGTATCTTCCAGGAATGTAAGTCGAGATCTCCAAGCTTGCACATGAGGGGTGCGGAGTCTCTCGCCGCCCCCGTTGGCGCTAAAATGCTGGTACCCCATGACGCAGGCTTGCGCGATGGATCGGTGCGCCGCTAATTTCGGAACGACCTGGATGTTTGCGAAAGACGATCGGATTCTCGCTGGAACCGACTACCTCAGCGGCGGCAGCACGATTGGGTCGGGTGGTTGCGAGGCGGGCCAGGGCCGGTTGTGCTTAACGGCGATCTCGCCGACGACACGTTCCCAGCGCTCCTTCCCGAAGCTCTTGTAAGTTTGGAACGGGTTGACGTATTCGCGCATGCGGAATGCCTGACCGTTTCTGACAGTGATCAGCGTGAAATAGCGCTGAGTATAGCGACCGCCGTCGACGGTCTCGCCTCCTCCGGACGATTCCACGATAGTCGTATCAGGATCGGATGTGGGGTAGACCGCCGCCGGCTTGGTGCTGAAGCGCGGGACCACGCTCAGCAGAAATTCCATGAAGCGACCAACGGCCGCGCGCCCGATCAGACTCACCGGAACTTCGAACGTCGGCCCCTCCCAGATGGCGTCCTCATGTAGGGCGTCGAGCCAGATTGCGCGTTGTTCTTGCAGGGTGGTTATCTTGCCGCCGAAGGCGTCGCCAAGGTTCTTGCCAGCCATGATCTAATCTCCCTTAAGGCTGGTTACTACGCCCGGTAGCGATTGTCCATCCAACCGCCTGGCGTCTGCTCCAGACGTTCTCGTAGCTGCAAGCGATCTTTTTTGCGGATCGTGTTTCAAAGATGCGGCGGATCGCAGAATCGGTCGATCGCATTCATTAGAGCAGACACGTTCACTGGCTTTTGTATTCGCCGCTCGGCGGAAATGCGAGTCACGGTATCGGCGACAGCTCAAACGATAACGACCGGTATCCGCGCCAACGAGGGATCAGTCCGCAGGCGCCTTAGTACTTCGTACCCGTCGCCGCAACCCGGCTGACGCTACAATCGATTGTTACTCTAGTCGGTAAAGCTCTGCAGCGTTATCGTGGGTGAGTCTTCGTCGCATCTCGGAGCTCAGATGTGCCATTTGCCGATCAATTGCTGCTCGCGAGTCCGGCCACACGCTATCCGGATGCGGATAATCTGACGCCCACATCACGTGCCCGTCGCCGTAAAACGGCAGTAACGCCATAGCGACGTGATCTTCCTGAAACGTAGCATAGACCTGTCGTTTGAAAATTTCCGAGGGCTTCATCTCGAGACCAGTGAGCCCGCGCTCGAGCCAATAGTCTTTCGACTCCCACAACCTCCAATGGCGGTAGTCGAGCTCTTGGATGACCCACGGCAACCAGCCAAGCCCGCTCTCGCCCAGCACCAGCTTGATTTTTGGATGGCGCTCGAGGATTCCCCACGCGAATAGGTCGACAAAAGGATCCAGGAATTGGCTGATGAACCCCTTGGTAGCCATGAAGACGCTAGCCGGCGTGCCAACTGCCCGCTGGGACATGTCTTCGAGGAAGACCGTCACATGAAAGGAAAGAATCACCTCCGTCTCTTCCACAGCGCTCCAGAATGGCTCCCATGCGGGATCGTCGACGCGGGGCGAGATGGTAGCGATTTGCAGATTTGCCTGCCGATAACCGCCGACTTTCGCGAGGCGCTGAAGTTCCGCAAATGCGCTCTCAGGCGATGGTGGTAGCATTGCTACGCCGATCAAACGATTGGGAGCGGCGGCACAGAACTCCTTAAGCCAGTCGTTGTACGCGCGATAGCACGCATCGCGCAGCGTTGGGTCATCGACATTTATGGAGAAAACTGGACCGAATATCACCTGCGCCTGAACGCCGTCGCGATCCATATCGCACAGACGATACGTCGCAACTGCTGGGCGTCTCTGACTGCGATCCAATTCGCCTCCGCGAGTGAGCGCATCGAAGAATGGGGCGTTCGGACGCGGACGACTGGGGTCGGCGGGCTTCCCCGCCCATGCGCCCCAGATCTTGCCTTCGCATACCCAGACCGGATTGCCATCGCGCTCCTCTACCCGAGGCGCGCGCGAGCGGAGCAACGTAGGAATCCGGGTGACCCACAAATCGGAGGGTAGCCATCCAAGGTCGAGGTGGTCATCGGCCGAAATCATTTTGTAATCCATGACGGATAGCTCCTATGATAAGCGGATACAGATGATGGTCATGCTATTTTTAAACTGGCAGTAGCAATTGTGCGGCGGCTACGCACTAAGATACATGAGCATCCGAAAACAATCGCGCGAAGTTCTCGATTTTGTTTCACTCCGATTCACCGCTGCGACGACAATCTCACAGGACCGCCTCCGCCGATGGGAAATCCTACTCTCAAGTGATCGCCATACACCACACCTTCGCTCTTCGTCAAAATCACCCAGAAGCCATATGTAGATCGCGTGCAAAGGACCAGGCATACCCAGCTACCCGAGGCACGATGATCTCAGCGCGTATGGTTGGCATTCTTCCCGGCCCATGGTGGGTTGATCGGGTCGCCGTGAAAAATCAGGTTGCAATGAGATGGCAAGAAAAGTTGTTTCCAGTGCAACGTTGCTCTCGCGCGCGCCATGCGCTATTCAGGCATTCATCATCAGCAATTCGGAGGACGAATTAATGCCGCTGATAAACGTGAAAGTGATTGAGGGAGTCTTCAGCGCCGCACAAAAGCAGGAGATGGTTCGCAAGCTTACAGAGACCATGGTCTCTATCGAGGGCGAGAACATGCGTCCCGTAACCTGGGTTGTCGTCGAAGAGGTCAAAAGCGGCGACTGGGGTATTGGTGGCAAGCCGATGGCCACGGAGGATGTCAAGGCCCTCGCGGCCGGCAAAGGACGTTAGTGCCGTCCGTGTAGTCCTCAGGTCCTTTAGGGTTCAGCTCGCGTTTCTTCGCCGCGGAGCTAGAACAGCGCCTTTTTTGTAGGCGTGCTGCGTAACGAATAATCGAGGAGTTCAGTATGATGGACTAATCGACGTTAGTGGGAAGCGGAACTCGTCCGTGACGGCCAAGGTGCTACTTATTCAGCTCGTTGAGCAGCGCCCTAGCATCTTTCAGATCCCGGGTGTTGAACCCTTCGGTGAACCAGCCGTAGGCTGACATCAGGATAGTTCGGGCCTCGTCCTCGCGATCGGTACCTCTTGCAAGTCGTGCGAAGCTGCTGGATGCACGTAGTTCCCAGGAACGCGCCTGCTGCTTTCTGGCGAGATCGATTGCGCAGCGGATGCATCGCTCAGCCTCCCCGACATCGGCTCGATTCCATTCCACTAGCAATTCGCCCTTTAGTCTATACAGTTCGGCCTGATAGTAGAGCTGGCCGGTTCTCATGGCGAAAGACAATGACTCGTCGATGCTCTTAGATGCTTCGTCGAAGCGCCCCAGTCGGCCCAGGGCGATGGCGATGAAAGAAAGGCACCGGTCCTTCATGTAGTCGCAACCGCTGTCCTTCAGTTCGGACATGTGTTGACGTATGCGCGCGATACCGCACTCCCAATCTCCCGCCGTTGCTGCAGCCCAGGCGAGGTAGATTTCGCTGGACGGCCCGCCGGTTGCGTAGCCCCACTCGTTCGCTAGTTGCAGTCTAGCCTCAGCCCGTTCTCTCATCAGCTCATGTTCGCCGCGAAGCTCGTGAATGTAGCTGGCGAACCCGTGTATATCGGCGAGCATCGTTTTGACTCCGGAAGAGGCAATCGCCGTCCCGATCTTCATTCGCTCGATCGCGCGATCCGGATAGCCCAAAAACCACAAGTTCCATGCGGATACCATACGATTGTTCTGCCGGGTACCGAGTCGCCGGATTGTATCGAGCTGTTGCTCGACTCTATCCGACGGCATGTTTGACTGCGGGTTCTGGATCGATTCCAGACTCGCCCACGCCCGCTCCAAACCTTGATCAGCAAGCTCGAACTCACCTGAGTACATCCTCGCCCACGCGAGCGAGGTTTCCGCCTCCGCGATCTGCGCCGTGGTGCCTCCGTCCTCGGCTCGCACAACCAGCTCGGCGGCTATGTCCCGAGCCTTCCGAGTATCGGGACGGAGATGGTGAACCCAAAACGCGCTGTATGAGGTCCACCAGATTCTCTCCGAGTTAATTCCCGGCCTTTTACAGAGCGCCAATGCCTGGTTGATCGACTCTTCTACTTCGGTCGATGCTAGCCCCTTGCTATCTCCCAACGGTCCGTGAGCGGCGTATCGAAGGTCGATCTCCAGCTTTGTCCGCCGATCGAAATCGGTTATTCCCGGCAGTAGTTCAAGCGCCGATTTGAACCGTACAATCGCTTCCACGTTGGAGCCGAGCTCCGTGAGTTGCCGCACTGCAACTAGGTGGTACTCGACAGCCTTGCGGGGATTCCCGCCTCGGGCGTAGTAGTCCGCGAGCTGGGCGGCCCGCTCGTCGCGATTCACGGCCGATGTTGGTGGGTACCAGGTGGAACTCATTCGCTCGAGTGCGTCGGCTACTTTCAGGTTCAACCGTTGGCGCCGTACCGCCGACAAACCGCCGAGCACCGCCTGACGAATGAGTTCGTGGGAAAAGGTGAAGCGCGAGTTTAGACCGTTAGCGACCGATACCAGCAAGCCGGCATTCTCCGCCTCTTCGAGGCATTCCAGAGTCGTGTCGGCCTCGAGGTCGGACAGAAGCTGAAGAACCTCGAAGCTGAAGACCCTTCCGATTACCGACGCAGCCGCCACTATGTTCCGGGTTAGTGCGCTTAACCGGGCAAGTCGCCTCGCGACCACGAGCCGAACGCTGCGCGGTGCGTCAAGCTCGCCGGTCTTAACTCTGGAACGGAATTGGCCCGCCGAATCGTAGAGCCGATGTTCGGCTTCGAGATGGTGAAATAGCTCTTCGACGAGGAATGGATTGCCTTCCGTGCCGGCAAATATCTCCGCGACGACGCCATCGGGCGGCGACTTTCCGCTCAGGCTGCTGAGCATGGCCGCGACATCTTGACGAGGCAGCCGTTGGAGCCTGAGCTCGGTCGCGAGCCGTCCGCGCACGAGAGCCTCCAGCGTCCTTGCCAGGCGCGGCGTGATGTTCATCTCCACGTCGCGATAAGTGCCAATAACCATCAGCGGCACGTCCGAGAGTCGTCGCGCAATGTAATCAAGCAAAGACAAGGTCGAGTCGTCGGCCCAGTGAAGGTCCTCAAGGATCATCACTGCTCCGCGGCTCGAAGCGAAACGAGTCGCAAAATCCAGAAAGCTGTTGAACAGATGGCGGCGCGCTTGAGCGGGTGACAAAGCGAGCGAAGACTTAAGTTCTGGCACGAGATCTTTCAGCTTGGGAAGTAAACGGGCAAGATCCGAAGCTCCGGACCCCAAAGCAGCGCGCAAACGATCCGGATGCTCGGAGCGTTGCACGAAATTTTCCAAGATCTCGACGAAAGGGAGGTAGGCGACTGCTTCGTCGTATTCAGAGCAGTGCCCCACCATGAGCGCCATTCGCCTGGCTTCAGCCTCGACCGCCAGTTCCTTGGCCAGCCTAGTCTTGCCGACACCCGGTTCGCCGCAAATCAGAAACAATGACCCGCTCTGCTCGGCTACGGCGTCCAGTCCCCGACTTAACGAGCCCAGCTCGGCTCCGCGTCCGACCAGTATCGAGGATCGCAATCCCTTGAGTCGTTCCGCGATACCCGGCTTCGGCGGACGGATTTTCCCAAGGAATCGGTACCCCTTAGCTGGCACCGTTGCGACGAAGCGGGGGGCATGGGGACTGTCTGACAAGGCCCTGCGGAGCTTTCGCACCGCGGTATTGATGCTGGTCTCGCCGTCGACGAAGACCCCCTTACCCCACACGCGCTCCAGAATCTCCTGGCGTGTGACCAACTGACCGTGTCGTTCCAGCAGCAACCAGAGAAGTTCGAGCGGAACCCGCTGCAACGGAACTAACTCTTCGCCGCGCCGGAGCTCGCCAGCGGAGCGGTTCAGTACAAAATCCTCGAACTGGACTGGATCTTGGAGCATTTGGGCTCTAGCGGATTCTAGTTCTCTGTCTAATGGGCGTACAGGAGCGGCGTTTCTGCGGGTTCGTCGAAGTTCAGACGGAGTTCAGGCAAAAGTCAGATGGAAATTGTTGGCGCTGAATCGCAATTGCCTTACCATCTGGCGAGCTGCTTGAACATTTGAAGGACCTGAGTCGTGGAGGCCTCGCATTATGGGCACGCCTAAGCTGATTACAATGTATGGATCGCCATGGTCGGAGCGCGTCCGATGGGCCTTCGCGTTCAAACGATTGCCCTACGAGAAGCAGAACTATGAGGCCGGCGTCGATGAGGCGGCGGTGAAGGAGTTGACCGGCCAAGCGATGGTGCCGGTTTTAATCGCTGACGGTAAGGTGGTGATTCCCGATTCCAGCGCGATTCTGGAATGGCTCGAGGAAACCAGACCAGAGCCGGCGCTGCTGCCCAAATCCGCGAAAGAGCGCGCCCTGGTGACGCTGTGGGAGGAAGTCGCGCTCAACGCGCTGGGACCTCACGGCCGCACCTTGATTGTTGGCCGCGAACTACGCAGCGATAACGCAGAGGCGCAAAAACACGGAAAGTACTTCGGCGAAAAATACGGATACTCTGAATTCGCCGAGCAGCAGAGCAGGCTCACCCTTACCAGGATCCTGACCAGTCTCAAGGAGACGCTGAACGGCCGCCGTTACCTGGTTGGCGATACATTCACGCGCGCTGACCTGACCGTCGCAGCGATGTTGATGTTGCTGAAAGCGGCTCCGCAGGAGTTCTTCTTCTTTCCGCCGCCAGTGCGGATGATGTATCTCGACAAGCTCGGGGACGATCCGGCATTCGCCGAGGTGTTCGCCTGGCGTGATCGCATGTACAGCAATCATCGCGGCGAGGTCGTCAAGCCGTAGCGGTCCGGAAACGGCAGATGCGCTGCTCGAAGTGCAGCTCCGAAAATCCGCCCGGCACGAAATTCTGCGCTGAGTGTGGAACCGCTTTTCCGGCCAAGTGCCCGAAGTGCGGTGCGAAGTACTCAGCTCCCGCGAAGTTCTGCCGCGATTGCGGTTTCTCCCTCGATGCGAAAGAGCGACCCCCCACCCCTGTTTCCAAGCCGGCCGCACGCGAGCGCGCGTCCGTGATCGAGCAGCCAGATCCATCCGCCAGTGAAGGCGAGCGCAAGACGGTGACCGCACTCTTCGCGGATATCAAAGGGTCGATGGAGATGATCGAGAACCTCGATCCGGAGGAGGCGCGCGCAATCTTTGATCCCGCCCTCCAACACATGATCGAAGCGGTCCGCCGCTACGGTGGCTATGTCGCACAATCGACGGGTGACGGAATTTTCGCGGTATTCGGCGCACCGTTTGCGCTCGAGGATCATCCACAGCACGCGCTCTATGCCGCGTTGCACATGCAGGCGGAACTCAAGCGTTACTCGGACCGGCTGCGTGAGCGTGGCGAGCCGCCGCTCACCATCCGCATCGGGGTCAACGTAGGCGAAGCGGTGGTCCGAACTATCAAAAAAGGTGAGGCCGACACCGAGTATTTGCCAATAGGTCACTCGATAAGTCTCGCTTCGCGCCTACAGGCGCTGGCGCCGCCGGGATCGATCGCGATCAGCCCTGCAGTACGCAGGCTGGTCGAGGGCTACTTCACGCTCAATGGGCTGGGGCTCGCGCGCATCAAGGGAGTCAGCGAACCGGTTGAAGTGCACGAAGTAACCGGGCTGGGCGCGCTGCGCACTCGTCTGCAGCGCTCGGCGGGACGCGGCTACACCAAATTCGTAGGGCGGCAGAATGAAATACAAACGATGAAACGCGCCGCCGAACAGGCGAAAGCGGGGCGTGGCCAGATCGTCGCGGCGGTGGCCGAGGCGGGGGTCGGCAAGTCACGCCTCCTGTTCGAGTTCAAAGCTGCATCGCGGTCGGGCTGGATGGTGCTGGAAGCATTCTCGGTCTCGCACGGACAGGCGTCGGCGTTCTTTCCGCTGATCGACCTGCTGTATTCGTATTTCGAGATCTCGTCAGAGGACGATGCGCGCAAACGGCGCGAGAAGATCAACGGCAAGGTGCTGACACTAGATCGTTCCCTGGAAGATACCCTTCAGTACCTCTATGGGCTGCTCGGTATCGACGAGGAGAACAATCAGATTGGGGAGATTCAAGCGCAGACTCGAAAGCATCGTACACTCGACGCGGTCAAACGGATCATTCTCCGCGAAAGCCTGAACCAGCCGCTCATCATCGTGTTCGAAGACCTGCACTGGATCGATAGCGAGTCGCAGGCATTTCTGAACATGCTCGCAGACTCAATCGGCACCGCGCGCGTCCTGCTGTTGGTCAACTATCGGCCCGAATACCGCCACCAGTGGGGAAGCAAAACCTACTACACGCAGTTGCGGCTCGACCCGCTGGGCAAAGAAAGTGCAGATGAGATGCTGACCGCGATGCTTGGAAGCGAAATCGATCTGGCACAGCTCAAGCGAATCATCATAGAGAAGACTGACGGTAACCCCTTTTTCATGGAAGAGACAGTACAGGTACTCCTGGACGAAGGCGCTTTGGTGCGCAACGGCACCACGAGGCTGACGAAACCGTTGCGCGAGCTGAAGATCCCCCCTACCGTCCAGGCAATCCTCGCCGCGCGCATTGATCGTTTACCACCCGACCAGAAAGATCTGCTGCAAACGCTCGCGGTTATCGGAATGGAGTTCAAGCTCGGTTTGGTTCGCCACATATGGCAGCCGCCAACCACGTCGGGCCTTCGGAGTGCGAATCCCACAGTTGCGACCACGGCGGTAACACCGTCGTGCAAAGAAGCGGACCTGGGAGGATCCGATCTGGAGTCGATGCTGTCCGAGCTTCAGCTAGGTGAGTTCATCTACGAACACCCGGCGGTAGGGGACCTCGAGTACACATTCAAACATGCTCTTACCCATGACGTAGCGTACAACTCGGTTCTCGTTGAACGCCGACGCCTGCTGCACCAACGGATCGGCTCCAGACTGGAATCGATCTATCGCGATAACCTGGGCGATCACGTTGCCGCGCTGACGCACCATTATGCGCGGAGCGGCAATTCCGCAAAGGCAGTTAGATATTGTTTGCTTGCGCTCGAGGAGAGCGAAGAGCGTGGCTCGACCGTCGAGACGGTCGCACTTTTCGAAACCGGACTTGATCTTTTGCAAAAGCTGCCCGACGACGATGCGCGCGCCGAGGTGGAGTTGGACTTTCGCAACCACGCGATTGGCGCCTTCGGGGACGTCAAGGGCCTGGCTTCGCCGGAAGTCGAACGCTCGACCGAGCGGGCGCTCGCCCTTTGTCAACGTCCCGGCGTCAATTGGGAAAAAAGCTGGCGGGCACTTTTTGCGCTTTTCTTCGTCCAGCAGATGCGTCCGAACGTTAGCAGAGCCCAAGCGATCGCTTCCGAATTGACCGCACGCGCCGAGGAACACGGCAGCAAAGGACTTCTCGCGGAAGCCGGCAATTGGCTGGCTTACACCAAAATGGTCTCCGGCGATTTCGAATCAGCTGCCGCTGTCTTCGATCGGACGTGGACGGTTCTCGAATCGATAACTAGAGCAGGTCCCGCTCCGGACCGCGCTGCCGGGATCTCTTCGCCGGAGGCAATAGTTCAGCGACTCTACACCGCGGAGAATAATCGCATCATTTCGGGCTGGAACCTGTGGTTTCTCGGCTATCCCGAACGCGCGCGGGAGCGAATAAATGCCGCTTTTGCGACACCTCATTACCGTTCCAAGAGCTTGCTCGGAGACTTGCACGGATTCGCCTCGTACATCTGCGAGCTCCGGCGCGAAACCGAGCAAATGCGCGCACGAGCTGCAGCCCGACTCGCAATCGCCACCGAGTCGGGTTTCTTCAGCGGTCGGGCGCTGGGCGAAATCTATCTTGGCTGGGCCGATGCTCTGGCGGGCGACCTGGAGGGGGGCATTGCAAGGATCCGAGTCCACATGGCGCAGCTAAAAGATGGCGGCTCGGAATTTGTAACCGATCGCGGTCTTTCATTTGTCGCCACGGCCTTAGGCCGTACCGGACGGTTTGAAGAGGGGCTCGCCGCACTGAACGAAGCGTTCCTTTTCAGCGATAGGAGCGGCCAACGCTACTATCAAGCGGAGTTACATCGTTTGAAGGGTGAACTGTTGTGGGGCCATCACGCGTCAAATGCGACGGCCGCGGAGCAGTCCTTTCACACGGCGCTCGATATCTCCCGTAAGCAGGCGGCGAAATCATGGGAGTTGCGAGCAAGCAACAGCCTCGCGCGGCTGCTGCGAGACTTGAATCGCAGCGATGAGGCGCGCCAGCTTCTCACCGAGGTCTATGGATCGTTCTCTGAGGGTTTCGATACAACTGATTTAAAAGATGCCAAAGCCCTCCTTGAGGAACTGAACGCCTAGCACGATGCGGATCGTCGCAGGCTCAAAAACAGAAAACGCGAATGGCCCGGCCAAGATC